>SMVA01109800.1_pt1 | contig 11531 bp, 12 predicted proteins | sample 2456451 | NCBI WGS metagenome assembly SMVA01 (sample SAMN11095933, study PRJNA526329) | marine sediment metagenome | biome: Marine sediment; feature: Surficial sediment; material: Deep marine sediment; isolation source: Hadal surficial sediment | place: Pacific Ocean | collected 2014-05 | depth...
CTGGCAACTGCGTCTCGGCGGCGCCGCGCCGCCGCAGCCGGCGCCGTTGCCGGTCAGCGCGCCGGCTCCGGAACCGGCCCCCGCTGCTGTGTCGGGGACGGACACGATAAACACGCCAAGCATTCCGGCAGCCGAGTGAATTTTACCAACGCGCTCTCTCTGGTTCCCAATCTCATCACCCTGGCGCGCCTGCTGGCGGTGCCGGTCACGGTCTATGTAATCCTCGAAGGCTACTTCGTGGCGGCATTCTGGATATTCGTTACGGCCGCGGCTTCCGATGCGCTCGATGGCTACCTGGCCAAGCGCCTGGATGCGGTCAGCGAGGTCGGCGCCTACCTCGATCCTCTCGCCGACAAAGCGCTCCTGGTCGGCACCTACGTGGCCTTGGCGCAGGTCGATCACATCGCGACCTGGCTGGTGTTCCTGGTCGTATTTCGGGATTTTCTGATTATCGGCGGCGCACTGCTGTTCCAAACCCTCACGCAATCGCTGAAGATGACGCCGCTGTTCGTCAGCAAGGTCAACACCGTGGCCCAGCTGGCCCTGGTCGGTGTTGTGCTGGCCGAGTTGGGTCTGGGCCTGCAGTTGACATTTATTTCCGTGACGCTGGTCTATATCGTGGTGGTCACCACATTCGTTTCGGGCGCCGCTTATGTGTACAAGTGGGGGGCTATGGCGGTGCTGATGGAGCGGAACCAGTGAGACGCCGCGTACGGGGAACAGGAGGAGCGGACGCGCCATGACCATCGAGCGGCACTTGCGGTTCTGGTTGATTGGCTTGGCGGTGTTCCTGGCCGCGTTGTTCCTGTTGCGCGGTGTCTTGCTACCATTCGTGGCCGGCATGGCGGTCGCCTACCTGCTCGATCCGATTTGCGACCGGCTCGAAGGTTGGGGCCTGTCCCGGACCCTGGCCACGGCCGTCCTCACGGCGGCATTTCTGATCTTGGCGCTGGCGGCCTTCCTGTTGCTGGTGCCGGTCCTGGCCGGGCAGGCGGTAAGCCTGCTCGAGCGGATGCCCGACTACCTGGAAACCCTGCGCGCCCTGTTGGCCCGTTTGTTGGCGATTGTCGAGGCGCGGGTCGATCCGGTCCTGCTGGAGAGGATCGAAGACGCATTCGCCGGCTCGGTCGAGGGAATGGTAACCTGGGCGACCAAGCTCCTGGGCCAGGTGATCAGCGGTGGGGTGGCGCTGGTCAACTTGATCTCGCTGCTGGTAATCACGCCGGTGGTGGCCTTCTACCTGCTGCGCGATTGGGACCGGATCGTCAGCCAGATCGATTCGTGGCTGCCGCGCCAGCACGCCGAGACGATCCGCGAACAGGCGCGCGCCGTCGATGGGACGCTTGCCGGGTTCCTGCGTGGCCAAGGCACGGTTTGCCTGATTCTCGCAGTCTATTACAGCCTCGGCCTGTCCCTGGCCGGACTGGACTTCGGCTTGGTGATCGGGCTCGTCGCCGGGTTGTTGTCTTTCGTGCCCTACGTCGGCGCCATCGTCGGCTTGTTGCTTTCGGTCGGCCTGGCGCTGGTGCAGTTCGACGCCTGGCTGCCGATCTCCATCGTTGCCGCGGTCTTCATCCTCGGCCAAGTGGTCGAAGGCAATTTCCTGACCCCCAAGCTGGTCGGGGAGAGCGTCGGGCTGCATCCGGTCTGGATCATTTTCGCGCTGCTCGCCGGCGGCACGCTGTTCGGTTTCGTCGGTCTGCTGTTGGCGATCCCGGCGGCGGCGGTGGTCGGGGTCGGGGTTCGCTTCGCTTTGGACCGCTACCTGGCCAGCGCCTACTTTCAGGGTCCCGGGGATCGGGGGAGTCCGCCGGCGTGACCGGGACCGCACAGCTAACGCTCGAGCTCGCCTTGCGCCCGGCCCAGGGGCGCGAAGATTTTTTGGTTGCGCCATGCAACGAGGTTGCGGTCGCCTGGATCGACCGTTGGCCCGACTGGCCGAGCCCGGTCCTGGCGCTCTACGGCCCCCCTGGCTGCGGCAAAACCCATCTGTGCCAGGTCTGGCGCGCGGCGAGCGGCGCGGTCGAGATCGATGGATCGCGGTTGGCCCGGGCCGAGCCGCCGGAGTTGCTGGGCGCGGCGCGGACCTGTGTGCTCGACGACTCCGAGACTATTTTAGGCGCCTCCGATTTGGATAGTGGGGCGGCCAATGCGGAGCGCTTGCTGCATCTCTTCAACACCGTGGCCGAGCGCGGCGGGCAGGTCCTGCTGGCGGCACGGGCGGCGCCGGCGCGCTGGCCCTGCGGGTTGCCGGACCTGGGGTCCCGTTTGGCCGCGGCGACCGCGATTCGGCTGGAGGCGCCGGACGATGCGCTGATGGAGGCCTTGCTGGTCAAGCTCTGCGCCGACCGTCAGCTCGCGGTCGGCGGGGAAGTACGGCGTTTCCTGCTCGCGCGCATGGAGCGGTCCTTCGCCGCCGCGCGCGGGTTGGTCGCGGCGCTCGACCGCGCCTCGCTCGCCGAGGGCCGGGCAGTCACCGTGCCCCTGGCGCGGCGGGTGCTGGAAGGTTATGAAGTCCCCCGCGACTGAGAAAACACCGAATAAGGGCGAGGCACGACATGGATTTGGGACTGCAGGGCAAGACAGCGCTGGTATGCGCGGCGAGCAAAGGATTGGGCCGGGGCTGCGCGATGTCGCTGGCGCGCGAGGGCGTGGCCGTGACCATCGTGGCGCGCACCGCCGGGCCGCTGGAAGCGACCGCCGAGGATATCCGCGCCGCCACCGGCGCCGAGGTGCTTACCGTTGCGGCCGACATCACCACCGAGGCCGGCCGCGAGGCGGCGCTCGGCGCCTGTCCCAACCCAGACATCCTGATCAACAACGCCGGCGGGCCGCCGCCGGGCGATTTCCGCGATTGGACCCGGGACGACTGGATCAAGGCGCTGGACGCCAACATGCTGACCGCCATCGAGCTGATCAAGGCGACCGTCGATGGCATGATCGAGCGCCGCTTCGGGCGCATCGTCAACATCACCTCCTCGGCGGTGAAGGCGCCCATCGATATTCTCGGCCTGTCCAACGGCGCCCGCTCCGGGCTGACCGGCTTCGTCGCCGGCGTCGCGCGCACCACCGTGCGCCACAACGTCACCATCAACGGATTGCTGCCTGGGGCCTTCGACACCGACCGCCTGCGCGGCAACCTCAAAAACGTGGCCGAGAAAACCGGCCGCAGTGTGGAAGAGATCGCGGCCGAGCGCATGGCCGCCACCCCGGCCGGACGTTTCGGCGACCCGGCGGAATTCGGCGAGGCCTGCGCCTACCTGTGCAGCCAACAGGCCGGCTACATCACCGGCCAGAACCTGCTGATCGACGGCGGCGCCTACCCGGGCACATTTTAGTTCGGAGCGAGGCTTTCGCCTCGGCAACGCCGGCCCGCTCCCCCGCCCATTGCTCAGGCTCCCCTGCGGGGCGAGTGCCAACGCGTGAGCCTCCAAATCATGGGTGGCCGGGCGGGGGAGCGGGCCGGCGTTGCGTTCCGCGTTAGCGGAACCTCGATATCAGGCGGGTTCGAAGAAACCGCTTAGGCGCGCTTGACCCGGGGCCAGTTCGCCCCAATCAGCGGCATCGTAGGTGAGCACGGCGAGCCCGGCCGGTGGAAAATCCCGACCCAGCCGCGCCAGTGCGCCGGCCCGGGAGCCCGGCCCGGCAAGCGCCCGGGCCAGGTGGTGCAGGCCCGGGTTGTGGGCGATCAGGAGCACCGACGATGCGGCGCCGGGCAGCTCGCGCAGCGCGATCATCAACCGGGCCTCGGAGGCGAGATAGAGGTCCTCGCGCAAATCGAGGGTGATGCCGTCCGCCTCCTCGGCGCCGAAATTTGTCGCCAATGCCTCCCAGGTCTGGCGCGCGCGCCGGGCATCCGAGCAGAGCACCAGATCCGGCAGGAGGCCGGCGTCCCGCAAGATCGCGGGTATCCGGCTCGCGGCCGCGGCCCCCGCCTCGCTCAACGGCCGGTCGAAGTCCTGCAATCCTTTCCCCCGACCCGCATGTCCATGGCGCAACAGGCAAAGGGTTTTCATGGGCAATACATTCCGCAAAGTCCCCCTGCGCGTGAGCAGGTAGTAGAGCAGAGAATGGTTTGGCGGGCGAGGGGGGCGCGAGAAAGGTTGAACCACAGAGACACGGAGGCACAGAGAACCAAGAAGTAAGACTTTCTTTTCCTTTTGGGTTGGTTCTCCGTGCCTCCGTGCCTCTGTGTCTCTGTGGTTCAAGCTCTTTTTGTTTCGCCCCTCACGCCTCGTAGGCGATCACCCGGGCCGGGGCGCCGTCGGCGTTGGGGATTTTTAGGGGCAGCGCGATGAGGGTGGTGCGCGGAGATGTGAGCGCCCGCAGGTTGGTCAGATACTCGATCAGGATGACGCCGTTGCGCAGCAGAATGTCGTGGCTGACGAAGGCCTCGATCGGCGCCTGCTTGCCGTCGAGCAGGCCGCGAATGGGATAGTCCTGGGGGAAGTCGACGGCGAGCGCCTTGATCTCGCGCGCCAGCAGCCAGCGGCAGGCCTCGGCGGAGAGGTAGGGCGCCTCGGTCCAGTACGCCGGCGTCCGCGGGGAATGCACGTCCTCCCAGCAAGTCTTGAGGATCGCAATGTCGCCGGCTTCCAGCTGCGCGCCGGCGGCGGCGATCCTCTCGGCGGTGATCTCGGTCTCCGGCGCGATGCCGCTCAGGTCGAGCACTGCGGCGGCGCCGATGGTCCGGTCGAGGCCGACTTCCGAGGTAGTGTCGCCGCCGGCCAGGATGTGGCGCGGCGAATCGATGTGGGTGAAGCCGTGCACCACCATGCCCAGACGGGTGATCTGATAGACGTCGCCGGCCTCGAGATTGCCTTTCTGGCTGCGTTCGACCGGCCAGCGGAAGTGATCCTCGATCGGCATGGAGAGATCGACGATGCGGGTCATGGTGGCGGGTTCCCCGGTTTTCAGATTTGCGCGATCACCACTGCGTGGACGCGCGGCCGGCGATCTCTGCGTTCTTGGCGCGGTTGATGTCCTCGGCGATCTTGTGGGCCAGATCCGCATCGGGCGTGCCATGGCCAGTAGCGACATTGGCACAGCGTTGGCGTTCTTCGAGGACGACGTCGATGATCGCCTTCTCGATGACATCGGTGACTTCTTTTGCCAATTCGGCGTCTGGCGATGTCTGCATTGTCGAAAAAATCGAATTGGCCACGAGATCGGCGCGCTCACGCAGTTTCATGATGGGTCCTCCAACTAGGCGTCACTCCGGGATTGAGGTTATCATTTCCGCTATTCACGCGCTACCGGCCCGCGCAGCGCCCGGTTCGATCGGAAAGCAACATGATTCGGTCTCCGGATGCTGTAGTCTAAGGCGGACAGGAGAACACGGAAGAGGTCGGGGTCGGCATGCCCTGTGCGACGCATCCCGCTTGGGCGGTCTACGATCTGGATCGGCTGCGCGCCAACCTTGGCGAAATCCGCCGCCATATCGGGCCGCATCAGGCCTGCATCGCCGCGCTCAAGGCGAACGCCTACGGTCACGGCGTCTTGCCGGTTGCGCAGGCGCTCGACGGCGAGGGTTTGGCGGCCTTCATGACCGGCTCCTTCGACGAGGCCCGGCAGATGAAAGAGGCGGGATTGCGCACGCCGGTGGTGATGTTTGCCGGCGCCTTGCCGGCGGGCATGGCCGGGGTGATCGAAGCGGGCCTGACGCCGACCGTGGTCGATTTGGCGGGCGCCCAGGCGGCGGCAAAGGCGGGGGCGGCGGCGGCGCCGTCCGGTGGCACCGCTCAAGTCTATGTCAAAGTCGATGCCGGATTGGGACGTCTCGGCGTGGCCCTGGAGGACGCGGAAAATTTCCTGGACGCGCTGTCCCGGATGCCGGGCCTCCAGGTCGCGGGGCTCTATACCCATCTGCCCTTCGCCGATAGCTCTGGCCGCGACTGGGCCGAACGGCGCCTCAAAGCCTTCGACGCGCTGCTGGATCGCCTCGCCCAGGCGGGACAATTGCCGCCGGTCACCCAGGCGCGGGCCAGTTGCTGCCTGGCCGCCGGCCTGTCGGACCGCGCCACCGCCGTCTGTATCGGCCACCTGCTGTTCGGCCTGTCGCCCTTCGCGGACGGTTCGGTTGCCGATATCTCCGCCTACCGGCCGGTCCTGGCGGAGGTCGGAAGCCGCCTGGTCCATATCGGCGAGCACCGCCAGGGTGGCGATTTCGCCATCGGAAACAGTTACGGTCTTCGCCATGGCCGGCGCGCCGGCGTCGCACCGATCGGCGTCTCCCATGGCTTACCGCGCCCGGTTCCGGGCAGCCGGCCAGAGGTGCTGATACGCGGACGCCGGGTCCCCATTATCGCCGTGAGCCTGGAGCACCTGGTCCTCGACCTCGACGGCGTGGAAGATGCGGCGGTGGGAGATGCGGTTCTGCTGCTGGGATGTCAGGGCGACGCGGCCATCGAATTCCACGAGCTTGCGGCTTGGTTCGGCATGTCGGGACTCGATACGGCCATGGCCCTCTCCGGCCGGCTGCCCTCGCAATGGGAGGCGCGACCATGACCGGCAGCGATCCGTATCGGCTGAACGACGAAGATTGCACGCGGTATCGCGAGGACGGTTTCGTCTTCCTGCCCGGTCTCATCCCCGAAATGGAGATTACCCGGGCGCGGGACGAATCGGCCGGCCTCTGCAAGCTCACCCGCCGGGAAGTGATCTTGGAGAACGATGGGACGACCGTGCGCTCGGTCATGAACCCCCAAGTCTTCAGCGAATTGTTCAAGCGCTTCGTGCGGCATCCCAGGCTGCTCGCCCCGGTGCGGCAGCTTCTCGAGCGCGAGGTCTACCTGTTCCAATGCATTCTCAATATGAAATCGCCGTTCGGCGGCGACATCTGGCAGTGGCATCAGGACTACCCCACCTATCTGCACGACGATGAAATGCCGGAGCCGCGCGCCGTCAACGCGCTGGTCTTTATCGACGAGGTGACCGAATTCAATGGACCCTTGATGATCGTACCCGGCAGCCACAAGGCGCCGGCCTACGAAACCCCGGTGGATGACACAACGACCAGCTATCCGTTGCGCGCGGCGGATCTGTCAGTCGTCGATCGGCTCGCGAAAGACCGGGGCATCGTGGCGCCGAAGGGCCGGCCCGGATCGGTCATCTTCGCCCATACCAATTTCGTTCACGGCTCGGGGCCGAATCTGTCGCCCTGGCCGCGAACTCTGGCCTCCGTGACCTACAACGCCATCGACAACAAACATGGCCACTCGCGCCGTCCGGATTGGGTCGTGTGTAACGATTTCACGCCGCTCGAGCCGATCGAGCCCCCCTTGTAATCAACGCAGCTCCAGGACTTGGACGGCTTCAATCACGATTTTGCTGCCGCGTTCCACGCGGTATTCGCCGCGGTATTGACCGGGCGGGAAGCCGCTGGCCGGGCGTTTCTTGCCGATGTAGCGCAGCCACTGGGCCTTGTTCCCTGGCAGGGCGCCGCCGGCCTCGGCCAGGGTGCGGCCGTCGGGGGCGGTCAGGCGAATGGTTTCGCGGTCGCCTTCCTGCAGGCCCCAAGCGACGGCCCAGAACACCAGCGCCGGCACCTGGGTGCCGCGCGGTGGGTCGTAATCGCCGTCGAGGGTGCCGGCGAGTCCGGGCGCCGCGGCTGCAAATCCAGCGCGCAGCAGGCCGCCAGCCCGATAGGCGAGGGCGGCCCGGGCCGCCGGGCTCCACAAGGACGCGCCGCCACGCTCGCAGCCGGCGCCGGCCGGCCCTCCGGTGAAGGGATCGATGCTGCGGCCGTCCTGTCGCAGGGCGAAATCCAAGTGCGGAAAATCGGCGCGGCCCGACCGGCCGATCAGGCCGAGGTGCGCGCCGGCTGCGACGCGTTCGCCCACTGCAACTGCGACGCTGCCCTGGCGCAGGTGGCTGTACTGGGTCTCCCAACCATCGCCGTGATCCAGGACCACGGCGTTGCCCGCGTCGGGTCCAGCCTGGGAAGTGGGATCGTCGGCGCCGCCGTCGCGAAGGGCCCGGACGACGCCCGGCGCGGCGGCCAGCACCGCCACTCCTGCCGCCATCTCGGGCTGGCCGGGCACCCGGATGTCCGTGCCCTTGTGGCCGTCGTAGCTGAGCGGACCGCAAACGTGGTCCCGCGCGCCGGGTCCCGGGTCCTGATCGACGTAGTTTTGGACCACGCAGGCCGCACCGATCTCGCAATCGACCGGCAGTTCAAGTTGCGGCGGCGCCTGCGCAGCGGCTCCCGGCGCGAATACCAGGGCGGCGAAGCAGATCGAGAACGCGAGCGGTCGCATGCTTCGGTTAGGACGGGCCGGCTTTCTGGCTGGGCAGCGGCACCATGACCAGGTTTTTACCCTCCATGCCGAGTCCCAGGCGGCCTTGTTTGAGCGCCAGCGCAGACTCGCCGAATATCTCGCGCCGCCAGCCGGTCAGCGCCCGCACCTCGGCGGTGTCGTTGGCCGCGATCTGCTCCAGGTCGGCGACGCTGGCGACCAGTTTCTGGGCCACGTCGTGGCGCTCGCACTGCAGCTTGAGCACGACCTTGAGCAGGTCCACCAGCGGTCCCAGGCCAGCCGGCTGGTCGCGTTGCGGCGGCGGCGCCGGGCAGTCCGCTTCGGGCACTGCCATGCCCTCGGCCAGCGCCGCAAGGATCGCCTGGCCGATGCGCCCGCGCGCCGCGTCCCGTCCCATGCCGCGGGTGTGGGACAACTCCTCGGTGGAACTGGGATGGTGCGCGGCGATGTCGAACAGTTGCTCTTCGCGCAGGACCCGGTTGCGCGGCACGTCGCGGTGCTGGGCCTCGGTCTCGCGCCACGCTGCGAGCGCCTGCAACACTGCCAGATAGCGCGGCGAAGCGGAGCGGGTCTTGAGCCGGCGCCAGGCGGTTGCCGGCTCCAGGTGATAGGTGCCGGGGCTGGTAAGCACCGCCATCTCCTCGTCCAGCCAGGCGGTGCGACCCCGTTTCTCCAATTGCCGGCGCAGCTTCTCGTAGACCGGGCGCAGATGCACCACATCGGAGATCGCGTAGTCGATCTGGCTATCCTTGAGCGGCCGCCGCGACCAGTCGGAAAAGCGCCGGGACTTATCGATACGCTGGCCGGTCAGCTTGCGCACCAGCTTGTCGTAGCCCACCGAATCGCCGAAGCCGCAGACCATGGCCGCGACCTGGGTGTCGAAGATCGGTTCGGGCAGGGCGTCCATGATCAGGAAGAAGATTTCCAGATCCTGGCGCGCCGAGTGGAACACCTTGAGGATCTTCGGATTCTTCATCAGATCGAGCAGCGGTGCGAGATCCATGTCCGGCGCCAGCGTGTCGATCGCCACGGACTCCTCGGGCCCGCCGACCTGGGCCAAGCAGAGCTTCGGCCAGTAGGTCGAATCGCGCATGAATTCGGTATCGACGGTGATGAACTCGGCGCCGGCCTGGCGCTTGCAAAATTCTGCGAGTTCGGTGCTGTCGGCGATCAGGGTCATGGCGCGCGGTATACACGTAATGCAGGGGTCGCTCAACGGGCCTCCAACAGCAAGTCGGCCAACTCGGCGAAACCGGCGCCCGAGCGCGCCTCGGTTATGAAGCTGGGCGCGGCCGGCAGGCGACCCTCGAAATCGCGCAGGTTGGCGACCCCGACCGCATTGGGAAAGGCGGCGAACATCGGCGCGTCGTTGGGCGAATCGCCGGCGAAGACGAAGCGCTCCTTCTCCGCCTCGAGGTCGATATCGAAACACTCCTGGAGCATGATCCGGGTTGTGGTCAGCTTGTCGTAGGCGCCGAACCAGCCGTTGACGTGGATCGAGCTGACCTTGGCGACCGCACCGGCGGCCTCGAAGATCTCGACGATGCGCGCGATATCGCTCTGGGGTAGTGGGGCCACGTCCTCGCAAAAGTCGATGGCGAGATCGGCCTCGCGGTAGCGTTGGTCGGAGGCGACGGCGGCGCCGGGCACCGCGGCCAGGATCTCCGCGCGGAGTTTATCCAGGCGCCGGCGGTTTTTAATTCGTTCCTCATCATTAGACATGAAACGCTTGATAAATTTCTTCTTTTTGGCATCGTAGCGGAAATAGAAGGCGCCGTTTTCGCCGACCACGGCATCGACCGGCCACATGCGCGCGATATGGTCGCACCAACCGGCCGGCCGGCCGGTGATCGGGGCCACCAGCAACCCGGCCGCGTGCAGCCGCGCCACGGCGCTATAGGCCTCGGCGGTCAGGCGGCCCTCGGTGGTCAGGGTGTCGTCGATGTCGAACAGCACCCCGCGCAGGCCCGCGCGCGCCTCGGCCGTGAAGTTCGAGAGCGGTTGAAATTTTCCGGGAGCGGGGGCATCGGGGCGCATATCGGGCGCCACAATGCGCGAAGCGCGTGGCTTCGTCGAGGGTGTAGTCGAGGCGGCAGTTCAGCCAGGCGTGTCCGTGGAACCGGGCGCCGGGTTCAATCGAGTCACCGGCGAGTCACCGGCGAGTCACCGGCCGCCGCGGCTTGAAGTGCCAGGAGGAATCCAAAAGAGCCTCCGTCGGGTCCGCGGTATCGGAACCCGATCGGTTGGTAAACCACTGGCTCTCCACCATCGCAACGCGGACCGGTACGATGGCCACGGCAACAAGCAGAGTCGCGAACGCCGATGGTGCTCGCTTGGCCAAGCCTACAATCGAAGTCGCTAACTTCCATAGTTTTCGCATTGCCGCATCTCCCTGAGACGTCATAGGGCAATTAATATGTGAGCCGACAATAGGCGCAAGCGTTTTATCGAACGACCTGCCCGGGCGAAGACCCGTCAAACCGGCCGCGCGCTTGACAAATCGGGCGGTTCTGTGCCTCTTGCGCGCCGTGCTTTCCGGACCCGTGCCATCGGTGTCAGCGCTCCTGGGTATAAGGACGATCCCATGCATCCCTACCGCACTCATAGCTGTGGCGAGTTGCGCCTCTCCCATGCCGGCGAGACCGTGCGCCTGTCCGGCTGGGTCCACCGCAAGCGCGATCACGGTCAGCTTCTATTCGTCGATCTGCGCGACAACTACGGTCTGACCCAGTGCGTGATCGACGTGTCGAGCCCGCTGTTCGCCGAGCTCGAGGCGGTGCGCGTCGAAAGCGTGATCACGGTGACCGGCCCGGTGGTCGAGCGCGATGCCGAGACCGTCAACCCGAGCCTGCCGACCGGCGAGATCGAGAGCGGGGTTGCGGAGCTGGAAGTGCTCTCCCGCGCCGCGGTGCTGCCGCTGCAGGTCAACTCCGACGAAGATGCGGGCGAGGAGATTCGCCTGCGCTATCGCTACCTGGACCTGCGGCGCCAGAAGATGCACGAGAAAATTCTGCTGCGTTCCCAGATCATCGCTTCGATCCGGCGGCGCATGATCGCGCAGGGTTTCACGGAGTTCCAAACCCCAATTTTGACCGCCAGCAGCCCCGAGGGCGCGCGCGACTACCTGGTGCCGAGCCGCATCCATCCGGGCAAGTTCTACGCGCTGCCCCAGGCCCCGCAGATGTTCAAGCAGCTGATCATGATCGCCGGCTTCGACCGTTACTTCCAGATCGCGCCCTGCTTCCGCGACGAAGACAGCCGCGCCGACCGCTC
>SMVA01380869.1_pt1 | contig 11526 bp, 10 predicted proteins | sample 2456451 | NCBI WGS metagenome assembly SMVA01 (sample SAMN11095933, study PRJNA526329) | marine sediment metagenome | biome: Marine sediment; feature: Surficial sediment; material: Deep marine sediment; isolation source: Hadal surficial sediment | place: Pacific Ocean | collected 2014-05 | depth...
AACCCATTATTTTCTCATATCAAATTGCGAAAAGGAGAAAGATCAGAGTTGGCTAATTTGGCTAATGAGCTATTATAGGTAATAACCATATATTTTTTTGTTACATTTTTGTTTATGATTCGTCATATTAAAAACATAGCTATATAACAATGAAAAAATTATTGATTCTTACCCTTGTAGTAGTATTAAGTTCCTGCGCAACAAACACATCTTTCAATACATTTTATAAAAATAACAATCAACATTCTGATTTTGCAATGGGATTGAATAGCTCCCTTATAGGAAGTTTTTTATCCGATGATGATGAAGATGTGAAAGATTTATTGAAAAAAGCCAAACATGTTCGTATCATGGTTTTTTCAGATAATTACGACCAAATGAACACAAAATTCAACAAATTTATCAAACATTCTAAATTTGACAAATTAGTGAAGATCAAAAATGATGATAACAATATTCGTATTTTTTCATTGGAAGAAAAAGATAAAATCAAAGAAATTATTGTTCAAATATCCACGGGTGATGAATTGATTTTATTGGGGCTCAAAACAAATTTAACCCAAGAAGATTTGGCAGATTTAATTGAAAAAAATGAAATTACTTTTAATTAACTTTAGCCTTCTTTATACATGATTCGGGTTTAGGTTACAGCAGCTTTACGGATCAATTTCGACAATAGCGTTGGGAAGAATCTTTTTACATAAGTAGCTAGAATTTCTTTGGCTCCGCCAATTACAATTTCTTGTTTGCCCTTAGCAACCGCTTTAAGTACTTTTAAAGCAACCACATCCGGATCCAGTCCGTTAGCAGTGGCTTTATCAGTGGTATTTTGTTTAGAACCATCTGCAGTTAAGGCATTTTTAGAAACATCGGTATTTACAAAACCGGGGCAAACCAGGGTGATACCGATATTATTTTTATACACTTCCGACCGTAAACTATCAAAAAATCCATGCAATGCGTGTTTGGAAGCAGCATAGGAGGATCGTAACGGAGTTCCTATTTTTCCGGTAACACTAGAGGTAACTATGATATGCCCATTATTTCTATGTACAAAATGAGGCAATATGGCTTTGGTCAAGGCTATGGTTCCAAAATAATTTATTTCAAATATTCGCTGATCCACTTTTAGATCCGTTTCTATTACCAAAGAACGTTGGCTAATACCCCCATTATTCACCAAAATATCAATACCCTTAAAAAAATTCAATGCCATGGTTACTTTTTCAGAAAAAGAGGAATAATCGGCCAAATCCAAAGGCAAAACTTTTACATTTTCCGGATGTGCACATTGCGTTCGTACCTCCTTTAAATTTTCTTCGTTCCTTGATGATAAAATCAAATTCGCACCATGACGTGAAAATGCCAGTGCCATCGCTTTTCCAATTCCGGAAGAAGCACCAGTAATCCAAATAGTTTTATTTTGAAAATTCATTAGATAATATGATTTGGCTTTAAAATTATAACATTAAACCATAACTTTGGAAAAATATTTTTTTATGATCAAAAGAATCCTCTTTCTAGTTTTTTTAGCACCTTTCTTACTACATTCACAATATTCAATACAAGGAAAAATAGACCAAGGCGAAAATTTTTCATGGGTATTATTATACAAAATTAAAGATGGTAAACAAATTTATATAGACAATGCCGATGTTGATAACAGCAATTTTGAATTTACAATCTCTGAAAATGAGGATCCTGGAATTTATAGAGTTTTTTATCAGATCGAAGATCAATTGTATATTGAATTTATATATAACAAAGAAAATATAGATTTTATATTCAACCCAAATCACCCTATCGAATCACTCAAATTCAATCATTCCGATGAAAATATCTTGTATCAGGATTATTTTAAAAGCATCGGTTCCGAACAAAAATATTTAGACTCTTTACAGGTGGAATTCTTTAGTTCTAATGACAAAAAACTGAATAAAAAAATAACTAAATCCTATCAAAACAAATTAAGAGAAATCAAGGAAACACAAGAAGGTTTTGAGAACCAATCGGAAGGAAAATTAGCGTATTATTTTATCAAATCCAGTAAACAATTCAATGTTGAAAATCCAATAAAAGTCCCTGTTGACTATTTAAATGAAGTAAAAAAACACTTTTTTGATGCTTTTGATCTTAATGATTCCATACTCAATAAATCAACATTTATCAACGATAAAATATTAGACTATATTTTTTACTTGAATCAAAGCAATGATAGAGAGGCATTGAATGAAATGCAAAAGAATTCAATCAATATCAGTTTGAGTAAACTCAGTAATTCTCTATTAAAAAAGAATATTGAGGAAAGTATTTTAAACCGATATGCTGAAGAGCAAAATGATGAAATGGTAAATTTTATGTTGGACAATCACTATAATAAGTTACCCAATTACTTGCAGGATTATGGTTTCAGAAATCATATGTTAAGCGAGGTCAAAACAGCCATAGGAAAAAAATCTCCGGATGTAGTCTGGCAAGAAAATGGTGTTTTAAAAAGTCTTTATAAAGCAAATGATTCGAATATTTATATCATTGTTTTCTTTAGTTCCGGATGCCTTCATTGTCAAAAGGAAATGCCGGAGTTTTACAAATTCATTGAATCAACCTCCAATATAAAGGTGATTACTATTGGACTGGAAGATGAAAAAACGGATTGGGAAAATATGGTGAAAGACTATACCAACTTTATCAATATTTTAGATTTGGACAAATGGGATAGCCCTAGAGTTGAGGATTTTGGTATTTCAGCGATTCCCAATTATTTTATTTTAAATAAAGACAAGAATATTATCGCCAAACCCGAAGACCTTGAGGAATTAAAGGGGTATTTTGAATAAACAAACTCACCTTAAATAGTATAATTGTTGTTAATGGAACAAGTTGACAAAACTAAAATAGTTTGTGAACAAGAGTTTTTAAAAGCTTTGCATCAATAATTTAAATTATTTTATCTTAGCCATATGGCAAGAATTTTAGTTTAACACTATGCTTTCTTAGGCCATCCTTCGAGTTCCATGTGATTTTAATTCTGGCAAATTAACCACTAAGAATACAAAGACTTCACAATGTAGACCTTGAGATAATCACTAATCTGTTAAGAAAAATTCTAAATTCAACGAATTCTTAGTGCCCCTTGTGGAATCTTAGTGCCCTTGGTGGTTAACATTTAATTCACATAAAATTTTTGTTTATGCAATTCAGCATATTCTAAAAGTTTGGCCTTCACCTCGGGATTCTTATCAATCACATTGGTCTTTTCATAGGGATCAATCTCCATATTATATAAAGACAATTCTATATCCACGGTATCATATTTTCCCGGTGCACCATCATGACCCGGAGTATTTAATGTACGATAACTATGGTTTAAGTGTAATTTCCATTTGCCATCGCCACTCAATACGCTTTCAAACTTATTTCCTGTTGAAAAAGCGTAATAATCCTGTGGATTTGAGGCTCCATCTTTGTCTGATATCAGATCCCAAACATTTTTTCCGTCTATTTCGGATTCAGGCAATTGAACACCTGTTAAATGGCAAAGAGTTGGGAGCAAATCAATAGAAAAAAACGCTTCATTCGAAATACTGTTCGCTTTTAAATGATTCGGATATTTAATAATACATGCCGAGCGGGTTCCTCCTTCAAAAGAAGTTGCCTTAGCTTCACGAAAAGGAGTTTTTCCGGCGTGATTCCCATAAGATATCCATGGTCCGTTATCGGAAGAAAATATGACAATTGTATTTTCCTCCAATCCGTTTTTCTTTAATGCATTCATAATTTCGCCTACTGACCAGTCCAATTCAATGGTAACATCACCAAATAATCCAGCACCGGATTTACCCTCAAATTCTGTACTACAAAAAATTGGAACATGAGGCATGGAATGTGGTACATAGAGAAAAAATGGATCGTCACTATTATTGTTGATAAAGTTTACCGCATGCTCAGTATACCATTTAGTAAGGTTTTTTTGTTCCGGAATCCCCACATCTTCAATGGTTACTTTTCCATTTTCCCAGAATTGAATGGGATATTTACCCCAATATTCCGGGTTTTCCGGGTGGTGTTTCCACATATCATTTGAATACATTAATCCACAAGTTTCGTCAAATCCCCTGGCATGTGGACGCGTTTCGGGTTGATCGCCACAATGCCATTTCCCAAAAAGTGCCGTTTTATAACCTGCTGCTTTAAACACTTCTCCCATTGTTGGAAATGTTGTTTCAAGTCCTCTTGCATTGGGGCCATGAGCTCCAAAAACTTTTGTCCTTCCCGGGTAACAGCCTGTTAATAGCGCGGATCGTGATGCAGAACATATGGCTTGAGGAACATGGAAATTGGTAAACATGGTGCCTTCTTCTGCTAATTGTTGCACATGAGGAGTTGGAACATCCTGTTGTCCAAATGGGTTAAAATCGGAATAACCTGAATCATCTAAAAAAATAATAACTACATTAGGTTTTTTTACTTCCTCAATAGGCACGGAAGCAACTTCCTTTTTATTAGGGTTTTCGCACGAACTAAGAAAAAAACTCAGGCTTAAAATTGTAGCAATAGTAAATAGTTTAAATTTCATTATTTTGAATTTTTAGTATTTATTAACGCGTTGTGCATTTTGAATTGATTTCTCCAATTTTTCCCCCTCCCTAAAAGGTGAATTGAAGAAATCTTCGTTCCATCCTTTAGGATTGGAGGAAAAGAACGAAGAATTATGGTAATTTTTCATCTTTTTAGTCAAAATGCATAACGGGTTTTATTTAATTTATTGATAAGTGTATTTAGTTTTCAAATCTTAAAAATGAAAAAAGGCATCTTTAAAATGTTCGGTTTTGATTTCCTTATCCGTTTTTATAATTCCAATAACATCAAAACGAACCTCAACATCTAAATCTTTAGAAATTACATATTCGTCAATTGCTTTTACCAGAAGATTTATTTTTTTCTGCTTTATAAAATCCTGAGGATTCCCAAAAAAATCTGTTGATCGGGTTTTAACTTCTACAGCCACCAACGTATTATTTTTTTGAGCAATGATATCTACTTCTGCTTTTTGAAACCGCCAATTTCTTTCCTTAATTTGATATCCGTTTTTAATCAAAAAATCAACTGCCAGTTGTTCACCTACTTTACCAAGTTCATTATGTTTTGCCATTTTTTAAATTTACAAAGGTCAAAATACAAATAAACAATTTTCCAACAATCTATTGGGATTTGTGTTTTGATTTTTGGTGCTTCTTTCGTGTTTATCTAAAGCTGATTTTTGATCTTTTATCGCTGACTTTCAAATCAATATATTCACCTAAAATTAAAGCTCGATTATCATCAAGATGTCCGGCCTGAAAATTAAAAACAACTGGGAAATCTGTTCCATCAACGGCTTCTAAAATTATTTCTTCCAGAGTTTTACCAAACGTATTCCCTTCATTCTTTTTGAGCCTGAAATCGCCAACTATTAATCCTTTACAATTTTTAAAATAACCCGCTCTTTTAAGGCTAATCATCATTCTGTCAATATGGTATAATGCTTCTCCAACATCTTCAATAAACAATATTTTATGGTCCATTTTTAAAGAAATATCAGAACCCAGCATGCTGTAAATTATCGAAAGATTTCCACCTACCAATTGACCTCTACTTTCTCCAGGCCTGTTATATTTTGAAGATGGTAATTTATACACTAATTTCTTTCCAAATAAAGCATTATGTAACGAAACAATGGAAACTCTTTGAACCGGATTTTCCAATTCCAAGGTCAAGGGCATCTGTCCATGTATGGTTTGGTATCCCAATTCATGAACTTTATTGTGTAAAACTGTGATATCTGAATAGCCAATAATCCATTTTGGGTTTTTTAAGAATTTCGTAAAATCCAAATCATCAATAATTCTTATCGCTCCATATCCACCCCTAGCACACCAGATTGCTTTAATACTCGGATTGTCCAATGCCTTCTGCAAATCTTCCAATCTTTCCTGATCTGTTCCTGCAAAAGTATTGTTTTGTGATAACAGATGATTTCCAAAAAACACCACCAAACCCCAATGATTTGCCAATTCAATTCCCTGATCAACAGCTGTTTTATCAGTCACTTTCCCTGCCGGTGATAAAATAATAATGGTATCCCCTTTTTTCAAATTTGCCGGTCTTACCAAATCACGTGTAATAGCAACTTCAACATCATTTTGTGAAAACATGGATGCTGCAATAAAAAGAAGCAAAATCAAAGAATGGTATTTTAAAGAAAAGATTTGGGACATATTGGAAATTTAGATTGTAAAAATAGTTAATTAAATTAAACCGTCATGTAAGCCCTTTTTCTTACTTTTGTTTTCTTTAAAATTATCTTATGCAAGATCCGAAAAGGTTTACAATTACAGCGGCTTTACCCTATACCAATGGCCCGGTTCATATAGGTCATTTAGCGGGAGTTTATATACCGGCTGATATTTACGCCAGATATTTACGATTGAATGATAAAGATGTCGCTTTTGTTTGTGGTTCTGACGAACATGGAGTTCCCATTACTTTAAAGGCAAAAAAAGAAGGAATTACACCACAGGAAGTGGTTGATAAATATCATGCTATTATCAAAAAATCTTTTGAGGATTTTGGAATTGCATTTGATAATTATTCAAGAACAACTGCAAAAATACATCATGATACCGCATCAGATTTTTTCAAGAATTTATACGAAAACAACAAATTCATTGAAGAAACTTCGGCACAACTATATGATGAAGAAGCGGGACAATTTTTAGCTGATAGATTTGTCATTGGTATCTGTCCGAAATGCGGTTTTGAAGAAAGTTATGGTGACCAATGTGAAAATTGCGGAACCAGTCATAATGCCACAGATTTAATCAATCCGAAATCGGCCATCACCGGAAATGTTCCTTCCTTAAAAGAAACCAAACATTGGTATTTACCTTTAAATGAATATCAGGATTGGTTGAATGAATGGATTGTTGAAGGGCATAAAAATGATTGGAAAACCAACGTATTAGGACAAGTAAAATCCTGGACTACAGATGGTTTGAAACCGAGAGCCGTTACCCGTGACTTGGATTGGGGAATTCCTGTGCCTATAAAAGGAGCTGAAGGCAAGGTATTATATGTTTGGTTTGATGCCCCCATCGGATATATTTCTTCAACCAAAGAATGGGCTAAGCGTGAAGGGAAGGATTGGGAGCCTTATTGGAAAGATAAAGACACCAAATTGGTACATTTTATAGGAAAAGATAATATAGTTTTTCACTGTATTATTTTCCCCAGTATGTTAAAAGCAGATGGAAATTATATTTTACCCGACAATGTTCCTGCCAATGAATTTTTAAATTTGGAAGGCAATAAAATTTCTACTTCTAAAAACTGGGCGGTCTGGTTGCATGAATATTTAGAGGATTTCCCGGGCCAACAAGATGTATTACGGTATGCTTTAACCGCAAGTGCTCCGGAAACAAAAGACAATGATTTTACATGGAAAGAATTTCAAGCAAGAAACAATAATGAATTGGTTGCCATTTTTGGAAACTTTATCAATCGTGTTGTAGTATTGACCCATAAATACTATGGCGGTCGGGTACCACCCGCTGGGGATTATAGTGCGGTCGATACTGATACCTTGAATAAATTAAAAGAATACCCTCAAATAATTTCAAGTTCAATTGAAAGATATCGTTTTAGGGAAGCTTTATCAGAATTAATGAACTTAGCAAGGCTAGGTAATAAATATCTGGCTGATGCAGAACCTTGGAAAAAGATCAAAACAGATCCGGAGCGGGTAGAATCTATTATATATGTTGCCTTACAAATTGCCTCCGCCCTATCCGTATTATGCGAACCCTTTTTACCTTTTACAAGTAATAAGTTGAAAACAATATTACGTCTTAACGAGTCGGGAGGAACGACCGATGTGGTTAACTCAGATTCTAATGAGATTACCGCCCCCGAAACCTCGGGACAAAAAAATGAGTCTCGCAAAGACGTTATGGGTTGGAATAATGTAGCATTGAATAATGAATTAATTCCTACCGGCCATCAAATTGGCAAAGCAGAATTACTATTTGCTAAAATTGAAGATACTGAAATTCAAAATCAAATAGACAAATTAGAAGCTACCAAGATTAAAAATAAAGTGTTTGTTGCTGAGGCACAGAAAGACACTATTGAATTTGATGATTTTACCAAATTGGATATTCGAATTGGAACTATTTTAGAGGCTGAAAAAATTCCTAAAACCAAAAAACTATTGAAATTAAAAGTAGATGTGGGTATTGATATACGCACTATTGTAAGTGGCATTGCCGAAAGTTTTAAACCTGAAGATATTATCGGACAAAAGGTATCTGTTTTGGTTAATCTCGCTCCTAGAAAATTACGTGGAGTGGAAAGCCAGGGTATGATTTTAATGGCAGATACTCCTGATGGTAGGCTTTCTTTTGTAGAACCCGAAAATGATACAGTTTCGAATGGAAACCAAATAAGCTGATAAAATTTACGAATAATTTTACTTTAAGACAGATATCATTTCCTTGATATCTGTTTTTTTTATATTAAATTTATATTTCCAAACTATATGTAAACCTTTTTAATTAATTATTCGTCTATATAATTGAAGACCATTATTTATAATGCGAAAAATCATTAAACTAAATAACGATACCCAACTAATAGCCCAATCGCTTAAAAATAACAGAGAGGCTCAAAAACTTCTGTTTGATAGGTATGCACCAAGAATGTTACGATTATGCACTTATTATATCAAAGATTTACAACAATCAGAAGAAGTGATGTTGAATGGGTTTCTAAAAGTGTTTACTAAATTATCATCCTTTTCACATAAAGGAAGTTTTGAAGGTTGGATTAGAAGAATCATGATTTGGGAAAGCATTTCTTATTTACGTGGAAAAAAGGAATTGCTTTTTACCAATGAGATTGAGATTTATGGAAAATATATTGAAAATGAAGTAGAATTAAATATAGCAGTTGAGGATCTGCATCAATATATTAATGAATTGTCAAATGGATGTAAAGTTATTTTTAACCTCTATGTAATTGATGGATATAAACATGCTGAAATAGCCAAAATGCTCCGGATTTCAGAGGGTACTTCAAAAACACAATTATCGAGAGCCAGAAAGGCCTTACAAAAAATGATTTCCTCAAATCAAAAAAAATATCATGGAACGAAATAAATACAGAGAACAAATTCAAAATGGGTTTATCAATCCATCAGAAGACTCATGGGAAAAGCTGCATCAAAAACTCGATGAACATGATCAAAGTAAAAATAATTCGTATCGGAACTATTTAAAATATGCGGTATCTCTTGTATTTATTGTTTCTCTTGGACTTTATTTTATTCCAACAGATTATAATCCTAAATCCGAAAGAATTGGAACTGAACAACAAATTAAACAAATATCAATTAAACCTTCGGCAATTGAACAAAATATTAATTCACGCCTTGAGATTACATCAGAAAAAAAATTAACTACGGAAATTCCACCCACCAATAATTTCTTAGCCTATGAAGTGTCAAAAAAAATCGATATTCAAGGGGAAGAGTCATCTGAACCTTCTGAGACTTTTGTGTTTAATTCGAATCCTCAAAACACGAAAAATGTATTGCTTGTAATCACTGCCAAACCTAAGCTAAACCTGGATTATGAAGTAGAAGAATTGATGAGAATTGCCAATTTAAACCTGGAAAAAGATAATCAGAATTTGAATTCAAATCGTATTATGGCAATGGATCTTTTAGGTGAGGTAGAAAACGATCTAAGGAATGATCACAGAAGAAAACTATTTGAAAAAATTACCATTTCTATAAAAAGTCCGGGTATCCTGGAAATTGCTGATCGAAATAAATAATAAAAAAACTCATGAACAAAATAATTGTTTTAGTCTTAATTTTATGTCAATTGTGTATTTGCACCCAGGTTATTGCACAAGAGAATCCTGATAGTAATGAAAAAATAACCCTTCTTAAACAAAAAAAAGAAGAAGTAGTCAGTCAGGAAAAAGAGGCACTTAAAAAGGAAGTTATTGCTATAAACAAAAGGTTAGAAGAAGGAGATATTACTGAGCAGGAAGCTGAAAATTTAAAGAAAAATTCAGCTGACAATCATGCTTTAAATATCAAAAACAAAATAGCTATTATCGATAATTCAATTGCTCTTTTAGAGAGAGGCGAATCCGATGGGATTGGTAATCTGGAGGATGGTCAATACAAATTGATATTGTTTGATTTTGAAAATGAGGGTAGTATTGTTAAACTGGAAAACACCAACAAACCTAAAAAATATGACAGACGAACCCATGCAAATTTTTTGTTATCCTTTGGACTCAACAACGCCATTATTGATGGGGAAACTATCAATGATTCCCCCTATAGTATTGGAAGGAGCAGGTTTTTTGAATTTGGATGGAATTGGACTACCCGGGTACTAAATAATTCAAACGCTATACGTTTCAGATATGGATTTACATTCTTGCTGAATGAATTAAGTCCGACTGACAATCGATATTTTGTTAAAGATGGTGAGCTCACATATTTAGATGTTCATTATGGAGAGCTCTGCAGATCTAAACTTCGAATGCATCAGTTATTATTTCCTTTGCATTTTGAATTCGGACCGTCTAAAAAAAAGGAGACAGCTAATTATATAAGGTATTCGAGTAAAAGAAGTTTTAAATTTGGAATTGGAGCCTTTGGCGGATTTAATTTAAAAACCTGCCAAAGTCTAAAATATAAATTTGAAGGATCTACGAGTAAAGAAAAAATTAGAAGCAGTTATAATACCAACAATGTGATTTATGGATTGAGCAGTTATATTGGCTATGGTGTTTTCTCTGTATTTGCAAGATACAATTTGAATCCCCTTTTTAAGGAACCGAATCTGGAAGAAAACAACATTGCCTTTGGTCTTCGATTCGACCTTTAGATTTATTCACCAATTTTATTTCTCGGTTTTTATTAAATTCAAATGTAATTTATAGGAACGAAATAATATCTTTGTGTGTCTTAAATTACATTCATGCTGCTAACCTCATTTATATTAAAACAAACCAATATACCTTCAAAATCAATTGAAAATACCCTCCAATTGCTAAGTGAAGATTGCACTATTCCATTTATTTCCCGATATAGAAAAGAACGAACCGGAAATTTAGACGAAGTTCAAATTGGTGACATCGTTAAATATAAGGACCAATTTGAAACTTTAGAAAAAAGAAAATCTGCTATTTTAAAGTCTTTGCAAGAACAGGAGGTTTTGACGAATGAATTGGAACAGAAAATTAAAAATTCTCAGGATCTAATCACTCTGGAAGATCTTTATCTTCCCTTTAAAAAGAAAAGAAAAACCAAGGCGGAAACTGCCCGGCTCAACGGTTTGGAACCATTGGCTAAGATCATTATGAGTCAGCGAACCAATGATTTAGCATACATCGCTTCAAAATACACCTCTGATAAAATTGAAAGTGAGGAATTGGCTTTAGAAGGTGCTCGTTTTATTATTGCTG
>SMVA01184526.1_pt1 | contig 11525 bp, 9 predicted proteins | sample 2456451 | NCBI WGS metagenome assembly SMVA01 (sample SAMN11095933, study PRJNA526329) | marine sediment metagenome | biome: Marine sediment; feature: Surficial sediment; material: Deep marine sediment; isolation source: Hadal surficial sediment | place: Pacific Ocean | collected 2014-05 | depth 0-1...
ACGTCCGATCCTGCGCCGCCGGTCAAATCATCGTCGCCATGACCGCCGCGCAGCCAGTCGTCGCCGCTCTTGCCATCGACAGTATCGTCGCCCTTGCGGCTGCGGATGACGTCGGTGCCGTCGTCACCGGAAATTTCATCGTCGGTCTTCTTGCCATCGGTCTTGGTGTGTTCGCCCTTCACGAAGTCGGAGGGGCTGGGCCGATCCGCCTTGACGACGAAATCTTCGCGGTCCGGAGCGGCGACGGCCGGCGCAACGAATTCCGAGCCGGATTCAGCTTCGTCATCGAAGTCCGTTACGAAGGAAACGCCAGGGTCGCCGGTGGCGTCAGGGGTGTCGGGGATCGAATCATCCTTGCCGCCGCCCCGGGAGCCGAAATCGGCGCCGCGACCGAAACTCGGTGGCGCGGGCGGGCTCGCGAAATCGAACAACTCGTCTCCGGAATCTTCGGTTTCTAAGCTTGCGAACGAGAATCCCGCGCCGCCGCTATCGCCGGCGCCCCGGAACCCGCCAGCGCCAATACCGCCGGCAAAGCCAGAGCCGCCAAAGGCCCCGTCTTCGTCATCGTCCCGGTCATCGTCGAAATCTTCGTATTCGCCGTCCAAGCCGGAGTCGTCCGGCCGGCCCTCTTCGAGGGGTTCCTCGCCGATATCTCCGTCCAGGTCCGCCTCAAGATCGGCGGATAGAAGATCGTCATCCAGAGCGCCCAGGCCCGGTCCCATGGAATCGGGGCGCCCATCCTCCTTGTCGAATGCAGCCATCAGTGCCTCCAAATGCCTCGTGCGGGGGTTATTATTCGCCGAGGAGGCGCCGACTTGTCTGCCGAACCGATTGCAGACGCCAATCTGTACTTCTTGAATGAAAGATTTATTACTCAGAGAGGTTTCTTTTTATTAATATTGTAAAGAACAAATACAATTATTTGAAAAACTTTCGACATAAATACTATGTTTTGGTATATTTATCCAACTTTTTAGTTGTGCCAATGCCTGGGTCACCGCCGATTTTCGATGCGCGGCCGGGGATACTTGAGGACGGGCCTCCGTATACCCAGGTTAACAGTCCATTAACGGCGATCGTGGCAGGGTTCGATTGCGCTGCTCTCAACGCGGCGCGGAGACAAAGTCTTTTTGGTGAGATTGGGGTTTCATGGCGCGACTGACGATTCGATACTGTAGCCTTGCGGCGTTGGCCGTGGCCCTCGCATACCTGTTTCTGGTGCCGATTTTCAGCGCCCGCGCGCAAGACGCTGCGTTCGACAATTGGCTGGACGGAGTCCGGCGGGACGCTGCCGCGGCCGGCATATCCCCGTCCACGATCGAGGCGGCGCTGACCGATCTGGCTCCGATCGAACGCGTGCTCGAGCTTGACCGACGCCAGCCCGAGTTCACCTGGACCTTTTGGTCCTACCTCGATAACGCCATAACCCAGGACCGGGTCGATCGGGGCCGGACGCTGGTGGCCGAGCACGGGGAGTTGCTGCGGCGGATTCGGCGGCGCTACAACGTGCAGCCGGACTATCTTGTGGCGTTTTGGGGCCTGGAGAGCGCCTTCGGCAAGTTTACCGGCGGATATTCCGTGATCGGCGCGCTGGCGACCCTGGCTTACGATACCCGCCGCGGCGCCTTTTTCCGCAGCCAGTTGCTCGACGCCCTGAGAATTCTGGACCAGGGCCATGTCCGGGTTGCGGAGATGGAGGGTTCCTGGGCCGGCGCCATGGGTCAGTTGCAGTTCATGCCCTCGACATTCGTCACCTATGCGGTCGACTTCGACGACGATGGACGCCGCAATATCTGGACCGATTTGCCCGACGTTTTCGCATCGGCGGCCAATTATCTGTCCAGCATGGGGTGGCGCGGCGACGAAAAATGGGGCAGGGAGGTGCGCCTGCCGGCGGATTTCGACTGGGAGCTGGCATCGCTCGAGCTGCGCCAACCGATCGCCGAATGGCATCGCCTGGGGGTCCGGCGCGCGGACGGCTCCGCGCTTCCCATTGCGGATATCTCCGGCGCGATCGTCGTGCCCGGCGGGCACCGGGGCCCCGCGTTCCTGGTCTACGGAAACTTCGATAAAATCCTGAACTGGAACCGCTCGCTGCTCTACGCCATCGCGGTGGGACACCTGGCGGACCGGATCGCCGGTCGCGGGCCGCTGCTCGCCGCCCGCCCGGCGTTAGATGAGCCGCTGACGCGCGCCCAGGTCGAGGAAATGCAGGGCCTTCTGGCCGCACTTGGCTTCGACGCCGGCGCGCCCGACGGCGTGGTCGGCTCCCAGACCCGGGCCGCCCTGCGCGGGTATCAGCGCGCGGCGAAAGTGCCGCCGGACGGCTACCCGACACCGGAACTCCTGGCCAGTATTCGGCGCAGCGCCGCCGGCCGCGGACAAAGCAATTGAGCCCGGCCCCTATGAACTCCGCCCCCATGAACTCAACGTTGCCGACGCGGGAAGATATCTCTAGACTACGACATGTGCTAAGATGATGAGCCAGACCCGCAATATGATGCGTTTCGTTCGCCGAACCCGGCTTTTCCCGCTGGTTCTGGTTGTGGCTGGCTTGGTGCTGAGCGGCTGTCAGCAACCGCAGCCGGTTCCGCCCAAGACCACGAGTGAGGCCACTCGGCCCATCTTAGATTCAGGGCCGGGCGCTTACAAAATTGGGCGACCCTATAAGATCGGCAACGCCTGGTACTACCCGAAGGCTGACTTCGACTACAACGAGACCGGCATTGCGTCCTGGTACGGGCCCGGCTTTCACGGCAAATCGACCGCTAACGGCGAAGTCTTCGATCAGAACGCACTGACCGCCGCGCACCGAACCCTGCCCATGCCGTCCATGGTGCGGGTGACCAACCTGGACAACGGGCGCTCGATCAAGGTGCGGATCAACGACCGCGGGCCGTTCAAGAACGGCCGCATCATCGATCTGTCGCGCCGCGCCGCCGATCTGCTCGGTTTTCGCCGCCTGGGCACGGCCAAGGTTCGGGTTGAACTCGTCGAAGATGAAAGCCGTGCACTCGCCGCAGCGGCGCTGACCGAGGACAGCGCCAGCACCGCCCCGGTTTCGGCGCCCCGGACCCCGGTGGCGATCGAGAATCTGGACCAGGACTCCGACGCTATGGCGCCCGCCACTGGTGCGGCCACACCGGCGGATAGCCAGACCGTGCGGTCGGCGCCGCGCCCGAACCGCGCCACGACAGGCGCTCAGGTCCGGCCGAAACTGGTGGTTCCTGAGCCCGACGGCATCGTCACCACCGTGCCGGTGCAATTCGGGCGGATTTATGTCCAGGCCGGCTCGTTCACTCAAATTGCAAACGCCAACAAGCTGCGCGCGCGCCTGATCAAGATCGGAAAGGCTCAAATCGCCCAGGCGATAGTGGACCAGCGGCGATACTTCCGTGTGCGCTTCGGGCCGATGGGATCGGTGAGCGAGGCCGATCGGCTGCTCACCACGTTGATCGACAGCGGACACAACGATGCGCGTGTCGTCGTCGAATGACTGTGCGCCATTAAATCAAGGATCCAGCGATGATCGAATCCGGACCGCGGCGCTTCCGGCCGACCTTGGCCTTGGCAGGCGTACTGAGCTGGCTCCTGGCCGTTGCCGCAACCCCTGCCGCCGCCATCGAAACCACGGCCCGCGAGGCCTTTATCATCGATGTCGTTACTGGCCGGGTCTTGCTGGACAAGAATGCGGACGATTCCATGCCGCCGGCCTCGATGAGCAAAATCATGACCACCTACATGGTGTTCGAGCGGCTCAAGGATGGCCGCATCTCGCTCGACGACGAGCTCCTGGTCAGCGAGAAGGCGTGGCGCAAGGGCGGCTCGAAGATGTACGTCGAGGTTGGCAATATGGTGCGTGTCGAAGACCTGTTGCGCGGCGTAATCGTGCAATCGGGCAACGACGCCTGCATCGTGTTGGCCGAAGGTCTGGGCGGCACCGAGGAAGGATTCGCCGCCGAGATGACCCGCAAGGGCCGCGAGATCGGTTTGACCGGCAGCAGCTTTGTCAACGCCACCGGCTGGCCCGATCCCAACCAGCGCATGACCGCGCGGGATCTTGCGACCCTCGCGCTCCGCATCATCGTCGATTTCCCCGAGTACTATCACTATTACAGCGAAAAGGAGTTCACCTTCGCCGGCATCCGCCAGTCGAACCGCAACCCGCTGCTCTATAAATCGCTCGGCGCCGATGGGCTCAAGACCGGTCACACCGAAGAGGCCGGCTACGGGCTCACCGCCTCGGCGCTGCAGGACGGCCGGCGCGTGGTTCTGGTGCTCAACGGCCTGAAAAGCCGAAAGGCCCGTTCGGAGGAATCGGCGCGCCTGATCGGCTGGGCGTTCCGGGAGTTCGGCAACTACACCCTGTTCAAGGCCGGCGAAACGGTCGAGGAGGCCGGCGTCTGGCTGGGCGAGGCGCCGACCGTGCCGCTGGTCGCTGGGCAGGACTTGACGGTTACGCTGTCCCGCAAGGCGCGCCTGGATATGAAAGTCAAGGTGATCTACGACGGCCCCATACCAGCGCCTATTGAACTCGGCCAGCAGATTGCCACACTGGTCGTTTCCGCGCCCGACGAGGAGACCATCGAGGTCCCGCTGGTCGCAGGCGTTGCGGTCGAGCAACTCGGCTTCTTCGGCCGCATCACCGCCGCCGTCAAGCACCTCATATTCGGCGGCGCCTGAAGCGGCGCCGATTGACCCGAGCCAATCCGCCCGGCACATTGATCGGCACCATGGCGGACGCAAAGTTCATCACCTTTGAGGGCGGGGAGGGGGCCGGCAAGTCGACCCAGATCGCGCTGCTGGCCGAGGCTCTGGCTACGGCCGGATTTTCGGCCCGGACCACGCGCGAGCCAGGCGGCAACCCAGGCGCCGAGCAAATCCGCGAATTGCTGGTGACCGGCGAGGCGGACCGCTGGGATGCCATGACCGAGGCCCTGTTGCACTTCGCAGCCCGGCGCGAGCATCTGCGCAGCGTGGTGCGGCCGAGCCTCGCAACGGGTCAGTGGGTGTTGTCCGACCGCTTCGCCGATTCGACCATGGCCTACCAAGGTTACGGCCACGGCCTGGGGCGCGCGGCGATCGAACAGCTTTACGCGCTGACGGTCGGTGACTTCGCGCCGGACCTGACCCTGATCCTGGATATCCCGGTCACGCTCGGGCTGGAGCGGGCCCTGGAGCGCCGCGACGGCGAGGATCGTTACGAGGGCCTGGGGGATGCGTTTCACGAGCGCCTGCGCCAGGGCTTCCGCGAGATCGCCGACCGCGAGCCGGACCGCTGCGTGCTTATCGATGCCAGCGGCGAAATTGCCGCCGTGCAGGCCGCGATCCGCGCCTGCGTGGCCGAGCGCTTGGGGGTTCCACTGGCATGACCGAATCGACTGGATCCGATGAGATCTTATTGCCCCAGAAAAACCCGGATCTAGTCGGCCATGGCGCCGCCGAGGCGACCCTGTTGCGGGCGCTCCAATCCGGGCGTCTGCCCCACGCCTGGCTGATCACCGGCCCGCGCGGCATCGGCAAGGCGACGCTGGCGTTCCGCTTCGCGCGCTTTTTGCTGGCCGGCGGCGGGGCGCCGGACTTGTTCGGCGGACCGCCGGAGACCCTCGCCCTCGACCCGGCCGATCCGGTGTTCCGGCGCGTCGCCGCCGGTGGCCATCCGGACCTTCGGCACCTGAAGCGCGGGGTCCATCCCAAGACCGGCAAGCCGCGCATGGAGATCGTGGTCGATGACGTGCGCCTGGCCAGCGGCTTCCTTCACAAGACTTCAGCCGAGGGCGGCTGGCGGGTGGTGGTGATCGACCCGGCCGACGACCTCAACCTCAATGCCGCCAACGCCTTGCTCAAGTCGCTCGAGGAACCGCCGTCGGCCGCCATCCTGCTACTGGTCTGCCACGCGCCCGGGCGGTTGCTGCCGACCATCCGTTCGCGCTGCTGCCACCTGGCGCTCGGTCCGCTGCCGGAGCAGACAGTCGTGGAACTCCTGGCGCGTCACCTGCCGGAACTCGAGGAAACCGATCGTGCCGCCCTGGCGCGCCTCGCCGAGGGCAGCATCGGGCGCGCCCTCGATCTGGCCGCGGGCGGCGGGCTCGAGCTCTACCGCGAGATGATCGCGTTGCTCGCCGGGCTGCCGGCGCTGGACGTGCCGCGCGCCCATGCTTTCGGCGACCGGCTGGCGCTGGAGCGCGATGGCTCGGCGTTCCGTACCGGCATGGAGTTGCTGATCTGGTGGCTGGCGCGCCTCGCCCGCGCCGCCGCCGTGGGCCGGATACCGCCCGAGGTGGTGCCCGGCGAGGCGGAGACCATGGCGCGGCTGATCGCGGGTGGCGGCCTTGCGCGCTGGCCCGGGCTGTGGGAGAAAACCGCGCGCCGTTTCGCGGCTGCGGAAAGCGTCAATCTCGACCGCAAGCAGGTCGTCATCACCACCCTGCTGGATGTCCAGGCCGCCGCCTGAACCGCGGCTGACCAGCGCCGATTTCGCGCCAGGGGGCGCGCGAGGAGAGTTCGATGTCCGGGTCCAAGCCCCGCTATTACCTCACCACGCCGATCTACTACGTCAACGACGTGCCCCACATCGGACACGCCTATACGACGCTCGCCTGCGACGCACTGGCGCGCTTCATGCGCCTGGACGGCTACGACGTGATGTTCCTGACCGGCACCGACGAGCACGGCCAGAAGGTCGAGAAGTCGGCGCAGGAGGCAGGCATCGATCCCAAGACTTTCACCGACCAGGTATCGCAGAACTTTCGCGACCTGACCGGCGCGTGGAACTTTTCCAACGACGATTTCATCCGCACCACGGAGCCGCGCCACATCCGCTCTTGCCAGGCGATCTGGAGCAAGCTGGTGGCGGCGGGGGAAATCTATCTCGGCAGCTACGCCGGCTGGTACGCGGTGCGCGACGAAGCCTTCTACGGCGAGAACGAGCTCTCCAACGCGCCGGACGGCAAGAAAATAGCGCCCTCCGGGGCCGAGGTCGAGTGGGTCGAGGAGCCGTCCTATTTCTTCAAGTTGTCGGCCTGGCAGGATCGGCTGTTGGAATTCTACGAGGCGAACCCGGACTTCATCCTGCCCGAGAGCCGGCGCAACGAGGTGATCTCTTTCGTCAAGGGCGGGCTCCGGGACCTCTCGGTCAGCCGTACCACCTTTAAATGGGGCGTGCCGGTGCCGGACGATCCGGATCACATCATGTACGTCTGGCTCGACGCGCTGACCAACTACATCACCGCGGCCGGATACCCGGATGCAGAGAGCGAGTCGTTCCAGACCTACTGGCCGGCGGATCTGCACATGGTCGGCAAGGATATATTGCGCTTCCATGCGGTCTACTGGCCGGCCTTTTTGATGGCTGCGGGAATCGCGCCGCCGCGCCGGGTCTATGCCCATGGCTGGTGGACCAACGAGGGCGAGAAGATCTCGAAATCGCTGGGCAACGTCATCGATCCATTCGAGCTGATCGACAGGTACGGCCTCGACCAGGTGCGCTACTTTCTGCTGCGCGAGGTGCCCTTCGGCAACGACGGCGATTATTCGCACCGGGCCATGATCGGGCGCATGACCAACGACCTGGCCAACGACTTCGGCAATTTGGCCCAGCGTTCCCTATCCATGATCGCCAAGAACTGCGACGGCCGGCTGCCGGAGCCCGGCGATCCGAGCGAAGCCGACCGGGCGCTGCTGGAAGCGGCCGGCGGCCTGTTGGAGCAGCTGCGCGGCGCGTACCGGGTCCAGGCCTTCAACAAGGCCTTGGAGGCAACCTGGGAGGTCATCGGCGCCGCCAACCGCTATATCGACGAGCAGGCGCCCTGGACTCTGCGCAAGACCGATCCCGCCCGCATGGGTGCGGTGCTCTATACCGTGGCCGAAACCGTGCGGCGGCTGGCGATCCTGAGCCAGCCTGTGATGCCCGGCTCCATGGGCCGCATGCTGGATCAACTCGGCGTGTCCGAAGATGCCCGGGACTTTGAGGCGCTTGCAGTCCCGCTCGTCCCGGGTGCTCCACTGCCCAAGCCTCAGGGCGTGTTCCCACGCTATGTCGAGCCGGAGGCGGGCGCGAGCTAGGACCGAGATCCGCAAATCTGACTCAATATTAACTATTGCGAAGCCGCGCCAAGGTCGTCATATCACTAGCAAGAAATTAAGACATATCCCGTAAATTTCTGGAGTCTGGAAGGGCCATGGATCTTTTCAGGACGTTTCAACCGAAACACGCGGGTAGCGAAACCATGACTCCCGAGGAAACCAAATCGCTGATGTGCGAACGGCCGCCGCCGCCGCGGTCGGTCCGCGAGACCGGCATCGAGCTGAACAACCTGATCAGCTTGGTAGTCAAGACCATGTATGTGCGTGGTATCGAGACCTCCTCCCAGCTTGCCGAGGCGCTCAAGCTCAACACCGCGATCATCAATAACCTGATGGACGAGATCAAGGACCGGTCCCTGATCGAGAACATGGGCCTGGCCGGCGACAGCCAGCATTCCGAATTTCGCTTCAATCTTCTGTCCAAGGGGCGGGAGTGGGCGGTCGAGGCGCTGAACCTGTCCCAATACATCGGGCCTGCGCCGGTCGTCCTGGAAGACTACTATCGCCAGATCGAACGCCAGCGGATCAGCCTGGAGGCGATCGACCGCGAGTCTCTCATCGAGGGCCTGGACGGCCTGGTGGTGCCGGACAAGCTGGTCCGGCGCCTGGGTCCGGCGATCAACTCCGAGCGCTCGCTGCTGCTCTATGGACCGCCGGGCAACGGCAAGACCACGATCGCCGAGGTGATCGGCGGTATATTCAAACAGATCATCCACGTGCCGTACTGCCTCGATGTGGATGGCATGATCATCAAGATCTACGACGCCACGCTGCACAGAGCCGTCGATGACGTCTCCCATCCGGAGCAGACCCTGGCGAAATCGGCGGGTCTGCGTATCGACACCATCGACCGGCGCTGGGTCGCCTGCAAGCGGCCGGTGATCATAACCGGCGGCGAGTTGACCCTTCAGATGCTCGATCTCAGTTTCAATCCCCACGCGCGATATTACGAGGCGCCGCTGCACGTCAAGGCGATCGGCGGCACCTTCATCGTCGATGACCTGGGCCGCCAGTTGGTGCGGCCGGAGGACCTGCTCAACCGTTGGATCACGCCGATGGAAAAGCGCGTCGACTATCTGACGCTCAATTCCGGCAAAACCTTCTCGATCCCCTTCGACGAACTCCTGGTGTTCTCCACCAACCTGTTGCCCGAAGACATCATGGACCCGGCTTTCCTGCGCCGGATTCCCTACAAGGTGGAGCTGAACGCCCCCAACATGGAGAGCTATCGCGAGCTGTTCCAGAACCTCTGCGCCCAGTACGACATACCTTACGACGATGCGGTGCCCGATTTGGTGGCGCAGGAGTTGCAAGCGACCTTCGACCAGCCCCTGTCCTACTTCCAACCGAAGTTCGTGGTCGAACAATGCATCGCGGCCTGCAAGTACTTTGGCAGGCCGCTGACCATGGACCGCGATCTGCTGTTCGACGCCATGGAGAATCTCTCGGCCAAGAGCGAGAGCCAGCGCGGTAACGGCAGCGCACCCCCGAACGGGAGCGGCAGCCCATTAGCCACTGCCGCCAAAGGCATTGCGGGCGGTGGCTATACGATCTCGAAGTAGGTCGTAGCCGCGTCCCTTACATGCGGTGAGTTCGGCCCGGGCGGCCGTCGAGATTGACCGCAACCGGGCGATCGGGTTATCTGCTGGTTGCCACGCACCCATGCCCGTCCCCGATTCCAAGAACCGCCGATGCTGGTCGATTCCCACTGCCATCTCGATTACCTGGAACGCGACGGCGACTTGGACGAAGTGGTCGGGCGCGCGCGCCGCGCCGGCGTCGCGGCGATGATCACCATCTGCACCAAGATTTCCGAGTTCGATTCGGTTCGCGCCATCGCGGAACGTTACGATGAGGTCACCTGCTCGGTCGGGGTGCATCCGCACGAAGCCGGCGACGAAGGCCAGAACGACGCCCGGCGCCTGGTCGCGCTCGCCGAACATCCCAAGGTCGTGGCGATCGGCGAGACCGGGCTCGACTACTATTACGATCACGCCCCCCGCGCGCGCCAGCGGGCCAGCTTCCGGTCCCATATTCTTGCGGCGCGCGACAGCGGCTTGCCGGTCATCGTGCATTCGCGCGAGGCCGATGACGATACCGTCGCGCTGCTGCGCGAGGCGCGGGAGGAGGGGCCTTTCACCGGGGTCATCCATTGCTTCACCGCCGGCCCCGGGCTGGCCCAAGCGGCGTTGGAGCTGGGCCTTTACATCTCGGTCGCGGGCATCGTGACGTTCAAGAATGCCGAGGACCTGCGCCGCACCCTGGAGGAGGTTCCCCTCGAGCGCCTGTTGGTGGAGACCGACGCGCCTTATTTGGCGCCGGTGCCCAAGCGCGGCAAGCGCAACGAACCGGCCTATGTGGTCCACACCGCAGCAGCCCTCGCCGAACTCAAGGGTGTCGCGCCCGAGGAGCTGGTCCGGGCGACTGGCGACAACGTCTTCCGCCTGTTCACCAAGGCCGTAAGGCCGGCGCCCCCGCAGGACCAGATGGGGCAAATGCCGGCATGAAGATCACCGTTCTCGGCTGCGGCGGGTCCGGCGGCGTGCCCCTTGCCGACGGTACGCCAGGTGGCAACTGGGGCGTTTGCGATCCGGACAATCCGCGCAACCGGCGGCGCCGGGTATCGATTCTGGTGGAGCAGGGCGATACCACCCTGCTTGTCGATACCGGGCCCGACATCCGCGCCCAGCTTCTCGACTCAGGGCCCGGACGGGTCGAGGCCGTGCTGTTTACCCACTCCCATGCCGACCACTGCCACGGCCTTGACGAGTTGCGATCCATGGCCACTGCGCGCGGCGGTCCGATCGACGCCTACATGGATCGGCCGACACGCGCGGCCTTGACCCAGCGTTTCGACTACGCCTTCGCTTCCAGCCATACGCCGAACGGATTCTATAAGCCGATCCTGAACGACATTCCAATCGAAGGTCCGGTCGAGATCGGCGGCGTTCGGGTCGTGCCCTTCGTTCAGCAGCACGGGCGCGAGACCAGCCTGGGGTATCGCTTTGGAGACGCTGCTTACTCTACCGATGTGACCGAACTCGATGAGGCAGCGTTTTCGGCCTTGGATGGGGTCAAGCTTTGGATTCTGGATTGCCTGCGGGAACGCCCCCATCCCACCCATTCCCACCTGGAGCAATCTCTGGAATGGATTGCGCGGGTCGGTCCGGCGCGTGCGGTGTTGACCCATATGAACCATCAGATCGATTACAAGCATCTGGAGTCGCTCTGTCCGCCCGGTGTCGAGCCGGCCTACGACGGCATGGTTCTGGAACTGTAATTGCGGCGAGCCGGAGGAATTGCGGGTTATACCAAGTCTCGCTGATAAAGACCCATAGAGATCGCGCGGGCGATCCGCCGGGCAGGAGGGGAGCCGCAGGCGATGTGGGTCCCCCGAGTCCCAGATGGCGGCAAGGCTTTCCGGCGCACGCCGCCCCCTG
>SMVA01323913.1_pt1 | contig 11518 bp, 9 predicted proteins | sample 2456451 | NCBI WGS metagenome assembly SMVA01 (sample SAMN11095933, study PRJNA526329) | marine sediment metagenome | biome: Marine sediment; feature: Surficial sediment; material: Deep marine sediment; isolation source: Hadal surficial sediment | place: Pacific Ocean | collected 2014-05 | depth 0-1...
TTTACAGTTTGAAGTTGTACAGCATCGCCTGGAAAGTGAATATGGAGTTAAAGGTACTTATGAGAACTATCCATTCCAAGGAATGAGATGGCCTAGATTTAAAAGTGTCCATGAACAAAAAGTTTTTATATCCAATAATGCCAGTAACATTATGTATGATAATAAAGGCAGGATCTGCTTTTCAGTAAGATCAGAATGGGACTTAAAACTTGTTATGGAAAAAAATCCCGACGTGGAATTTTTTAAAAATTCAGACTATCGGTAATAAACTAGAAACTTCTTGTTCTTATACCTTTCTTAAACTTGCTACAATCTCTTGCCTTGTTTGTGGCCTCTCTAAAAATATCCATATGATTTAAAAGATCGTTTATGGTGCCGGTTTGGAATTTTACATATTTTTTAAGCATAGCAATATTTCTTTTTCCGGATTTGTTGCATAGTTTTTCCTTTTCCCTTTGGATAAAACTGTTGGCCTTTAAGGCCTTATTGATCCCTTCTTCCCAAAGGGGAACTAAATCCCTACCACCACTTCTTTGTAGCATGGCCGTGATTGGATATTTACAACCAGTTCTCAATACTTCAATTGAGTTGTGGTTATTTCCCAGATAATTACAAATTACCTGTGCCTGGTCTGAAAATGCATAATTTCCCCATCCGCAAAAAATGGAAAATAAAATTACTTTAAAAATCCTCATCTTTTTCCCCCTATTAGGGTATCTTTATCGTAATATTGGAGGAATTAATTAGGTGAAAGAATTTAAACTAGAAACAGAATATATTGAGCTATTTAAACTTCTAAAGGCAGTTAACCTGGTAGGAAGTGGCGGAGAGGCCAAGATCCATATCTCTGAAGGCGTAGTCCTGGTTAATGGTGAGATTGAGACCAGAAAAAGGTATAAGACCCGGGTGGGTGATTTGGTTGAATTTAATGGCGAGAGAATTAAGGTTATTTAGTGATCGCCTCTACAACCCGCCAGGCGGTGGAAAAACAACCCTGTAATAGATAGCCCCCCGTGGGCGCTTCCCAGTCTAGCATTTCTCCCACGACATACATCCCTGGAATACTTTTAACTTCCAGATCAGAAGTTAAACCAGTGAAGCTAACTCCCCCTGAAGTTGAGATTGCCTCGGATAGGGGACGCATGGAAAAGAGTTCTACTTTTAGATTTTTAATTTGCTCTGCAAGATACTCTGGTTTTTCAAATGTATCTCTATTGGTTAGTTCACGAAGTAATACGATTGCTGCTTTATCAAGCTTTAAGGCCTTTCTCAGGTGATTACTTAGAGAGTCCTTGGGTTTTTTAGCTTTGATTTTTTTTAGGATCGTTTCATTATCAAAATCGGGTTTTAAATCGAGGTTTATAAAACACTTGCCCTCTTTTAAGATGTAGTCGCGGATAATATTTGATAGAGCGTAAATACCCCCACCCTCCATGCCAAAAGGAGTGAGCATTACCTCGCCTCGAACTTTCTGGTTTCCGACTTTTATGGTTATATTTTTTAAAGGAGTACGATCTACCTTAGAAATGAAGTGCTCTGACCAGGGTCTTTCAAATCCACAGTTCATAGGCAGAAAAGGTTCCACTTCTATTCCTAGGTTTTCAAAGAGCTCGTTCCACTTACCATCGGATCCGGTTTTTCCCCAGCTGGCGCCACCTAAGGCAAATATTACGGTCGAAGCTTTTACCTTCAATTCCCCCTCAAAGGTTAGTTCCTTATCGTTTGATACATTTAATAAGCGGTGTTTTAAGAATAGATTGAAGTTTTGATAAGATTTTAAGACTTTGAGCCAGTTTAAAAGAATTTCTGCGGCCTTTAGCTTTTCTGGGAAAACTCGGCCTGAGGTTCCAACGAAAGTTTTAACCTCCAGCTCCTCACACCAGGATCTTAAGTCTTGGGGGGAGAAATCATTGAGTAAGCTTGAAAATGCTTCTTCATTTTTACCATACCTGGTAGCAAAGGTTTTAAGGTCTTCACTATGGGTGATATTTAGGCCGCCATCTCCGGCAATGAGAAATTTTTTGCCAACACCGGACATCTGGTCATAGAGATCGACGGCGTAACCTCTTTTTAATAATTGATACGCGCAAAAGAGACCTGAGGGGCCTGCTCCGACGATGGTTACTTTTTCTTTATTCATTTTCTATTTCCGGATATTTAAGTTTTAACTCTTCTTCTTTTTCAAGGAGATCACTTGAGAGCAACTCCATCTCTGCAAAAAGATTTTCTATTAAGTCTTCGGCATTTTTAAGCTCTATGGAGTACTTTGTTATTTTATCACCATCACTGGAGTTAGATGCTTCAATTAGTGCCTGGTTTAGCTTTTCAGTCTCTTCTTCCTTGGTGCAGATTGTGAGTTCTACCTTTTCTAGTTCTCTCTTAATAGGTCCTAGGATTTTTGATTTTTCCTGGTTGTACTGCGCTCGTAGACGTTTGCTCTCTTTTTTTGTGAGCTTTGGTTTAGTTGTTTTTTTAATTGTAATGGCCTCTTCTTCCCAGCCAACCTTTTCTAGAAACCGCTCATAGCCTCCATCAAAGTAAAATGCCCCTTCGCGGTTAAAGATAATGAGCTTATTGACGATCTTTTTAAGCAGCATCTCACTGTGGGTGACAAGTACCACGGCACCTTTAAAAGTAGCGAGCTCTATGGTTAGTGATTCTATGCTTTCCATATCCAGGTGGTTGGTGGGCTCGTCAAGTAGTAATAGATTCGTTGGGTGTGCAAGGATTTTTCCCAGCAGCACGCGGCTTTTTTCTCCACCTGATAAAACAGATATCTGCTTTTTAGCAGCATCACCTTCAAACATCATACTGCCACAAATGGAGCGCACCTCTTTGTAACTCATATCTTGGTTACACTCGGCAATTTCCTGTTCAATGGTATTCTTTTCATGCAGCCGTAAAATATTGGTTTGGCCAAAGTGACCTTTTTTTACAGCAGGGTGGTAGCTTATTTGTCCCGTAACGGGATTAAGCTCATCAGCTAAGATATTTAATAAAGTAGATTTACCCTGGCCATTTTTTCCAATAATGCCAATGCGATCATCTTTTTCAATACTGAAATTTAAATCTTTAAAAAGCCACCTTTCTCCATCAAAGCTCATGCTTAAGTCTTCAATTTTAGCGATGAATTTTCCCGGGCAGGGGGTGAAATGGAAATGAAACCCTAAGTTGGCCATACCTTCTAAGGCATCAATCTTATCCATCTTTTCCAGTTGCTTAACACGACTTTGCGCCTGCTTTGCTTTAGAGGCCTTGGCCCTAAAACGATCGACGAATGCCTGTAGTTCTTTTTGTTTTTTTTCCTGGTTGGCAATGGTCTTGCCAACCATCTCTGCTTCAAGGGCCATTTGGTGATAATAATCCTTAGTCTTACCTTTGACCTTTTTTAAGGATTGGTAGTCTATTCCCATCACATGAGTGCATACCTTATCCATAAATGTTCGATCGTGGGTAATAATGATCATTTCCCCAGGATAGGTTTTGAGAAAAGTCTCAAGCCAACGCAAGGAGAGAATATCTAGATAGTTTGTGGGCTCATCTAAAAGTAATAGATTTGGCCGGCCAAGCAGAACTTTTGCTAGCTGTATGCGAATTTGATAACCGCCAGAAAAGGTATGGGGGTCCTTTTTCATATCCTCCAGGGACATTCCCAGGCCCATCAAAATCTTTTCTACCTTATAATCATCGTATCTCTCTTCCTCGGGGAGGGACTGGATACACTCTTTCATAACGCTATCTTGTGAAAACGAGATATGTTGATCCAGTTTACCTATTTTGTAATTTTTTGGGGTTTTCACTTCACCGCTGTCTGCGGTTTCATCACCATAAAGGATCTTAAGGAGGGTGGATTTTCCAGTCCCGTTTCTACCAACAAGCCCTACTCTATCTCCTCCTGACAAATTGAAGGAGATATCCTTAAAAAGGGATTGGGCCCCATAGGACTTATTAAGACTGTTTACCTGAATCATGGAGGGGATCCCTTTGCTTTTATGACACCTTGTTTATCAAAATATTTAAATTAAGGGAAATGATTGGGTAATTTTAAAGTATATTCGCCCTATCGATAAAACATAGAGCAGTTAAGGCCCATACATAATTATATAAAACCACAAAAACGGGGGTAAGGGTTCCAAGCTGGAGTCCCAGCATTCCTTTTTTGGCCTGATAAGGAAAAATCACAAAGGATTGGATCAGAGTGGGCCCAAGCGAAACCAAAAAGGCAGCTAAATAGAAGTTGGAGGGTAAATTTGGCATTAAAAAGGCCAATCCCCAAATTGCTCCCCAAACAAGCTTTGGATAGAGATAGGCGGGGCTGAAGGCCGGTTTTAGCGCCACTCCAGCGGCCTTTGGAATATTCATCATGCCAAAAATCCAGATGATTAGAGCATTAGAGAGTCCCCCAAGGGCCCCTCCAGTAAAATAAACAGATATTTGATTAAGTATTTGATCCATAACGATATTTTCACAGAGGTGTGAAATTAAGTAAAGGAGGGCAAAATATAGAAAATATTCCTAGTAAATCAGATATGGCCCAATTAACCACATTTGTAGGTCTAATTTTACATAGTTTGTCGTAAATGGCTGAAATTTGTCTCTTTTTAATTTGCAAAGACTATAAGTATTTGCTATTTAGAAGTGGATAATAACTAGCAACTGTTTCGAGATTTTTTCCAGGTTTTCCTTTGATTTTCTCTTGAGCTAGATGCAAACCATTTTATAGGAGAATATTCAAATGGGTAACAAATTGTATGTGGGAAATCTTCCCTTTTCAGCAACTGAGGATCTACTAAGAGACATGTTCGGAGAATGTGGAACAGTAGAATCTGCAAAAGTAATCACTGACAGAGATACAGGACGAAGCAAAGGCTTTGGTTTTGTAGAAATGGGAAGTGATGATGAAGCTCAAACAGCGATCGAAAAATTTGACGGTCAAGACTGTGATGGTCGAGCTATGAGAGTTAACGAAGCTAAGCCAATGGAACCACGAAGTGGTGGAAACCGTGGCGGTTTCGGTGGCGGCGGCGGTAGAGGCGGTCGTTACTAGTCTTTAAGATTTTAATTAAGCTTAAGGCACGGATCTTTGAAAAAGGGCCCGTGCCTTTTTTTTTCTGTAAAAACAGGTGTGTATAGCGAAAGTCCCTTTCGGTTAGTTCTCTTTTATGCTATGAGTAATTCTTGCTTTTAAAAATTTGAGGTTTATATGATCAGCACTAGTAATATCACCATGAGTTATGGCGGACAAAAATTATTTGAAGATGTAAATGTTAAATTCATGCCAGGTAATTGCTATGGATTAATTGGCGCCAATGGTGCAGGAAAATCAACTTTTATAAAAATCCTATCAGGTGAAATTGATGCCCAAAGTGGACAGGTCAATATCACCCCAGGTGAGCGGCTCTCTATTTTAAAACAAGATCACTTTGCCTTTGAAGAGGAACAAGTACTTAAAACGATTCTAATGGGCAATCAAATCCTTTATAAAATCATGGTAGAAAAAGACACTCTTTATGCCAAAGAAGATTTTACCGATCAAGACGGACTTAAAGCGTCTGAACTTGAGGACCAATTTAATGAGCTCAATGGCTGGGAAGCAGAATCAGAAGCTGGAAGCTTACTGGCCGGACTTGGCCTTGGGGCCAAATATCTTGACAAAAAAATGAAGGAGCTAAATGGAACTGAAAAGGTCAAAGTCTTATTGGCCCAGGCAATTTTTGGTAATCCTGATATTTTACTTCTTGATGAGCCAACCAACCATTTAGATATTGCCTCTATCCAGTGGTTGGAAAACTTCATTATGGATTTTAAAAATACCGTCGTTATCGTTTCTCACGATCGACATTTTCTCAATAAGGTCTGTACTCATATCGCAGATATTGATTATCAAAAAATTAATAACTATACGGGTAATTACGATTTTTGGAGAAAATCCTCTGAACTGGCAACAATTTTAAGGTCCAATGAAAATAAAAAAGCGGAAGATAAGGCAAAAGAGTTAAAGGCCTTTATTCAGCGCTTTAGTGCTAATGCTTCAAAGTCTAAACAGGCCACTTCGCGACAAAAACAACTCGATAAATTACAACTAAAAGATCTTCCCGTTTCAACTCGTAAATATCCTTTTGTTCAATTTAAACCTAGTCGCGAGGCGGGCAAGGATATTTTAAAAGTAGAAGGAATAAGCAAGACGATTGATGGGGTTAAACTTCTAGATAATGTCAGTTTTACTATTAATAAGGGGGATAAAGTCGTATTCCTTGGTGGTAATGATTTGGCAAGAACAACGCTTTTTCAAATACTAATGGGAGAGATTGAACCTGATGCTGGAGAGTTTAACTGGGGTGTGACCATTACCAAGTCTTATTTCCCAAGCGATAACTCCAGCTATTTTGATAGCGGCGATTTAGATATTTTAAATTGGATGAGACAGTACTCAAAAGACAAGCATGAGTCTTTCATTAGAGGGTTTTTGGGTAAGATGTTATTTACCGGGGAAGAATCACTAAAGAAAACAAACGTTTTATCGGGGGGAGAGAAGGTCAGGTGCATGTTTGCCAAAATGATGCTTTCTGAATCGAATCTTTTATTACTCGATGGCCCTACTGCCCATTTAGATCTTGAGAGTATCACTGCTGTGAATAATGGTCTGATTGATTTTAAGGGTACGTTGCTTTTTACTTCTCATGATCATGAATTTATTCAAACCATCGCCAACAGAATCATTGAAATCGACGGCCAGGTAATGGACGATCAAGAGATCTCTTATGATGAGTATTTATCAAGGAAACTTAACCAGTAGTTAGCATGCCACAGGAGATACCGGTTACGGTATCTCTAAGCAGATCAATTTCCCCACGTTTTAAGGCCTCTAGTTGAATTAAATTAAGTGGATGAATCATGGAAGACCTAAAGTTAATACTCTCTTGTAACCACGGACGAAACCAAAGAAGCTCTTTTTTTCCGGTCACTGCCTTAAAAAAAGATTTAGTTTTATTATATTCCTCTAGAAATGTTTGATAGGTCTCATTTTGCTTTTCAACGTCTAAGCGACTCTCACTTAAATAAATTTTCCAAATCGCTAAATCAACCTTTGCGAGCGTAAAGCCTAGGGCATTCATAAAAGATGAAACCAAGGGATTTTTTTTATATTGTTTTTTAAACTCTAATTTTTCAGATTTGTTTAGCTGACTCCAAGCTTTCCCTGTGCCCCACCAGGTAGGAAATAATACTCTCGTTTGAGTCCAACACAGGATCCACGGTATAGCTCGTAATTTTTTGCTATCTCCACCAGTAGCTCTCTTAGAAGGCCTAGAGCCAATTCTCAAGTGGCTTAAAAAACTATAGGGGGTTGCCGAATCTATTACTTCAAAAAAATCATCATCTGATATGGTGGTTGAATACTCGTGTCGTACCAGCTGTGAAAATTTATCCAAAACTTTGTGGGAGTTTTTTTGATGTTTGGTTTTTTTTACGATATTTAATTGTTCTATTATTGTATAAGTTTGTCTTTTAAGTATTTGGTCACTATTAAAACTTCTAGCAACCATTTCTCCTTGTACTGTAGCTTTGTAAATATTAAGAGCAGAGACAGGCCACCAACCCGTTTGTACTTTTATGGAACCACCTCCACGCTCGATACTCCCCCCTGAACCATGGAAAAACACAGGGGTTAACTGATACCTTTTAAGCACTTCCTCAATGACCGTTAAAGCATTAGAAATCATATAACGACTTGGAAAGACTCCATTTTCTTTTGATGAGTCTGAATAGCCTACCATCACTTCATAGTATCCATGCCATTTTTTTAGATGTTCTCTCGGAATGCTCTTTTTTAAGTCGAATAGTTTGACTAGAATCTCTTCAGCATTCGTTAGCGCCTTTTCATTTTCAAACAATGGGACAACGGGGAGTTCATAATTACCAAATACTTTCAACACTAGCTTGTGGCCGTTGATTATATCTACGTGTGATTCAACCATACTTAATATGAAGCCTCTTACATATTCTTTGGTCTCTCCTCCCATGGAAATTTGTTTTAATGTCTTAAGCATTTTTTCAATTGTTAGAGGCGTTTTAGTTGTTAATGCCTCTTTCACGAGTTCACTGTCTTCCCTGATTTCAAGAGGCACAACAAGCGCCGGAAATGCTTTGAATAGGTGGCCTATTTCTTCAAGCCTTGGGGATAGTACTTTGAATTCCTTTTTATATTCAGTCTCTAGTTTTTTAAAGATAACTTTTAATTCTTCAATCTTTTTGCCGTCTCCATTTTTAATAAACCTCACTTCTCCTAATTTCTTATCAAAATCCCTAATTAAAGCGGGAAGCTTTTTATCGTTTTTTCTATTTGTTATATTTATAATATCTCTTACTTTCTCCAATTTAGGAGTCAGGAATTCTAGAATCATTTTTCTGGAAAGAGATAAACTTTGGAGCATTGTTTTTTCATTAACACCTGGATGGCCATCTTTATCGCCACCAACCCACGTTCTGAATTTAAGATTAATATCATTTTTTATAAAATCAATAAGGCACTCTAATATGTCTTTGCGCAAAATATATGAATAAATATTTTCGGCCTCATTTAAAACTGTGGGCCTTTTTCTCCTGGCCAAAGATACTTTTAGCCCGATGAGGATCAAATGGAATAACTCCTTTTCATAGGCCCCGTATCCATCCTTTAGGGTTTTTACTAAAAGGTTTTGAATATTATTAAATAATTCTAAGAGCTGGGGGGCCCTTGCCTCAGTTGGATGTGCTGTTAATACCATAACTATGGCCATGGGACGTTCATCACACACTTTAGGATTTTGATTGCTTATCTGATTAGTTCGAAATGCATTTTCACACCGATTGATAAGCTCTAACATAAATGAAAAGCTAAGAGTAATTTGATCTAACTCAGCGGTACTATAATTTTTAAACCTTTTTTTTATCTGAATTAGTTTTTTAAAGACAATGTCCCTATTAGACTTTCGAAGATCCTTCATGGAGACCCGCAAATTTTCAATTCTATTAAAGGCCTTGCTACCGTATTCTGTTTTAATCGCCCTTCCGAGGGTGGTGAGCGAAGAAGAAACAATTGATTGCAATTCTTTTGATAATAAGGTTTTTGTGGTCATTTTGAGATTCCCCTTGATAAATGCTAACAATTGGCATCAAGGGAGTAAAATATAAATGTTAAGGGATTCATTTTTTCGCTCTAAATCTCTTGGATAATCTCCTTGCTGCTGGTATCTTGTTTTTGGAGTTTCGCGTCAATAAAACTCTTAAGGATTAAAGATGAAGGGAACCTTTTTTCAAAAACCACTTGAGCTTGTACTCAATATTGATGGTGAATCCTGGAAACAGGGAGATACCATCTCAGGGAATTTAAATGTTTTTAATCGTGGGGCAGAAAGTATTTCACTTAAGGATTTTGGTGTCAGGCTCAGTTTTGGTGAAACAAAGAAAATAAAAGTCAAAGACCCCAATTCCTTTGCCAACTATAACGAACAATTATTTGAAGGGCCTACTAATATTTCAGCGGGAAGTGAGGTTTCGCTATCTTTTAATTTTCCTCTCGCCAAAAATGCTCCCATTTCTGAAAAATATAAATCGCTTTATTTACTGTGTGGCCATATAGATAATCCTTTTGAAAATGGCATTCTAGAGCTAAGCATTTTACCTTGCGAGGTCATAACAAACTTGTTTCAGGTTTTCGAAAACCTCCTTCGTTTTAAAGTGAAGGCACTTAAGAATAAACAAGACTGTATTGAAGCGACAATGGTGGTTCCCACGAGTAAAGAATATACTAGCGTTCAACAGCTTAAAGTGCTTATTAGAATGGTCGAGGATGATCTTGATATTGATTTTAACTTTAAGCTAAAAAAAATATCCTTTGAAGGTGGAATTGTATCGACCAAGGATAAAAAGCTTCAAGTCAAAAAAATATTAACACCCAAGGAGTATCTGACTTATGGAGATGCTTTTAATCAAGATATGGTGTTAAAACTGCTTCAGGAAGTCATTGAAGAGGTAAAAGTAAAACCAATTATTTAACCAAAAGGGATTGATGAAAGTTAAAGCTGCTGTGGCCTGGGGGCCAAATAAACCGCTGGTAATAGAGGAAGTTGATCTAGCAGGGCCAAAAAAGGGTGAAGTACTTATTAAGGTAATAGCAACGGGTGTCTGTCACACTGATGCCTACACTCTGTCTGGCGCCGATCCTGAAGGCCTTTTTCCCGTCATTTTAGGACATGAAGGCGGCGCCATAGTTAAGGAGATAGGGGAGGGAGTAACTACTCTTGAAATTGGAGATCATGTCATTCCCCTATACGTTCCTGAATGCAGGGAGTGCAAGTTTTGTAAATCTGGTAAAACAAATCTCTGCCAAAAAATACGAGAAACTCAAGGAAAAGGGCTAATGCCGGACGGGACCACCCGTTTTTCTAAAGATGGAAAACCCATTTTTCATTATATGGGAACCTCAACCTTCGCTGAATATACGGTGGTTCCTGAAATCTCTCTGGCCAAAATTGATAAAAGTGCACCACTTGATAAAGTATGTCTTCTTGGTTGTGGGGTTAGTACCGGAATAGGAGCAGTTTTAAATACTGCCAAAGTTGAAAAGGGTGCAAATGTAGCGGTCTTTGGCCTAGGGGGAATTGGACTGTCGGTAATCCAAGGTGCCACCATGGCCGGGGCGGGTAAAATTATTGCCATCGATACTAACGAAGATAAATTTCCTATGGCCAAAAAGTTTGGCGCCACGGATTTTGTAAACCCGGCCAAAGAATCCTTGCCTATTCATGATGTAGTTATCCAATTAACCAAAGGTGGCGCCGATTACTCCTTTGAATGTGTGGGAAATGTTGAGCTGATGAGGTCGGCACTTGAGTGCTGTCACAAAGGTTGGGGGGAGTCCATTATCATTGGAGTCGCGGGAGCAGGCGAAGAAATTTCGACTCGTCCTTTTCAACTGGTGACTGGTAGAGTTTGGAGAGGATCCGCTTTTGGTGGCGTCAAGGGACGCTCGGATCTTCCTGGTTTTGTTGATAAATATATGGCCGGAGCAATAAACCTAGATGATCTGGTAACCTTCACCATGCCCCTTGAAGACATCAACAAGGCATTTGAGTATATGCACGAGGGTAAAAGTATCAGATCTGTAATAAAATTTTCAGAACTCCCCTGAAGTAGGATCGCTTGTTTTCTCACTCTTGGAAAGTTGAATTTTAACATTTCCTGCCCCCACACCGATGTAGGAAATTAAAAATATCAGAAAGATGACTAAACAAAATTTCAGGTAGGACCTCACAAAGCGTTTTGATATGCTTATCGAAGATTCCGCCTATTAATTAAAAGAATCTCAAATTATAAAGAGGAAAATAAATGGATTTTTTAAAATTCAAGTTACTCGTGTTATCATTTAACCAATAATTTAATAGGAAATTAAAACATATGGTGAAGGAATTTAAGAGTATTAAAACTATTGGGCTGGCCAAAGAAACAGAATCTCCTGAAAATCCAGGGGGCCTAGAAA
>SMVA01335771.1_pt1 | contig 11516 bp, 8 predicted proteins | sample 2456451 | NCBI WGS metagenome assembly SMVA01 (sample SAMN11095933, study PRJNA526329) | marine sediment metagenome | biome: Marine sediment; feature: Surficial sediment; material: Deep marine sediment; isolation source: Hadal surficial sediment | place: Pacific Ocean | collected 2014-05 | depth 0-1...
CGATTCGGTGGGACCGGGCTTGGCTTGGCCATCTGCAAGCAACTCGTCGAGTTGATGGGCGGTGAGATCGGCGTTGAAAGAAAACCCGATGTAGGCAGCACCTTCTGGTTTACCATCCGTTGCGGAGCGGGCGCGGCACCAACCTCATGCACAGACTCCGCGCCGTCCGCACTGAACTGGGCACGGTCGCTACCTATCCTGATTGCCGAGGACAACCACATCAATCAGATGCTTGTCGCGGCGCTGATCGACAAGGCGGGGCACCATTGCGATGTCGTCGGCAACGGCCTGGAGGCCGTCGAAGCCATGGGCCGCACAGCCTACGACCTGGTGCTTATGGACATCCAGACGCCGGTGATGGATGGCGCGGCTGCGACCCGGGAAATCCGTCAACCACAGGGAACGGTCGCTGATATCCCGGTCATTGCCGTAACCGCCAACGCCATGGAGGGTCATCTCGAAGAGTATCTCGCCGCCGGCTTGAACGACTATGTGTCCAAGCCCATCGATCCGGCCCGGCTCCTGCAGGCGTTCGCCCGTGTATGTCCGCCCGAGGCCGATTCCGCCGCAGCGCCAGCGCCGCTCGTGGAAATTCCGGAAAAAGCAAATGACGACGACACCGATGGCACGCCCCTGATGGACGAGGGCCGGTTCGCCGAGTTGAGAGATGCCATCGGCGAGGCGAAACTTCTTGCATATTTAGCCGACCTAACCGGCGAATCCAACCAGCTCCTGAGGGACATCCAGGAGGCCTTGGCGGCGGGCGAGATGGCGCGGGCGCAGAAGGCGGCCCATGACCTGAAGGGCATGGCGGGGAATTTCTGTGCGACGCGCATCGCGGCTATTGCCAAAGAAATCGAAATCGGAGCGCCGTCCATCGAGGCCGCCGAGCGCGAAAGCGAGAATCTCAAGCTGGCGATAGAGCAAACACGGATACGACTCGAAAAGTCCGGATAAATATCGGGTCCCGCCGGCCAAATTATTCGCCCGGGGGCAAGGCACACAAGAAAAAGGCCCGGGAGAACACGCTCCCGGGCTTTGTTCCGACTGTGTAGGTTTGCGCGCCGCTAATTGCGGTTGCCGAAGATGTGCATCAGGAAGATGAACATGTTCAGGAAGTCGAGGTAGAGCTTGAGCGCGCCCATGATCGACTTCTTGGTGGTAACCTCCGCGCCGTCGCCCTCGTAGTACATCAGCTTGATCTGCTGGGTGTCGTAGGCGGTCAGGCCGGCGAAGATCAGCACGCCGATCATGGAAATCCCGAGCTGCAGCAGGCTGGAGCCGAGGAACATGTTGACCACCATGGCGATGATCAGGCCGATCACGCCCATGAACAGGAAGGTCCTCATGCCCGAGAGGTCCTTCTTGGTGGTGTAGCCGACCAGCGACAGCCCGGCGAAGGCGCCGGCGGTGATGAAGAACACCCGGGTTATCGACTCTGGCGTGTAAGCGATGAAGATCGAAGCCAGCGACATGCCCATCAGCGCGGCGAAAACCCAGAACGTGGTCTGGGCCGCGGACGCAGACATCTTGTGGATGCGCGCGGACAGGAAGAACACCAGGCCGAGCGGTGCCAGGAACACCACCCACATCAGCGGCGTGCCGAATATGACCTGCTGCATTGCCGGGCTGGTGGAGACGAAAAACGCCACCGCGCCGGACAGCGCGAGGGCCACGCCCATGTAGTTGTAGACCCGCAGCATGTAGGCGCGCAGGCCGACATCGACGGCGGCCGCCTGGGCCTGGGCCTGGGACATAACCTTGCGGTTGGGACCGATAGCCATGAGTTAACCCCTTTGGTGGCTAGGAATGGATCTATCGCCAATATTGGGGTAATCGCCGCCGGAATCAATAGTTTCCGTCACAACGCCGAGAAAAATTAGCCCCAAGTATTGGACGTTAAATGGTTAATATCATTGATTTCGTAGCAGTGGAGCGGCCTTGCGGTCGAGGGCCCGCCAGGTTCCCAGGAAGCCCAGTACCAGGGTCACCGCCACCCCGGGCAGGGCCACGGCGGCGACCGGGGCGGCCTGGAAGACAAATCCCAGATGCAGGAGCTGGGTGACCACCACGTAGGCCGCCAAGCTGCCGAGCCCGGCGGCGAGGCCTGCTGTGACCAGGCCCAGGAGGCCGTATTCCATCAGGTAGGCGCGCAGCAAGTAGCCGCGGGTTGCGCCCAGGACCTTGAGCACCACGGCGTCGTAGATGCGCCGCTGCTGTCCGGCCGCCAACGCGCCGCCCAGAACCAGGACGCCGGCCAGCACCGCCACCGCGGCGGCCGCGTGCACCGCCAGCGCCACGTGACCCATGATGCCGAGCACCGCGGCGAGCGCGTCCCGCACCCGGATCGCGGAGACATTGGCGAAGCGGTCGGTGACCGCGCGTTCGAGCGCGTCCTCGACCTTGGCGCGCGCGTCTAGGGCACTGGCCTCCGGACCGGCGCCGAGCGGAATCTCGACGGTCGCGATATGAGTCTGCGGGGCGCCTTCCAGCAGGCCGGGGGAGAACATGAGGACGAAGTTGAGGTCCAGCCCGGTCCAGTCGATGGCCCGCATATTCGCGATCTCGGCCTCGATCTCCCGGCCCAACAGGTTGACCCCGATCCGGTCGCCCAACTCCAAACCTAGGGCGCGGGCGACCTGGGCGTCGAGCGACAGCAGCTGCGGCCCGTCGTAATCCGGCGGCCACCATGCGCCGGCGGTGATCTCCGCATTGGGGGGTGCTTCGCGCGACCAGGTCAACCCGCGGTCGCCGCGGAACACCCAGGCAATCTCGGGCGGGATTTCCAATTCCTCGGGCGGGATGCCATTCACCGAGACGATGCGGCCGCGCAGCATGGGAATGCGGCGCAACGCACCGACACCCGGCGTCCCGCGCACCAGCGCATCGAAGGGCGCCACTTGGTCCGGTTGGATGTCGATGAAATAGAGCGCCGGCGCTTGCTCGGGCAGAGTCCGGCCGAGTGTGCGCGTCAAGTTGGACTCGACCAGCGCAATCGCCACCAAGACCGTCAAGCCCAGGCCGAAGGAGGCGACCACAGAGACCGTCGGCGCCCCCGGGCGCACCAGATTGGCCAGCGCCAGGCGTAAGGCCGCACGGCGTGGCCGCGGCAGGCGCCGCGCCAGCGCGACCAGCCCCACGCCGGCGCCCCGAAACAACAGCATCGCCCCCGCGGCACAGGCGACGAACCATAGACCGACGGCGCGGTCGGTTGAGGTCGCCACGACCAGTGCCGCAAGCGCCAACACTGCCAAAGCAATGGCCCCATAGGCCCGTGCCGCGAGGCGCCGGCGCGGCCAGGGCGCGGGCGCGATCTTGTCGCGAAACAAACTGGCCGGAGTCAGGGCGCTGGCATGGGCCAGCGGCCACAGCGAAAAGGCCACGGCGGTCAGCAGCCCGAACGCGGTCGCCGTCACCAGCGGCAGCGGATGCACCGCGAAGCGGGTCTGCCAGGCAAAAAATTCTCCGATCAGCGTGCCGGCCAAATAGGCCGCGGCCAGCCCTAATGCCAGCCCGGCGGCGATCCCGACCACCGCGAGGAACAGGATTTGGATCCAGTAGATGCGCCCGATCAGTCGGCTCGAGGCGCCCAGGCACTTCAGCGTCGCGATGGTCGCGGTGCGGCTCTCCAGATAGCCGCGCACCGCATTGCCGATGCCGACCCCGCCGATCAACAGAGCGGTCAAGCCAATCAGGGTCAGAAACAGGCCCAGGCGGTCGATGAAGCGGGCCAGGCCCGGCGCCGCCTCGCTGGTATCGCGCACGCGCCAGCCCGCGGCCGGGAAGGCTTCCGCAAGCTCTTTCCGCAGCGCCGCGGAATCGGCGGTCTCGGGCAGGCGCAGCCGGTAGTGATGGTGGTTCAGGCTGCCCGGCTGCAACAGGCCGGTTTCGGCCAGGCTGCCGCGCGCCACCAGGACCCGGGGGCCGAAAGCGGCGATGTTGGACGCGCGGTCCGGTTCGCTTTCGACCAGCGCCCGAACCTCGTAGGTAAGCTCGCCGATGCGCAGCCGCACGCCCGCCTCCAATGCCGCCGGATTCAAATCGAGCCGGCGCAGCAGGCTGGGGTCGGCGGCCAGGCCCCAGGCCCCGTCGCGGTATGCGAGATGCTCGGAGAGCGGCTGCGCCGGACTCACCTCGACAGCGCCATAAAGCGGATAGGCGTCATCGACCGCGCGCAGTTCGATCAGGGCGCGGCGATCGTTCCCAGGGGCTGTGGTGTGCGCCATAGCGCGTAAATGAGTGACTTGGGACAGGCGTCCGCGCGCCTCCAGCCAGGCGCGCTGCGCGTCCGTGATCTCGCGCTGCGACACGCGCAGGTCCAGATCGCCGCCCAGCAGCACCTGGCCGTCGCTGCGCAGGCCGTCGAGCAGGGACACGGTCAGGGTCCCAACCGCCGCGATCGCGCCGATGCCCACCGCCAGGCTGGCCAGAAAGGTCCGAAAGCCGCGCAAACCCCCGCGCAACTCGCGCCGCGCCAGTTTGAGAGCGAGCCGGAAGGGCGCCGCGCCGCTTTCCGGGACGGTCATGCGCCGGCGGCTGCGGCGCGCGCCGTGTCCTGATCTATGATTCGGCCGTCCACCATCCGAAGCCCGCGCCGGCACCGCGTCGCGACCATCGGGTCGTGGGTGATCAGCACCAAGGTGGTACCCTGGGCGGCCTGCAGATCGAACAGCAATTCGATGACCTGGGCGCCGGTCTCGCCGTCCAGATTGCCGGTCGGCTCGTCGGCCAGGATCAGGCCCGGCTCGGCGGCGAATGCGCGGGCCAGGGCCGTGCGCTGTTGCTCACCGCCGGAGAGCTGCCCCGGATAGTGGCTCAGGCGGTGGCTGAGCCCGACCGATTCCAGGCAGGCTTCGGCGCGCGCGAAGGCATCGTCGCGGCCAGCAAGCTCGAGCGGGATGGCCACGTTCTCGCGCGCGGTCATGGTCGGCACCAAGTGGTAGTCCTGGAACACGATGCCGATGGAATCGCGCCGGAAACGGGCCAGGGCGTCCTCGTCGAGCGTCGTGAAGTCGGCGCCGCCAATCGCGACCCGGCCCGCGGTGGCGCGCTCGAGCCCGGCGATCACCATCATCATCGACGACTTGCCCGAGCCCGAAGGCCCGACCACGCTGACCGTTTCGCCGCGCGCAATGACGATCGAGACGCCGCGCAGGATGTGCACCGGCCCGGCCGTCGAAGGCAGGGTCAGATCGACGTCTTCCAAGGCGATCATCGGTGTTTCGGGCATGGTTCGGGCTTGGCACTGTGGAGAGGGGAAATTATGGGTCTATCCGATATGGCCCATCGGCCGGGCCTGTCAATGGTAAGGGGCCAGGGGCGTGGGGCTGGGGCGCAGAGTGGGGGCCAGGGGGCTTTTACCCGGGGCGGGGGCGCGGTAGCCTTGCCGGCGACTCATGAACCAATTTTTCCTGCCACGCCATCCGCCGTTCGCGTCGCTCCGCGCCTGCTTCGCGGTGGCCATGATGCTGCCGTTGGTTTTCGACCCGGCGCGGGCGGGTGCGAGTCGGGCGGATGCGTTTCGCTTGCTGGCCTTCGGCGACAGCCTGATCCACGGCTACGGCCTGGCGGCGGGACAGACCCTGCCGGAGCGGCTCGAGGCGGCGCTGCGGGCGCAAGGCCATTCGGTCGAGGTCGTCAACGGCGGTAATTCGGGCGATACCACGGCCTCGGGCCGGGCGCGGCTCGACTGGGCTTTAGGCGGCGAACGGATCGACCTGGTGCTGGTCGCCTTCGGCGGCAATGACGCGTTGCGCGGCCTCGATCCCGCGGCCACCTACGATAACCTGGACGCCATCCTGGTTCGGCTGGAAGCGGCGGGACTACCGGTGCTGCTGGCCGGCATGCTGGCGCCGCGTAACTTGGGCGCCGACTACGCCGCCGACTTCGACGCGGTTTTTCCCCGATTGGCGAAATCCCATAACGTCGCCTTCTATCCGTTCCTGCTCGACGGCGTGGCCCTGGACCCGGCGCTCAACCAAGCCGACGGCATCCACCCCAACCCGGCCGGAGTCGAAGTGATCGTGGCACACCTCGCGCCACACCTGGGTGCGATGATTGAGGCGCTGGCAGAGCGGCGCGCGCTTACCGATGGCAAGGCGGCCGATAGTGAGGCAAGCGGTGGCTGAGGGCGCGCCGATGCCGGCTTCCGCCTTCAAGGCCGGCCACGGCGCCGGCGCCGACTGGGGCAGCACGGTCAAGGCCTGTATGAACTCCCTCGAGGCGCCGCCCGAGGGCGCCAATTTAGGCCTGCTCTACGCCACAGATGCCTTGGCCGGCGACCTCTCCAGCGTGCTGACTTTCCTGCGCGAGCGCACCGGCATTGAGCATTGGGTTGGCAACATCGGATTCGGGGTCGCTGCATCCGGCATCGAATATCACGACCGCCCAGCCCTGTCGGTCCTGACCGCCGCGCTGCCCGAAGCGGCATTCCGGGTTATGGCGCCGGTTACCAACCGGGCCGGCGCCGATGCCATTGAGGCCTTTGCGGAGCAACAGGCCGATTGGCTGGCGCAGCATCGGGGCCTGTTCGGCGTCGTGCACGGGGATCCGCGCAACCAGGCCATTGCGGAGATCGTGACCCAGGCTGCGGCGCGAAGCTCCGGCTTTCTGGTCGGCGGGCTGACCGCCTCGCGCGGATCTTTCCATCAGATCGCCGAGCGGGTCACCGAGGCCGGATTGTCCGGGGTGCTATTCGCACCGGAAGTTCCGGTCGCAGTCGGCCTGACCCAAGGCTGCTCCCTGATCGGCTCACCGTGCAGCATCACCGGGGCCGAGGGCGACGCGATCACGGAGATCGATGGGCGCCCCGCACTCGAAGTGTTCAAAGAGCAGATCGGCGAGCTGCTGGCCCATGACCTGCGCCGCGTCGGCGGCTACATCTTCGCCGCCTTCCCGATTGCCGATAGCGATACCGGCGATTATCTGGTGCGCAACCTGACCGGCATCGATCTGAACAAGGGCCATATATCGGTCGCCGAGCCGGTCGAGGCGGGGCGCCGCATTCAGTTCTGCCGCCGCGATCACGACGCCGCGTTGACCGATCTCAAGCGCATGGTTCGGGACGTCAAGGCCCGCGCCGGTCCGGCACCCAAGGCGGGGCTCTACTTCTCCTGCATCGCCCGCGGGCCGAACCTGTTCGGCAGCGAGTCCGAGGAGATGCGCTTGATCGAGGCGGAGCTCGGCGAAATTCCGTTGGCCGGGTTCTTCGGCAACGGCGAGATATTCAACAACCGCCTCTATACCTTTACCGGCGTGCTCGCGCTGTTCGTCTGAGCGCGCCCAACCGGAGTCCGTGGCCATGCGCCTGTTCGTTGGCATCGCCCTGCCCGAGGACCTGCGTGCGCGGCTTTCCGGAATGCAGCGCGGCGTGCCGGCTGCGCGCTGGATCGACCCGGACAATCTGCACCTCACCCTGCGCTTTGTCGGCGAGATCGACAGCGTTCAGGCCCAAGACCTCGACACCGCGTTGGTCCAGGTCCGTGCTGCGCGCTTCGGCATGACGCTGGCCGGGGTCGGCTGCTTCGGACAGGGCCGCAAGTCGCGCGCACTTTGGGTCGGCGTGGCGCCAGTCCCGGAACTCGACCGCCTTCAGCACAGGGTCGAACGCGCGGTTCAGGTGGCCGGATTATCGCCTGAAGGGCGCAGGTTCAAGTCACATATAACCCTTGCCCGTTTCAAGGGCGATCCCGGGCACTGGCTGGACCACCATCTTGCGCAGCATGCCGCATTCCACGCCGGGAGCTTCGAAGTACGCGAGTTCGTTCTCTATTCCAGCCTGCTGGCCCAAGCCGGCGCCATTTACACACCCGAGGCGATTTATCCGCTGTCGCCTGCCCCATAAGCGACGCCGTTCCAACCAGCGAAACAAAAAATACATGAGTACATATATGAGTACAATGAGTGGGCAATTACCGATTAAGTGGAAATACGTACGACATCTTACTAATATTCAACAAATAATGAATTAAAAGTATGTTAGTATTTGGGAACGTAGGGTTGACGCGCGGTGGCGAGGCATCTTACTGGATAGTTGAAAAACGAATCTTGTTCTGAAATGACTATGCCGGCCAAGCTTCGAGGGCATCGGACTTCGCGCGTGATTTGGGTATAGCGCCACTCGCCAGTCAGGACAGCAACGTGAAAGATGCATCGGCTCAATCGAACGGTGACACGACAATCCGGGTTGCCGCGGTCGCGCCGTCCGAGCACGGCAAAATTCTTCTGGTCGATGATGACCCGGATTTCTTGAGCTCGCTGAGCGACTTGCTGCAGCCGGAAGGTTACGAAGTCGCGGTCGCAACCGGCGCCAAGTCTGCGAGCAGCGCCACCGCGGAGTTTGAGCCGGATGTCGCCTTGCTCGACATCAAGTTGGGAACCGACAACGGCATCGAACTGATTTCGACGCTCAAGCAACAGCGGCCTGGCTTGGCCTGTCTGATCATGACCGGCTATGCCGACATGGAGTCCGCGGTGCGGGCGCTGCGCGAGGGCGCCGACGATTTTCTGACCAAACCAATCGATCCGATCAATCTCATTCGCGCGCTCAGACGGTGCCGGCAGCAGCAGGAATTAGAGCGAAGGAACCGTGAGATCGTGACGGCGCTCAAAAGCAGCGAGGAGCGTATGCGCGCGATCACGACGAATGTTGCCGACGCGCTCGTAACCATCGATTCCCGAGGACTCATCGAGTCGGTCAATCCGGCAGCCGTCAAGATGTTTGGATACGAATCAAGCGAACTGATCGGCGAGAACGTCGCCCGACTCGTCGACGAAGAGATTCGCGCGGAGCACGTCGGCAAGGGGCCGCGCGAGGTCAACGGCACCCGCAAGGACGGCGAGGTTCTGGAGCTTGAATGTACGGTCGGCGAAGCCTGGATCGGGAGCGAGCGGGTGTTCATCGGCGTTATGCGCGATATCTCCGAGCGCAAGCGACTGGAGGCGCAGCTCCGACAAACCCAGAAGATGGAAGCGATGGGCCAACTGACCGGCGGCGTGGCGCACGACTTCAATAATCTGCTGGGCGTAATTTTGGGAAACGCGGAGCTTTTGGAGGACCAGGTTGGCGCCGAAGACCCCTATGTGCAGGCCGTAATCCGGGCCGCCGGCCGGGGCTCGGAGTTGACTCAGCGACTGTTGGCTTTTTCGCGCCTGAAGCCATTGCAGCCCCGGGTTCTCAAACCTGCCCAGTTGCTCGGCGGCATGTCCGATCTGCTGACTCGAACTTTGGGGGAGACGATTAATATCCAGTTTCTGACTGGAGACGACACGTGGCGTATCGAAGCCGACCCCGCGCAGTTGGAAAGCGCCCTGCTCAATCTTGCGATCAACTCCGACCAGGCCATGCCCGAGGGCGGTAAGCTGACGATCGAGGTCGGAAACGAGACCATCGATCGGCGTCGGGCCGCCGGGATCGCCGACGCGGTCCCTGGCCGGTATGTGACGATAACGGTTACCGATACTGGCGCCGGAATGGAGCCCAAGGTTCTGGCACGGGCCTTCGATCCCTTCTTCACCACCAAATCCGTGGGCGTGGGCAGCGGCCTGGGGCTCAGCATGGTCTACGGCTTCGCGCGCCAGTCCGGCGGTTTCGCGGTCATCGAAAGTGAGTTGGGGCAGGGCACCACGGTGCGGCTCTACCTGCCGCAGGTCGAGGCCGAATCCACGGCGCCGGAGATCGGGTCGCGGACCGATGCGCCGCGCGCAAAGGGCGAAACCGTTCTCGTGGTCGAGGATAATCTGGAAGTCCTCGACCTCTCGGTAACCTTGCTGGAGAGCCTCGGTTACAAAGTTCTGTCCGCTTCCGAAGGTGTGCGCGCGCTCGAGATTCTCGAGGACGCGCCGAAGATCGATCTGATCCTATCCGATGTCATGTTGCCGGGCGGCCTCCTGGGTCCCGAGGTCGTCCAGCGGGCGAAGCGGTCACGGCCCGACCTGCGGGTTCTGTTCATGTCCGGCTACGCCGATGCCACGGCGCGCAGCTCGGGCCTGTTGGCGGAGGGGGCCACCGTCCTCAACAAGCCGTTCCGGCGCTACGACCTGGCGTGCCAGCTGCGGGTGGCGATGGCGGGGATCCCAGGGCCAGGGCAGAAAGCGTAGTCCCACGGGGACGCCACCGCTGCCGTGGTATTTTCCACGCAGCCGGGTTAGGCTCCGCCGCGAACAAAAGCGGACGAGGAACACCATGGACAAGGCACCCTCTGCGGACAAGGCAACCTTTGCCGCCGGCTGTTTCTGGGGCATCGAGGTGGCGTACCGCCGTCTCCCCGGCGTCACCGCCACCCGGGTCGGCTACACCGGCGGCAGCGACCCGAACCCGAGCTACGAGAGCGTCTGTACCGGCCAGACCGGACACGCGGAGGCGGTCGAAGTGACTTTCGATCCGGCGCGCATCGAATACGACGATCTTCTCGAAGTGTTCTGGACGGTCCACGATCCGACTCAAATCGATCGCCAGGGCTATGACGTGGGCAGCCAGTACCGCTCGGCGATATTTACCCACAGCCCGGAGCAAGCGGCTGCGGCGCGCGCGTCCATGGCGCGCCTTGCGGCCACCAACCCCAGTCCAGGCGAGATCGCGACCGAGATCGCGCCCGCTGGCCTCTTCCACATGGCCGAGGACTATCACCAGCAATACATGGAAAAGCGCGGCCGCCGCAGCGGGGGGCTGGTCTAATTTTCTTCGTTGGGGAGAGTCCGGACCCGGGTCTCGCGGTAGACGATGTAGAGGCCGCTCGCGATGACGATGGCGGCACCGAACCAGACATTGGTGTCCGGCAGCTCGTGCCACACCAGCCAGCCGAACAGGGTGGCCCAGAGGAGCGCCGTGTAATCGAAGGGCGCGATCACGGCCGCCGGCGCGTAGCGGTAGGCCTGGGTCATGAAATACATACCGGTGCCGCCCACCAGGCCCAGCAACACGAACAGCCAAATATCGGCGCCAACCGGCGTGCGCCAATCGAACGGCAGCGCCAGGGAACTGACCGCCAGCGCGACACAGATGCCGCTTAGCATGATTGCCGGCGTGGAGTCGCTGCGCGCCAGGCGCCGGGTTACCAGCATGGAGAGCGCATAACACAAGGCCGCCGCCAGAATGTAGAGCGCCTCCGGCTTGAACGCATCGGCGCCCGGGCGGGTCATGACCAGGACCCCGAGGAACCCGATCACCACCGCGGCCCAGCGTCGCGGGCCGACGCGCTCGCCCAGAATCGGCACCGAGAGCGCCGTCACGAACAGTGGCGCGGCGAAGGCGATCGAGAGGGCCTCCGCGAGCTGTAGGTATCGGAGCCCGGTGAAGAAAGCGAACAGGGCACCCAAGCTAAACACGGCCCGCAGCATGTGGCCGAACCACCAGCGCGGTTTGAGCGAAGCGATGCCGTCGCCTTGCTGCCAATGGATGAAAAACACCGGCAGTAACGCAAAGAGGCTGCGAAAGAAAACCAGCTCGGCGATCGGGTAGCTTTCCCCCAACCACTTGGCGAGCGCGTCCATGATCGAAATGGTGAACATGCCGATCA
>SMVA01286748.1_pt1 | contig 11507 bp, 10 predicted proteins | sample 2456451 | NCBI WGS metagenome assembly SMVA01 (sample SAMN11095933, study PRJNA526329) | marine sediment metagenome | biome: Marine sediment; feature: Surficial sediment; material: Deep marine sediment; isolation source: Hadal surficial sediment | place: Pacific Ocean | collected 2014-05 | depth...
CCGGATGGCGCTCGATCAGCGGTGCGATATCGTATTGGCCGGCCGAATAGAAACCGCCATTGCGTTCGGCGATGTCCTGCCGCAGCAGCCGATAGGTTCCGACGATCGCCAGCTTGCGGAGGAACGCCGATCGGGGCGACATCGTTTCGGTACCGAATCGCGCGCTATTCAAATCACCGGGAATTGCCTGAGCGCCTAGTTTGTCACCGCTCCCCTGTCTGTCCCTGTCCCCCTGTCTGTCCCTGTCAATAACAAGCAGATGGTCGCAGATCGGATCGAAGCCATCCCAATCGCGGCGTGTCCGGCGCGCATCCGCTCCAGCAATTGCCGTCATTTCCTCATAAAAGACGTGATAACGCAGGCGCTGCGCCAACCGCACTTCCGTCGGCGATCGCGCCAGTCTTATGTCCAGCAGGCCGATCCTGCCGAGCGGCTCCGGCATACTCTCTTGGCTGTATGGCTCGGCTCCCAACCGGACCCCGCTGGCTCGGCCCTGGATCATATCGGCCCCGGGATCGTAGAGGTCTAAGCCGCCAGCGCCAGAGCGCTGCCCACCGACCGGTAGCTCAGCGCTTCGGCGATGTGCAGGCGCGCAATAATCTCCGCGCCGTCGAGATCGGCCAGGGTTCGCGCCACCTTGAGCACCCGGTGATAGCCACGGGCGGAAAGCTGCATCGCTTCCGCCGCGTCCTGAAGAAGGCGCCCGCCGGCCGCATCCGGTGCGCCGGCCTCCTCGATCAGACTTGCCGCGGCTTGCGCATTGCAGCGGATATGCGGGGCGCCGAGCGCGCAATAGCGCTGCGCCTGAAGATCGCGGGCCATGGCGACGCGGGCGGCAATGGCGGCGCTGCCTTCGCCGGGCGCTGGATGAAGGAGATCGGCGGCGCTGACAGCCGGCACTTCGATGCGGATGTCGATGCGATCCAGAAGCGGACCGGAAATCCGCGCCTGATAGTCGCTTGCGCAACGCGCGCCGCGGGCGCAGACATGGCCCGGTTCGCCAGCCTTGCCGCAACGGCATGGGTTCATCGCTGCAATGAGCTGGAAACGCGAGGGATAATTGATCCGGTAATTGGCCCGGGCGATCATCGTCTCGCCGGTCTCGATCGGCTGGCGCAGCGAATCGAGCACGGCGGGAGTGAATTCCGGCAATTCGTCGAGGAAAAGCACGCCCTGATGCGCCAGCGAAACCTCGCCCGGCCGTGCCTTTACGCCGCCGCCGACCATCGCCGCCATGGACGCTGAATGATGCGGCGCCCGGAACGGCCGGCGATCGGACAGCCGACCGCCGGCCAGCGTTCCCGCGATCGAGGCGATCATCGACACTTCCAGGAGCTCGCGCGGCGCCAAGGGCGGCAGGATGGAGGGCAACCGGCTCGCCAGCATCGATTTGCCGGCGCCGGGCGGGCCGACCATCAGCATGTGATGACCACCAGCGGCGGCAATTTCCAGCGCGCGTTTGGCGCTTTCCTGCCCCTTGATGTCGGCAAGATCCGGCAAATTGTCGGCCGCCGGCGTCAGCGCCGCTATGGGCCTGGCCAACACCTGCGTACCGCGAAAATGATTAGCCAGCGCGATCAGGCTGTCGGGCGCCAGAATCGCCAGATCCTCGCCGGCCCAGGCTGCCTCGGCGCCGCAGTCGGCGGGGCATATCAGGCCCTTGCCGATGCCGTTGGCGCCGATCGCCGCCGGCAGAACGCCGGCAACAGCGGCGATCCGGCCATCGAGCGCCAGTTCGCCGAGCACCAGATAATCGGCGATCGCGTCGGCCGGCACGGCGCCCAGCGCCACCATGATCCCGAGGGCGATCGGCAGGTCGTAATGGCTGCCTTCCTTGGGCAGATCAGCCGGCGCCAGATTGACGGTGATGCGCTTTGGCGGCAGCGCCAGGCCGGAAGCATGGATCGCCGCCTGGACCCGTTCGCGGCTTTCCGCAACGGCCTTGTCCGGCAATCCGACGATGTTGAAGACCGGCCGGCCCGGCGCAATCAGAACCTGAACATCGACGGGTATCGCTTCAATGCCCTGAAATGCGACCGTCGTGATCCGTGCGACCATATTCGCCCCCGCCCAATCAATTCCGGCGCCATCGCTCTAAACGGCATCCCAAACCGGAGGTGGAAGCATAGGCGAAACGCCTATCCATGACAAGAACAAAAAAAGAACAAACGCTCATACCGACAGTTTGGCCTCCAGGGCGTCCCAGAACAGGGCGGCGATATCGGGCCCGCCAAAGCGCTGCACTTCCCGGATTCCGGTCGGCGAGGTGACGTTGATCTCCGTCATAAGGTCGCCGATCACGTCGATACCGACGAGCAGGAAACCGCGGCGCTTCAGCTCCGGCCCAATCCGCGCGCAGATTTCGCGGTCCCGGTCGTTGAGTTCCGCCGCCTCGGCCTTGCCGCCGACATGCATGTTGGCGCGAACATCGCCGACCGCCGGCACGCGGTTGATCACGCCGGCCGGTTCCCCATCGACCAGGATGATGCGCTTGTCGCCCTCGCGCACCTCCGGCAGGTAGCGCTGCACGACGAAGGGTTCGCGGTAGGTGTCGATGAAGAGTTCCAGCAAGGCGGGCAGATTTTCATCGTCCTGGCGAAGCCGGAACACGGCGGCGCCGCCATTGCCGTAGAGCGGCTTGATGATGATGTCGCCGAATTCGTCACGGAATTCGCCGATCGCCGGCAAGTCGCGGCTGATCAGGGTCGGCGGCATCAGATCGGCAAAGTCGGTGACGAAGATTTTCTCCGGCGCATTGCGCACTTGCGCCGGATCATTGACGACGAACGTTTCAGGGTGAACACGCTCCAGCAGATGGGTCGCCGAGATATAGGCCATGTCGAACGGCGGATCCTGGCGCATCAGCACGATATCGCATTTCCCCAGATCGACGGTTTTCGCCTCGTCCAGGCTAAAATGCCGGCCCTCTTCATCGGCGACGCGGACCGCTTCCATCGCGGCAAAGATCCGGCCGTCGCGCATCGACAGCTGGTCCGGCAAATAATGCAGCAATTTGTGACCGCGTCTTTGTGCTTCCAGCATCAGCGCAAAGGTGGTGTCGCCGGCAATGTGCAGGCTGGAAATGTGATCCATCTGGACCGCGACGGTCAGGGCCATTCCGATCATCCTTGTTAGGCCGGTGTTACAGCGATCCGGTTAGCCCGGTCTTGGCCATTGCGCAATCACCGCGCGCAATCACCGCCCACAATCACCGCCCACAATCACCGGGGCGGACGAAATGCATCCGGCATATGGACCGGCAGGCGCCAGGGCACAACCAGAACGAGATCGAACCGCATCATCAGGCCGGTTGCGTCCGGATGGCGGGCCAGCCACAGATCGGCGGCGGTGGCGATGCGCTGTTCGGCCCGTGGCGTCAATGCTTCGATCGCTTCCACTGTGGAACGGCGCGCCTTGACTTCCACGAAAGCGACGAGATTGCCGCGTTTGACGATCAGGTCGATCTCCCCGGCCGGCGTGCGATAGCGCCGCGCCAACACCCGATAACCCTTGAAAATGAGGCAAAGACAGGCCACCGTCTCCGCCCGCAGGCCAAAGCGATAGGCCCGGCGCCGCCCAGTCGTCACGTTTTCCCTTTCCGCTCAAGCGCCAGTGCCCGCTGATAGAGATTGCGGCGCGAAAGACCGGTATCGGCGGCGACCCGGTCGGCGGCGTCGCGGACCCCGCCACGGCCAAGCGCCTCGGCAAGCAGCGCCTCGATCGCCGCTTGTGACAGGGCCGGCGTGGCTGGATCGGGCGGCCCAATGACAAGCACGATCTCACCCTTCACGGGTTTCCCGGCATAATGCGCCGCCAACTCGGAAAGGCTTTTCCGGTCGAACGTTTCGTGCAGCTTGGTCATTTCCCGGCAAAGCGCTGCCCGTCGCTCGCCGCCGAGCACCGCCGCCATGTCGGCAAGGCTCGCTGCCAGCCGTTTTGGTGATTCAAGGATGATGATCGTTGCCGGGATGTTCGCCAGTTCTCGCAGCCGGGTTTTCCGTGCCGCCACCTTCGCCGGCAAAAAACCGGCAAAGAAAAATGCTTCACTCGGCAATCCTGCCGCGCAAAGCGCTGCCGTCAAAGAAGACGGGCCGGGTATCGGGACCACCGCGTGACCGGCGCTTATCGCCTCTTCCACCAGCTTGAAGCCGGGATCCGACAAAAGCGGCGTTCCGGCATCGCTGACCAGAGCGATGGCTTCGCCGGCATCGAGCCGATCGAGGAGGCGCCTGCGAACCGCCGGCGCGCTGTGGTCATGATATGCCGTCATCGGCGTTTCGATACCGAATCGATCCAGCAAACGCCGGGTGATCCGCGTGTCTTCGCAGGCGATACGGTTGCTTCCGGCAAGGATTTGCAGGGCCCGGATCGTAATATCGCCAAGATTGCCGATCGGCGTTGCGACAACATAGAGCCCCGGCGGCGGGGTTGGCGCGGGGAAGCGCTGTCCTTTAATCAGATAGGCTGGGTCCCGGCCGATCAATTGGGTCACGCCTTTTGCTGTCGTTTCTGTTGCCGGTTTGTCACGCAGCGCCGCTGTCTGCGTCTCGGCATAGTCATTGGCAGCGGGTCTTGCTTGCCGCTATTATGTTTTCTTCCTAGAATCCTACCGCCCCCTTGCCGCATTGGAAAGGTGGCGGCGTTGAAAAGGAAATCATGGTGCTTCACCAAGCTCTGCTGGAAAGACACCGCCGGACCGCTATCGTCATTGCAGCTTTGCTTGTGATGGGGCTTACCGCCTGCACGCAGACGCGTTTTGGCGCTCGGTCGCTCGGCGCTGTCGGCTCGGCCGCATCGGGCGAGGTGATTGGCTCCGGCTCGGTCCGCGTCGCTCTTCTCGTTCCCAGGAGCGCCACCGGCAATGCCGGCAATATCGGCCAGGCGTTTCGCAATGCCGCCGATCTGGCCATGCGGGATTTCCCCGGCGCTGGTATACAGTTGGTCGTTTACGACACCGGCGGCACGTCGGCGGGCGCCGCGGCGGCTGTCAACAAAGCCCTTGCCGACGGCGCCGAGTTCATCCTCGGCCCGGTTTTTTCAAGCGCCGTCGGCGCCATCGCCGCGCCTGCCCGCCGGGCCGGCGTTCCGGTCATCGCCTTCACCACCGATGTATCGGTCGCTGGCCGGGGTGTTTATCTGATCAGCTTCCTGCCGGACAACCATATTGAGCGCGCCATCACCTATGCCGCCGAGAACGGGCGCAAGGCCTTTGCCGCGATATTGCCGGCCAATACCGAAGGCACGCTTTTCGAGGCGGCCTTTCGCCAGACGGTCAGCCGCACCGGCGGCCGCGTCATCACGATTGAGCGCTATCTGCTCGACCAGAACGACATCAGGCTGAAGGCGACGGCGATTGCCGAGATAGCTTCGCAGTTCGATGCATTGCTCGTACCCGATGCTGGCGATGCCGCCGCCATCGTTGCCGATACGCTCGCCTCCGCTGGCGTGTCGCAAAAAAAGATCAAGCTGATCGGCAGCGGCCAGTGGGATGGCGATTCCCGCATCTCCAGCAACCCCAATCTCGCCGGCGCCTGGTACGCCGCGCCATCGCGACAGGGATTTACCGCCTTCGCCCAGCGCTATGCTTCGGCCTACAATTCCGAGCCGCCGCGAAACGCAACGATCGCCTATGACGCAACCGTGCTCGCCGCCGGTCTCGTGCGGCAATTCGGCGCTGAGCGGTTTTCCCAAGCCGTGCTGACCAATCCCAACGGTTTTGCCGGGATCGACGGCGTCTTCCGGCTTCTGCCCGATGGCAGCAACGATCGCCAGCTCGCGATCTACGAAGTGACCGGGTCCGGGATTACCCTCGCCGACCCGGCGCCACGCAGTTTTGCCGGCGGCACCTAAAGCGCATTCCGAAAAGTGGGAACCGGTTTTCGGATAAAAATGCGCGTAAGATCAAGAATATAGGACGATTTGAGCCGATACCCAGCTTTCAGGCAGCCCTGTATCAAGCAGCAAGATCGGCGACCAGCGCGTCAAGCACCATCCAGCCGGCCGGTGTCGCGCGCAGACGACCGCTGGCAAGGCTTTCGATCATGCCGTGCGCACTGAGATCGGCGAGCCGGTTTGGATCGAAGGGACGACCGCTGACGGCCTCATATCGCCGGGTGGAAAGGCCTTCGCGCAGTCTCAGGCCCATCAGTAGCATTTCATCGGCCGCCTCTTCCCTGGAAAGCGGCTCATCGACGATCAGCCCATGACCGGCCGCCTCGACCCGGCCGGCCCAGGTTTCGGGATGCTTTTCACTCATGGTCGCCCATTTGACACCATCGATTGTCAGCCGGCCATGCGCCCCGGGTCCGATTCCGGCATAGTCCCGATAGCGCCAATAGGTCAGATTGTGACGGCTTTCCGCGCCCGGCACTGCATGATTGGAGATCTCATAGGCTGGCAGTCCGTTGGCCGCAGTGATGTCCTGGGTCAGGGCATAGAAATCGGCCAGCGCGTCCGGTTCCGGCACAACGAGTTTGCCGCTGGCGTGAAGCGCGGCATAGGGCGTGCCTGGTTCGATGGTGAGCTGATAAAGCGACAGATGATCACTCGCCATGGCGATCGCCTGCTGAAGCTCGGCCCGCCAGTCGTTCAAGGATTGGCCGGGCCGGGCATAAATGAGGTCGAAGGAAAGGCGCGGAAAGATTTCACGGGCGATCTGAACCGCTTCGCGCGCCTCGGCCGCATTGTGCAGGCGGCCGAGCGCTTTCAGGTCGGCGTCGTTGAGGGACTGGACGCCCAGGGACACCCGATTGACGCCGGCCGCGCGATAGCCGCGAAACCGGTCGACCTCGACGCTTGAGGGATTGGCTTCCAGGGTAATCTCGGCATCCTCGTCGACGGGCCAGGCTTTGCGAACCGCATCGAGGATTGCCGCGACGGTTTGCGGCGCCATGAGCGAGGGTGTTCCGCCGCCCAGAAAAATGCTGCTTACCCGTCGGTCCGGGACGCGCGCCGCAATGGTGGCGATTTCCCGCCCCAGGGCGGCAGCGAACCGCGCCTCATCGACGCCGCCATGGCGGACATGGGAATTGAAATCGCAATAGGGGCACTTGGCGGCGCAGAACGGCCAATGCACATAGACGCCGAAAGCGGTCACATCGGGCCCCTCGCCTGTCGGCGGCGCTTCCTGGCTGGTTAGTCGGTCCGTCATCCCGGATCAGGCTTTCTCAAGCGACAGACAGGCCGCTGCGAAAGCGGCAAAGGCTCTGGCGCGATGCGACAATCCGGGCGGCCCGCCCGGCGACCAGCCATGCTTTTCCGCCGCGGTCATTTCGCCGAAGCATCGGTTGTGACCATCGGGCAGGAAGATCGGGTCATAGCCGAACCCCTTCTCGCCCCTTGGCGGCCAGACAAGCGTGCCCTCGACCACGCCTTTGAAAGTCTGCGTCTCGGCCCCGGGCAAGGCCAGCGCCAGGACGCAGACAAAATGCGCCCGCCGCATATCGGGAGTGCTTGCGCCGGCGACCTGGAGTTTTTCTTCAATATTGCGCATGGCTTGCGAAAAGTCGCGCTCCGGCCCGGCCCAGCGCGCCGAATAGATGCCAGGGGCGCCGCCGAGCGCTTTGATCGCCAATCCGGAATCATCGGCCAGCGCCGGCAGGCCGCAAGCCCGGCAGGCCGTTTCGGCCTTGAGCACTGCGTTCTCGGCAAAGGTTTCGCCGGTTTCTTCCGGATCGGTGAGATCCAGATCGGCCGCCGATCGGACGTCGAAGCCGAACGGCCCGAGAAGATCGCGAATTTCCCGAATTTTGCCGCGATTGTGGCTGGCGATGACAATCCGACCTGCCGGTACCAATCTTGCCGCCACAACGCTCAGCCCACGGCCATTTTCTGCAAGTCAACCAGCCGGCCGATGCCGCCGCGCGCCAGGGCAAGAAGCGCAGTAAACTCAGCCTCCGAAAACGGTTGCCCCTCTGCCGTGCCCTGTATCTCCACAATGCCACCGGAACCGGTCATGACGAAATTGGCATCCGTTTCCGCCTGGCTGTCTTCGGCGTAGTCAAGGTCGAGCATCGCCTCGCCCTTGTAAATTCCGCACGACACCGCCGCGATATGATCGCCGATCACATCGTCGCCGATCATGTCGCGCGCCCGCATCCAGGCCAGCGCGTCGCTAAGCGCCACCCAGGCGCCGGTAATGGCCGCCGTCCGTGTGCCGCCATCGGCCTGAATGACATCGCAATCGACCGTGATCTGGCGCTCGCCGAGGGCCTTCAAATTGACGACAGCGCGCAGCGACCGGCCGATGAGGCGCTGGATTTCCAGCGTTCGTCCGCCCTGCTTGCCTTGCGTTGCTTCGCGGCGCATCCGTTCCCCGGTGGACCGCGGCAACATGGCGTATTCGGCCGTCACCCACCCCTTTCCTCCACCGCGCAGCCACGGCGGAACCCGGTCCTCCACGCTCGCCATGCACAGAACATGGGTATCGCCGAAGCGCACCAGGCAGGATCCTTCAGCATGTTTGGACACGCCGCGCTCAAGACTGACCGGCCGCATTTCATCGGCGGCTCGTCCGGACGGTCTCATTTGCATCTCCGCATATTCAGGCGCATCTCCGCATCTTCCGGTAGCTGTGTTACGCCGCATTCGCCAAGCCGTAAAGCGAGGAGGCGAAAGCTGGCAAACAGCGATCACGCCTTGCCATTATGCGGCGCAGAATCAATATGATGGATAGATAGCTGGACGGAAATAGGTAGCGTTCCAGGATTGCGCTTATGAGCATTGAAACACTTGCTGCGCTGGACGACCGTTCGCGGGAGATATTCCGGCGGATCGTGGAGACCTATATCGATACCGGTTCGCCTGTCGGATCGCGTAATGTCAGTCGGATTCTGTCCACGGCCCTGTCGCCTGCCTCGGTGCGCAACATCATGACCGATTTGGAGGCCATGGGCCTGATCTATGCGCCGCACACCAGCGCCGGCCGTTTGCCGACCGAGCTTGGCCTTCGGTTTTTCATCGATTCGCTTATGGAAGTTGGCGACCTGAGCGATGAAGAACGGGCCCGAATCGAAACCGAAATGGCTTCCGGCCGCCAGGATCGGTCGTTGGAATCGGTGCTGACCGAAGCCAGCCAGATGTTGTCCGGCCTGTCCAGCGGCGCCGGCGTCGTGCTGGCCGCCAAACAGGATTTGCGGCTGTCGCATATTGAATTCGTGCGCATCGAGCCGACCAAGGCGCTGGTCGTTCTCGTTGGCGAGGGCGGATCTGTTGAAAACCGGATTATCGAACTGCCACAGGGTCTTCCGGCATCGGCGCTCACGCAAGCGTCCAACTATCTCAACGCACATATCAAAGGCCGTACCCTGGCGCAGGCCAAGGCGAAACTGAAGCGGCTTGCCAGCGAGCGCCGCAAGGAAATCGACGCGCTTACCGAAAAAGTCATTGCCGCCGGCGTTGCCACCTGGTCCGGCCCGGCGGCCGAGGAGCGCATGCTGATCGTGCGCGGCCGGTCCAATCTTCTCGACGACATGAATGTGGCGCAGGACGCGGAACGGATCCGGCTGCTGTTCGACGATCTGGAATCGAAGACCGACATCATCCAGCTTCTTGGCCTGGCCGAAAGCGGTGAGGGCGTTCGCATCTTCATCGGTTCGGAGAACAAGCTGTTTTCCTTATCGGGCTCCTCGCTGATCGTTGCCCCGTTTCATGAGGGCGAGGGCTCGATCGTCGGAGTGCTGGGCGTCATCGGACCGACCCGGTTGAATTATGCCAAGGTTGTGCCGGTGGTAGACTATACAGCGCAACTGTTGAGTCAGCTTCTGGGCCGTTGAAGCGATTTCACGGCTTGATTTTCTGGCGCCGAGCCTTGATATCCAGCGCAGTTTGGTAATGGGCACCCGATCGATGGATACTGAAAACCGCAAAACCAACGCCGATGAGAAGGCCAAGGATTCGGCCAGCGCGCCGCGCGATGACGCCACCGCGCAGAGCGCTGTCCCCGAGAACGGTGGCCCCGAGAACGGTAGCCCAGAGAATGGTGGCCCCGAGAATGGTGGCCCTGAGAATGGTGGCCCTGAGAAGGCTAGCCCTGAGAACGGCGGCCCTGAGAACGATACCTCTGAAAACGACGTCTCCGGGAAAAGTGCAGCGCAGAGCAGCGCTTCAGGCTGGACCACGCCGGCCAGCGAGGCGGCGGATGCCGCCACGACCGAAACCGAAACGCCGGTGGAAAGCCCCGTGGAAAGCGAGGCCGATGCGATTGAGCGGCTGGAGGCTGAAAAGGCCGACCTCACCGACCGGCTGCTGCGCGCCGTCGCCGAGATGGACAATATGCGCAAACGCACCGCGCGCGAGGTTGTTGACGCCCGCAAATTTTCCGTTGCCAGTTTTGCCGAGGACATGCTGTCCGTCGGCGACAATCTCAAACGGGCTCTGGATGCGGTGCCGCGCGAGGCTCGCGATAAGGGCGAGGAGGCTCTTGTGGCGCTGTTGGCCGGCGTTGAGATGACCGGCCGTGAAATGGAGCGGATGCTGGAAAAGAACGGCGTGACCCGCATTGCCGCGCTGGGCGAGCGGTTCGATCCCCATTGCCATCAGGCGATGTTCGAGGTGCCCGACGAAACCGTCCCGCGCCAGAGTGTGGTCGAGGTGGTTCAGGACGGTTACCGGATCGGAGATCGCATCTTGCGGGCCGCGCTGGTCGGCGTCGCCAAGGGTGGACCGAAAGTGGAAAAGCCAGAGGCAGTGCCAAAATCGACGCCAGAATCAGCGTCAGAATCAGCGCCAGAATCGGCGAACGACGATCCGCAGACCGATCCGCCGGAACCGCCGGAAACCGGCTGAGGCGACCTGAATTTTCCGACGGTTTTCCCTACAATTGAGGCAGACGCGAAATCTGAAACCCGCGCCTGAAAATCGGCGGATAATCCGCAACGGATCTTGACCACCGGTCTTGCCTGCGGCCATTTCGCCAATGTGGAGAAAAAGGCCATGGACGATCGTCAGAGACTGTTTGCAATCATCCGCGACCGGTCCTTCCGCCAGGGCGGTCGCTTCACCCTCGTCTCCGGGCGCACCAGCACAATCTATTTCAATTTGAAACCGGCCATGCTCGATCCCGATGGCGCGAGGCTGATGGGAGCGGCGCTTGCCGGAAAAGCTGCTGCGCTCGGCGCGACATGCATCAGCGGTCTGGAAATGGGCGCCGTGCCGCTGGTCGCCGCCGCCGCCGCCATGAGCGCCGTTGCGCAAAATCCGTTGCGCGCCTGCTTTATCCGCAAACAGGCCAAGGATCACGGCACCAAAAGCCTGATCGAGGGTCTGGCCGAAGGCGAGGATCTGACCGGCCAGGTGGTCGTCGTTCTTGAGGATGTCACCACGACCGGCGGCTCGGCGCTCAAGGCCATTGCTGTCCTGCGCGAGGCCGGCGCGACGATTGACCATATCGTCACAATTGTCGATCGTGAGGAGGGCGCCACGGAGACATTTGCCGCCGCCGGCATCACCCTGCATGCGCTGTATCGCAAGAGCGAATTCGCCCACGACATTGAACCCGGATCGCCCGG
>SMVA01059473.1_pt1 | contig 11505 bp, 11 predicted proteins | sample 2456451 | NCBI WGS metagenome assembly SMVA01 (sample SAMN11095933, study PRJNA526329) | marine sediment metagenome | biome: Marine sediment; feature: Surficial sediment; material: Deep marine sediment; isolation source: Hadal surficial sediment | place: Pacific Ocean | collected 2014-05 | depth...
AGCGCCCCCAGGACGCCCACGTCGGCGCAGCTCTCCTTGGGGTCTTCCGGCTGAGGGCCGAAGACGCAGCGGTAGCAGGGATGGGCGGACTCGTCTCCGGCCTTGTCTCCCGCTTGGCGCAGATGGGCCTTGTAGGTGGATATCTGGCCGTCGAAGCGCATGATCGCGGCGGACACCAGGGTCTTCTTCGCCAGAAAACAGGCGTCGTTGACCACGTAGCGCGTGGCGAAGTTGTCGGAACCGTCGGCCACCAGGTCGTAACCCCCGATCAGATCCATGGCGCGCCCCGAGGTGAGCCGTTCCCGGTGGACGACCACCCGGACCTCCGGATTGATCTCCGCCAGCCGCGCCTGGGCGCTGGCCACCTTGGGCTCGCCGATCCTGGACGTGTCGTGCAGCACCTGGCGCTGCAGGTTGGAGAGATCCACTTCATCGTCGTCCACCACGCCCAGGGTGCCCACGCCGGCGGCGGCCAGGTAGAGCAGCAGCGGCGATCCCAGCCCGCCGGCGCCGATCACCAGAACCCGGGAGTTCAACAGCCGCGCCTGGCCGTCCTCGCCGATCTCCGGCAGCACCAGGTGCCGGGCGTAGCGGTCGATCTGGTCGTCGCTGAACTCCATCGCGTCAAGATAGGCCCATTACAGACCCTCGAACAGGTCGGTGGAGAGGTAGCGCTCGGCGAAGGACGGCAGGATGGCCACGATCTGCTTGCCCGCCATGGCCGGGCGCTGGCCGACCTCGAAGGCGGCGGCCAGGGCCGCGCCGGAGGAGATGCCGACCGGCAGGCCTTCCAGGCTGGCCGCCTCCCGGGCCAGGGTCATGGCGGTGTCGTTGGCGATCCGCACCACCTCGTCGATCAGGCTGGTGTCCAGATTGTCCGGCACGAAACCGGCGCCGATGCCCTGGATCTTGTGAGGGCCGGGCGCCCCGCCGGACAGGACCGGGCTGTCTTCCGGCTCGACCGCGACCATCTTCAGTCCGGGTTTGCGCCGCTTCAGCACGTCGCCCACGCCGGTCAGGGTGCCGCCGGTGCCCACGCCGCAGATCACCACGTCCACCGCGCCGCCGGTGTCGGCCCAGATCTCCTCGGCCGTGGTGAGGCGATGGACCGCCGGATTGGCCGGATTGGAGAACTGTTGGGGCATCACCAAATCGGGCCCTTGGGCGAGCAACGCCTCGGCCTTGTCGAGGGCGCCGCGCATACCCTCGGCGCCGGGGGTCAAGATCAGCTCGGCGCCCAGCAGCCGCAGCATCTTGCGCCGCTCCACCGACATGGTGTCCGGCATGGTCAGGACCAGGCGGTAGCCCTTGGCGGCGCACACGAAGGCGAGCGCGATCCCGGTGTTGCCGCTGGTCGGCTCGACGATGGTGGTCTCCGGGCCGATCCGGCCCTCGGCCTCCAAGGCCTCGATCATGGACCAGCCGATGCGGTCCTTGACCGAGCCCAGGGGGTTCATGAACTCGCACTTGCCCAGGATCTCCGCCCGGACGCCATGGGCCTGGGCCATCTTGGACACGCGCACCATCGGGGTGTTGCCGATGGTCTCCAGGATCGAACCGTAGACCCGGCCGCGATGGCCGTTGTCCGCGGTCAGTCTGGAGGCCAAGGCACTGTCCATGATGATCCTCTCCAACCCCGAGGCACTAGATACTGAAGTCCGGCAGGCTGGCCGCCTCGCTCGGGATCTCTTGGTCCCGGGCCCGTTCGCAGAGGTCCTCGACGGTCAGCTTGTCGAAGCGCTCCATCATTTCGTTCTGCAGGTCGTGCCAGATCGGCCGCACCACCTTGATGCCGATTTCCGAGCCGTCGGGCTCCTTGGCCGGGTCGCCGGCCCCCTCCAGCTTGCGCACCACGCGGATGATCTCGCCCACGGTAATGCGCCGACGCTCCCGGGCCAGGCGATAGCCGCCGCGCGGTCCCCTCTGGCCGGCCAGGATGCCGTTGTGCACCAACTGCTGGAGCACCTGCTCCAGATAGCGCCGGGGAATGCCCTGGCGCCGGGAGATGTCGCCGGAGCGCACCGGGTCCGGGCCGGCGTGGTAGGCGATGTCGATGACCGCCTCGATGGCGAAGAGCAGTTTCTTGGAAAGCCGGAGCATGGTGGTCCTATGGGTCCGAGCCGGAGGTGACGGCGACCAGTCCGGTGGAGCCGAAGCCTCCGGCACCGCGGGCGCTGGCGTCCAGGGTCTGAACCGGGCGCCAGGCGATCCGGCTGCAGGGCGCGACCACCATCTGGGCGATACGGCTGCCCCGGGTCACGGTGAAGGCCTCGGCGCCGTGGTTGATCAGGATGACCCCGATCTCGCCGCGGTAATCGGCATCGATGGTGCCCGGCGCGTTCAGCACCGTGACGCCGTGCTTGAGCGCCAGGCCGGAACGGGGCCGCACCTGGGCCTCGTAGCCCGCCGGCAGGGCGACGGTGAGTCCGGTCGGGATCAGTCGGCGCTCGCCCGGCGGAATCGTCACCTCGGCCTCGACCGCGGCCAGGAGATCCATGCCCGCGCTATGGGCAGTGGCATAGACCGGCAGGTCGAGATCCTCACCGTGGGGCAAACGGCAAACGTCAATGGTGACCTGGCTCACGGCCCGGACTCCCCGCCCCGCAGGTGCGCGGCGATCTGCCGGGCCAGGCGATCGGCGACCTCTTCCTTGGTCATGCGCGGCCAGGACTGAGCGCCGGTCTGGTCGATCAGATGAACCAGGTTGTCGGTGCCGCCGAAAGTCCCGCTCCCGGGCGAGACGTCGTTGGCCAGGATCCAGTCGCAGCCCTTGCGGGCGCGCTTGGCGGTGGCCTGCTCGATCAGGTTCTCGGTTTCGGCGGCAAAGCCCACCACCAGGCCCGGCCGCTCGGTGCCGGCCCCCGAGAGGGTCGCCAGGATATCGGGATTGGTGGCGAGCTTCAGGTCTGGCGGTCCGCCACCGTTCTTCTTGAGTTTCTGGTCGCTCACCTCCTGGACCCGCCAGTCGGCCACCGCGGCGGCGCAGACCGCCACCTCCACCGGCAGGCTGCCCAGGCACGCCGCCAGCATCTCCGCGGCCGTCTTCACGTGGATCACCTCCAGCCCCGCCGGATCGGCCAGCCGGGTCGGCCCGGAGACCAGCACGGTGCGGGCGCCCAGGCGGGCCAGGGCCCGGGCGATGGCGTGGCCTTGGCGGCCCGAGGAGCGGTTGGCGATGTAGCGCACCGGGTCGATCGGCTCGTAGGTCGGCCCGCTGGTGACCAGGGCGCGGGTGCCGCTCAAGGGGGACTCGGCGCCGAAAAAAGCCTCGATCGCGGCCAGGATCTCCCCGGGTTCCGCCAGCCGTCCGAAACCGTATTCGCCGCAGGCCATGTCGCCCTCGTTGGGACCCACCTGGCGCACACCGCGGGCGGTCAGGCTCGCCAGGTTGGCCTGGGTCGCCGGGTGCTGCCACATGCGCACATTCATGGCCGGGGCGATCAGCACGGGCTTGTCGGTCGCCAGCAAGGTGGTCGAGGCCAGGTCGCCCGCCAGGCCTGCGTTGAGCTTGGCGATCAGGTCCGCCGTCGCCGGCGCGACCACCACCAGATCGGCCTCCCGGGACAGCCGGATGTGGCCCATCTCCGCTTCGTCGGTGAGCGAGAAGAGGTCGGTATAGACCTTGTCCTCGGTGAGTGCCGCCAGGGACAGCGGCGTGACGAACTGGGCCCCGGCCTTGGTCAGGATACAGCGCACCGCCGCGCCGCGCTCGCGCAGACGGCGGATCAGCTCGAGGCTCTTGTACGCCGCGATGCCACCCGAGACGATCAAGAGAATCCGTTTTCCACTGAGCATGATGGGGTTCTCTGTATTTTACGGCGATAAGACGTAATTAAAGTAGGTCCGCGACCGGGCTCTGGCAAGCGCTCACGGTTCGGACTAAAACGCCGCGAACAGCGCGATCACCAAAGCGGCCACCGCGATCCACAGGGCCCAGCGACCCAGGCCGTTACCTCGGCCGGCCAGAGCCTGGAGCGAGTCGGGGTGCACGCGAAGGCCCCCCGAGGCCAAATCCCGGGCCACCTGTTCGACGCCGGCGACCAGACCGGGCAGCCGTTCGGCCGCTTGGCGCAGCTCGCCGGCGGCGTCGCGCACCCGGGCCTCGGGGCCCAAGTTATCGCGCATCCATTCCTCGATCAGCGGTTGGGCCAAGATCCAGATATTGAGGTCGGGACTGAGCCGCCGGCTCACCCCTTCGGCCATCATCATGTTTTTCTGCAGCAGTAGCAGTTGCGGCTGGACCGGCATGTCGAAGGACTCGGAAACCTGCAAGAGCTGGGCCAGCAGGCGGGCGAAGGAGATCTGGTGCAGGGACCGGCCGACGATCGGCTCGCAGACCGATCTGAGGGCCTGGGCGAAGATTTCCAGCGGCTGGTCCGCCGGCAGGTAGCCGGCGCGCACGTGGACCTCGGCCAGGCGCCGGTAATCCCGGCTGAGCGTCGCGGTCAGCATATCGGCCAGATAGAAGCGGGTGCCCCGATCGAGCCGGCCCATGATCCCGAAGTCGACCGCCACGATCCGCCCGGTCTGGTCGATCGCCATGTTGCCCGCGTGCTGGTCGCCGTGGAAAAAGCCGTCCCGGAACACCTGTTTGAAGAAGATCTCCGCCGCCTTGGTCAGCACGTCTTCCAGGTCGTGGCCGGCGGCGACGAGCGCCTCGCGGTCGTCGATGGGAATGCCGCCGATGCGCTCCAGGGTGAGCACCCGCGTGGAGGTCCGCTGCCAATCCACCCGCGGCACCCCGTAGGTCTCGTCGTCCAGGAAGTTGTCGCGGAGTTCGGAGGCCGCCGCCGCTTCCATGCGCAAGTCCATCTCGATCCGCACGGTCTCGGCGAAGAGCTCGACCACGGCCAGGGGCTTGAAGCGGCGCAGCCGTGCGTGGGTGCGCTCGGCGAAGGCGGCCAGGGTGCGGAACAGCTCCAGGTCCCGGGCGAAGGCCCGCTCGACGGCCGGCCGCAGCACCTTGATCGCGACCTCCTCGCCCTCGCTGGTGACCGCGAAGTGGACCTGGGCGATCGACGCGGCCGAGACCGGCGTGTCGTCGAAGTCCGCAAAGAGACTCTCCAAAGGGGCGCCAAGTTCGGCTTCGATGGTGGCCCGAGCCAGCTCGGCCGGGAACGGCGGCAGGCGGTCCTGCAACTCGGCCAGGTCGGCCGCCAGTTGCTCGCCCAGCAGGTCGGCGCGGGTCGACAGGAACTGTCCGAGCTTGATGAAGCTGGGACCCAACTCGGAGAGGGCGCGGGCCAGCTTCTGGCCCGGCCGGCCCTCGACGTGTTTGGGCGTGAAGCGGCGGCTGAGCCACACCACCGAGGGTGCCAGGCCCAGATCCTCCAAGGGCGCCAGCGCATCGTGCCGGGCCAGGGAGCGGGCGATGGCGAGCAGACGTATGAGCGTGCGGAGGGGGCGCAGCATGACGGTCCGAGACTCTCCTGCCTGGCCCTAGAGCCGCCAGGCGGAATGGAGCGCGGCGATGCCGCCGGTGAGGTTGCGGTAGCGCACTTGTTCCAGCCCCGCCGCCTCGATCTTGGCGGCCAGCTCGTCCTGGGGCGGGAAACGGCGGATACTCTCCACCAGGTAACGATAGGCATCGCCGTCGCCGGCCACCGCCGCGCCCATAGCCGGCAGCACCTTGTCGGAATAGGCCTGGTAGACCTCGTTCAACACCGGCTGGACCACTTGGCTGAACTCCAGACAGAGGAAACGGCCGCCCGGCTTCAAGACCCGCCGCGCCTCGGCCAGAGCCACCTCGATGTGGGTGACGTTGCGCAGGCCGAAGGCGATGGTATAGGCCTCGACGCTGCGATCGGCCAGGGGCAGCGCCTCGGCATCGCCGCAGATCCAGTGGACGCCGCCGGCCGTGGCGTCACCCAGGAGGCCGCGGTCGATCATGCGGTCGCAGCCGGCCGTCAACATGGCCGGCGTCAGGTCGCAGACCAGGATCGGCCCGACCCGCTCGGCGCCGACCCGCTCGATCACCCGCTGGACGATGTCGCCGGTGCCGCCGGCCACGTCGAGCAGACTCTGGCCGGGCCTGGGGTTCAGCCAGTCGATCATGGCCGCCTTCCAGAGCCGGTGGATGCCGCCCGACATGAGATCGTTCATCAGGTCGTAGCGTGCGGCCACGCTCTCGAAGACGCCGCGTACCAGGGGCGTCTTGTCCGCCTCGGGCACCACCCGGTCGCCGAACTGAACGGTGGCGGGCTCGGGCTCGGTCCTGGGGTCCGGTCTGTGGTCACGGGCGATCATGACACCGACCATAGCGCGGGCCGGGACGACGCGCTACTCTGCGGCTCGAATCAGGAGATCAGACCCCCAATGCCCGAACTGCCCGAGGTGGAAACCATCGTTCGCGGCCTGCGCCCCAGGCTCGAAGGCCGGCGCCTGGTGCGGGTGGTGCAGCGCCGGGACGACCTGCGTTTCCCCCTGCCGCCCCGCTTCGCCGAACGCCTGACCGGCCGCCGGATCGAGACCATCGGTCGGCGGGCCAAGTACATCTTGTTCCATCTGGACCAGGGCGAGGTCTTGCTCTGCCACCTGGGCATGTCCGGCCGGATGGTGCTGGTCGACCGGCCGGACCAACCCCTGGCGCGCCACGACCACATCGTGTTCACCACCGATGACGGCTGGGAGGTCCGCTTCAACGACGCGCGCCGCTTCGGCGCTATGGATCTGATCGACGCGGCTCGGCTGGACCAGCACTGGCTCTTGAAGGATTTGGGCCCGGAGCCCCTGGGCAACGGCTTCAACGGGCCGGTCCTGGCCGACAAGCTCGCCGGCAAGCGCACGCCCATCAAGGCCGCGCTCCTGGACCAGAAGGTGGTGGCCGGTCTCGGCAACATCTACGTCTGCGAGGCGCTGTTCGGCGCCGGCCTGTCGCCGCGCCGCCTGGCCCGTAGCGTGCAAGGCCGCCGGGCCGAACGGCTGGTCGCCGCGATCCGCGACGTCCTGCGCCGGGCCATCGAGGCCGGCGGCTCCAGCCTGCGCGACTATGTCCAGACGGACGGCGAACTGGGCTATTTCCAGCATCACTGGGCGGTCTACGGCCGGGAGGGCGCCCCCTGCCCCGACTGCCGCTGCGAACTGGAGCGCACCGGCGGCATCCGGCGCATCGTCCAGTCGAACCGCTCCACCTTCTTCTGCCCGACGCGGCAACGCTAGAAAATGGACACCAAATCATGAGGATAGGGATGCTCCGCCGCTGGTCGAAAGCCCTCGCGGTGCCGGCCGTGCTCCTGGTCCTGAGCGCTGTTCCGGGGTTGCCGGGCGCCGCCCAGGCCCAGAACGTCGGCTTCGTCGCCGACGTGGAGGATCTGCCACTCATGCCGGGCTTGAGCGAGATCGCCGGGGCCGGCCTGGTCTTCGACAAGCCGGAAGGGCGCATCGTCGAGGCCTATGCCCGCGGGTCGCTCACACCCGAGGCGGTCTTGGCCTTCTACCGGCGCAGCCTGCCCCAGCTCGGCTGGGTCGCGACGGGTCCGGCGGCCTATCATCGGGAAGGCGAGCGGCTGGACCTGGAGGTCCTGGGCCAGGACACCTCCGGAACCTTGGTGGTGCGCTTCAGCCTGAGCCCCGAATAGACCCGAGGCCAGGCGAAGAACCGGGACAGTCCCCGGGCCAAAATTAAGTGGCCTCATGCTGGCTTGACGGCACCGGGAGGTGTCGCTATAACCCGGCGCTCTCAAGACTCACCGATAACGCAGGTCAACACCATGGCCCATCATAAGTCCGCCCAAAAGCGGATCCGCCGTAACGCGCGCCGCGCCGAGATCAACGGTGCCCGGATTAGCCGTATTCGGACCTTCGTCAAGAAGGTGGAAGTCGCCATCACCAGCGGCGACAAGGCGGTCGCCGAAGCCGCGTTCAAGCAGGCGGAACCGGAAATGCACCGTGGCGTGACCAAGGGCGTGCTGCACCGGAACACGGCCGCGCGCAAGATCTCCCGCCTGTCCAAACGGGTCCGCGCCCTGGCATAGGAGCCCTGGCCGCCTCGACACGGGAGGTGGCTTTCCCGAGGGTACACTCGGAGCGGCTCCATGACCGGGGCCGGTCTCGCCTTGCTTGCCTATGGGGGTCTCCAAGGAGTCCGTCCGGCCACCCGCCGCAACGAAGAAATTTCGTGCGTTCTCCTTTCGGTCCCGTTGCCACATCGCCTGCCGGCGCGTAAGGTTATCGCTCCGCCACGGGAGGCGCGAAATATAATAACAAAACAGGGTTTGTCTGATAATGTTGCCGATTGTCTTCGGCAAGTGGAGAAGTGTGTCATTAACTTGGGGGTGACTGTCGCGGTATAGTAAGTTCTCTGCAAAGAACTTTTATACATCGTCTGGGATGTGACGCTCAACGGGCCGATACGACGCAAGTATCTGCCGCTATTCAGCTTTTGCGTTGAGGTCGTCACGGACCATGAATCATCCCTGTAATTTCGTGTCGCCCTGGAAGCTTGCCAGCGCTTCGGCAAGATCGAAACGGGCGGTGGACAACGTTCGGCGATGTCGCGGGGCGGCGCCGGCACGCAGCGGACGGGGGTGTTGAAACGGTGTGTGCGATGGAAGCCCGTGAAGTCAATTTATCGATCAGCGGACAGTGGGCGCGGGTGCGCGGACGTTTGCGCGCCGATGTGGGCGAGGCCGCCTTCCGCAGCTGGCTGAAGCCCCTGACGCTCATGGGGATCGGCAAGGGCGTGGTGCGCATGGCGGTGCCGACCCGCTTCATGCGGGATTGGGTGCAGAGCAACTACGCCGAGCAAATCCGATTGCTTTGGGGCGATGAGGACGAACAGATCCGCAAGGTGGAGATCGTCGTCCTACCGCCCAACCGCCCGGCGCCGAAACCGGGCAGCGAGTTGAGTTCGCCCGGCGCGGCGGAGACAGCCGAGGCCGGAGCCGGCCGGACGCGCGGCGTCGCCGGGAACGGTTACGGCGGGGCCAAACTGGCGAACGATCCGGAAAGCCATCGCGCCATCAGCGCGCCGCTCGACCCGCGCTTTACCTTCGACAACTTCGTGGTCGGCAAGCCCAACGAGCTGGCCTATGCCGCCGCGCGCCGGGTGGCCGAGGCCAACAGCGTGCCGTTCAATCCGCTGTTCCTCTATGGCGGCGTGGGTCTCGGCAAGACCCATTTGATGCACGCCATGGCCTGGCAGATCAAAAAGCGCACCCCGGAACGCCGGATCATCTATCTCTCGGCCGAGAAATTCATGTACCAGTTCGTGCGCGCGCTCAGGACCAAGGACACCATATCCTTCAAGGAGCTGTTCCGCTCGGTCGACGTGCTGATGATCGACGACGTTCAGTTCATCGGCGGCCGGGAGGCCACCCAGGAGGAGTTCTTCCACACCTTCAACGCCCTGGTCGACCAGAACCACCAGCTGGTGATCTCCGCGGACAAGAGCCCGTCCGACCTGGAGGGTGTCGAGGAGCGCATGCGCTCGCGGCTCGGCTGGGGTCTGGTCGCGGACATCCACCCGACCACCTATGAGCTGCGCCTGGGCATCCTGCAGACCAAGAGCGAGCAGATGGCCGCCCAGGCGGCGCCCAAGGTCCTGGAGTTCCTGGCCCACAAGATCACCTCCAACGTGCGCGAGCTGGAAGGCGCGCTCAATCGCATCGTGGCCCACGCCACTCTGGTCGGCCGGCCGATCACCTTGGAGACCACGCAAGAGGTGCTCCACGACCTGCTGCGCGCCAACGACCGGCGGGTGACCATCGAAGAGATCCAGAAACGGGTCGCCGCCCACTTCAATATCAGGATCGCCGACATGCATTCGGCGCGGCGCGCGCGCGCTGTGGCCCGGCCGCGCCAGGTGGCCATGTATCTGGCCAAGCAGCTCACCTCCCGCTCGCTGCCCGAAATCGGCCGCAAGTTCGGTGGACGGGACCACACCACGGTCATGCATGCGGTGAAGAGAATCGAGGAGCTGAAGTCGACCGATTCCTCCTTTGCCGAGGACATCGATCTGCTGCGCCGCATGCTGGAGGGGTGAGCTCGCCGCCGGTCGCCGAAAAGCCTTTTAGAGCTTACCTTTGCGGCTCTCCATGCTATAATGCTTGACCGTATCGTCGGGTATCGATTCGACTGACTCCTCAAACGATGCGGGCGAGTGACGGAACGGCCATATCTGGACTGCGGATGGCCGGCCGGATTTGGTTTATCCACGACGGAACACGCATAATTACAACATCTTACAGAGAAACATGAAGCTAACCATTGAACGCGCCGCGCTGTTGAAGGCGCTGGCCCACGTGCAAAGCGTCGTCGAACGCCGGAACACCATTCCGATCCTGTCCAACCTGCTCCTGGAGGCCAGGGACGGGCAACTGGCGCTCACCGCCACCGACATGGATCTGACGATCGTCGAGGCGGTCGCCGCGGAGCTGGCCGAGCCCGGTGCCACCACGGCGCCCGCCCACACCCTCTACGACATCGTCCGCAAGCTGCCGGAGGGCGCCCAGGTACAGCTGGCGACCGATGGCGAGAGCGGGCGCATGAAGCTCACCTCCGGGCGCTCGAGCTTCACGCTCGCCACCCTGCCCAAGGAGGACTTTCCCACCACGGGCCCGAGCGATCTGCCGCAAAGCTTCGCGTTCGCGGCGTCCGAGCTCAGAAACCTGATCGACCGGACCCGCTTCGCCATCTCGACCGAGGAGACCCGCTATTACCTGAACGGCATCTATCTGCACAGCGCCAACCAGGACGGCGTGGCCTTGATGCGCGCCGTGGCGACCGACGGGCACCGTCTGGCCCGCTTCGAGATGCCCCTGCCCGAGGGCGCCGACGGCATGGCCGGCGTGATCGTGCCCCGCAAGACCGTGAACGAGCTGCGCAAGCTGATCGACGACGTCGACGGCACGGTGGAGGCTGGGCTGTCGGAGACCAAGATCCGCTTGGCCTTCGACTCGACGGTGCTCACCTCGAAGCTGATCGACGGCACCTTTCCCGACTACGAGCGGGTCATCCCGTCGGGCAACGACAAGGTGATGGAGGTGGACCGCAAGACCTTTGCCGATGCGGTCGACCGGGTCTCCACCATCTCCACCGAGAAGAGCCGCGCGGTGAAGCTCTCCCTGGAGGCCGACACCCTGACTCTCTCGGCGAACAGTCCGGAGAGCGGCAGCGCCGTCGAGGAAATCGAGGTCAGCTATGGCGGCAGCCCCATGGAGATCGGCTTCAACTCCCGCTATCTGCTGGACATCGCCCACCAGATCGAAGGCGAGCAGGCCCAGTTCCTGCTGGCGGACGCGGCCTCGCCCACCATCGTGCGAGACTTGGCAGACACCAGCGCGCTCTACGTGCTCATGCCCATGCGGGTATGACGGCCGCCCTGGCCATGGCCAAGGCCGGCGCGTCCCTCTGGCTTTCCCGGGTGTCCCTGAGTGACTTCCGCTCCTATGAACAAGTGGTGGTGGAGCCCGACGCGCGGCCGCTGGTGCTGACCGGGCCGAACGGCGCGGGCAAGACCAACCTTCTGGAGGCGGTCTCGCTCTTGACCCCGGGGCGCGGACTGAG
>SMVA01112784.1_pt1 | contig 11504 bp, 10 predicted proteins | sample 2456451 | NCBI WGS metagenome assembly SMVA01 (sample SAMN11095933, study PRJNA526329) | marine sediment metagenome | biome: Marine sediment; feature: Surficial sediment; material: Deep marine sediment; isolation source: Hadal surficial sediment | place: Pacific Ocean | collected 2014-05 | depth...
ATTTCTGTGAGCCGGTCGCAGACGCCACGGTCAGGGTCTCCTCCGATTATCCTATCAAAAATCTACTGCACTACTTAACATTCGCACCGTGAAGAACCTGTCGAAATTCCCACGGACAAGCCCGCCGCGAACGGAGGGCTTAGCCCCGCTGTCGCCAGGTACCTGATCGGCCTTTTCGCGACGGTCCTGGCACTGGGTATCTGCACGTGGGCCGCTGCTGGACAACGATTCAAACAGTTGAACCGCTTTCGGAAGAAACTAACCTGGCCTTTCAGGTCGATGGAGAGCTTTATTGCGCCGGCGTTCTGCCGTCTTTGAATGGAAAAGGCTCGGTCACGCTGGATGAATTCAGATATTCAGGGCGTTCGGCTCTAGATGCATCCTGATATTTCAAAGCCGGGCTTCATCCAAATCTCCAGAGCTATTCGCCTCGTGCTCGATCTCTATCTCGTGCTCGATCTCTATTTAGAGTCTGACCCTCAGACGATACAGGGCTCTGACCGCATTATTCTGATTTATCTCATGCCGCCAATTTAGCGACGCAAAATGGCCCACCAGCGACTGACGTTAAGCAGACTCATCAATGACACCGACAAATAGGTACAGGCCGCAGCCACCAGCAAACGACGGGCATGCCGCTTGTCGCCGGATTTCAGATAGCCCCCTTTCTCGAGCATTGGCAGGGCGCGACCGAAGCTCGCGTCCAGCTCAGTCGGCAGAGTTATAAAGTGGACGAGGGTACTCAGACCGAGTACCAAAAATCCGCCGATTAACATGAGTCCGCCCGCGATCGGCGCTCGCGTCAACACCGTTATGACCGGCGCCAGCATCAGTAATGCTGCGCCCACTCTTTCACCCGGAGCCGCGACCTTAACGAGCCGGGTTCGCCATTTCAGCGGGCCGTATCCGGTGGCATCCTGGTGGGCGTGTCCTACTTCGTGCGCGGCCACCGTGATCGCGGTCAGCGAATGGCCATTGAACTTGTCGGCAGATAACCGGACGGTTTTCGATTCCGGATCGTAGTGATCGCCCTGATCCGTTATCTCGATCTTGACCGCTTGCAGACCAAGGTGATCCAAAAGGTGTCGAGCCAATTCACCGCCAGTGCCGGAATAACGATTCTTGGGGCGACTGTATCGGGCCATCACACCTTTGACCCACAGACTCGGGCCGAAAATCAGTAAAAGAAATATTAAAGTGCCTATGATAAAAGGCATTGCTATTTATCAACCTACTGGATCATTCCGCAGGTGCCGATCCGCATTTGAATTCATACCGAATATCGTGATTTGCCGGATTATATTCCATCATTTCAAAAGATCGGCGCGTTACGATTTCGTATCCCTTGTCGCCACACATTTTGCGCTGTTCCATCCAACCCTCCAGCCATTCCATGCGTGTCGCCTCCGCGTCGGCATCATCATCCGGAAACTGGGCGCTAAACGTCACGTCGAAGTAGATGACATCGTCTCGGTCAAAAGGCTCAGTAACCTGACTGTATCGGTGCCGTTCGAAATCGGCCGATTCATGAATACTCGCACATGAACAAAGTACCAAACCGCCGAATACGATCAGCACAGATTTGTTCATCGGGGAAAAATAGTTTGCTGGCATGACTCCGGGCCTCCTGTCTGCGTGACACACCTATTCCTCGGGCCCAACGTGGCCAGAGCCTTGCCTCCGGATCCAATCGGGTGGCGGTGATAATTATCTATTAATGCACCATGCAATGTAGACTAATCCGGTTCCATTTTATCGCGCCGTTTCTATCCGGTTGGGTGTAATGCCAAGAAATACCTTTAACGCATTTTTTAAACTCGAAGCTGCTGGCGGAATTCTGCTGCTGATCGCGGCCGCGGCCGCCATGATTCTCAAGAATTCTCCGTTTGGTGATGCGTACGATCATCTGCTGAATTTGCAGATACAAATACGTGTTGGCGTACTGGACATCGACAAACCACTGTTCCTCTGGGTTAATGATGGACTCATGGCAATTTTCTTTTTTACGATCGGCATGGAGGTAAAAAGGGAAGTTCTTATCGGTGAGCTATCCGACAAACGCCAGATCATATTGCCCGGCATGGCCGGCTTCGGGGGCATCATCGTGCCCGCATTGATTTATTATCTCATTAACAGCGGCGACGAACTCGCACTGCAGGGCTGGGCAATTCCGACGGCGACGGATATCGCTTTCGCGCTGGGCATTCTGGCACTGGTGGGCAACATACCGACCTCGCTGAAATTATTCCTGATGACTCTGGCGATTATCGATGACCTCGGCGCCATCATTATTATTGCTATTTTTTATACGACGAACCTGTCAGTGGGTTCGCTGCTCGTGGCCCTGACAGCGATAGCCGGACTGGTGTTGCTGAAACTCAAGGGCACCATGCGCGCTGCGCCATTTATCCTGGTCGGCATCGTTCTGTGGATCGCGGTCCTAAAGTCCGGGGTACATGCGACGCTTGCGGGCGTCGTCCTGGGATTCTTTATCCCACTTGGACCGAGAGATGCTGCGGACGATCAGGAGTCGCCGCTGCAGCGTTTATTGCATAGCCTTCACCCGTATGTCGCATTCGGAATATTGCCGGTTTTCGCGTTCGTCAATGGCGGCGTTTCACTGGAAAACTTTCGGCTCGCTTCATTGCTGGATCCGGTTCCGTTGGGAATCATGCTGGGCCTGATTGTAGGAAAACAAGTCGGCGTGTTTGCCTGCGCATGGATAAGCATCAAGTCGGGCATTGCCAGCCTGCCGGATAACGTCTCGATGATACAGCTTTATGGGGCGTCGATAATCTGCGGCGTCGGCTTTACGATGAGTCTGTTTATCGGTGGGCTGGCGTTCGAGGAAGTGGGGGTCGGATATGATCGTCCCGATCGCCTCGGCATTATCGTCGGCTCCCTTATATGTGGTGTTCTCGGCTACGCCCTGCTGAAGCTGACGACCCGAAAAGAAAGTTAGGCCGGACTCCGTTCGGACAGAGATGCGCGTCTGCCGGATCGCAAATCCGCACCGATCCCCAACAACGACGGCACAAAGAACAGCACGAGAAACGGTGAAAACAACAGCCCGAAAATAAGGGTGACCGCCAAAGGCTGGACCAGCTGCGCCTGCAGACTACGCTCGAACAGTAACGGCGTTAACCCGCCGATCGTCGTAAAAGTCGTCAATATGACCGGCCGTAAGCGCTCTCTGGCGCCCGTCAACACGGCCTCGGCGAGTTCCGCACCCTCCGCAAGCCGACGCTTGACAGCCATGACCATGATGATGGAATCGTTGATCATGACCCCGGCCAATCCGAGCAATGCCTGAAGGCTGAGCATGGTCAGATTCAGCCCCATGACGTAGTGCCCGACGATCGCGCCGACCAGTCCGAGGGGAATGATCGACATCACGACCAGTGGCGTCGTGTAACTCGAAAACACCCAGGCCAGGACGACATACATCATGGACAGCGCCAGCAGCAAAACGACGCGCATATCTCCCATGGCTTCACGTTGTTCCGCCGCCCTGCCCTCGAACGCCATATCGACGCCGTATTTACTCTTGATAGCGGGCGCGTATTCACGTTCGATGATTCTCATTACGACGTTGCTGGTGGTTATCGCAGTATCCACCTCCGCCGTGACTGCAACCTGGCGCACGCCATCGTTTCGGCGTATTTGTGAAAAACCGACGGTGGATTTGAGGTTGACGACCTCGGTCAACGGGACCTCGGAACCGTCTGGTGCCCGCAGGTAAAGATCGCGAATGGTCTCGCGCAGAACGCTCGCGTCATCGAGCTTGACACGGACGATGATCTCTTCCTGGTCTCGGGAAAAACGCTGCGCGATCGCGCCTTCGAACGTATTGCGGACCTGGCGGGCGACATTCTGTGTCGTGAACCCTTTGGCCTTACCCGCCGGCGTCAAATCGAGAACGATTTCCTGCTTGCCATAGGGCAAGTTGTCACTGACGGCCATGAGGCCGGGAACGTTGCGAAGCCGGTCGCGGACATCAACCGCGGCAAGCTTGAGCGTCGCGAGATCCGCGCCGCTCAGGCGGACATCCAGATCGCGCCCGGGCGGGCCGCCCGCACTGAATTCAAATATAGTGACCAGGTCCGTGCCCGGAATGGGATCGATTTCCTCCTCCCAGGCGCGCATAAAGGCGCCGGTTCTGACTTCACGCTCATCGCTCGTGATCAGTTCGATGGTCAGAACACCGGCGTGGTCGCCGGTCGTGACTGCCGCACCTGAGCGTCCGCCGGTCGTCCCAATGCTGCCGACTTCATAAGCAATCAGACCGCCGGCGCCGTTCGTGAGACGGTCTTCGACAACGTGGGCCGCCCGCGTCATTTCCTTCAGCATTGCTTCGGATTTGTGCCGTGGAGTCCCCGGACTCATTGCAAAATTTCCAAATACAAGATCCGTTTCGGGATTCGCAAACAACTCGAATCCGAGACGCCCGGACACTAACAGGGTGGTGGCGACAATAAACGTACAAATGACCGCCAGTACCGTGCTGTATCGGCGTCGGAAGCAGTAGGTCACGGCACTGCTGAATTGCGTGTCGCGAAAGTCGTTAAACGCCGATCGCCAGCGGCTGGGTTCTTTTTTCGGGCGACTGTCCATCCGCTGCAGCGCACCTTTCAAATGCACCGGCAGGATCAGGAAACATTCGATCAGGCTCGCAATGATCACCAGGATGATTACGATCGGCAACTCACGGATAATCATGCCTATCGTACTACCGAGCATCATGATCGGAAAAAAGGCGGCGATCGTGGTCAGCGAGGACGCCATGACCGGCGCGAACATCGTGCGAGCAGCTGTCATCGTCGCCTGCTCAGGCGTCATGCCGTGCCGATGCAGCATCTCCGTGTGCTCGCCTACAACGATCGCATCATCGACGATGATGCCCAGTCCCATGATTATCGCGAACATGCTGATCATGTTCAGCGTCAGTCCCAGCACCGCCATGCCGCCCAGCGCCCCCAAAATGGAAATCGGGATACCCATTGCCACCCAGAACGCCACGCGGCCGTTCAGAAAAACGTACAGGACACCGATAACCAGCAGAAGCCCGGTAAACCCATTGTTGAGCAGCATGCGAACGCGTTGGGTCGCCTGATCGGCGAAAACATCGTACATGTCCACGTGCAGGGTTGGCGGCAACTCGGACCGCAGCTTTTCGAGGTAATCCGTAACCAGACGTTGCGCGTCAATGGAGTCCACACCCTTGGCACGCCCCACGACCATGCCGACCGAGGTGTATTCGCCGACGAAATGGGAAATCGCGTTGTCTTCGAATGTTTCATAGATTCTAGCGATGTCTTTCAGGCGCAGTTTTTCTCCGGATTGTTCGGAAAGGATCTCGATTTCGCTGACCTCGCGGGCGGTCCGCGCCAGAGCTTCACTACGAATCTGTCTTGAGACTCCACCGCTCTCTATGCTCCCGGAAGGCAGATCGACACTTGCCCTCTCTACCCTCATCGCAACGTCTTCCAGGGTGAGATCGAGTTGCCTCAGCACATCGCCTGCGATTTCCACACGGATCTCCGTGTCCCGCAAACCGACCATGGTGGTCCGGGCCATGCCGAGGGCGAGCAAATCATCGCGAATACGCTTCGCGATTCTCTTCAAGCTCTGCTCGGGGAAGGGGCCTGATATTTCAATACGGCAAACGTCATCGGCCTGGATGACCTGCGTGATAACCGGGCGCTCGATGTCTGCGGGAAAAGTGGTAATTTGCGAGACTGCGGCCTGCACATCGGTCAGGGCCTTGGACATGTTCATGCCTTCCCTGAAGGTGAGCGTAAGTCCCGCGCTGCCTTCGACCGCCCCTGAAGCGACGCTGTCCACCCCATCCAGAAAGCGTACTTCGGGCTCGATGGCCTCGAGGATGTTGGCTTCAACATCGGCCGGACTGGCGCCCGGCCACACGACGTTGATGTTGATAATGTCCAACTGGAAATCGGGCAGTACCTGCCGACTCAAATTGGCCAGCCCGTATATGCCGAAAAGAATCAGCAATACCATCAACAAATTCCCGGCGACTTTATGCCGGGAGAAGAGATCAATCAGGCCCCCTGACTCGATGCTCGTCACCGCACCTCAACCTTGGCGCCCGTTCCCGCTTCGCGAAGCACAGTGGTAACGATCGACTCACCCTCTGTGATCGGCGGATCGCCGGCACTACGAAACAACACGTCGGTGCCGTTATAGCCCAGAACCTGAATACGACGTTCGGCCAGGCGTCCATCGTTGATCACATAGACGATATCTTCTCCGTAGATCGCACTTTCGGGCGCCTGCAATACGTCTTTGTACTCTTTATCGGCAAGATTCACCTCAACAAAGGCGCCCGGTCGCAGGTTCGTCTGCTTCCCGTGGTCTTCTATGACTGCAAACACCTCGACGCCTCCGGTAGTGGAGACAATCTCCGCCCCGACACGCTCTATGCGAGCATCATAGTCCAGCGACCGGCCCCCGACCCGCCACCAAACGCGCACCGGTCGCCCGATTACCGACTCACCGCTTTCGAGCAAACGCCCATACGGAGAATTCGACAATGAAAAACGCACCTCGAGACGACTGGTATCGATCAGATCCGCGACCTTGTCGTTGCCAAACCCGCTGACCTGACTACCCAGATTGGCACTGACGTTGTTGAGGACACCGTCGTATGGGGCGAGTAAACGTGTCTCGGTCAGGTCCCGCTGCGCCTGACTTAAATTAATCTCACGCTGTTCGACAATGGCTTCCTGCTGAATGACTTCCAGTTCAGCGTTCTCCAGAAATTGCTCCGCAACGGTTTTATCTTCGAATAACTCCTTCGCACGCTCGAGATCTCGTTCGAGCATTGCCAAACGCGCTCGGGCCTCTTTGAGTATGGACCGTTGTTCGGCGAGCGCGGTTTCATAGTCGAACGGATCGATCTGGACCAGCAACTCACCCTGCTTCACGATACCGCCATCGCGAAAATTCGCGCCGATCTCGATGATCAATCCGGATACCAGGGGTCGTAACTCGCTACGGCGCCCCGCGACTACTTCGCCGAAAAGGTTCAGCTGTGGCTGCACGAGATCGTAATGTGCGGTGACGGCATTGACGGCCCAAACCCGCTCCGGCTGTTCGACCGGCGCTAATCGCGGTCGCGTTGCGATCAGGATGAAAACGACGACCACCGTCACACCCAGTATCAGGAACGGCAAACGTATGGATCGCAGGCGGGATTTTTTTACGGGCTGATCAGACGTCATGGATCGGTGGCGTTAATTTTTATCATTAATGTTTTGCGTTCGATAATACACTGGTGGCCAAACCCTTGGTATCGGGATATATACCGATCAGGGTGGTGAGCCGACAGTCTGCGTCGATGTATCAGCCGTTCTGAATCGAACCAGTAACGCCCAGATGACGATGACCGCATTGACGCCGGCCATCATCGTAAACGGCGCAGAATAGGCGAACTTATCGAAGATCTGTCCACCGAAATAGGTCGCGAACAATATACCCACGGTCCCGATCAGGCCGAATACGCCAACCACCGCGCCGCGCATGCGTGCGGGTGCTTGTTCGCCGAGCAACGTATTCCCGGCGACGATGGCGCTTATTTCCCCGATGCCGAGCATAAACGTGGCCGGAAGCATCACGGTCATATTGTACGGGTCGCCAACCGTACCAATCACGAAGTAACCGATCGCGGCCAGAAACATCGCGATGGTCAGTGCCGTGACGCGGTCTATCCGGTCTATTAGGTAGCCGAACAGGGGCGCCCATATCCATGTCGCAACCAGCAAGGCGGACATCGTGATGCCCGCCCGAACCAATGCGTCGCCCGTCGAGACATTCTGCTCGGCACCGGCGCGGACGAACCACAAAGAAAAGAACGCCCCAATCACCACCAAGTCTCCACGAGCAGCAAACGCGGAGCCATAGGCCAATGCCAAACGAGGATTACGGCGACCCTCCCGAAGACCGTCAACAACACCGGCAAACGGCGACCGCGATTCGGCTGAGGCCACAATCTTCCCCCGGTAATAACCCAGCCAGCAAATTACGGCTGCAACCAATGCCAGGCCAGAACCAAGCCAGAAGGTAATTCTGCCGGCCTGGACGGAATCGAAACCGGCGTCGGTCAGCATATTCGGCAACCGCACTACAACGAGAGACAGAAACAAAATTGCGAAGCTGGTTACAAAACTGTTCACACCACTCCATTTGCCACGTGAAACGTCTTGGGGATAGTCCTGCATGGCGGCAATCACCATGACCGATGCAGTCGCAACGCCTACGGCGACAACGAATCGATAGATATAGAGTTGGAACACTGACTCGGCCATCGGAAAAAGTGCCAACCCGATCGCCCAAATCACCAGACCGATTACGATCAGGGTCCTGCGCCCCGTCCGATCAGAAAGCGACCCCATCAAGCCCATCAGGATCAGAGCCGTGCACTCGTGGAAAAAATTGAGGCCACCGGTGACGGCGCCCTGCCGTTCGGCAGGTACCTTAAGAACTTCATCCAGGATATAGGGCTGCAGGAAATTGAGGAACGTCACCAACGTGACGAACATAAAGGCGGACGAAAAATAGGTTACGGCATTTATCCGGCTGATTTGAGGAGTCAGCCAGAAGGGTCCAAACTTTATGCCGTTTTTATCCGGTTTCACTGCTTTTACTATGGGTGCGAGCTAGCATTCTATTGGCTCAGGGGGTTAGTCTGGTAACGTACGGCGTCAGGCGGCCATTACGGTTGGATTTTGGCCCAACTCGTAATAATTTTGCGGAACTAAATCAGTGGGGGCCAGTCTATTTCTCAAGATTGGGAGACGAAATGATCTGGTGATTTGGCATCGAACACTATGAAAAGAAGGCCGGATCCGGCGTTCAATGTATATGCAACCGAAAGGAGTTTACGATGAAAGAAAAGAATCTTGTGATGAGTACCGCCCTGGCCGGCATAATTTCCCTGGGTCTGGGTGCAATCGCGCAGGACGCGTCCGCGGCAAAACCGGGGTTTGAGAAGTGTGCGGGCGTTGCAAAGGCAGGTATGAATGACTGTGGCACCAGCGTCCATGCGTGTGCCGGACAAGCGAAGGTGGACGGTGATGTTGAAGAATGGGTGTATGTTCCGGCAGGAACGTGCAACAAGATTGCCGGAGGGACCATCAAGGAAGCCGCTCCTGATTCCTAAAAGCCGATCGCCTTTAATACGAGGTAACAGTAAAAAGTCAGGCGTATCCGAACGGTGCGCCTGGCTTTTCTGATATTGGGGGCCGAAGATTCAATAATTCTGCAATTTGACGGTAGTATTACTGCATGAATCAGCGGTACCTGGCATACATTACTATTGCGATGAATTTTCTACCGGTTCTCGCGATAGCCTCCGAGGTCCTTACTGTCGAAGTTAAAATCGATGGCGATGTTTATCGCATGCATGGCGAAAGCATCATTCAAGCGCCAACTGATTTCGTTTTCAACATCCTGGCTGACTACGATAACTTTCACCGGATAACCAACGGCATTGCGGAGTCACGCTACCTGGAACCAGACGATGATGGTGTCTTGTTGGGCTATACACGATTCGACAGCTGCATCTGGTTTTACTGTCGGCGATTCGAAAAGGTAGAACGAATATGGACCACCGCTCCAACTGAAATCATCACCGAGGCTATACCGGAGAAAAGTGATTTCAAGATCGGTAATGCCCGGTGGACTCTGCAAAGTGTCGAGAACGGAACCCTCGTCATCTATGATGCGGACATTGACCCGGATTTCTGGGTTCCGCCCGTGATCGGGCCGTGGGCATTCAAAAAGAAGTTGCGCGACTCCGCCGAGGTGATCGGCTGGCGCATCGAGTACCTGCTTAAATCCGGGAAATCCCTAAGTGAATTCGGCAGTGAATCCAGCGCGGAAGATTCAGCCGACGCAATGACTGTCAGCGACCCCAAGTAATACGCATCAACGGCGCCAAACCAACATCTGATTGTTCGCCGGCATGGTGACATCCTCTATCAATTCGAGGCGCTCGAATTTTGCAAGTCCGTCAACAGCCTCAAAATCCCTGATGCCTCGCTGTGCATTCATGCTCTTTAGGTGCTGGTCGAAACGCGCGTTACTATCACTTGTAAACTCGCCCCGGTAACGAAATGGGCCGTACACACACAAGACGCCATGAGTTTCCAGCGTCTCGCCGACGCCTCTGAATAATTGTTCGACACACGACCATGACATGAAATGCAATGTGTTCGCACTGAACACACCATTGAAACGATCAACAGGCCAGGGATGCATTCTCACATCCAGTTCTAAAGGCGCTTCGACATTGTCGGGCGCCTCGTTTGATACCCGGTGTAACAGACCATCGAGGTATTCAGATGTGTCGGTCGGCTGCCAGCTGAGATCGGATAACTGACGCGAAAAATGTACGGCATGCTGACCGGTCCCACTTCCGATCTCCAGAATCGTCTTGCAGTCGACGAAGGCCCAAGTCAGCACTTCCAGAATGGAATCTTTATTTCGCTCGCATGCTTCGGAAAACCCCGTTTCAGCCACCGCTTCGTATGAACCTTGCATGCATTTTCCTTCTCAGTTAGATCAGCACTGGGATGCCAATTAAACTAATGGAATCATTAGCTTCAGGCAATACGCAACTTCTTTTTCACGAAAATCGCCCCGATTGGCTGCCATATTTGACCCAATCCCGGCGAGAATTTGCGCTTGTGCAACAATTCGAACGCCAAATTTTCGACTTTTACCACACCCGATTATGTTAAAGCACGACGTAGTTTTGTATTGTAAAATCAATAGCATCCTGCGAATTTCAAAGGTATACTAACTGCGCCCGATTGAGACTCATATATTGCGATGCAACTTTTTATGAAGCACGCAAAATAAATAAAAGTGTAACGCTGACAAAAGTTTTCTCGGGACAACTAGGGATAGGTCGTTCATGCCGGATCAAAATAAAAACGATACGCCAAACTCTGGTAATAAAAATCAGGACATGATTGAAACTGCAAACTTCCGCGGTCGGCGAGCGCTGATCAAAGGCGCCGCTGCGTCGCTGCCTATGATTTTGACTTTGCAAAGCGGTGCGGCGCTGGCACGATCCAGCAATCTGATCAGTGGGTCTTCCGAGGCCAGTGCGAAAGATGCTAATGGCAATACGCTTTGCATGGACACGAGTTACGCCACACAGATAGGCGACAACCTGTGGGATTTAGGCCCTTCCCCCGAAGGCGTCGTGAATGAGTATCCGAATGTCATTTACAAAACACTACCCAATAGCGGCTCGAAGAGTCTGACAGTCGGCATGCAAGAGGTGTGTGAGAGCAGCATCGACACTGCTTTCTATTTCAAAAACGGGGCGGGGTGGCAATCGGTGCCGGGCGGAAACGGTTGTCTTGTTTCTTTAACTGCGATAAGTTCCTTTGCGGATGGCACCTTCCTGTTCCAGGATCCTACCAGAATGTGATCTCCTCGTAGTACACTGCATTGGCTCGCCATTCTGAGCC
>SMVA01391090.1_pt1 | contig 11503 bp, 11 predicted proteins | sample 2456451 | NCBI WGS metagenome assembly SMVA01 (sample SAMN11095933, study PRJNA526329) | marine sediment metagenome | biome: Marine sediment; feature: Surficial sediment; material: Deep marine sediment; isolation source: Hadal surficial sediment | place: Pacific Ocean | collected 2014-05 | depth...
CTGATATTTGCGGACAAATAAGTGAGTTAACTCGAGCAAACACACCTTTTGCGGCATTTTGTAGAGCAGTCATAAAAATGCGGCTAACCCAGCTTTGTGATAAAGATATACCAAAATTGGAAGAATATCATAAAAAAAGTTTTACCTGTCCAGACATATTGTTATTTACAAGACATGAAACTGAACGTTAATGAAATCATACGGCAAAGAACTAATCATTGATATCCATAATTGCGACCCTTCAACTTTCACAAGAAAAAGTATAAGGAAATATTTCAAACTTTTGTGTGAAAAAATTGATATGAAAGCAGAAAAGTTATGTTGGTGGGATGATCATGGTGTAAAACCCGAATTGCAGCAGACAGAGCCTCATACAAAAGGAACCACGGCAGTTCAGTTTATATTAACAAGTAATATTACGATACACACATTAGACGTTTTAAAAAATGTTTACATCAATGTGTTTTCCTGTAAAGAGTTTGATACTGATTTGGCAATGAAATTTTCTGAAGAGTGGTTTAAAGGTAAAGTGGTTAATTCACATATAATCGAGAGAATATAAATATGATACTTCAAGAAAAAGAAATAATAATTCCAAAAAAAGAAAATAATAAAAATCTCCTCCAATATATTTCAAAAAAAACAATTGAAGAACTCGACTCAAATGAAGTCCCAAATCGCTTTGTAATATCAATTACTGACGATAACAGCTATTTCTGTGAATTGGGTACTTTAATTAACAATAATGAATATCCAATTACTCAGAATAAATCTATTTTTAATTTCAATAAACGAAACTTTGAAAACACGGAACAATTTAATGCGGTACTGTTAATTCCAACCGGCATTGGCACGGAAATTGGCGGACATTGCGGGGATGCAAACGTGGTTGCCAGATTAATTGCATCTGCATGCGATAATTTAATTACCCATCCTAATGTTGTTAATGCTTCCGACATAAATGAAATGACGGAAAATACCCTTTATGTTGAAGGCAGCATTATTACCCGGTTGATGATGGGACAAATTGGCTTGCAAAAAGTTCGATCCAATAGGATGCTAATGTTAATGGATAAACATGATGATAGATTATTTAATAATGAAATAGTGAATGCAGTATCAAATGCCAGGATATCTTTAGGAGTGGACTGCGACGTCTATGAGATGGATAATATTATTAAAAGTGTTTCTGAATATTCCAGTTCGGGTAGAGCGGTTGGTAAAGTTGAACATTTGGAAAGACTTTTTGAAATAATAGCCGGTTTCAAAGATAAATACGATGCCATAGGATTATCGACGTTTATTCTGGTTCCAAAGGGGTATCATACCACTTACTTTAGAGATATTGACATGGTCAATCCATGGGGCGGCATTGAAGCAATGTTGACACACAGTATCGCTGAAGAGTTTAAAATACCTTGCGCCCATTCTCCAATGATGGTCTCCAGAGAAATAATGGATATGGAAGTGGGTATTGTTGATCCAAGAAAAGCGCCGGAGACATCTTCAGTCACGTATTTACATTGTATATTAAAAGGACTGCACAAAAGTCCCAAGATAGTTTCTTACGATAAAGGATTAAATGCCGAAGATATTTCCTGTTTAATTGTTCCTGATGGCTGTGTTGGCTTACCAACACTTGCGGCACTTGAGCACGGGATACCTGTTATAGCTGTTAAAGAAAATAAAAATTATATGAAAAATTCGTTGGAAGAACTACCATTTCATAAAGGCAAACTATTTATAGTTGAAAATTATTTAGAAGCTGTTGGTATAATGCAAGCCATAAAGTCTGGTATTGAACCGGAAACGATTCGTAGACCACTTCGACATACAACAATTCTTAAACAAAAGGAACCCGTTCAAGCCATGCTTGACGAAAAAATAGACGCCACTCAAAAGGATGTTTATATAGCGGCAAGACAGGAGTAAAAATGCCATACGTAAATGTAAAAATCACCAAGGACGGCGTTACAAAATCGCTGAAGGAGCGGATTGGCCGGGATATCTCCAATTCCCTTGCTAACTAAGACTCTGGGTAAGAAACCCGAGCACATTTATATCGTTATCGATGAAGTCGGAACAGATAATTGGGGATTTGCGGGGTGTTGACCACAGTCTCAGGGTGGGTTCGTAACCCACCTCAAAACAAATGCTAACACTAAAATTCAACCGAACCCAAAAGCGGTCGGCTAATTTTGGCGTTTAGTTGCTTAAGAAAATTGACGGAGTTGAAAAGATATGTCCAGTACATCAAAAAAACAGTACGAGCTGAATTCGGATACGCGGGAGCGCTTGACAGCTATGTTGCTGCTCTGGGATATGATCAACGAGCAGGATCCCCCTTCATATCCTGTTACCTTTGCGGCTGACGATGAGGATCGTCACTTATTGCCCGTACTAAAAAAAATGGCGAGAACTCGCCCGGGTTACCTCGAAGTCAAGGGTGTTGAGGGCGGCGATCATTATGTGCCGACGGAAGCCGGACGTAAAGTCCTCAAGCAGTTTCTGGAGAGATACTATCTGGCTTTGCGCGTCTTCGATCATTATCATGCCGTCGACCCGGAATCTGCTGAATTTGCCATGAGCAAGCGTTTGGAGATGGATGATGACGAATATGAGCGCTATCAGGCCGAGGAGCGTTTTGTTGACTATCGCGTGCCCGTTCTGGAATACAAAAACGACTTGCAATCTGACTCCAAGAAGCAGATAGATGTCCTTGAAATTGTTTTTATGACTTTCGCCGAGCGTGGCTATTTCATGGAAGACTATGGCGGCAAATCCTGGCAATACAATCTGGTTTCGGGTGAATCTTCTGTCTGGCAGGAGATCCTGGAAATCTGTAACAATCCTGATAATGACTGGCGTGAGATGGGATTCGAAGATCCGGAAAGCGGCGAGTGGATAGAGCCGAAAACGGTTGTGGAAAACATTGTCGCCGCCGGTAATGATGTCATGGTCAAGCTCATTGAGGAGGCAGAAGCCGACGAAAGTGACGAAGACGACGATGAGGGTGGCGGCGGAGGGGACGACATCGTTGAGGAAGTTATTGTTGAACAATATTATCCGGGTTCTTACTATACACCGTGGTGGGATCCGTTCTATATCGCTCCGCTTTTTTGGTATGATCCGTACTACTATTATTGGTAGGCGCAACCGTGAGGTTGATAATTTTGCAAGGTCGCTATAGAATTCTGTTGATTTGAGTGAGTAAACATCGTTAATTAATGTTTGAGCAAAATTCCCCGGCTAGTGTCATCTAAATTGAGCGATTAGCCTTTGGCTTGTAGCTCTTAAATTTGCCAAGCAGATAGAATTTTTTTATGAAATACAAAAGGGAATCCAAATTTAGCGGAAGGCGATCCCTTGCCGATTTTCCTTAAATCTTTTATAATAATGAAGTCGGCAAGAGGCGCCTGAAGCCCGCGCAGGATCCCTCGCCCCGTTGAATAGTCAGGGGAGGTAAATTTGTTAAACAAGAGGTACTTATCCCACGGGGCGTGCCCGTTTTTCAGGGCGAGGAGCCGGAGCGGTTCCTGAGCCAGTCGAAGGGCGGCCACGAAATCGCAAAAAATTATGAATTTACGGATTAGTATTGTTATGTATGCCTAGAAAGGAGGTTCATGAATAATAAAGGTTAGGTATGATCGAAACTAAAGTTATCATTAACATGGGATAAATAAAATGAAGAAGTTTTCTAAAGTACTGCTTGGAACCTGCATGGTTCTTTCGTTACTGCTCATCTCCTGTGGACGGGATGACATAAATGTCCGGGTCGAGGCCGTGGCAGGCACGGCTGATCAAGGTCTTGATCTCGAAGCTTTGGGTGTGTTGGCAGGCCAATCAAAAGACGCTGAGGAATTTGAGAAGAAACTGAATCAAAAGGGTGGCGTCAATAACCTGGATCTCGATCAGGATGGTAAAGTAGAGTTCCTGAAAGTGGAATCTGAGGATGAGGGCGCCACCAAAATCCTCCGTATTACCGCTGTCCTTTCGCAATCCGGCGAGAATCAACATGTGGCCGATATTCAAGTTGAGCGTGAGGGGCAAACCGAAACGGCTAATGTTCAGATCCAGGGCAATGAGAATATCTACGGACGTAACGCCTACCATCACAGCCATTTCGGTTTCGGCGATTATTTGATGTTGCGCTGGATGTTCGGTGGTTTTTACCGGCCCTATTACTCACCTTTTGGTTTTGGCTTCTATCCCCGCTATCACGGTTTCTATCGCCCGGTAGCTTATGGCGCCTATGCCGGACGCGCCAGAACCATTACCCGCTCAAGTTCGGGTCAACGGTTTAGCAAGTCGAATAGCAATCGCCTTAGCTCAAATCCAAGTAGCAGAGGGAAGGCTTCGTCGTCTAAAGTTTCTTCTCAGATGAAGAACCCGACCAGAAGTCAGGCGGCATTTCGGCAAACCAAGCAAAGGGCCGCCAGGAGTCGTGCATCAGGTTTTGGTCGTCGATCGAGTGGTCGTTTCGGCGGCAGGCGGGGCAAGTAAAGTTCCAGATGACGGGCCAATGAACCCGTCTTTGGCCAAATTCTCAATTGAAAGGGAGGCATATTAAATATGGAAAATTTCTTCGATGTAAGCTGGCTGCATGTCGGGGCATTTGGTTTAGAAGCCTTTTTGTTGCTGGTGATCGGCAATCGTCTTTATGATCTGACAACCAAATTTGATGACGAAAAACTCATCACGGGTGACGCGAAAAACTTTGCAGTAGCTTTGCGGACGGTCTATCTGACCGCTTACGCTCTGGGGCTATCAGGCCCACTTCTGGGCTCCACAGATGAGCTGATGTATGGGTTACCCCTGGTCGATATGGGTTGGATGGCGGTCGATGCCAGTTTGATTTTTGTGGCTTTGATGATATCCGGTTTTGTCAGCAGCCGTGTTCTGCTACGGGGCATAAACAATGATGATCATGTCGAGAAAGGCAATTTAGCGGTTGCTGCCTTGGAGGCCGGAAACTACCTGGCCGTTGGACTCATTCTCAAAGAAGCTTTTACCTTTAACGGCGATATGAGTTATATCGATGCGGCCGTCTTCTTTGTTTGCGGTCAAGTGACACTCATTGTTTTCTTCTGGATTTACGAGGCAATCACCTCCTTTCAAGTCAAAGAGGAGATCAAAGATGGCAATACCTCTGCGGGCATAGTGGCCGGGGCGATGCTGCTTGCGCTTGGCATTGTTATCGCAGGTGCCATCAGTGGCCCATTTGTCGACTTGACCACCGACCTTCTGCTTATCGCGAAAGCTTCGACTCAAGGAATTGTCATGCTGTTGGCCATTCGGCTTCTTTCGAGTAAATTTATCCTGAGGACAACCAATATTAAGCATGAAATTGTCACCGACCACAATCACGCCGCAGCCTTAAAGCACGCGTTTGCCCTGGTCGCTATGGCCATCGTAACCAGAGCCATCATTTTTTGATGCGGCTCTGTCGGTCGTCGATTCCCTCTAAGGATTTGTGCCGCTATAAGGTGATAGATAGCCATCTATGACTTCTCAAATAGATACTGTTAGAACAAAGGATGCTACCTACGCACAATTACTGATCCGGACATCCATGCTTTTTACCGGCATCTGTGGTGTAGTATTCGAGTGTGTTCTGGCAGGTGCAGCCACCCGCTTGTTTGGTAACTCCGATGTTGAATGGGCAAAAACCCTGACGTTCTTGTTCTTTGGGATGGGATTGGCAACATGGGGCCAGCGATATTATTTGAGGAAGACCGAGCTTTCGCAAGCAAAGTTCATGAATCTTATCCGGGCCTTTATCACCATCGAAATAACATTGGCCGTTGCCGGTTCAATCGCGGTCCAGGTGCTTTTTGTGGGCAATGCTTATATACCGGAAGAAATTTATCTAATACGATTCCTTTTTACATTCGGTATTGGTCTTTTGATCGGCGCAGAAATCCCATTGGCACAACGGGTGAATGAATACTATGCTCAACTGGCGGATAATATCGCTGATACAAATGCATGGGATTACATCGGCTCGGGCATTGGTGGCTGGCTCTTCTATTCGGTCCTACTGTATGCATTTCGCTTCGAACAAATCGGTTATGTTGCAGGGGCGCTCAACTTTGTGGTTGCGGGCATGACCTTCTGGTTTTTTATGCGGCAAAAAATGGTCGAACGACCGCTGAAACTACAACTTGCTTTCGCCATTGTTACAATAATATTGATAGGCGGCTACGCTGCTGCGCCCCGGATCGTTTATTCCTTGCAACAGAAATTCTACTCCGATCCCATCGTTTATATTGAAAACACGGGTAAGCAAATTGTTGCAATCACCAAGAATAAACGATCCGGGCACGCGACTCTCATTTATGATACCTACTTTCAACAAGCTTCACAACTGAATAAAGGAAGATACACGGACCGCATGGCCCTCTATCCAACGCTGTTATGTAATCTCTACCATCAAAGCATTGGGGTCCCGGAGTCTAAGTTGGACGTCGCAATCTTTGGTGGCGGCGACGGCTTGGTGGCTAATGTTCTCACCAAAGTATCTTTTGTTAATTCGATAACTTTGGTTGAGTACGATCCTGCCGTCATCAGGATCTGTTCAACTCAGCGGGATATGCTGGCCTGGAATGATAGTGTGTATCACCGGGCGAAGAATTTACACGTCCTGAAATCCGGAGTACTGTTCCCGGGAGAGCCGTTGCCACATGTTGCGGAGCTCGGGCGACCGGGCGAATTTGGCTATGACTCTCTGCAAATCGCACTGTTGCCTGAGAAGAGGGTCGACTATCACGGTACAGACCAGCAGTTTCGCAACCCGGAATTGATCGTCGTTAATCACGATGCCAATCTTTTTGCTCGAGATATCAAACAAAAGTATGACGTAATCATCATGGATTATCCGGACCCGCGCACGCTGCCTTTGTCAATTCTCTACACCGTTGAGTCATTTCATCGTGTTCGGCGTGTCCTGAAAAAAGGCGGTGTTATTATTACCCAGGCCACATCGCCACTACACTCCAAGGATACCTTCTTGTGCATTAATAATACCATGAAGGCAGTCGGTTTTAAGACAATTCCTCTAAAAGCAGAAGTACCATCGTTTACCGGAGGGCATTGGGGCTGGATTATAGGGCATTTTTATTCAGATGATCTAATCGCCGAGCTGTTGCAAAAATTTGACAGGTTAGAACAATTTCCCGTTGCGACAGAATACTTACAACCTGCAAATTTTCAACATGATCGATATTTCACCCGGCAAGATCTGACAGCGGATAAATATGAAGGCGCTGTAAATACGTTCAGCGGCCTCGAAATCTTCGAAATAAACGAAGACAAGGATGTTTCGTGGAGTATTCTGAACTAGGCCCAGGCAGTGAGCACCCCTGAATCATTCTCGAATCGTTTTACTACGGAAGCTTAGAAAATGAACATATTCCTGTTTCTGGGGCGACTGCGTCGACGGATGGTGATGACCGCCAGCAAAGCGGCATTGCTGCGCTCCGTTTTTCTGTTAACCATTGGATTTATTTTCCACATGATTTGCTATCGCATCTTTGAACAAGTAGATTGGCTTACATCTATGTGGGTAACCTGGGCTACATTTAGTACCGTCGGCTATGGGGACGTTTCAGCGGGAACACTCTATGGGAGGTTGACGACCATCGTTGTTGGCACTGCCGGTATAGCCGTCCTCGCCAGTTTTTTCACCGCCTTTGTTGAGCACAAAATTACTCAGAGAGATCAGAGGAGATTTGGTTTGATGGATAACAAGTTTAAGCAGGCCTATGTAATATTCAATTTCCCGAATGTTTTTCAAATTCAAATGTTGCTTCAGGAGATCGGACACGTCGAGCCTGAAGCCAAGTTCTGTATTGTCGATGGCCGGCTCAATGAACTCCCGCCTGAACTGGCCAACCAGGAAAACATCTGCTTTGTCAAAGGCAGAATCCTGGACCAAGCGACTTATAAGCGCGCTAATCTGACTGCGAGCAAAGCGGTGATCGTTTTTCCTGTTGAGCCTTCGGTGCCGGACTCTGACGCGACCACTCAGACCATCGTAGACCTAGTCGAGCGCTTTGCCGGTAAACAGACTCGGATCATACATATTCTTGTCGACCCCAGCAACGGTTTCTTGTTTGAAAACTTTCGTTCGGTTCCCATTCAGGAATCCTTTGAACTATTTGCGGTTGTACAGGAATGCCAGGATCCGTTCTCCTCTCTGGTCGCAGAACGGATGCTGCGAAATACCGAAGGGGCGAATCCGCACACAGTCATTCCGGTCAAATCTGTGGGGCTAACCTGGGCTCAGCTACAACTTCAGGTTATCGAAACCGGGGCCCGGCTTGGTATCAATCTCAATCCACTGGCTTTGATTCGGGGTAAGGAAATTCGAACTTGTCCGGATTTTAGTGAAACAATCAAAACGGGAGACAAGCTTTCAATTTTGGCTCATCATGGTTTTGATTGGGAAAAGTTTGAAGCCGAGATGACCTCGAAGACCTAAGCGAGAAATGATGGTGGATGCCAAATCAGCACTTGGCGAGCCGATGGTAAAATGCCGACAGCCGGTGGAAGTTTACCTCTTTTCATCTTTGTTCGGGTTCTACAAATCCCGTTGATTATTGTGCCCATGGTCAATCATGATAATAATCAACATGCAGAAAATAAGAGTCTGCGGATGCAGAATTTGTGGGATGGTTATCGAAATGTATGCGGGAATTCTGGCGCGTTTAGGACAGGTCTGGGAATAAGTCCTCAAAGTTTTATGTGAACCATTCAGGTCGGAAAAACGCTTTGGTTTGAGTTCTAAAGTTTGATAAAATTGCGATGAATAAAATATGACAAAAATTACTGGTTGGTTGCAAGAGATACTGGGATTTAGTCAGGATTTTCAAATAAAACTCCTGGCGTCGTTTACCGCAATCATTCTACTCTGGCTGGGTCGGAAAATAGTTCTAAAAATAATCTATAAGAACAAAAAAGATGTTCGCCTCCGCTATCGCTGGAGAAAGGTTTCTGCTTACGTTGCTTTTGGTATTGGTCTGTTTCTGGTAGGAAGGCTATGGTTTGAAGGTTTCCAATCCATCTCTACTTATTTAGGTTTGTTATCCGCTGGTTTGGCGATTGCTTTGCAAGATCCATTGGTCAACCTTGCGGGTTGGATCTTTATTCTGTGGCGCCGACCTTTTGAAGTTGGCGATCGCATCCAGATTGGCGATACCAGAGGGGATGTCATCGACCAGCGCATTTTTATGTTTACCCTCATGGAAATTGGCAATTGGGTGGATGCAGAGCAAAGTACGGGCAGGGTAGTTCACGTTCCAAATGGCAAAGTGTTTAAAGAGGTCCTGGCAAACTACAGCCGTGGATTTCAATATATCTGGAATGAAGTGCCGGTGCTGGTGACATTCGAAAGTGATTGGAAAAAAGCGAAGATGATATTAATGCGAATCGGCAATAAGCATGCCGAGCATCTGAGCAAATCGGCCGAACAAAAAGTCAAAAAAGCGGCGCGAAAATACATGATTTTTGTGAGCAAGTTAACACCTATCGTTTATACAAGCGTCAAAGATTCTGGTATTATGTTAACGATCCGTTTTTTATGTGAACCCCGACGACGCAGAAACAGCGAACAAGCGATCTGGGAAGATGTTTTAGATGAGTTCGACAAATGCGACGATATAGATTTTGCCTATCCCACACAGCGACATTATAATAATTTGAGTGAGGGCAAGAAGGGCGCAAAAACTTTGTCTGCACCCTCTGAAGAATAAACTGATCCAAAAAACCTAACCTATTGAACCAACCTGAAACCCAATTAGACTCTCAAGTGACTGTGGTGATTACAGTCCCGTTCGTTCCGATCTTTGCCGATGCAAAACTCACCCGGGAGCGCGGCGAGTCGGCTATCAGAACATTTTCAAACACGCTTCAGCAAGCCCGCCATATTTTGCCGGATGGAGAGATAATAGGAGTCCTTGAACAAAAGATAGAAAACCAAACAGCGACTGACGGCATCAGGCAGCTACTTCTTTCCGAAAAGTGCCAACTGTGTTTGTGTGATGAGTTTGAAACAGTCGGGCGATGGTACCGGGGAATTCGCAAAGCGTTTGACAATAACCCGGGTTGTTCATCTGTTTTATTGCTGCCCGGCGACATCGAGAAGATCGGCGATCAGCATAAGTTTGAGCAGGGTCTTCGCAGGATGATTACTGAAACTAATATGAGTACACTAACGGTGGGTGACTATACCTCGACGGATCCGTTTAAAGAGCAGTTTGATTCTTGTCTCACGCATCCGCTCCTGGAAAGGACTTTTCCGCAAAGTTGGCCGGCCATCGAAAAGGCAGGAGTCCGAAAAGTACGATCGGAATATTTCTGTATCGGGTCAAATGTGTTCAAGACGTTTTTACATGAGGGGTGGCGGTGGCTGCCGTTCGATATAACCATGCTATTGATGCACACGGCGGTCAGCAACAGTCATCTCAAACTCAGAAGAGTGGATCTCGGAGAAATCACGGATACGCCAACCCGGAATGTAGATGCTGCGACCCAGCAAATCGTGCGTTTCGCATTTCAACTCTGGTTCAATGGTCAAAGCACAATCACAGAAGCCGATCTTGCAGCGCGTAAAGCAGCTCAGAATAAGCTACTAGCGGAGTACGGATCCGTTACCTCCCGCGCGATTGTCGACCTGCTTCATCTTGTCAAGGAATAGCACCCTCGGCATACCCGGTTGCAGTGAAAAATTTAGGTGTGTAAAATATTTAGAACAAATCGGCTTGAGTGGGACTTGAGTAGATTTTATCTTCAGGCAAATCCGAACGCTCGGCTGCCTGATTTGCCAGCAGATCGCAGCGTTCATTTTCAGGATGTCCGGCGTGTCCCTTCGTCCATTCGAAACTCACTTCGTGCTTAGCGCATAAATCGAGTATCTGTTTCCACAAATCAACGTTTAAAGCAGGGTCTTTTTTGTTGCGCTTCCAGCCGTTGGCCTGCCATTTTTGAACCCAGCCTTGATTCATACTTCGCACCAGATATTGCGAATCGCTGTAAAGTGTTACATCAGAAGGCTTTTTAAGCGAATCAAGGCCTTTTATTGCTGCCATCAATTCCATGCGATTATTGGTGGTTTTGTTAAACCCTCCGGAGAGTTCTTTCTGATTTTTGCCGGAAATTAAGATGGCTGCGTAACCTCCCGGGCCTGGATTGCCATGGCAGGCGCCGTCAGTATAGATAATTATGTGCGACTTTTCAGACATTATCGGATGACAAAAAACAATTATTTCTTCTCATGAATTAAAGTGGTCAGCTTTCAGCAAGAAACTGAAGGCTGACCACTTAACAACCTTATAGGGCAAGGCTTTCATAAAGATAATGATACCAGGTTTACTTTTAAGTCAAGAAACTTCTGCCGGCTAAACCTTTCCCGGTTAAACTGAATTTGCGGTTGGGGTACCGCTATTTTTGCCAGTCCGCTCGTATCAAATTGAAGTATAGCTGCCGTTGGCTGCGGCCGGGTGGA
>SMVA01153098.1_pt1 | contig 11500 bp, 12 predicted proteins | sample 2456451 | NCBI WGS metagenome assembly SMVA01 (sample SAMN11095933, study PRJNA526329) | marine sediment metagenome | biome: Marine sediment; feature: Surficial sediment; material: Deep marine sediment; isolation source: Hadal surficial sediment | place: Pacific Ocean | collected 2014-05 | depth...
AGGGGCTCCCGGCGGGGCCCCGATCCGGGCCCCCAAAGGGGAGAGGTGGAAAGAGGGGGCGGACCATGTCCGGGTGCCAAGGATGACTTTTCCCTTTATGGGTACAGGACCTAGGCGTGGTCGGCGAGGACGTGGCCGGCGAGGTACAGGGAGCCGCAGATCAGCACCCGCGCCGGCGCGTCGCCGGCGGCGGCGAGGAGGGTGGCCAGGGCGTCGGCGACCGAACCCGCCGGCGTCGCCGCCAGGCCACGATCGGTGGCCGCCCGGGCCAGGGTTTCGGCCGGGATCGCCGCCTGCTGGTCGGGGATCGTCACCGTGCGAACGTTGCGGGCAAGGCTGGCGAAGGGGCCGAGGAAGGCCTCTGGGTCCTTGCTGTCGATCATGCCGACAATGAGATCGAGCGGCCCGCCGTCGGCCGCGCAGGTCGTCGCCACGACCTCCGCCGCGGCCTCGTTATGACCGCCGTCGAGCCACAATGACGCCCCCCGCGGCAGGGCCGCGACCAGGGGGCCGGCGGTCAGGCGCTGCATCCGGGCCGGCCAGGTGGCATTGGACACGCCCTCGCGGATTGCCGCCGCCGGCACGGTGAAACCGGGCAGTTGCTCAAGACAGGCGATCGCCGTCGCCGCGTTGGCGATTTGATGGCCGCCGATGAGCCCCGGCTTGGGCAGGGTCAGGTGCCAGTCGCGACCGTCATAGCGGAACCCGGTGCCGGCCTCGGCCACGCTCCACTCGCGGCCGTGGGCCACGACCGGGACGCCAAGCAGGGCCGCGCGATCGTCGATCAGCGACAATGCATCCGCCGCCTGGGGCCCGACCACCGCCGGGATTCCAGATTTCAGAATGCCGGCTTTCTCGGCCGCGATCAGGGCCAGGGTGTCGCCGAGATATTGTTGGTGGTCGAGGCTGATCGGGGTCAGCACCGTCAGCGCCGGCGCGTCGATGACGTTGGTCGCGTCGAGCCGCCCGCCGAGCCCGGTTTCGAGCAACAGCACATCGGCCTCGCTGCCGGCAAAGGCAAGCATGGCGGCGGCCGTGGTGATTTCGAAGAAGGTAATCGGATCGTCGCGATTGGCCCGTTCGGCCTCGTCCAGCCGGGCCAGCAACTGGGTGTCGTCGATGACCTCGCCGGCGACCACGATGCGCTCGTTGAAGCGGACCAGATGGGGCGACGTGTAGACATGGGCGCGATAGCCGGCGGCGGTCAGCATGGCGCGCAGAAAGGCAAGCACCGAGCCCTTGCCGTTGGTGCCCGAGACGTGGATCACCGGCGGCAGGCGGCGGTGCGGATCGCCGAGCGCCGACAACAGACGGTGGACCCGGTCGAGGGAAAGGTCGATCAGCTTGGGGTGCAGCGCAAGCAACCGGTCGAGGACTTGATCGCGGCGCCGGGCGGGCTCGATGGCCGGGACGAGGCTCAGCTTTGTGCTCCGTGGGCGTCGCCCTCGCGGCTTTCGGCCGCCGCTTCGGCATCGACGGTCTCGACCGCCGGCTTTGGCGCCGGAGCCTTGTCCGCCGGGGCCGGTCGCGCGGTCAGCAAGCCGAGCAGGCGGATCAGGGTTTCGCGCAACTGGCCCCGCTCGACCACCATATCGACGACGCCGTGATCGCGCAGGTATTCGGCGCGCTGGAAGTCGTCGGGCAGCTTCTCGCGAATGGTCTCTTCGATCACCCGCCGGCCGGCGAAGCCGATGATCGCGCCGGGCTCGGCCAGGGTGACGTCGCCGAGCATGGCGAAAGAGGCGGAAACGCCGCCGGTGGTCGGGTCGGCGAGAACGACGATATAGGGCAGACCGGCCTCGCGGACCTCGTCGACGGCGATCACCGTCCGCGGCATCTGCATCAGCGACAGGATGCCTTCCTGCATCCGCGCGCCGCCGGAGGACGAGACGGCGATCAGCGGTGCGCCCTTGGCGACCGCCTGGCGCGCCGCGGTCAACAGGCCGTCGCCGACGGCGACGCCCATCGACCCGCCGAGAAAGGCAAAATCGAGGGCCGCGACGATGACCGGTTCGCCGCCCATCGTCCCCTCCGCGACCATGATCGCATCGTCCCGGCCGGTCTTCGCCTGCGCATCCCGAAGGCGCTCGCCGTACCGCCGCCGGTCGCGGAAGCGGAGCGGGTCGACGACCGCCTTGGGGGTCTCGACCAGCGCGTAATCGCCGTCGTCGAACAGCATCTTCAGCCGCGCCTCGGCGCCCATGCGCAGGTGATGGCCGCAATGCTCGCAGATGCGAAGATTGGCGTCGAGCTCGCGGTGGAACAGCATCTGCTCGCAGCCGGCGCATTTCTCCCACAGATTCTCCGGCACCTCGGTCTTGCTGACGAGGGCCTGGATGCGGGGGCGGACGAAGTTGGTAAGCCAGTTCATATCCGGTGCCGTGTCTGCCTATCTTAGGACTTTTCGCGCACCGCGCGGCCCAATTGGGCGGCAAATCCTAGCACGTTTTCGACCAGATCGGGGCCTGTCCGGCCGGCGTCATCCAGATTGTCGGCGATGTGCTGGACCAGCGCCGAACCGACCACCGCGGCATCCCCGATTTTCGCCATTGTTGCGACTTGTTGCGGCGTCTTGATGCCAAAACCGATGGCGACCGGCAAGTCGGTGGCGCGGCGAATGCGGGCGATTCCGGCGGCGATGTCGGCCTCGGCGGCGGCCGCCGCGCCGGTGACGCCGGCGATCGAGACATAGTAGACGAAGCCGCCGGTGCCGTTGAGGATCGCCGCCAGCCGGGCGTCGCCGGTGGTCGGCGCGATCAGCCGGATGATGTCGATGCCCGCCGCCCGCGCTTCCGGCGCCAATTCGTCCTCTTCCTCCGGCGGCAGATCGACAATGATCAGTCCGTCAACGCCGGCGGCACCGGCATCGGCGGCAAACGCCGTCACCCCGTAGGCGTAGATGGGGTTGAAGTAGCCCATCAGGACGATCGGGGTGTGGTCGTCGGTGGCGCGGAAATCGCGCACCAGATCGAGGGTCCGATGCATGTTGGCGCCGGCCGCGAGCGCCCGCCCGCCGGCGGCTTGAATCACCGGACCATCGGCCATCGGGTCGGAAAACGGCATGCCGAGCTCGATCACGTCGGCGCCGGCGCCGGCGAGGCCGGCCAGGATCGCCGCCGAGGTCGCGTGATCGGGATCGCCGGCGGTGATGAAAAGCACCAGCCCCCCGCGTCCGGCGGCGTCGAGTTCGGCAAAGCGTCGTTCGAGACGGCCGCTCACAGGGTGACCCCGAGCGCCTTGGCGACGGTGAAGACGTCCTTGTCGCCGCGTCCACAGAGGTTCATCACCAGGAGGTGGTCGGCGGGCAGCTCGGGCGCGATCTTGGCGACATGGGCAAAGGCATGGGCCGGCTCCAGCGCCGGGATGATGCCCTCCAGCCGGGTGCAGAGCTGGAACGCCGCCAGCGCTTCGTCGTCGGTTACGGCGGGATATTGGACCCGTCCCGAATCCCGCAACCAGGCGTGCTCCGGTCCAATGCCGGGATAATCGAGCCCGGCCGAGATCGAGTGGGCCTCCTGGATCTGACCGTCGTCGTCCTGCAGCAGATAGGTGCGGTTGCCGTGCAGCACGCCGGGTCGGCCGCCGGTCAGCGAGGCCGCGTGTTTGCCGCTATCGACGCCGAGGCCGGCCGCCTCGACGCCGATCATGGCGACGTCCGGATCGTCGAGGAACGGATGGAACAGGCCGATGGCATTGGATCCGCCGCCGATGCAGGCGACCAGGGTATCGGGCAGGCGGCCCTCGCGTTCCATGATCTGCTCGCGGACCTCGCGGCCGATCACCGATTGGAAGTCGCGGACCATGGCCGGATAGGGGTGCGGCCCGGCGACCGTGCCGATGATGTAGAAGGTGTCGTCGACATGGGCGACCCAGTCGCGCATGGCCTCGTTCAAGGCGTCCTTCAGGGTCGAGCTGCCGCTCGTCACCGGCACCACCTCGGCGCCGAGCAGCTTCATGCGGAACACGTTGGGGGCCTGGCGCTCGATATCGACGGCGCCCATGTAGACCGTGCACGGCAGGTCGAACAGGGCGGCCACGGTCGCCGTCGCCACGCCATGCTGGCCGGCGCCGGTCTCGGCGATGATCCGCGTCTTGCCCATGCGCCGGGCGAGCAGTATCTGGCCGAGGCAGTTGTTGATCTTGTGGGCGCCGGTATGGTTCAACTCGTCGCGCTTGAAATAGATCCGGGCGCCGCCGAAATGGGCCGTCGCGCGGGCCGCCAAATAGAGCGGATTGGGGCGGCCGACATAATCGCGAAGATAACGCTCGAACTCGTCCTGGAAGGCCGGGTCGGCCTTGGCCGCCTCATAGGCGTCGCCGACCGCGAGCACCAGCGGCATCAACGTCTCGCCGACGTAGCGCCCGCCATAAATGCCGAAATGGCCGCGCTCGTCGGGTCCACCGCGATAGGTATTGACGTGTGTCGGCATCCTGTTCCCGTCGGGCTGAGTTGGTCCGGCGGCGAAATCAAGCACAGGCCGCGCGAAAGGTCAAAGACTCGCGACGGCGCCGAGGAAGGCGCCAATTTTTGCCGGGTCCTTGTCGCCCGGCCGCGCCTCGACGCCGGAGGAAACATCGACCGCGGGCGCCCCGCTGGTGGCGACCGCCGCGGCGACATTGGCCGCGTCGAGGCCGCCGGACAGCATCCACGGCAGCGGCCAGGTTCGCCCGGCCAGCAAATTCCAATCGAAAGCCAGCGCATTGCCGCCGGGCAACGCCCCGGCCATGTCCTGGGGCGGCTTGGCGTCGAACAGGATCATGTCGGCAATTTCGGCATAGGCATCGACGGCGGCCAGATCCTCGGCGCCGGCGATCTTGATCGCCTTCATCACCGGAAGGCCGAATCGGGCCTTGATCGCGGCGACCCGGCCCGGCGTCTCGCCGCCGTGAAGCTGCAACATGTCGAGGGCGACCTGGTCGGTGATGCCGGCGATGGTCGAATCGTCGGCGTCGACCAACAATCCGACCTTGCCGATTCCGGCGGGCACCGGCGCGGCCAGGGCGGCGGCCGCCGCCGGCGTGACATAACGCGGCGAGGGCGGGTAGAAGACCAGCCCGATATAGCGGGCGCCGCCGGCGATTGCCGCGTCCATCGCCGCGGCGCTGCCGATGCCGCAAATTTTCGCTGCGACCGTCATCCGGCGGCCCTTTCCTTCCCCGGCGCCGATAACCGGCGGGGCGGGCGTGTCATATCACGGATTGGCGGTCATTTCCGCGACGATCGCCCGGGCCGCGGCGGCGGGATCGGGGGCCGCCGTGATGGCGCGGCCGATGACCAGGTAGTCGGCACCGGCGGCGACCGCCTGGGCCGGGGTCATCACCCGTTTCTGGTCGCCCGCGGCGACGCCCGCGGGGCGGATGCCGGGCACGACGAGGTCGAACCCGGCGCCGCATTCGGCGCGCAAGGCGGCGGCCTCATGGGCCGAGCAGACGACCCCGTCGGCGCCGGATTCGCGGGCCAGGGCGGCGAGCCGCCGGGCCTGGTCAAGCGCCGGCCCCCGCTGTCCGACACGGTCCAGGTCATCGTCGTCGAGGCTGGTCAGGATGGTGACGGCAATGATCCGGGGCCGTTCGGCGCCGGCCTCGGCGGCGGCCTCGGCCGCGGCGCGCAGCATTGCCGGGCCGCCGCCCGCATGGACGGTCAGCAAATGCGGGCGCAGCGGCAGGCAGGCGCGGACCGCGGCGGCGACCGTATTGGGGATGTCGTGGAGCTTGAGGTCGAGAAACAACTTGCCGCCGCGGCGGCTGATTTCGGCGACTCCGCTGGGTCCATGGGCGGCAAAGAATTCAAGCCCCAGTTTGAGCCCGCCGACGGTCCCCGCGACGCTGTCGGCAAGCGCCGCCGCGCGCGTCAAATCCGTCGTATCGACGGCACAAAAAATGGCGTCGCCGGGGTTCAGAAGATCAGCCCACCGCGGGGCGCTTGGCCGGGAGCACGGCCCCGCCGTCATTCGCCGAGGGCTGCGGCAGATGCGGCCGGCCAGGCTCGGCGCCGGGTATCGTGCGTTTCAGCACCTCGATCTCGCGCTTCAGGCGGTCGATCTCACGGCCGCGGGCGCGCGCGACGCGGCGCCGTTTCCGCCCCGACCACCAGGCCGCGACGCTGCCGAAGCCGAAGCCGACGACAACGGTGGTGATCAGGATGGCGAACAGGGGCGGCATCGCGGTATAGGGCAGTGGCCAGAAATCGATTTCGACCGGTGCCCGATTGGTGACCGCAAATGAGGTAACCGCAAGGGTCACGACGGCGGCGAGTATCCAGAGGAAAAATTTCAAGGCGATCGAACGAGCGTCCCGTCCCTGGGCGATGGTCCGCTCATTGACGGTTCAAACGCTCCCTAAGTTGCTTCCCGGTCTTGAAGAAGGGGACGTGCTTTTCCTCGACCCGGACGGTTTCGCCGGTCCGGGGATTGCGGCCGATCCGGGGCGGCCGGCGCTTGACGGAGAACGCACCGAATCCGCGCAATTCGACCCGGTCGCCCCGTTCCAGGGCGGCGCTGATTTCGTCGAAGATGGTCGATACGATTCGTTCCGCTTCGCGCTGCAAAAGATGTTCGTTCCGCTCCGCCAAACGCATGATTAGCTCGGATTTGGTCATGTGGCTCCCCTTTTTGCCTCACTGATTCGGCTCCATCCCGCCACGGGACGAAAGCCGCCATTTATACTATTTCAAGGCAGCGATAAGGGTGCCAGACCGCCCCCCGAGCGTCAAGCATAAGTGTTTCTGGAAAAAAGGTTTTCCGGCTTTTGAAGGCAACCCGGAATGGCGGCGCGTGGGCCCCATGCGGCGGCCGCCCCCGCCGGAACAAGACCCGGTGGGGGCAGCCGCCGATGGCGCTATTTTTCGGCTTTGGCGTCCTTGCCGTCGTCCTCACCGCCGGTGTCTTCGGCAGCGGGTTCGCCGGCTGATTCGGTTTCCGCTTCGGCCTCGGCCTCGGCCGCCGCGGGAGCTTCCTCGGCGTCCGCCGCTTCGGCCTCGGGGGCCTCGTCAGCCTCCACGGCTTCGGCCTTGGGCTCCTCATCGGCCGCCGCCGGCTTGTCGTCTTGTTTCACGCTCGCCTTGTTCAGGGCGGCACTGAGAATATCGCCCAGGCTGGCGCCGCTGTCGGAAGAGCCGTATTGGGCCATGGCCTCCTTCTCCTCGCGGACCTCCTTGGCCTTGACCGACAACGAGATGCGCCGGCTCGACCGATCGACCGACATCACCAGGGCGTCAACCTTCTCGCCGACGGCGAAACGGTCGGGCCGCTGTTCGCTGCGGTCGCGCGACAGGTCCGACTTGCGGATGAAACCGACGGCGCCCTCGCCAAGGGCGACCTCGATACCGCCGGTCGTCACCGACGACACCGTGCAGGTGACGACATCGCCCTTCTTGATGTTTGCCGTTGTCGCCGCGAAGGGATCCTCGCCAAGCTGTTTGATGCCCAGCGAGATGCGTTCCTTCGCGGTGTCGACGTCGAGGATCTTGAACTTGGCGGTCTGGCCCTTCTGGTATTTCTTGATCGCCTCGTCCCCGGACCCATCCCAACTCAGGTCGGAGAGATGAACCATGCCGTCGATGTTGCCGGGCAATCCGATGAACAGGCCGAATTCGGTGATGTTCTTGACCTCGCCCTCGAGTTCGCTGCCGGCGGGGAAGTTCTCGGAGAATTCGGTCCACGGGTTCTCGTGACACTGCTTGATGCCCAGCGAAATGCGTCGCTTCTCGGGATCGACCTCCAACACCATCACCTCGACCTCCTGGCTGGTCGAAACGATCTTGCCCGGGTGCATGTTCTTCTTGGTCCAACTCATTTCGGAGACATGGACCAAACCTTCGACGCCAGGCTCGAGTTCGACGAAGGCGCCGTAATCGGTGATATTCGTAATCCGGCCCTTGAGCTTGGTTTCGGTCGGGTATTTTGCGACGACGCCGTCCCACGGGTCATCCTGGAGTTGCTTCATGCCGAGCGAGATGCGCTGGGTCTCGGAATTGAAGCGGATCACCTGGACATCGACGCTTTGGCCGATCTGCAAGGCCTCGCTCGGGTGGTTGATGCGACGCCAGGCAATGTCGGTGACATGGAGCAGGCCGTCGACGCCGCCCAAATCGACGAAGGCGCCGTAATCGGTGATGTTCTTGACGATGCCCGGCAGAACCTGGCCTTCCTTCAAGTTGGAGATCAATTCAGCCCGGGCCTCGGCGCGGGTCTCCTCCAGTACCGCCCGCCGCGAGACGACGATATTGCCGCGCTGGCGGTCCATCTTGAGGATCTGGAAGGGCTGCTCCTGGTTCATCAACGGGGTGATGTCGCGAACCGGCCGGATGTCGACCTGGCTGCCCGGCAGGAAGGCGACGGCCCCCGACAGATCGACCGTGAAGCCGCCCTTGACCCGGCCGAAGATGATTCCGGTCACGCGCTGGGTGTCCTTGAAGGCTTTTTCGAGCAGGGTCCACGATTCTTCGCGGCGCGCGCGCTCGCGCGACAGCTGCGCCTCGCCATTGCGATCCTCGAAGCGTTCGACATAGACCTCGACGATGTCGCCGACTTTAAGCTCGGATTTCTCGCCCGCCGTGGTGAATTCTCTCAGCGCCACGCGGCCCTCGGACTTCAAACCGACGTCGATGACGGCGAAATCGTTGTCGATCCCGATGATCGTACCCTTGACGACGCGGCCCTCGAAGCCGCGAACCGGGTCGAAGTCTTCGTCGAGCATGGCGGCGAAATCGTCATCGCTCATCGCCTGGCCGGCGTCCTGGGACTCCTCGGTATCTGAATTTTCCTGGGTTTCACTCATGGTCAATCGTTCCTTTCGTTTTTTCAGGCCGGCCGGTTGAATCCGGCGGTCTTGAAGCACCAATTTCGCGATCGGCACTGTTGCCGATCACGTCTCCATTCCACAGCACAAGATGGGGTCAGCCGTCCGGCCGGTCCAGTCGCGACATCAGGAATGCCAGGGTCGCGGTAAAGGCCGCGTCCGCGTCCAAATCCGTGGTGTCCAGTATGAAAGCGTCGTCTGCCGCCTTCAAGGGCGCCACGTCCCGTCCGCTGTCGCGGTCGTCCCGTTTCGTCATCTCCTGCAGAACGCGGGCATATATACTGTTTCGTCCCCGATCAAGCAACTCCTTGTGACGCCGCGTTGCGCGGGTCTCGATCGCGGCCGTCACGAAGATCTTGGCGTCGGCGTCGGGGCAGATCACGGTGCCGATGTCGCGGCCGTCGAGGACGGCGCCGTCGCGCCCGCCGGGCGGGTCGGCCGCAAACCGCCGTTGGGCGCCGACCAACGCGTCGCGCACGGCGGGATGGGCGGCGACGACCGAGGCCGCCCCGGCGACCTCGTCGGATCGCAAACGCGGCGCGTCGAGTAGGCCGAGATCGAGGCCGCGCGCGGCCGCCGCGGCCGCGTCGGCGTCCGCCGGGTCGCCGCCCCCGGCCGTTAGCGACAGCGCGACCGCGCGATAAAGCAGGCCGGAATCGAGATAGGCGAAGCCGAAATGGTCGGCGACGCGGCGTGCCAGCGTCCCTTTCCCGGCCGCCGACGGGCCATCGATGGCGATGATCACGGACCGGCCTCGCCGTCGTCGATCCGCGCGCCGAGGGCCCGCATCTGTGCGACGAAGCCTGGATAGCTGGTCGCGATCGGGCGGGCGTCGTCGATCGTCACCGGCGCCCTTGTGGCCAGGCCGAGGACCAGGAACGCCATCGCGATGCGGTGGTCGAGGCGGGATTCGACCCTCGCGTCGCCGGCCGGCGGGCCGCCCGCGCCCTCGATAACAAGTGTATCGTCGCCGATATCGACAGCGACGCCGCAGGCGGCAAGGCCGGCGGCGATCGCCGCCGCCCGGTCGCTCTCCTTGACCCGCAACTCGGCGATGCCGTGGAACGTCGTGGTGCCGTGGGCGCAGGCGGCGGCGGCGGCAAGCACCGGGTATTCGTCGATCATCGACGGCGCCCGCCGGCGCGGCACGTCGATCCCGCGCAGCCGGCTGCTGCGGACGACCAGGTCGGCCACCGGCTCGCCGGCGACGATCCGCTCGTTGTTGAAATCGATGTCGGCACCCATCTCGACCAGGGTCTGATAAAGCCCCGTGCGGAGCGGGTTGACGCCGATCCCGGCCATCGTAATTTGGCTGTCGTCGGTGATCAGGGCGGCGACGGCCGGGAAGGCCGCCGATGACGGGTCGGCCGGCACGCTGAGGTCCCGCGCGGCAAGCTCCGGTTGGCCGGTCAGCGTCGTCCGCGGGCCGCCGTCGTCGGATTCGGTGGTGACGACGGCGGCGCCGAAATGGCGCAGCATGTGTTCGCTGTGATCGCGGGTCGATGCGGCCTCGACAACGCTCGTTTCGCCCGGCGTGTTGAGACCGGCGAGCAGGATCGCCGACTTGACCTGGGCCGAGGCCACCGGCGATTCATAGACGATCGGCAACGGCTCGGCCGCGCCGGTCACGGTGAGCGGCAGCCGGTCGCCGTCGCGGGCGCGGAACGACGCGCCCATTTGCGTCAACGGCGTGATGACGCGGGACATCGGCCGTCCGGACAGGGACGCGTCGCCGGTGAACATCACGGTTATGGGCTGGCTCGAAACCAGGCCCATCAGCAACCGCGCGCCGGTTCCCGAATTGGCCAGGTCGAGGGCCGCCGCCGGCTCGCACAGCCCGCCGGTGCCGCGGCCGTCGACCGACCAGATGCCGTCTTCGCCGCGGGTGATGGGAATCCCCATCGCGCGAAGGGCGGCGAGGGTCGCCAAAACGTCTTCGCTCTCGAGCAGGCCGTCGATCGTCGTGCGGCCGACGGCGGAAGCCCCGATCATCAGCGCGCGGTGAGAGATCGACTTGTCGCCCGGCACGTTGATCGCGCCGGTCAGTCGGGTGCTTTGTCGGGCCGTTACGCTCATCGGAGGCATTCTCGCAGCCGGTCGGACGCGCCGCCATAGGCGCGCGCGATGGGGTCGTGGGTGTCCCTATCACACTCTCGTCGCCGCGGCGATAGGACCCTCTGGGCGGTTCCTCGATTGACGTTTGACAGGGGCGCTTGAACATGGCAATTGGCAAGCCCTTGCCGCCACTGCCTTGAGTGCGCCTTGGAGGACCGCCGTGACCGAACCCGATTTGGGAACCAAACGAACCTGCGCCAGTTGCGCCGCGCGTTTTTACGATCTTGGCAAGACGCCGATCGTCTGTCCCAAGTGTCATGCGGAATTTATCGTGAACGAGGCCCCGGCACGGCGCCGGTCGCGGCCGACGCCAACCCCGACGCCAACCCCGACGGCAGCGCCGAAGGAAACGGTGGCGGTGGTGGCGGTCGAAATCGCGACGAAGGTCGACGCCGATGACGATGACGAAAAGATCGAGGAGGAACTCGCCGAAATCGACGATGAATCCGACGACGACGTCATCGAGGACACCTCCGACCTTGGCGAGGACGACGACGACATGGCTGAAGTCCTGGAACATACCGAGACCCCGGACAAGGAATAGCCGTCTGCCTGGCGATCCGGCGTTTTTCGCTTGCGCTGTCCA
>SMVA01111023.1_pt1 | contig 11499 bp, 12 predicted proteins | sample 2456451 | NCBI WGS metagenome assembly SMVA01 (sample SAMN11095933, study PRJNA526329) | marine sediment metagenome | biome: Marine sediment; feature: Surficial sediment; material: Deep marine sediment; isolation source: Hadal surficial sediment | place: Pacific Ocean | collected 2014-05 | depth...
GAAGCCCGAGCTCGACGCGATGCGGTCGCCCTTCCCCACTGCGGAGGTGTTCGGCATCGAGGAGATCATCGATCCGCGCGAAACTCGTCCGCTGCGGGTCGATTGGGTGAGGTGCGCGCGACCCATCGTCGAGTCCCAACTCGGTCCCAAGCGGCGTGGCTGCCGGCCCTGAGTGTGAGCGTCAGTCTCGGGCGATCTCGAGCACGGCGGCGCCCCGAATCCGACCCTGTTTGAGGTCGACCAGCGCCTCTCCCGCGGCCTCCAACGGATAGGTCACCGTCTGGGTCCGGATCGGAATCGAGTCGGCGAGTTCGAGCAACTCGCGACCGTCCTCACGGGTGTTGGCCGTCACGCTCTGGAGCCGGCGCTCCTGGAAGAGATGGCGCGCGTAATCGAGGGCCGGGATCTCCGACAGGTGGATGCCCGCGACAACCAGGGTTCCGCCGCGGTCGAGAGATTCCAAGGCCGGCAGTACCAGCTCCCCCGCCGGCGCAAACAGGATGGCACCGTCGAGGGGCTGAGGGGGTCGTTCCAGGCTGTCACCCACCCAGGCGGCGCCGAGCTCGTCGGCCAGCTCGCGGTGGGCGCCGCCGCGGCTGAACACGAACACCTCGCAACCGAAGTGGCGGGCCAGCTGGACGGTGATGTGGGCCGACCCCCCGAAGCCGTAGATGCCAAGCCGCCCGCCCGGCTCCACATCGGAACGCTTCCAGGCCCGATAGCCGATGATTCCGGCGCACAGCAGCGGGGCCGCAGCGCGGGCCGACATACGGTCCGAGAGCGCATAGGCGAATGCCTCGGGTACGACCACCGACTCCGCGTAGCCCCCATCCACGTCCCATCCGGTGAAGCGCGGCTCGAGGCAGAGATTCTCCGCCTGTTCCGCACAGAACCGGCACTCGCCGCAAGCCTTGTTCAGCCAGCCGATCCCGACCCGGTCTCCGACGCGGAAGCGGCTCGCCCCGGAGCCACGGCCTTCGACGCGGCCGACCACTTCGTGTCCCGGAACGACGCCGGGACGCCGGACCTCCAGATCGCCCTCGATCAGGTGGAGATCGGTCCGGCAGACCCCGCAGACCTCGACCCGAACCAGGATCTCGCCGGCTGCGGGTTCGGGCGTGGGGCGATCGGTCAGCGTCAGCGGCTGGGACTCCGCCGGAGCCGGTGTTTGAAGCGCCATGACGCGCAAGGGAGTCGGGCCTCAGACCATTCCGGCGCGCCGATACATCCCCAGCAGAACGAAGGACGCCGTCACGAACCCGAGGCCCACCGCCAGCAGGGCGACCTTTCCCGCCGCCCGGTGCTGGCGCGTCAACGCAGCCGGTGCGATGGGATCCTCGGGATTCCCGGTCACGCGGCGGCTGCGCCGGAGCGTTCGACCGCGCCACGCGGCAAAGCCGCCGGCGAGCAGCAGCGTCAACACGCAGAGCTCGTGGAACCGCAGGATCCAACGGTCGGGAGCCGACCACACGGCCAGATCTTCTCGACCGAGAAACATCAGCTTGAAGACGTAGGAGACCAGAAACGCAACGACCAGGGCACCCGCGGTCAGCATGCTCCGTCGGTGGCGGGCGACGTCGCCGGCGCGCAGCCGCCGCACGCCCAGCACGGCCAACACGAGAACCACTCCCATGTTCGCGAACGCTCCGGTCCAATAGAGAATCTTCGGGTCCATCAAGCAGCCGTCAGGCCTCGGGCGCCGTCGGGGCCTGGGCTGCGTCGCCGCCCGAGTCCTTGACGATCAGGAACGATGCGCCGCCTCCGATCGCCGCGCCGAGCGCGATCGGCCCCAGACTGGACAGCCAGTTGAAGACGTTGCGATCAGGGGCCGTGAACAAATTGGCGAAGCTGATGGCCCAGACCAGCAAAACGACCCTGCCGACGTGCTTGATGCGTCCTTCACGGGCCCTGAAGAGACAGCCGCTGATGCAGAAGCCGATGCCCATCAGTACGACCCCGACGATCCCAGAAGCGCTGTCGGCAGCGTCCGGCATGATGCTTCCCAAGGCCCGGGTACCCACCCAAAGGATCAGGATGACGATGAGCGCATCTCGCACGACCGTCCGCCAATCCACTTTCATTCCGCGTCCTCCATGCTCTAGTTCAACCGATCCAGAGCGACCGGTCGAGAGGGCGGCCGATCAAGGGTCCGTCAGACCGCCCCTTGGCAGCACTGCCCTGCGCCTCATTCTGCATGCTTCGGAAGCCCCGGGCAACGAGTCGATCTGCTGGCAGGCCCGCCTTCCCAGAGCTGCAACGCGGCTCGGTCTCGGTCAGACCGGTGGCGCGGCCGATCCCACCGGCGGACCCCGCCCGCTCGGCCACTCGATCCTGGAATCGCTTCATTCCATCCTCATGCTTCGGGCCGCCGCCCGACGACGGCGAAAACCCGATGAGGAATCGAGATCTGCGCGCCGGGGAATGCATCGGACAGAAGAGCCGCAAGCTCCACATCAAAGGCCGTGACCCGCTCCGCAGACAGGCTCGCGGCGACGCCGGCACTGGCACGAATCCGCCCGCGCCAGGCTTCGGGCGTATACGAAACGTTCACATCGTAGGAGAAGCTCGTCAGCTCACGGAATCCGGCTTCACCCAGATCACGCAGCCACCAGGGATGCACGCCGACCCCGCCGCCCATCTTCCAGTCCGGATTGTGGGCTTCGATGAGCTTCTCGGTCATTCGTACGACGTTACCCGACAGCGGCAGCCAATCGAAATGGGCGATCACAATGAATCCGTCGGGTCGCAGCAGACGAACAACCTCGGCGGCCGCAGCACGACGGTCGAACCAGTGCCAGCACTGGCCCGCGCCGACTGCATCGGCGCAAGCGTTCTCGAGGCTCGTCTGTTCTGCGCGCGCGACCCGATACTCGGTCCGCAATCCCTCTTTGGCGTCCAAGGCCTTCGCCTTTTCGAGCATCTCGGCCGCCGGGTCGATGCCGATCACGCGACAGCCGCGCCTCGCGAAGCCACGGCCGAGAGTTCCCGTCCCCGTCCCGAGATCCACCACGTCCTGACCCTCGAGACCGATGCCGAGCTCGCTCAATCGTTCGAAGAGACTGTCGGGAAATCCGGCCCGATGACTTGCGTAGTCATCGGCGGTCCTTCCGAAGTCCGGATTCACCGACCCGATGACGCGGCCTTGGCCAGCGCCGCGCCGAAGGCGTCGCGCTCCGCGACCAGCTCGGCCAGGTCGGCCAAGCACTCGGCCAAGATGCGCTCGGCGGTCCCGATGGCGGGCCACAGCACCGAGCTGCCGTGCCGTTCCACCGTGTAGATGAACTTCCCGGTGGTCGTTGTCGAACCCTGCTTTCCGATCAGCTCGAGGGCCATCCGAATCTCGACTCTCACATCCCACAGCAGCGATCGCGGTACCATCTGGACGTCGAATTCGAGCACGTGGACCGTGACCTCCACATGGGGGCCCTCGTCCACCAGCGGGTGTCCCGCAGCGCGAAGCTCCTGGGCGACGAGCTGGCGCAGCACGTCGCCGGGACCCTCGGTGAGGTAGATCGCGCTTTCGGGCAGACCCAATCCTGCTGCGCGCAAGCCAACCGTCGAATCGGAACCAAGCCCGGCCCCCTCGACGTTCAAGCGGACTTCGACCGGATCGATGGACGCCAGCGCCGAACCGGACGACGGCCGCCGGTCCGACGCGGCCCGCAGCACCATTTCCGAGGCGCAGCTCACAGACAGGACGAGAACGCCCAGCAAGAGACTCAAGCGGGTCAAGCGTCTTCTCCCATATCCGGGGGGATCCAGAACACGTCGCTGGGTGGACTGCGTCGAGAGACGCGGCCTTTCGATGGCTCCCTCGGGGCGGTCTTCAGCGCCGCAGGAAACGAGTCCGAGCAGCCCCGCAGGATCTCGGCCGTGCATCACGCGGCCGGCAGCATAGCGATCAGCGCACGACCTTGGTGTGTGGGATCCCCAGAGCGTCGCGAAGCCGGTCAAAGCAGGCGCGCACGTCGTCGTGAAGCTCCGACTCGCGTGTCGCGCGGGCGACCCGAATCAACGGAATCGACACACCCAGCGACCGGGTCAGGGGCCCCGCAGGGCTCAAGATCCGCTTGGCGTCGAGCTCCCGGAAGGCGTCCTCGTCGTTCGCGGCGGGCAGGTGCTCGCGCAAGGCTCGCTTGACGCGTCCGTCGGCGCGCGGAAGGCGCAGGGCACGGCCAATGGCGTCGGGGATCAGCAGGTAGCTCTCGATGTGGCGTCGGCCCCAGGTGAAGAACTCGAGCCCCGGTTCCGGACTCGGGTCGAGCGTGGGCGTCGAGCCATCGTCTCGGTCGAGTACACACAGCGCCCGTGCACCCGATTGCGCTCCTCCCATGGCACGAAAGTGCTCGATGGCTCGCTGCGGCTGTCGCCCCCCCAGGATCACCGCAGCCTCGGAGATCCGTTTGCCGGCCCCCGGCAGCAGTTGGCGCGCCCAGGCCTGGAGGACACCGCGGTCGCCAGGCCCTTCGAGGTAGAGGAAGCAGCGGGCCTTGGACTCGGATCCGCCAGCGGCTCGATTCGGGTCGAAGCGGAGCATCCTGCTCTCCCGGTCCCCGTTAGCAACAGCCTGTGGTCGGCCCCCACGGTTCGTCCTGGCGCACTCGGACACACACCTGACCGTGGCTCTGGACAGAGTACCACCGACCGGAGCCGCCCGGGCGAGAAACGCGGCAGGAGCCCGGAACCTCTGGCTGCCCTTCGCAATCGCGGGCCGCGGCAGAAATCCGGGTCGCAGAGCTCGCCTACCGCACGTTTGAGTAGTCAAGGCTCGCCGACTGGGTGTAGGCTGATGGGGTGATCTCGGTACTCGTGGCAGACGATCACAGTGTCGTCCGTGAGGGGATCCAACGGGTCCTCGGCAAGGAAAACGACATCATCGTCTGCGCAGAAGCCTGTGACGGCGAGGAAGTGCTCGAACAGATCGAGCGCCAGCCCCCCGACGTGTTGATCCTGGACATCACGATGCCGAAGCTCTCAGGGCTCGAGACCTTGGAGCGGGTTCGCGCCAAACACCCCGGGATCAAGACGATCCTGCTGTCGTTCCGGGCCGACCCGCCGCTCATCCAGAGCGCCGTCAGTCTCGGGGCCGACGGCTACCTGTTGAAGACTGCGCGCCCGGACGAGATCGTGGCAGCGGTGCGCGAGGTGACGCGAGGCGGCTGCTACTTCAGCCCTCCGGTGGCGCGCGAGATCATCGACCAGATGCGCGAACCGGGTCGCGCAGGAAGCGAGCCGTTTTCGAGCCTGTCTAGCCGCGAGCGCGAGGTGTTGCGACACATCGCAGAAGGACTGTCGGCCAAGGAGGTCGCGTCGAAGCTCCACATCAGCCCGAAGACGGTGGAGGCCCACCGAACCAGCCTGATGCGCAAGCTCGGCGTACGTAAGGCGACCGAGCTCGTCCGTTATGCGGTGCGGCACGGCTTGATCGAAGCCTAGGGGCTGGAATTGCTCGCAGGCAGGGTCTTGTGTCGTTCCAGGCTGACGAGGGTTTCGATGTGGGGGGTCTGGGGGAAGAGGTCGATGCACTCGACCCGCTGCAGGGCGTAGCCGTGATCGGCCAGGATGCCCAGGTCGCGAGCGAGCGTGGCCGGGTCGCAGGAGAGGTAGACGATCCGCCCGGCCTCGAGCACGACCAGACGCTCGATGGCCGGCGAGGCCAGCCCCGATCGGGGCGGATCGAGTACGACGACGTCGGGCCGAAGCGGGTCCCGCGTCGCCAGTACCTCCTCGACACGGCCCTCGACGACCTCGACGTTGTCACGGCCCGCCGCCCGAAGATTCGCACGCAGGTCGGCGACGGCACGAGCACTTGATTCGACAGCGACGACGACGTCAAAATTGCGGGCGAGTCCGAGCGTGAAGAGGCCAGCGCCGCAGAAGAGCTCGAGTAGCTGGCCGCCCTGACCCGCGGCGGCGAGCACGCGTTCGACCAGCGTCTCGATCAGCGGACCGTTCGACTGGGCGAAGACGCCGGCGGAGAAGGCAACCCGGTCGGGACCGACATCGAGGCTGAACCGGCCGCCCGCGTGCTCGGACAGGCGAACGGTTCGCACCCGGCCCCCAGCGGCGCACAGCTCCCATTCTCCATCCGCGAGCGGCGGACCCTTGGCGATCTCGGCGAGCACCGCGTCAAGCTCGGGTGTCAGGATCGGACAGGTCGAGACGGCGCAGAGCTGATGAGAGTGCTTCTTCCGGTAGCCGACGCGCCCGTTCTCGACGAGGACCCGCGTTCGGGCCCGGTAGCCGTAGGCGCTGGGCGATGGCGTGAGAACGACGTCGCCCGGAAGAGCCAGGCCCGCAATCCGGCCGATGCTGTCCTCGATGATCTGGGCCTTGGCCGCGAGCTGGGCCTTGTGTTCGAGGTGTTGCCAGGCGCAGCCGCCGCAAACCCCGAACACGGCGCAACGGGGTTCGGAGCGAGATTCGCCGGGCGCCAGGATCTCCTCGATCTCGCCCCGGGCAAACCGTTTGCGCCGCTCGACGACGCGAATCCGGAGTTCGTCGCCAGGCACTGAGAACGGCACGAAGACCACGCAACCGTCAGCGAGGCGGCCAACCCCGTCTCCGCCTGCAGCCAGCCCGGTAATGACGACCGGAGCATCGATCTTCTCGGGGTCAGGCATTCGATTCCCTCCCGCGCGCAGACGGTGATTACCCGCTGAGCCAAGCGGATCAGCGAGAAGAGCGCCCGTTCCGGCTCCTCATGAAGGTCCCTGCCCGGGGCTCCCGGCGCCCGCACCACGGACAGAAGCGCAGAAAGCCGTGATGGGTCGGCCAGCGGCAACGGGGACAACGGTCCGGCAGCTCCGGATCGCTCCAGACCCGCTTGGGCTTCCATTTACACAGCGGGCAGTAGCGCATGAACGGACGCAGCTGTCCCTCACAGCCCCGTCGTCCACAGCTGCGGGTGGCCTTCGGGTCCCGCTGCGGCTTGCGTCCATTTGCCTCGAAGCGCCCCTTGTAACACCAGGGGCAATAGCTCCACTCGGGCCGAACGCCTTTCTCGCAGTCCGGACACACCAGCGGAAACAGCGTCACCTCGCGAAACGAATTCTCCGACGACCCGCACCAGGGACAGAATGCCATGGATTCAGCAATCGGCCCGTCGCAGCGCTGGCAATCGAACCGCAGTCCCAGCGCCTTCCCGTGCACCTTTCGAAACGCCTTCGCCTGGACTTCCAAGGGCGATGGCATCGTGACCGGCTTGCGCTTGCGCCGGATCGTGCGTCGCCGTGGCTCGTCCCGGGCCCGCTCGATCGCCCGTTCCAGGGCCTGGTGGAACACGATCGCATCGGGCCAACGCTTGCGTGGGTCGAACTGGGCCGCCTTGCGCAGCACCGGGCGCACTGGCTCGGGCACCTTCGCCGCGAAGCGTGCATAAGCCGGAAACGGCCAGTCAAAGGGCCACGTCGGCAAGTAGCCGGTCAGGATCTCGTATGCGATCAGTCCCAGGGAGAAGACATCCGATGCGAAGCGAGCGCGGCCGTAGGCCTGTTCCGGTGCCATGTATCCCAGCGTCCCGGCGTCCGTATAGGTCAGTGTCGCGTTGGCGGCGATACGCGAGGCGCCAAAGTCGCACAACGCAGCACGGCCATCGCTGAAGATGAGGATGTTCTCGGGCTTCACGTCCCGGTGCAGAACACGCTGGGAATGGGCGTGGGCCAAGCCCGCGGCGACCTCGCAAATCACCGTGAGCGCTGTGTTCGCCGAGCGGCGGGCACGCGTGTAACGAGCCAGGCTCGTCTGTGCGAGATCGGTGGCGATCACGAAGCGGCCGTCGATCCAGTCGGCGTTTCGAACCGACACGATGCCCGGGTGATGCAGCCGGGTGGTGATCCGGGCCTCGCGCTCGATCGCGCTCCGTCCCCACTCGGCCACTGCCTCGGGGTGGGTGACCTTGAGTGCCAGGCGCTGGTTCTCAACGGTGTCCCGCACCTGCCAGACTTCTGCGAACCCACCTTTCCCGACCCGGCGCTCCAGCCGGTACTTTCCGAGTCGAGATCCCTTGCGTAGAACCGCCACCATCGCTCCTGTCCCCTGCGGTCGTCACACCATACAGGGAACGAACCGGAATCCGGTAGGCGTTCAGTCTTCCAGTTCGAAAAAACCACGTTCCCGAAGTCGGGCGCGCAAGTCACTACCCGGTTCGAGCAGACGGCGTAGGGCCTGAACGGGCGGGCGTTCCCAGCGGCCGGCGGGAATCACGAAGTCGTAGTGCTCGGTTCGCAGCGGGCGGAACCGAAGCCCCGCGTGCTTCGCCACCGGCTCGATGGTCAGGCCCCAATCGGCGCGTTTCTGGGCGACGGCGGCGGCCACCGCGAAGTGGGAGCGGGGCTCGTAGGCATATCCCGGAGGTCGACGCTCGCCCAGCAGCTGGTCGATCAAGATCCGGGTTCCGCTGCCCCGGTTCCGGTTCACCATGCGCAGCGCCGGATCCTCCAGCAGCTCGCTGATCTCGCGGGACTCGTCGGGCCGGGTCACGACGCCCTGACGGCGACCGTAGCCGCGCAGCAGCCGAAGCTCGGGGCCCCGGCCGGCCTTCAGGAAGGGCTCGTTATAGACGTCGGTCTCTGGATCGAGCAGGTGGATGGGCGCCACGTCGCATTCGCCGCGCCGCGCCGCCGCCAGTCCAGCCTGGCTCCCGACAGCCAGGATCTTCACCAAGAACGCCTCTTGCGCCAGGGCGCTCGCGATCAGGTCGAGGCCGACGCAGTGGCTTCCGATCACGACCAGATCGGCCACCTCGAGTTCGCGGCCGATCAGCGTCACCTCGACCTCGGTATCTGCATCGACGATCTCGGTGTTGCGGGGAATCCGCACGAAGCCGTCGGCGCGGCTGAAGGCCGTCACGCTGCCGCTGCCCTTGCCCATGGGCCAGGCCGCCAGGCCGCCATCGTCCCGTTCGACCAGGCCCACCAGCAGGTACTCCAGGCGTCCGCGCTCGGAGACCGTCTTGCGGGCCAACGCGGCAGTCCGCGTCTCCCTGCGTTCGGGCGCCCGGCCGCCGAGCTCCCGGATCACGGGGGCGACGAACTCGTGGAACGTGAAGACCGCCGACGTCGGGAACCCCGGCAGGATCACGACCGGACGGGTGCCGCTGGCTGCCAGGCAGATGGGCTTGCCCGGCTTGAGCGCGACACCATGCACCAGGATGCCCGGATCGAGCTCCGCGACGACCTGGCTGTTGAGATCTCCTTCCCCCTTGGAGGTGCCGCCGGAGAGTAGAACCAGGTCGGCTTCCTCCAGCGCCTGGGCCAAGACGTCGCGTAGCAGGGCGGCGTCGTCGCGGAAGGCGCCCATGAAGCGCGGCTCGCCGCCCAGCTCGGAGACGGCGTCCGCCAGGATCCGGCCATTGCTGTCGTAGACGAAACCCGGCCGCATGGCCTCGCCCGGCTGCACGATCTCGTCGCCTGTCGATAGAATCGCCACCACCGGGCGCCGGACGACCTCGACCCGGTCGCGGCCGATGGCGGCGAGCACTCCGGTCTCGCGGGACGTCAATCGCGCGCCCCGAAACAGCAGCGTCTCCCCGACACCGATATCGGTGCCGGCAAACGACACAGCGGCTCCGGGCACCCGGGCCCGTCGCACGAGTACCTCGTCAGCCTCGACATCGGTGAACTCGACGGGCACGACGGCATCTGCGCCGCGCGGCAACATCCCACCGGTGGCGATCGTCGTCGCAGTCGCTGGGCCGACTTCGAGCCGGGGCGCAACGCCGGTGGGAATCGTTTCGTCGTTGAGCCGCAAGCGGACCGGCCCCTCTTCGCTGGCACCGAACGTGTCCTCGGCACGAACCGCGAAGCCGTCCATGTTCGAGCGGTCGAAGCCGGGAACGTCCACTTCGGCTCGCACGTCCTCGGCCAGCACCCGGCCCAGCGCCTGGGACAAGGGCACGTTCTCGGCGGGCAGGGGCGCGGTGTCGATCGCGGCGCGCCAGCGCTGCTCGGCTTCGTCCCGGTCGATGATCTCCAGGAACTGCTGCTGCTTCATGCCGACGGCTCCTCGTCGTCGTAGAGCAGCACCTCGGCCTCGGCTGCCTCGGGCATTCCCTCCAGCTCGCGGCGGACGATGACGACCCCGGCTGCACGCACAGTGGACGACAGGATGCTGGCCCCCGACACCGCCAGCGGAACCACGCGTCCCTGCTCGATCGCAACCCGCACATAGTCGGTTCTGCCCACGGCGGAGGCGATCTTGCGCGCCAGCGGCAGGCGAATCCGGCGATGGGGCCAGCTTCGCGACCTGCCGCCCAGGGTCCGCAACGTCGGCCCCGCAAAAAACTCGTAGGCACACAGACAGCTCACCGGATTTCCGGGCAGCAGGAATACCCAACGCTCGTTCGGCGCTGCACCGAGACGACCCAGGCCCGCAGGACTCGACGGACGCATGGAGATGCCGTGGAAGTCGAGACTGCCGAGCTCCGAGAGCAACCGGGGGGCGTGGTCTTCGGTGCCAACACTGCTGCCGCCCGAGACCAGCAGCACGTCGGGCGCCTCGTCTTCGAGCGCCTGACGAATCCGCTCGACGCGATCGGGCAGGATCTCGTAGGGAAGCAGCTCCCCCCCGTCGCGTTCCACCAGCGCCCGCAGCATCACCGAGTTGCTGTCGACGATTCGCGGACCGTCGGGTCGACTGCCTGCGGGCAGCAGCTCGTCGCCCGTGATGAGGAGCTGCACCTTCGGGCGGCGCACGCACTTCGGCCATGCGACGCCGATCGAAGCCAACAGTCCAGCGTCCTGAGGCCGCAGCCGCCGGCCCGGCGACAAGACCCGATCCCCTGCCCGGATGTCCTCGCCGATCGCGCCTACGTTCTTCGCCGGCGAGACCGGCTCGCTGACAGCGACATTGCCGTCGGACTCGGTGCACACCTCGGCCATCACCACGGCGTCGGCTCCATCGGGGATCGGCGCTCCGGTCATGACCCGCACCGCCTGGCCGGGTTCGACGCGGCCTTCGAAGTGTCGGCCGGGCAATGTCTCACCCAGCACTTGCAACGAAACCGTGCCGTAGGCCGTGGCGCCGAAGGTGTCCTCTCCGCGCACGGCGTAGCCGTCCATCGCCGAGCGCGCGAAGCCCGGCACGTCGACCTCGGCCCGAACGCCCTCGGCCAGCACCCGCCCGACGCAGTCGAGCAGTTCGACCGGTTCCGCGCCAAGGGCGCGCGTGTGCTTCACGAGGAAGTCCTCGACCTCCTCGACGTCGGCCCGCTCGGCAAATCCTCGCATGCGGACGTCGCGCACCGTTTACCTCCTCCAGACCCACCGATCCAACGAAAAGGGGCAGGGAGGCATCGCCCCCCTGCCCATGATCTCGTGCGAACGCGGCTGGAATCAGCCGCTCGCCTTCATCGTGAACAGCTCCTCGCGGGGAGCGAAGCGCGTGTACATCTTCGCCGTGAGCGCAGGATCGACGTCCCACTTCACCTTCGCCGGGCCGATCTCGTCTTCCTCGAGACACTTCGGCATCACGTCATCGGCCGCCGTGAGGCCTGCGCGC
>SMVA01070752.1_pt1 | contig 11498 bp, 11 predicted proteins | sample 2456451 | NCBI WGS metagenome assembly SMVA01 (sample SAMN11095933, study PRJNA526329) | marine sediment metagenome | biome: Marine sediment; feature: Surficial sediment; material: Deep marine sediment; isolation source: Hadal surficial sediment | place: Pacific Ocean | collected 2014-05 | depth...
GTGCCCGGCACGCCGTAAAAATCCATTACCGGCATTGCACAATGGTGTCCGGTGCGAATCGCGACGCCCTGATGGTCGAGAATCGTGCCGAGATCGTGCGGGTGAATGTCATCGAGCAGGAACGACTGGACACTGGCTTTGTCGGCAGCCGTACCGATCAGCCGCAGGCCATCTACCTGGTCAAGCTGCGCGTTCATGTATTGCAGCAACTCATGCTCATGGGCAAATATTGCGGGCATGCCGACGGCTTGCAGGTAGCGAACCGCCGCACCGAGCCCAATGGCGCCGGATATGTTCGGGGTCCCGGCTTCGAATTTGTAGGGCAGGTTGTTGTAGGTCGTGCCATCGAAGCGAACTTCGAGAATCATGTCGCCCCCGCCCTGGTAAGGCGGCATGGCGTCAAGGAGTTTCTCCTTGCCGAAAAGAATCCCGATGCCAGTGGGGCCAAACATCTTGTGACCCGAGAATGCATAAAAGTCGCAATCGAGTTCCTGTACGTCAATGGTCAGGTGCGGAACTGCCTGTGCGCCGTCAACGAGTACCGGAACATCCAGGCTGTGCGCCTTTTCGATGACTTTCTTCAGTGGAATAATCGTACCCAGCGCGTTGGAAACGTGGGCAATCGCCAGCATTTTCACGCCGCTTCCGAGTTGGCTGAACAAGGTGTCTGTGTCGACCTCGCCAGCCTTATCTATCGGTGCAACCAATAACTCGGCGCCAGTCTGCTCGCAAACCAGTTGCCACGGAACAATGTTCGAATGGTGCTCGAGATGTGTGATCAGGATCTTGTCGCCAGGCGTGAGCAAAGGCCTGCAAAAACTCTGTGCGACGAGGTTGATCGACTCAGTGGTGCCGCTCGTATAGACCACTTCGCTGCGGCTTCCGGCGTTAATGAATGCCTGAATGGTATCGCGTGCGCCTTCGTAGGCTTCGGTAGCGCGGTGGCTCAATGTATGTACGCCGCGGTGCACATTGGCGTGATCGTGGCTCTGATATTCCGCAATCGTTTCGATGACTGCCAGCGGCTGCTGTGACGAGGCCGCACTGTCCAGATAAACCAGCGGGTGATCGCTGATCGTCTGTGCAAGACAGGGGAAGTCCTGGCGGCATCTCTCGATGCCACTCAATGGCGTCGAGAGTTCAGTCACTTCTTTCATTTGTTCGCTCATCGTCATTCTTCATCAATCAGTGCATCGATTTGTTTATCCAGTGCAGATGCCAGGTAGTCCTGGCATTCCGCGATGGCCAGCTTGCTGAGAATTGCAGATGCAAATGCCCGGGTCAGTACTTGTGTCGCTTCATCTTCGTCCAGGCCACGGGTGCGCAGATAGAAAAGAGCAGACTTGTCGAGCTGACCAACGGTCGCTCCGTGACTACACTTGACGTCATCGGCATATATCTCAAGTTCCGGCTTGGTGTCGATTTCTGCCTTGTCGGACAGCAACAAATTGTGATTCGACTGGTCTGCATCCGTGCCGTCCGCACCGGCATGCACGATCGCCTTGCCGTTGAATACGCAGCGAGCCCGGCCATTGAGGATGCCGCGGTACTCTTCCCTGCTCGTCGCCGGCCCAACCCGATGATCGACCCGGGTGTGATTGTCGATGTGTTGTGTTCCGGTGGCCAGGTAGAGGCCGCAAAGCGTTACTGACGCGCCGGGTCCGACGATATCCGCGACAATGTCGTTTCGCGCAAGCTCGCCGCCAAAATCGAAGTTGTTGTAATGCAGCACGGAATCACGCTGCAGCCGCGCCTCGAATCTGTTGACGCTCAAATCCTTTCTGTCGCGTTGCTGTAGCCGGACAAAATCCAGTTCAGCATGATCGGAAAGCGAAACTTGAGTTACTGCATTCGAAAACTGCTTGTCGTTCCCCGCAGATAGTGAACACTCGACGATTTGCAGTTTCGCACCAGGCCCGACTTCAATCAGTGTGCGGACCTGGGTGACGGCGACGGAACCGTCATCAATCAGCAGCATGCCGATGGGCTTGTCGAGCGTAGCGCCTTTTGCCGCCTTGATGTGCAAGCCGTCTTGCAGCAGTGCTGCGTTAAACGCTGACATCGGATCATCAAAGGTAATCAATCCGTCATCCACACCGTCAGCCAGGCGTGAAATGATGATGCCGCTTTTAGCCAACGAGTCCAGCTTGAGGAGCGATGCGGGATCGATCAACCCGTTTTCAATCGTGATCCAGTGTGCGTCGATTAGCCCCAAAATTTCAGTATCGACGGCAACCGATGCCGCTTTCGACACTGCTTTTTTGTCCTGTAACCAGGTGTTACTTAGTGCTGCCGCTACGGACAGGTTGGTGTACTTCCAGTCTTCATCCCTGGTGGTTGGGAAGCCGTTGGTGGCGAAGCTTGCCACAGCAGCGTTGCGCACAGCCGATAACTCGTCTGGCGGCAGCGCAGTGACGGCGGCCTCCAGCAAATCTTGTTGTAACGCCGTGACGCTCATGCGCTGGCAGCCTCCCGGACCCACTCGTAGCCGCGCTCCTCAAGCTCCAGTGCCAGCGATTTGTCGCCCGTACGGACAATCTTGCCCTGCGACAACACGTGCACGAAGTCGGGCTCTACATAGTCCAGCAGGCGCTGGTAGTGTGTAACCAGCACGATGGAGCGCTCAGGGTCGCGTAGTGCATTGATGCCATTAGCCACGGCTTTTAGCGCGTCAATATCAAGGCCGGAGTCGGTTTCATCCAAGATGGCCAGCCGCGGCTTGAGAATGGCCATCTGCAAAATCTCGTTACGTTTTTTCTCGCCGCCCGAGAATCCTTCGTTGACACCCCGGTTCAGGAAACTTGGGTCCATGTCCAGCATTGCCATGGTCTCACGCGCGATCTTCAGGAACTCGAATGCGTCAATCTCGTCAAGTCCTTGGTGTTTACGCTGTGCGTTCACAGCTGCCTTGAGCAGATAGGCATTGTTAACGCCGGGAATCTCGACCGGGTATTGAAAACCAAGGAAAATGCCCTCGCGGGCTCGCTCTTCGGGTTCGAGCTCCAAAAGATTCTTGCCGAGAAATTCGACAGTACCGTCGTGCACTACGTAGTCCTCGTGTCCGGCGATGACCAGGGCAAGCGTACTTTTGCCGGATCCGTTGGGGCCCATGATCGCGTGCACTTCACCGGCCTTCACGCTTAAGGACAAGCCGGTGAGTATTTCAGTTTCGCCAATTCCCGCTTTCAGGTTTTTTATTTCAAGCATATTCATGTCTTCTATTGCCTTATCCTACTGCGCCTTCGAGACTTACGTTCAGCAGAGCCTGTGCTTCCACCGCAAATTCCATCGGTAACTGCTTGAATACTTCCTTGCAAAAGCCGTTGACGATCATGTTGACCGCGTCTTCCTCGGAAATTCCGCGTTGCCTGCAATAAAACAACTGGTCTGCAGAAATTTTTGACGTCGTTGCCTCATGTTCAATCTTCGCAGAAGGATTCCTGATCTCCATGTAGGGAAACGTGTGCGCACCGCACTCTTTGCCGATCAGCAGCGAATCGCATTGCGCATGATTCCTGGCGCCGCTTGCCTGCGGCATCACGCGAACCAGTCCGCGATAGACGTTCTGCGCGCGTCCGGCGGATATTCCTTTCGAAACAATAGTGCTGGACGTGTTACGGCCGATATGAATCATTTTTGTGCCGGTATCGGCCTGTTGCATATTGTTAGCAACTGCTACCGAATAGAACTCACCGACTGAGTTGTTGCCCCGCAGAACGCAACTCGGATACTTCCAGGTGATTGCAGATCCGGTCTCAACCTGTGTCCAGGAAATTTTTGAATAGTCGCCACGACAGTCGCCGCGCTTGGTAACGAAGTTGAAGATACCGCCCTTGCCGTTCTCATCGCCGGGATACCAGTTCTGTACCGTTGAATACTTGATCTCGGCGTCCTTCATCGCGATGAGTTCGACGACAGCGGCGTGCAACTGATTTTCGTCGCGCATCGGCGCGGTACAGCCTTCGAGATAACTAACATAGCTGCCTTCATCGGCAATAATCAGCGTACGTTCGAACTGCCCGGTGTTCTCAGCATTGATGCGGAAGTAGGTAGACAGTTCCATCGGGCAACGAACGCCTTTCGGGATATAGACGAAGGAGCCGTCACTAAAAACGGCCGAGTTCAGTGTCGCGAAGAAATTATCGCGATACGGCACTACGGAGCCGAGGTATTTCTTGATGAGGTCTGGATGATCGGTCACGGCTTCGGAGAACGGGCAGAAGATGACGCCCGCATCGCGGAGTTTGCCCTTGAAGGTCGTTGCGACCGATACGCTGTCGAAAACGGCGTCGACGGCGACGCCTGCGAGTCGGGCTCGTTCATGCAATGGTATGCCGAGTTTTTCATAGGTCTCCAGGAGCTTCGGATCAACTTCGTCGAGGCTCTGCGGACGGTTTTCGTCGGATATCGGCGCCGAATAATAGGAAATCTTCTGATAGTCGATCGGCGGGTAGTGAACGTGTGCCCAGGAGGGCTCGCGCATCGTCAGCCAGTGACGGAACGCCTTGAGGCGCCATTCGAGCATGAACTCCGGTTCATTTTTCTTCGCGGAAATGGCGCGGACAGTGTCCTCATCCAGGCCCGGTGGCAGGCTGTCCGCGGCAATATCCGTAACAAAGCCGTGCTCGTAACGGCGATTGACCAGGGATTCGATATCAGTTGGATCGGTCGACATTGTGCTCTCTCTTCTGTTCTACGCTGATCGGCAAGCCAGCGAATTTTTGACGGGGTACCCGGATATTCGTGTGTAAAAGATCGGCGAGACTGATTTCGTCGAGCGTGCGGCGAATCGCGATATTGATGCGTTGCCAGGCGCCACCGACGTTACAGGAGTCTTCGAAATCGCAATGGCTGTCGCTGGCGCTGCACTCGGTAATAGAAACCGGACCCTCGAGCGCATTGATGACATCCGTCGCACTGATCTCAGTTGCGTCCCGGGCGAGCTGGTAGCCGCCGTGTGAGCCACGGGTCGAGCTTACGATTCCGACTTTTGCAAGTGCTTTCAACAACTTGCTAACGGTTGGAAGCGCGATACCGGTCGCGCTGGCGACCTCCGCTGCGCTGACCAGGTCGGCGTTGTCGCGGGCCAGGTGCGCCAAAACGACGGTGCCGTAGTCGGTGAGCCGGCTGATCCGTAACACGGTCGGACTCCATAATTCGCAAAAGAGGACCATTTTAGTCCTATTTAAGTCGCAATGCCAGATGCGCTGGCGATCCTGCGCAGGGGTTTGCGATGCTACGGGATCGGTATTACATATTGCCGGTGACAGGCAATCCCGGAATTTTGCTATGCTTGCAGTCGCCACACACCAGACATAGCGCCCGCCAAAACGGTGCAAAATAAGAAAGTCCTGGAGAAACAAACGAATGAATTTGAATGAGTTAAGTGCCGTCGCGAACGGCATGATAGGGAACGGCAAAGGGATTCTTGCCGCTGATGAAAGCACGCCCACCATCAAGAAACGATTCGACACGATTGACGCCGAGTCCACCGAAGAAAACCGCCGCAGGTACCGTGAAATGTTATTCACGACTGAAGGCATTGCCGACTACGTTGGTGGTGTGATTCTGTTTGATGAAACGATTCGCCAGAGTACGACCGACGGCGTGCCGTTTCCGAAATATCTCAACGATCTCGGCATGCTTGCCGGTATCAAGGTCGACAAGGGCGCCAAGGACCTGGCCGGGTTTCCCGGCGAGAAAGTTACTGAAGGACTCGACGGTCTGCGTGATCGGCTCAACGAGTATCGCGAACTGGGCGCCAGGTTTGCAAAGTGGCGAGCCGTCATCACTATCGGTGAGGGTATCCCGTCCGATTATTGCCTGAATGCGAACGCGCATGCGCTGGCCCGCTATGCGGCACTTTGCCAGGAAGCTGGCATTGTGCCCATCGTTGAGCCGGAAGTACTCATGGACGGCGGCCATAGCATCGAACGATGTGAGGAAGTGACCAATGCGGCGCTCGACGCTGTTTTCGCAGAACTTGCTGCACATCGTGTGGCGCTCGAAGGAATCGTCCTGAAACCGAACATGGTGATCTCTGGCACGGAAGCCGCGAATCGTGCCGGTCCGCAGGAAGTTGCCAATGCGACATTGCGCTGTCTCAAGGCGCATGTTCCGGCGGAGGTTCCTGGCATTGCATTTCTGTCCGGTGGCCAGACGGCGGAGGAAGCTACCGTACACCTGGGCCTGATGAATCAGATGGGCGATCTTCCCTGGGAGTTGTCATTCTCCTACGGTCGTGCATTGCAGGCGCCGGCACTCGACGCCTGGCGTGGCGCAGAATCTAATTTTGGATCCGGTCAACAAGCGTTGTTCAAGCGTGCCAGGCTCAACAGCCTTGCACATCTCGGACAATACGAAGTCGCCATGGAGTCGGCTGCATAAGGAAGGCCCCCTATGAACGATGCATCCAACAACGTAATCGAGATCCACGATCTCGACTATAGCCGTGGGCATCGTCAGATATTCAAGGGCCTGAATATATCGATTGAGCGCGGCAAGATAACCGCGATTTTGGGGCCAAGTGGCACCGGCAAGACCACGCTCCTGCGTTTGATCACGCGTCAACTGATTCCCGATCGAGGCACGATTCTGGTTGACGGAATTGACATTGCGAAGCTCAGCATAAAGGACCTTTACATATTGCGCCGCCGCTTCGGCATGCTGTTTCAAAACGGAGCGCTCCTGACCGACATCAACGTGTTCGAAAACGTGGCATTTCCGCTACGTGAACATACGCGCCTGCCAAATCGCATCATTCGGCATATCGTGTTGACCAAATTGCATGCTGTGGGTCTGCGGGGAGCTGCCGACATGATTCCCTCGGAGTTGTCCGGTGGTATGGCGCGCCGGGTAGCGTTGGCCCGTGCAATGGTGATGGATCCCGACATTCTGATTTACGACGAACCGTTCGTCGGGCTCGACCCGATTTCAATGGGTGTCATCGTTCGCCTGGTCAGAAAGATGAATGATGCGCTCGGTATCTCGAGCATCCTGGTGACTCATGACGTTCAGGAGGTTTCGACGGTTGCAGACTGCAGCTACCTGATATCGGACGGCAAGGTTGCAGCGTCCGGCAGTCCCGATGAATTGAGCAACACGAGTTCTGAACTCGTGCGGCAATTCATGCACGGCATGGCGGACGGACCGGTCGCGTTTCATTATGCCGCGCCGAATTATGCGGAACAGCTACTTGGACGGGATACCGAGTAAGCGGAATGCTGCGCGAAATCTGGTACTCGTTTATCGATTTTTTGCGTACGTTCGGTGCGCTGCAGCTGTTTTTCCTGCGCCTGCTGGCGGCGACGCCGTCGATTTTCGTACACCGCTTCGGACTTGTTGTCACCCAGGTTTATAACGCGGGCGCGTTGTCCCTGGTCATTATCATGGTATGTGGATTTTTTGTCGGCGGCGTTCTCGGTTTGCAGGGTTACTCCAGCCTGTCCAAATTTAACGCGGAGGACGCGATTGGTACGTTTGCCGCGTTCTCCCTTCTCAAGGAACTGGGCCCGGTGATTACGGCGCTGTTATTTGCCGGGCGCGCTGGAACCGCACTGGCGTCCGAGATCGGTCTGATGAAAGCGACCGATCAGCTCTCAGCGATGGAAATGATGGCGATCAATCCCTTGCAACGAGTGCTCGTGCCGAGGTTTCTTGGCGGCGTTATTTCGATGCCCCTGCTTGCCGCGATATTCAGTGTGACCGGCCTCCTCGGGGCTCATCTCGTCGGTGTCAATCTGCTCGGCGTTGACGCCGGGGCCTTCTGGCAGCAGATGGCAGCTTCCCTTGAGCCGTCCGATGTGTACGAAGGCGTCATAAAAAGCTTTGTTTTTGGTGTCGTCGCGAGCCTGCTCGCGGTGTGGGAGGGCTATAATGCCATTCCAACCGCGGAAGGCGTGAGTCGCGCCACCACAAGAACCGTGGTCATTACAGCTATCGCGGTTTTAATTCTTGATTTCATGATAACGGCGATTGCCCTTTGAGGTAGCTGATGCAACAGACTCGATCAGTAGAACTTGGTACAGGACTTTTTGTATTGCTCGGATTGGCGGCACTTTTTTTCCTGACGACGCAGACCACGGGCTCGAGCGATTTCTCGGCCTCGGAAGCATTCGTAGTGACGGCTCGTTTCGAGAACGTGGGAAGCCTGAAAGACCGGGCGCCAGTATCGATGTCCGGTGTGACCATAGGTCGCGTGATTTCGGTGGAGTTTGATCCACACGGTCTGAACGCGGTGGTCACATTTATGATCGATCGAAGATTCGATGAAATTCCGGATGACACCGATGCAAGCATACTGACTTCGGGACTGCTGGGCAGCCAGTACATCGGTTTGCAACCCGGTGGATCGGAGTTTTACCTCAAGGAGGGCAGCGAGATACTGTTTACGCAGTCCGCGATTGTGATTGAGAACCTGATTAGTAAATACCTGTTTAACCAGGACTCTGATTCCGAATCAAAGTAAGTAATATCGGAGACCCGATAATGAAAAGAATAATCCTGGCATCGATTATCGTACTCATGTCTTGCGGTGCCATGGCCGAGTCGCCAAATGACGTTGTCCAGGCCGCGGCAGATGCGCTGGCGGTAGCGCTTGACGGCCGCAAGGATGAGCTGGCCGGGGATCGGGATGCACTGTATGCGATGGTGGATGACATTCTGCTGCCGATCTTCGATCGGCGTTATGCGGCGCAACTGGTCTTGGGCAAACACTGGCGTAATGCGAGCGATGATGAGCGCGAAGACTTTGTCGAGGCGTTTTATGGATCTCTGTTGCGCAAATACGGTGACGGCGTTTTGCAATTCAATCAGGATAGCCTGCAAATCCTGCCGTTTCGTGGCGACGACACCAAGCCTCGGGCAACCGTCAAGACCATTGTGCGATTGGATAATGGGACCAAAGTACCGGTCAACTACGGCGTGGTAAAACGGGAATCCGGCTGGATGATGTTTGACATTACGATCGAGGGAATTTCATATGTGCGAAATTTCCGAACGGAGCTCAACGCGGAGATTCAGACCAAAGGCCTGCGCGCGGTGATTAACAGGCTTAATGGTACGCAATCCACGGCATCTGCATCCGAATGAGTAAATTTGAACTCAGCGATAGCGGTGGCGGAAGGTTCGCCCTCAGTGGGCGAATGTCGTTTGACACGGTGGGGCAAATTCTTCGCGTCAGCGAGGAAATGTTCGAAGAACACACGCGAATCGAAGTGGACCTGTTTGAGGTGACGGATACAGACTCTGCCGGCCTGGCATTGCTTTTGGAATGGATTACCTGGGCAAATCACACCGTTCGGGAAATTCGTTTCGTCGGCACCCCGGAAAAAATCGACGCCATTGCCAAGACGACCGAGGTCGATCATCTGCTGAAGCGTGGTGAACGCTGGGCCGGATTTATCGACGCGCCGACGGGATAACCATAATACTGCGAATTCTTGTAGGAGCTCGCCCCAGCGAGCGATGTGCCACAATGAGAAAAAATCGCCCGGTGGGCCGGCCTCCTACGCTCGTCTATTCTTCGTCGAGAAAGTCCTCGTAAAAATCTTCATCCTCCGGGGGATCGCCGTCATAGATGCGGTATCGGCGGTTCTGCAGGAATGACTCACGAATGGCAAGATAGCGATCATTCGAGCCTTCGATTAACTTTTCAGCCGCAAACAATCGCATCCGAAGATCAATCACCCTGATTCCGTAAATGACCCACTTCGTGGTGTTGTTATCGACATGAAAGAGCGGGTCCACCAGGAAGGTAAGTGGTATTGCGAAAACGCCGCTGAGGGTCCGCGGGCCGAGTATCGGAACTGTAACAAATGGTCCATCCGGAATGCCCCAGACTGCAAATGTTTCTCCGAATGTCTCGGGACTTGACTCGATTCCGTTCATCGTCGCAATGTCAAACAATCCGCCTATACCAAAAATACTGTTGATCAGAAATCGTGCGGTTTCATCGAAACCGCGAGCTGGTTTGCCCTGCAGAAAGTTATTGATAATGTGCAACGGGCCACGAAGATTCTTCGAGAAATTGTTGACCCCTGTTTGAGCAAATCCCGGAACGACTTTGTAGTAGCCCATTGCCAGTGGTTTGAAGGTTACGCTATCGAACCCTTTGTTGAAGTTACTAACGCGGCGATTAAGCGGTTCCCAGGGATCTGTTTCCGCTCGTTGATCTTTGGGCGCTGCCGGAATATTGCCGGCGCAGGCGGACAACACGGTCATCGCAATAATGCAAATTCCGATAAAACACTGACGAACTCTGTGGGGAGGCATAGTCAGGCCCTGCTGATTTTATTATTTGTTTGACCGATCTTAGCAGATGGATCGACCTCCCGAATCGTTCAATTGAGTCCTAGCCGATGGAACGGGATCGGGACAACTGTGCCAGTTGCTCGTCGGACATGAACTCCCGAATGAAGTCGATCCTGGCTTCAAAGCGAATACGCTGAATCTCTTCGAGTTCCGGTACCCGCAAGGCCTGACGCAGGAAATTTACTCCGCCGATGAGATCACCGATAATGAATCGGTACTCGGCCATGTAGTAGTGCGCTTCGGCAATGTCGCCGGCAGCAATAGCTGCCCGGGCGATAAGCCGTACTTGTTCAGGGGTCGGCGGCACATTATTGAGGAGGTCGAGTAAAATCTCGTGTGCCTTATCAGCATGACCGAGCTTCAATAGCGCCTCTGCGTAGTGAATAATCAGTGGCACATTCCGCGGGAATAATTCGTGAGCGCGCTCGAAGGTTGCCACCGATTCGTCAATCGCCTCCATGGCAAGTTGGGCATCTGCAAGACCGATATGGTAGGCGATGACCTCGGGTTCGCGGTTTGCGAGTTCTTCAAAGATTCTGTTTGCGTCGGAATTGCGACCGTCATTCAGATAAGCGATGGCGCGGCCGTAGCGTTCAACATCTGACTGATATTCGTACGGCTCCCGCTCGAAATATCTAACTGCCTCCTCCGGAGTATCTTGGGATGCAACCAGGATTCTCGCCCGAGCAATGCCGTAATTTACGGTGTCATTGGTATGCACTGGCGGATAGCCTCGAGCCCTGTTTCTTGACTCTGCGATTCTCGCGCTGCTCACTGGGTGCGTCCGCAGGAATTCCGGTGTGCGGTATTCCATGGGCGTGTTACTGCGGGATATAACCTCGAAAAACGATGCCATGCCTTGTGGATCAAATCCGGCGTTGGCGAGCGCCTCGATTCCGATACGATCTGCCTCGTATTCGTTCGAGCGCGTGAAATTGATTTGCTGCTGCGCCGCGGTGCCTTGCGCAACCGCAATCGCTCCCTGCACCGCATCGCCGTCGGCGCCGGCGACAGCGGCCAGGATTGCACCCAGCATGATCGCCATGCTCATCATGCTTTGACGTTGGCCGGAATGTATGGACCGGGCGATATGCCGCTGTGTTACGTGAGCGACTTCATGCGCGAGCACCCCGGCCAGTTCGTCTTCATTTCTGGTGGCCTCGAGGAGTCCTGTGTGTACCCCAATA
>SMVA01413704.1_pt1 | contig 11498 bp, 10 predicted proteins | sample 2456451 | NCBI WGS metagenome assembly SMVA01 (sample SAMN11095933, study PRJNA526329) | marine sediment metagenome | biome: Marine sediment; feature: Surficial sediment; material: Deep marine sediment; isolation source: Hadal surficial sediment | place: Pacific Ocean | collected 2014-05 | depth...
GACCTCGCCGGCTGCGATTTGATTGACCAGGTGGCCGGGTAGTTGTTGGATGGGCATGGTGTGGCCATTCTTTCAAAAGTCGCGGGAAATGTGTAGCGGTAAAGACAGCGAAAACGTCCTTTGGCCTTTAGATGGCCAGAAAGCAGTGTAGACATTATGAAGTGACCTACCCGTCCTCAAGAAACGTGGATTAAGCTGAGGGCGTAACAATCTTCGGCTCAGAGCCATAATTGAGGAGGGCAGGTCATGAAAAAGTTTAGCAAGTATGTGGGGTTGGATACACACAAAAAGACGATTGCGGTAAGCGTTGCAGATGCGAGTGGCGGCAAGGCTCGATATTTTGGTGAAGTGTCGACTCGACCCACGTCGATCAAGAAGTTGCTCAAGCGATTAAGCCCGGAAGGTCAGGTGGTGTCATATTGCTACGAGGCAGGGCCGTGTGGTTATACGCTTTACCGTCAGATCACGCAGTTGGGACACGAATGCATAGTGGTTGCCCCGTCGCTGATACCGAGGCGCCCTGGGGATCGGGTGAAAACCGATCGACGAGACAGCGAGGCACTGGCGCGGTTGCATCGGGCGGGAGAGTTAACGGCGGTCTGGGTGCCCGACGAGGAACAAGAGGCGATGCGGGATCTGACGCGTGCCCGGGAAGATATGAAACTGCTTGAGCGGCAATCGAAGCAACGGTTGAATGCGTTTTTGCTGCGTCATGGCCGTCATTACGAACCAGGTAAGAGCCGCTGGACACAGGCCCATTGGCGCTGGCTGGAGAGAATAAAGTTCACCCAGCCAGTGCAGCAGATCGTGATGCAAGAGTACATTGACAGTATTCGTCATCTCCAGTCTCGGGTGCTTGAGTTGGAAGAGGAGATGGCTCGTGTGGTGCAGGAATGGAGGTGGGCGCCGGTGGTTGAGGGGCTGATGGCATTGCGCGGTTGCCGGCTGATTACCGCTATGACGGTGGTAGCGGAGCTTGGAGATATCAGTCGTTTCGACTCACCCCGACAACTAATGGCGTTCCTGGGGCTGGTGCCGAGCGAATCTTCCAGTGGTCCTAACCGACGCCGCGGTGGAATCACTAAAACTGGTAACGGGCATGTTCGTCGGCTGCTGATCGAATCGGCCTGGAGTTACCGTTTTCCTGCACGTAAAACGGCGCTGTTGCAACGCCGTGCCGAACACACTTCCGATGCAGTGCAGGCTATTGCCTGGAAAGCTCAAAAGCGCCTGTGCGCTCGCTTCCGCTATCTCAATGATCGAGGTTTGCGGCGCGTAAAAATCTCTACCGCCATCGCCCGTGAACTGAGCGGTTTTATGTGGGCGATTGCCTGTGAGGTGATGAGCCAACAACCCAACCCGGTGGCTAGCGCATCAATAGCGGCGACCAACAGCAACTAAGAATGCCGTGATTTATCTTCACAAACCTTTGCTACAGAGCAGCTGCAGCCGGTCGGAGAACCCTCGAGGCTCCAATGAGGCGCTCAGAATACCGAGGCGACCCTCGCCAGTAGACAGAGGCAGCTCCACGACGAAAAAATGTCAGGCGGTTCCGACCCGCGCATCTCAGGCTGATTCACCGTCGTTAAAAGCTGTGGCTGTTCTGTCTCAAAGGTTTGTAATTAAACGCCCAGACACCTAAATGAAAAAAGTGTTAGCCGATACTATTGACAGGTCACATCATATCAGGAGCCCGCCCAGCGGGCGAGTTCGCCTTGGGTGATCGTTTCGGGTGACTTCGTTCTAGCGGGTGTGGTTGGCGATGTTTTGCAAACCTTTAGGGACATGTTGAAAACATGTCCCTAAAGGTTTGTCGCCCGTGCCGATAGATCGATATTCTCCGGAAATAAGGAAACGTATCTATCGTACGGCGGGCTCCTACGGGGCGTTCCTACGGTTTTTGGGTTTGGGAGAGTCTGGCTCAGGTACCGGCGTAGATCGGGATGCGCAGTTTTTGGCCTACTTTGACCCGGTCGCTGGAGAGATGGTTGGCGGAGCGCAGTGCGGACATGCTGACGTCGTAGCGTTCGGCAATTTCACTGAGCGTGTCGCCGCGCGAGATGACGTGACTCACCTGCTGCCTGGAGCCACCCTTTTTGTTGAGGGCCAATTGCGTGTTAGGCGGCGGATATTTGTAGAAATAATTGCGTATACCAGCGAGAATCGCCTGCGTCAGCTTGTTGTGGTGTGACTTGCTGCGCAGTTTCTTTTCTTCATCGGGGTTCGAGATATAGGCGGTCTCGACCAGAATCGAGGGCACATCGGGTGACTTGAGAACCATGAATCCGGCCTGTTGCACTTTCCCTTTGTGCACCGGTCCCACCCGTGCCAGTTGCCGGATTACTTCACCACCGACATCAAGACTCGCACTCAAAGTCGCATTTTGTGACAAATCCAGTAAAACGGACGCCAGTACGGGGTCTTTGTCTGCCAATGAGACCCCGCCAAGAAGATCAGACGCATTTTCCCTTTTCGCCAGTCGTCTCGAGGCCTCATCACTCGCGCCTTTCAATGACAACACATAAACCGACGCACCTTTGGCGCGTCTGTCATCGACGGCATCGGCATGAATCGATACGAAAAGATCTGCCTTTTGGCGCCGGGCAATTTCCATGCGTTCGCGATGATCAACATAGTAGTCACCTTTACGCACCAGGATTGCCCGCATTCCAGGTTCTTCATTAATGCGTTTGGCGAGCAGCTTGCCGAGCGCCAGTGCAACGTCCTTTTCGCGGGTCTTCGCCCGTCCGATCGCACCCGGGTCGTGGCCACCATGACCAGCATCAACTGCAATAACGACGTCCCGACCCGCAACGAACTCTTCTGAGGCACGTTTTACGGTACGAATGTTGCCTTGTATTTGTAAGTCGATGACCAGCCGATCGCCATACTTGTCGTTCGGACCTGCCGTAAAACTTCGCGAGCGCACCGCCTGGTTCAGATCGAGAACGACACGTAGTTGTCCGTTTGAGCGTACGCCGGTACGAATTGACGAGATTGCCCCGCCGGAAGGCAGCTTTTTCAGCGCATCCGCAAGGCGGCTGTCCTTGAGATCGACCACCAGGCGGTCGGGTCCGCGCAGGGTGAAGATAGTGTGTTGTGCCGGTCGGCTGAGATCCAGCACGATGCGGGTGCGACCATCTTCTGACCAGAGACGAATGTCCTGCACGGTCGAACCCGCACTGGCCAGCGAGGCTGCCAGCATGCCAAGGGTTATCAATATCGTTTGTCGCCTGCGGCTCATCCGAACGGGGTTTCCTGCACCATTTGATTATGTCTGGTGAGTATACAAAGCCTGACGAAAATGCCAATATTTTTGTGCAAAATTATGGAGATACAGGAATTACTTAAAAACTAACGGAACCCTGACGGACAGCGGTGAGAACGGCCTGCCCCCGATCACTGAGGGCGGACAATTCGACCGCCCGACCCTCCCCTGCGTAGCGCAGGGCGAGTCTGAGATCCGCATCCGTTGCCAGCGCCGGAACGCGCTCGGGCCACTCGATCAGCAGTAGTCCGTCATGCAAATCGGACCAGCCCAGGAATTCGAGCTCATCTCCGGAGGCAACTCTATATAAATCAATGTGATATACGGAATAACGCGCCAGGCGATAGGGCTCAACCAGAGTGTAGGTTGGGCTCGGCACCGTTCCCGTATGACCGAGCGCGTGCAGCATCGCCCTGGCAATGCTCGATTTGCCGGCACCAAGCTCGCCCTGCAAGAGAATCATCCAGCCGGCAGCATCTGCCGGTAATGCCGCTGCCAGCTGTTGTGCGAATTGCTCGGTGGCAGCCGGGTCCGGCAGATTGATGTTTAACCGTTGACCCAAACCCGTATCTCCTGCAGGAGATCCGAGGCCAGCAGTCCACGCTGCCCGGCCACAGCCGCCGCATCGCCTGCTTGCGCATGAATCTCAACGGCGACCAGCGCAGCCTGCTCAGGCGCCAGCCCTTGCGCGCGCATGGCGACAACGATTCCGGTGAGCACATCACCCATACCGGGACTTGCCATCCCGGGATTGCCGGCGGTGCAGAGCCAGTCCGGACCCTCGTGGGAAGACACCAGCGACCCGGAACCTTTCAAGACGACAGTGCCGCCATATTTTTGCCTGAGCTTCGCCAACGCGCCACTACGATCGGCCTGAATATCACTGTTGGTGGTGTCCAGCAGGCGTGCGGCTTCGCCCGGATGTGGCGTAAGCACCCAGTCATTCCTGTGCGCATCCGTTGCTGCGAGCAACGTCAGGGCGTCCGCATCAATGACCAACGGCAATTCGGACTGCAAGACCGCATCGAACAACGCCTGCGACCAGTCATCCATGCCAAGCCCCGGGCCCAGGGCAATAACAGTGGCCCGTTCCAGCATCGGCTCCAGATCAATCGCTTTGTCAACGCCCAGGCACATCAGTTCGGGCCGGTTTGCCGCGATCATTGCAGCATGCGATGGATGAGTCGCGATACTAACCAGACCCGCACCACTTCTCAGGGCCGCTTCACCGCAAAGCCTGGCAGCACCAGGCATGCCTGGCCCGCCGCCGACCACCAGCACGTGACCAAAATCGCCTTTGTGTGCATTGCGCTTTCTTGGCGGCAGTGCGCTACGTACAAGGTTGCTGCCAATGCGACGCATTTTTGCAAATTTTCCGGCATAGCATTCGTCCGGGATATCCAACCCGGCAAAATGCAAATGTCCTGTGTGTTCCGGCCCGGCGTCGAGAAACAGGCCACCTTTCAAACCGACGAAGGTGACAGTGAGGTTCGCACGAACCGCGCATCCCATCACTGCACCCGAATCGGCATTCAGGCCTGAAACTATGTCGAGCGCAAGTACCGGCGCCGGATGTGCATTCATTGCCGCGACGACCGCCGCATACTGACCCGCAACATCTCTTTCGATACCGCTGCCAAGTAACGCATCGACCAGCAACTCGGCCTCATCGTCAAGCGCCCCGTCAAAGTTGGCGAGAACACCACCTTCCGCCGCGAAATCGACACAAGCCGTTGCCGCATCGCCACTGAGTGTTTCGGGATCGGCCAGCGTCAGCACAGACACGCCAATCCCCTGCAGGGCCGCCAATCGTGCGAGAACGTAGCCATCGCCGCCATTGTTGCCACTGCCGCAAATAATCTGCCAGCGTTTGGCGTCCGGAAACTCAGCCCGGGCCGCATCAAGTGCAGCCTGGGCCGCCCGTGTCATTAATGCGTAGCCACTGATACCGGCGTCAGTAATCGCGGCTTGATCGATCTTGCGAACATCAGCTACGGCGTAAATTTCGGTGGGCAGACGCATACGATTTTTACCATTCTCATCGACGGTTGGCTTAAGGGATGCAATTATACTGACAGATCAGGAGGAACCAATTTTTGGACGTGGTCATGCGCAAAAGCGAACCGGACCTGCAGCACCTGGTGGACAGTATTCGTCGCTGGGGCGACGAACTCGGTTTCCAGCAGGTCGGCATCAGCGACATCGATCTGAGCCAGGCTGAGCAGCGTCTCCGCGACTGGTTGGACAATGAATACCACGGTGAAATGGGTTATATGTCGGGCCACGGCCTGAAACGTAGCCGACCCGGGATGCTGGTCCCCGGCACGATGAGCGTCATCTCGGTCCGCATGGATTATTTCCCGCAAGACCAGCAGATTGCGACCGACCTGCTGGACCACCCGAGTAAAGCTTATGTTTCACGTTACGCGCTCGGTCGCGACTACCACAAAGTCATGCGCGCTCGATTACGAGCGCTCGCAAGAAAGATCGAGGCGAAGATCGGGCCGCTTGGTCACCGTGTATTCGTGGACAGCGCCCCAGTCCTCGAGAAACCGCTGGCCGAAAAAGCGGGGCTCGGTTGGATCGGCAAACACACCAACCTGATCAATCGCCAGGCCGGCTCATGGTTTTTTCTGGGAGAGCTATATATCGATATAGCGTTACCGGCGGACTTGCCCGAAACCTCACATTGCGGCACGTGCCGAACGTGTATGGATGTTTGCCCGACTGGTGCGATTGTCGCGCCGTACAAACTGGATTCGCGTCGTTGTATTTCATATCTGACGATCGAATTAAAAGGTGAAATTCCGATTCAATACCGCAAACTGATTGGCAACCGCGTTTATGGTTGCGACGACTGCCAGTTGTTTTGCCCATGGAACAAGTTTGCAGCACAAACTGCGGAAAATGATTTCGCACCGCGCCACGACCTGGATGACCAGGAACTGGTGGATCTGTTTTCCTGGAGTGAAACAGAGTGGCTGGAGAAAACAGAAGGCAGTGCGATCCGCAGAATCGGTTACGCTCAGTGGCTGAGAAATATTGCCGTCGCACTCGGCAATGCCGATAAGAGTGAGCGCATTGTCAACGCATTACGCGGCAAGCGAAACACCGATTCGCAAATGGTTAATGATCACGTACAGTGGGCATTAGACCAACACTCCGGCGAGTCGCCGGGCGCATAACTGCACGGACTCTAAAGACCTATGTTCAAAGCACCCCAGTCTGCTTACCTGGTCCCGTTCGACGGTTCATTCTGCATTGCCGATGCCGCGACGAAGCCCACGATGAAACAGAGGACACCCAACAAGAAGCGTCTTAAAAAGTCGATAAAGGAACTCGACAAATTGCAGCAGGCGCTCTACGCCAGCAATCGCCATGCACTGCTGCTGGTTTTTCAGGGCATGGACGCAGCAGGCAAAGACAGTACTATTCGCGCCGTAATGGAGGGTATCAATCCGGCCGGGTGCCAGGTTTTTAGCTTCAAAAAGCCATCCAGTCTTGAACTCGATCACGATTTCCTGTGGCGTACATCCCGTTCCCTGCCGGAACGAGGCCGCATCGGCATATTCAATCGTAGTCATTACGAAGAAGTACTGGTTGTCCGTGTACACCCGAAGATCCTGCAGGCGCAACAATTGCCGAATTCGATTGACCTGGACACGATATGGGAAGATCGATTTGAATCCATTCGCGATCTGGAAAAACATCTGACCAGAAACGGCACGGTAATCGTAAAGTTCTGGCTCAACGTCTCAAAAGATAAACAGAAAGAGAGATTACTGGATCGTCTGAACGATGAGGAAAAGCAGTGGAAATTCAATCCCGGGGATCTAAAGGAACGCGGTTTCTGGGATGACTATATGCAGGCCTTCGAAGCAGCATTGCGTGCAACATCCCGACCGTGGGCCCCTTGGTATGCAATACCCGCCGACAACAAGCCGTATATGCGAGCATGCGTCGCTGAAATAATCGTTGCGGCACTCAATGAAATCGGCTTGCAATATCCACAGCCCGCCGCAGAAGACCGGGCTCAGTTTGCAGCGTCGCGCGCGGCATTATCTGGTCCAACTGGAAAGTGAAGTTGCCGGTTTTAGTGCAGTTGGTCCATAAGATCGCTGTTACTACATAATTAGACGCGCATCGTTGTCATCGCCGTTAAATAGGCGTAAAAACTTGAATTCATCATTGAATTAGCACTCAGGCAACAGTCCTGAATTTGATCCGCCCAATCAGGGATCAGACGTACCACCAGACGACATCGCATAGGGAAATTAATGTCCAGCCAGTTACAAAACACGTTTTCGGATTACAAAAAATCCCTGCTCTCCGGACTGCAATTATTCCAAAATGTGAACCCGGACGACGTCCAGGAGCTGCTGCAAAAATGTGGCCGCTGTGATCTGGAGAAAGATGAGTTGCTTCTTTCTCCAGGCAATAAGAACGAATTCGTCTTTGTTGTGCTTTCGGGCAGCCTCAATGTGCAGGTGGGATCGGTGGATGCGCCCATTTTCGCCACCGTGGAGACCGGCGAATGCGTTGGCGAGATGTCGATCATCGAAGACCGTGATCCGTCTGCCTGGGTCATCGCAGCAGAACCAACCCACCTGATGGAAATACACAAAACCGTGTTGTGGGACATGGTTGACGCGTCACATGAGTTTTCGAAAAATCTCCTGGTTGTTTTATCGGAACGCGTACGCAGTCATAATCATTTCATCGCCGAGAGCATCGGTGATTGGAAGAAATACGAAAAACACGCCAAGACCGACGCCTTAACCAGCCTTAGCAACAGACACGCGATGCAGGAAACATTTCCACGTGAAATAAAACGTTGCAGACAGAATAATCGGCCAGTCTCTCTGGTCATGATTGACGTCGATCGATTCAAGTCATTCAACGACAAGTTCGGCCATGTCGCCGGTGATCGCGTTTTATCAGCAGTTGCAAAGATATTGCAAAGCCAGTTTCGCCCGCGAGATTTGCTGGTACGTTTTGGCGGTGATGAGTTTTCCGTCTTGCTGCCCGAAATCGGCGAATCGGAGGCGATGGCGATAGCGGATCGCGTCAGGCAATCCGTATCCGGCGACACCGCCTCAAGTGACGACTCACTGATTCAGATTCCCGTTGAGATATCGATGGGAGTTGCTGAAATGGACGAGAACGGTACCTTCGAATCTTTACTTAAAGCGGCCGATCAGGCCTTGTATCGCGCGAAACACGCTGGCCGAAATACAGTTTCTAATTAACCCATTTGGCAGCGATTATCTGGCTGAAGACACTCCCACAAGACGCTGTCGGTCAAAAACTGCCGCCAGTCCCACGACCACGTTTGGGGGCATCTTGCGGCGATCTGGACTGCAATCGAATCGAATCCTGGGATGAGACACTGCCTGATAAAACTGAAACCAACCGGATTTGCACAATCAGGTTGTCAATTAACCGCGACTTTCCCTTCCGCTGCGTATTTATTCAGGTCCTTCATAAAAAGGAATGCATGAACTCAGGCGAGTGCCACCGCTGCTGCCGGATTGAAGAAATGCCGCCCGCCCGTGGTATTTTGTACTTGTTCAAACAAGGCTTCATAGTCAGCATCGTTGTGCACCGGATCAATGGATGAGGCATTAACGATCAAAAGCGGTGCCTCATCATAGTCATGGAAAAACCGCGCATAGGCATCGGCAACTTTTTCCAGGTAGTTGCGATCGAGCAGGCGCTCATACTCTATGTCGCGCCGTGAGATCCTCGCCAGCAACGCATCTACGGACGCCTGCAGGTAAATCACCAGGTCCGGCACCGGTGCCTCGATATCCATCTTTTCGTATATCGCCTCGTAAAGAGCCATCTCTTCTTGGCTCAGGTTGATGCCCGCAAACAAATGATCTTTCGCGATATGGAAATCGGCCACCCGTATGGGCGCGAACATGTCTGCCTGACGCAATCCCTCCAGTTGCTTCGCGCGCTGGAACAGAAAAAATAACTGGGCAGGAAGTGCAACTGTTTTTCCGGATTTGTAAAACTGTTCGAGAAAAGGATTTTCTTCAACGTGCTCAAGCACCAGGTCCGCAGCAAAACTTTTTGCCAATCGTTTTGCAAGACTGGTCTTGCCCACACCAATCGGACCTTCAACCACGATAAATCTCGGTTCCTTTGGCTCAATTCCGAATGCTTCGACAGTCACTTTTGAATTTCAATCCAATCTTTCGATACGCGGTTCATTGCCTGACACTGTCGCCGCCAGATCAGCGACGCTCGCAAGACCTGGCACCCGAAAATGTGGCGTGATTTCGCTCCAGGGCAACAATACAAAATTTCGCCCGGCGATGCCCGGATGCGGCAACGTCAATTCTTCGCGGTCAAATACCTGGTTGCCATACGCCAGCAAATCGAGGTCCAGGATTCTTGGCCCCCATTGCTCCTCGTTGCGTTCTCTGCCGTGTTTTTCCTCGATTACCTGCAAGGCGCACAACAATTTGGCTGCATCCAGTTGCGTCAATAATGACGCTACTGCATTGATGAAATCCGGCTGATCTTGCGGGCCCATCGGCGCAGACCGATAAAGACCGGACTCATGCATCAGGATACAGTGCGGCATGTTGCGCAAAGCGGCAATCGCTCGCCTGACCTGCTCGGCCGGCGATTCAAGGTTGCTACCGATACCTATATATGCCGGCCACCAATGCGCCGACTTCACGGGTTCCCGACCGCCGGTCCGCGCCGCCGACGTGGCCGCTTGCGTCGCCTTGATGCCGGCTTACCATCAAGCCCAAAACTCTTCGCTCGCTGGCCGGCATCCTGATTTTGCACCTCCGTCCAGAATGCAGCGACTTCGTTGTCAAAATCACCGCATTTCGCACGCAATATCATGAAGTCATACGCGGCCCGAAATCTTTTGTGCTCCAGCAAGTTGAGTGCACGCCGACCGTGGCGCACATCGAAGCGGGGTTGCATAGCCAGCATCTCACGCATCGGTGCGGTAAAACGCTTTGGTATCGAAATTCTGGCCTGCTGCATGCCGGCAATTTCATAAGCTGCAATGTTGAGTGACTGCGCTACGGACATTTTCTCACGGGCACGCAACGCATCGGCCATGCCACGGACAGGCACCCACAAGAAGACTCCCAGCAAGAACATCGGCGTAATGGATTTCCCGGCAGCTACCCGACGATCTGTATTGACCAGCGCCGACTGCACAAACTCAAGAAATTTCTCATCCTGATCGAGCGCTTCGTCGCTCTGCACAAACAATTGCCCAAAGAGCCCATATTTGCGCAGTAAGTTGAAGGTCTTCTCGGCAAACCCCGCCTGAAAAAGCTTCAGAAACTCGTCGAACAACCGAGCTGCCGGCACGTTCTGCAACAATTCCTGATGCCCATGCATCGATTTTTCGACACTTTCATCAATCGTGAAATCAAGTTTCGCGGCGAATCGGACCGCTCTTAACATCCTGACCGGATCCTCTCGCAAGCGCTTGTCCGGATCACCAATCAGGACCAGGCGACGTCGCTTGATGTCCTCAAGCCCACCGACATAGTCCCAGATACTGAAGTCGGCGATGTTGTAGTACAACGCATTGCAGGTGAAATCGCGTCGCCAAACGTCTTCATCAATCGAGCCATAGACGTTGTCTCGCAATATGCGTCCTTCATGGTCGTGCGAGACATCAAGGTGCTTTTCGCTGCCATCAGTCGCCGCCCTGAAGGTAGCGACCTCGATCACGTCCCTGCCAAAGCGCACATGCGCAAGCCGAAAACGCCGCCCGATCAGCCGCCCATTGGCGAACAACGACCGAACAACCTCTGGATGCGCATCCGTCGCGATATCGAAATCCTTGGGATGCAGACCCAACAGCACATCGCGCACGCCACCGCCAACCAGAAACGCCTGGTATCCGGATTTATGCAGCCGGTACAATACCTTGAGCGCGTTTTTGGAAATCTCGTCCCGGGAAACTGTATGCGCAGGACGCGGAATGATGGTGGGTTCGACTTTTTTAGGGACCCGTTTATTTTTCAATAGAAATTCCGCTTGAGCATTAAAGATGCGGCCGTATAATAGCAGCCCCCGAACCTCCGGGGCAGTAGAAAATCTGACACCTTAGCTCCCTTCGTCTAGCGGTTCAGGACGTCGCCCTCTCACGGCGGTAACAGGGGTTCGAATCCCCTAGGGAGTACCATATTTATCAACGACTTACCGTTACCTAAGTGAAGCAAAAAGCTATTCTTAGGTA
>SMVA01145959.1_pt1 | contig 11497 bp, 9 predicted proteins | sample 2456451 | NCBI WGS metagenome assembly SMVA01 (sample SAMN11095933, study PRJNA526329) | marine sediment metagenome | biome: Marine sediment; feature: Surficial sediment; material: Deep marine sediment; isolation source: Hadal surficial sediment | place: Pacific Ocean | collected 2014-05 | depth 0-1...
GGTTGGGTCCGCCCATTACCCGAGCGACCGTGTTGGGGATGAGCAGCGTGCCGATCCCCGAATCGGCGGCGCTGGTGCTGTGATCGGGATAGACCAGCCGGACCCGGCGGCCCTGGGCCATGGCCGCCCACACGTCGTCGGTGTCGGTCATCCCGGCGTCGGCCTCGCCGCTGGCCACCGCCCGCACCACGCCGGCGTTGCCGCTGGGCAGGAGGCGGATCTGGTTGTGGGCCAGACCCATCAGGAAGGCGGTGTAGATGCCGGGCTGGAACTCGCGATCCCAATACGCTTTCATCACCCCGAGATGACCGCCGGTGGTGCCGAACCGGGGGTCGGCCATGACCAGCCGTCCCTTCCAGTGATCGTCGGTGAGGTCCATCCATGTCCGGGGCAGCTCTTCGGGGCTGACCCGCGACGGCGCGTACACGATCACCCGGGCCCGGGCCCCGAACCCGTACCAGCGATGCTGCCGGTCACGCCAGGTGGCCGGCCAGTCCGCGGTCGACTCGGAGCGGTGCTCGGCGAGGAGCGACTCCTGGGCGAGCCCGATGGTCATGAAGATCTCCGACGACCAGAAGACGTCCGCCTGGGGATGATTGGCCTCGGCCCGCAGCCGCTCCACGAGGCCGGTGGTCTTCTTCGCCTCCGTGTCGCCGACGAGCTTCACGCGAATGCCCGTCTCGTCCTCGAAGGCGACGATGACCTCCCGCGCGAGGTACTCGTCCGCCGAGACGTAGACGACGACCGGCGGGTCGGCGGCACGGGAGCAGGCCGCGGACACGGACACAAGAAAGATGACCAGCAAACGGCCCGGCCGGCGGGGGGGCGTCGACGAGCGACGAGCGACGATATGACCTCGGTTACGCACAGGCCGGGTGGCGGCTCGAGGATGGGTCCGGAGGATCAGCCGTCCGACTCGGGTTCATCGGCCGGCTCGTCGGGCTTCGGGGACGACTCCGTCGGCGTGATCCGCGCGTCGAGCTCGCCGAAGTAGTGCTTGTGCGCGTCGTGGTACTTGCGGGGCAGCTTCCCCTCGATCACCGCCTCGTCATAGCCCTCGACCACCTCGGCCACGACCTCGCTGATGGGCGTCTTCGACTCGCCCACGAACTGGGGTCCGTCGATGAGCTGGCGGGCGATGATGTCGCCCTCGATGGTCTTGATCGGAGCCTGCACGATCCGCGTACGGGTGGGCGTGGGGGCAATCGGCGCCTTGCCGCCGGCGCCCTGGCCGGCTCTGCCGAACGCGCCGCCGCCGCCCTGGCACCACTGCTGGAGCGCCGCCTGCATGCTGAGGCCCTGACCGAGCCCCTGTGACTGTCCCTGGCAGGCGTTGGCCGCCGCCTGGGCCTGCTGGAGCAGCATCTGCAGCTGTTCCATCTGGGTGAGCTGCTGGGACATGCCTTGGCCAGCCTGACTGAGCTGTCCCTGACCCGCCATCATGCCCTGGGCCATGCCCTGGCAGGCCTGGCCGAGGCTCTGGCACATCTGACCGGCGGCCTGCTGGGCCTGGGCCATCTGCTGGAGCTGCTGCTTCTGCTGGTCGTTGAGGTTCTGGTTGTCCTGGAGGGCCTGCTGGAGCGCCTGGGGATTCTTCGCCAGCTGGGGGTCGAGCCCCGCCTGCTTGAGCGCGTCCTCGAGCTGCTGCTGCTGCTGCGCGAGCTTCTCGAGCTGCTCGGCGAGGTTCTGGAGCTGCGCCGCGGCCTGCTTTTTCTGCTCCTCGGTGAGCTGGCCGGTCTGGGCCTTGGCCTGGAGCTCGGCGAGGGCCTTCAGCGCAGCCTGGAAGTCCCCGCGGGCAAGGGCGTCGGCGAGGTCCTTGGCCGGACCGTCGGGCGGGGACTTGATCTGCCGCAGGGCGCGGTTGAGGGCTTGGGCGGTCATGCCTTTCTCGCCGTTGACGATCTCGTCGAGACGCTTGCTGAGGTCGGTGACCTTCTTGATGGCGTCGCGCTTCACCTGCTCGGGCGTGCGCAGCGCGTCAGGATCGGTCCCTTCCTGCGTCAGCTCCCCGAGCAAATCGGAAAGCTCCGAGCTGAGCTGCGGCTGCTCCTCGATGGCCTTGATCACCGCGTCGATCGACTCGTCGGCCTGCTTCTGGGCTTTGACCACCTCGACGTTGATCGGGGTCTCGCGAGCGAAGAGGTCTCCCTGGGGCAGCAGCGACGCCCCCACCACCGCCAGCACCAGGGCCGGGGTCATCCACCACCGCCGCGGCGCCGTCACCGCGAACCGCCGGCTGACCTGCTCGCGAACCCTCGGGTGGCGGGCGGTGCGGACCGCGTCCTCGATCGCCGCCTGGGCGAAGGCGTCGTCGCGGCCGTGGCAGTGCAACGCGGTCGAGAGCTTCTCGCGCAGATCCAACCGCTCATCCACCGCCATCGCCACCTGGATCTCGCTGCAGCGACCCCGCGCCCACCACGCCAGGACCACCGCCAGGGCAACCACGCCCAGCGCCGGGCCGACCCAGATCCAGGGAACAATCGAGGCCGCCGGCATCCGGTCGATCAGCATCAGCAGCAGGGCCGCGGCTGCGAACCACACGGCCACCTGGTGAGCCCGGCCCAAGAACGCCCCGAGTTCGATCCGGCGAACGGCGATTCTCAGGAGGGTGCGAATGTCATTCATGGCGGCCGTCCTGACGTAAGGGGTTGTTGGGAGAGGTTGCGCGCCGGTTCCGGGACTCGCCTCGGGGGTCATCGGTTGGACGCCGGGCTCCCCGGTGATGTTCGGGCCAAACCCACCTATGAACGCCTCGTATGTATGAATAGTATGTATCGATCGGCCGGTGGTGCCAATCGGCCCCTCTAGGGCTGCGCCGGACACTGGCCCCAGACGCCTGGAGCCTTGTTTTCGCCCCTCCGGACCCGGGGAGCTCCGGAGCCCTCGCTCGTCCCGGAACCGCGCCATGCCCACTTCACACGCTCGATTCGGACTCGTGATCGCCGCTCTCTGCCTTGGGGGAGGTCTCGCCGGCCGTCCCGCCGCGGCCCAGCAGAGCCCGAGCGATCTTCGCCGCGAGAACCAGTCGCTGCGCACCCAGGTCCGCGACCTCGAGCAGGAGCTGCAGGCGGCAAAGGACCGGATCGATCGGCTTCAGCGGGACATCGCCGAGCTCCACCGGCGGCTCCAGGGGACCCGATCCCGTGGGCCCGTGACTACTCCCCCCGAGAAGGTGACCATCGACGAGTCGGTCCCCCATGCCAGCCCGCGGGCGCTCTTTCGGGCCATCGTCGACAGCTACCGCCAGGAGCTGCACGACCGCAAGCTCGCGAGCGACGACTACCTCCAGAGGAGAGCGATCTACCTCCGCGCCATCGATCGTTGGGCCAACCGGGTCAACCGCGAGATGAGAGCGCCCATCGAGTGGCACGTGCGCCTCGTCGAGGACCAGCCGGTCCGCTCCCCCTACGTGCGAAGGATGATGGCGGTCGACCCCAAGACGCACGTCGAGCTTGGCAACTCATTCGGGGTCTTGCTGCCCAGGGGGCTCGCCCGGCGGATCGACGAGCAGGTCCAGAGGGGCGACGTGCTCGTCCTCAAAGGCGCCCTGTCGCCTCGCGTGCGGCTCAACCAGGAGCGGGCCGAGCGGGGCGTGTTCGACAAGCCCCGGTTCATCGGCCCCTTCGCTGAGTTCGGCTTCACCGTCGACGTCACCAGCCTGCTTCCGGCCGTCCCCGAGCCGGAGGAGGACCAGGAGACCGACCCGGACGACCGCGACGCACGAAACCCCCGCTAAGACCGCCGATTGCCTGCCCGTCCACCCACTGGAGTAAACGTCGCCCCGCGCCCGGTCGATACGTAACGAGCCGCTCCGCGACGAGCGCCGCTGCGAAAGGCCAGGGCCGCCAATGAGCAATACCGACCGGGTCATCAGGTATCTGAAGTCGAACCCCGCCCGAGGCGGCTGCGACGACTGTCTCGCGAGAAAGACCGGTATCCGGGCTCGCCGGAAGGTCACCGAGGCCTGCCGCCGGCTCGCCGCCGACGGCACGCTCGTCCGCAAGAAGGGCAAGTGCCCCCTCGGCGGCCACACGAGGGTTCTGAACAGCCTCGCCCCGCAGGTTGCGTCCAAGCGCAGCGGTCGGCTCAAACCCCCTCGGGCATCCCGACCGGCCGCCGGCGGCGGGCGCACCCGCGCCCCCGCGCCCCCCGCGAGCGCCACCCTCGGTATCGAGGAGGCGTGGCGCTACGTCGACCGCTTCTGCCGCGCCCTCTGGGTCAAGCACCTGGATGCGGAACCGCCCATCAGCCTCGCGGAGTCGATCACGACCTTGAGGAACGAGGAGTTTCTCCCCGCCCACGAGGCGAACATGATGCACACCATCCGCGCGCTGCGGAACCTCGTCGTGCACGAGAACCTCGACTTCGGCGACCACGAGAAGGCGATCGCTCGTGCCGCCTGGGAGATCGTTCGCGCGTGGGCCGAGCGGCGGGAGCGCGAGGCGTGGCGTCTGACTCTCAAGATGTGCGCATAAGGTACGGCAGGCGCCCACCAGAGCGAGTGTCGGCCGGAGCCCATACGGATGGATATGAGCGTCCAGGCGCAGCGGCCGATCGAATCGGCCGCGGAGCGCAAAGGAGCGAGTGTCGGCCCGGAGGGCCGTACGGAGCGCTATGAATCAGAGCGTCTGCGGGACTAGGGCGTCCAGGATGGCCTGCCGGGCCTGGTCGATGTCCATCTCGAACCGGGCCCCGGCGGCGTGAGTGTGCCCGCCGCCACCGAAGCGCCGGGCGAACTGGTTGACGTCCCAGGGGTCGTCGAGGACGCCGGGGCTGCCATCGGCGTCCACCGGCGGCGGCTTCGAGCGGAAGCTGACCTTCGTCTGGCCACGATCGGTCTGGGCCAGAAGGATCGAGACGCGGACCGAGCCGATCGACAGCGGCGCGTTGACCAGGGTGGTGAGATCCCCAAGGCTGCCCTCCGTGGCCCGGAAGTCCTCGGGGCCCAGCGACATGAGCGCGACCGCGCCGTCGCGGGCGTACTCCACCGAAGCGAGGGCCCGGGCCTGGAGGGCGAGGCGCCGAGGCTCGTACTGCTCCTCGATGAGCTGGTAGAGCCGCGACTTGTCCACCCCGCACTCGAGCAGGCGAGCAGCGACGCGGAAGGCCTCGGCGCCGGCGGCGGCATACCGGAACCAGCCGGTGTCCGTAGCCAGCCCGACGAAGAGCGCTTCGGCCACCCCGCCGGGGCCGCCCGTCAGCGGGCAGCGCATCTCATCGAGCAGCCCCACGATCAATTGCGTGGTGGAGGCGGCCGAGGCGTCGACCAGCCGCAGAGACGCGACGTCGTCGCCGTGGGAGTGATGGTCGATGCCCAGAACGTGCTCGTGATGGCGCCGCAGCCAGGGGCCGAGCGGCTCGAGCTGCGACCACGCCCCGGTGTCGGTGACGATGGCCAAGTCGTAGTCGTCGCCGGGCAACGATGACTCGGCCGCGTCCACCATCGCCAAGGGCGTCTCGCCAGCGATCGTCCGCAGACTCGCCTCGAGCGGTCCCATGAGGTAGATGTCCGCCGAGCGGCCCTTGGCGGTGATCGCTCGATAGAGCGCCAGGGACGAGCCGATGCCATCGCCGTCGGGCTTGGCGTGGGTGGTGAGCATGATGCGGCGGGCGGACTCGATCCGCCGGGCCAGCTGGGGAACCGTCGCGTTGGAGACGTACTGGCTCATGGGCAGACGGGGGACGGGCGACCGCTCGAGGCGACCTGCTCGAGGTCGCGGCGAATCTGATCGGTGAGCAGGTCGATCTGCCGGTAGGCGATCTGGTCGCGAAGCCACCGGTCGAAGCGCACGCGGATCTTCCAGCCGTAGTCGTCGAGGGGCCCCTCGTACCCGATCAGGTGGGCTTCGCACACCCGCGGGTGATCGCCGAAGGTCGGCTTGACGCCGACGCTGATCGCGGCGGGAAAGCTGCAGCCGTCGGGCCGGACCGCAACGCCGCCGTAGACCCCGTCGGCGGGCAGGAGACGATCGCAATGGTCGATGTTGGCAGTGGGCACGCCGATCTCCCGGCCGCGGCGATCGCCGGCGACCACCTCGCCGACCAGCTCATAGGGGCGGCCGAGGAGCGCCGCGGCGTCGCGGACGCGGCCGCGGCCGAGGAGCCACCTGATCATCGAGCTGCTGACGACGACGACGTTGTGATCGGTGAGGGTGGCCTCGACGGGATCGATGATGATCGTCCGGTAGCCGTGGCGGGCCTCGAGGTCGATCAGCGTCTGCGGCGATCCGGCGCGGTCGCGGCCGAACCGGAAGTCGGGTCCCTCCACGATCACCGTCGGCGAGTACGTCTTGACCAGCGATTCGAGAAACGCCTCCGGCGACTGGCCCAGGACCTCGGGGGTGGGCGACAGCCCCACGACCTCGTCGGCCCCCGCCGGGGGGCCGTCGCCGCTCAGATCTGTTTCGAGCGCTCCGTAGCGGCCTCCAGCCGCACACTCGCTCTGGTACGGCCGCGCCGCAGTGTCGGCGGGCCTGATCGGGCGCGAGTCGCTACACCTTGAAGAAACCTGCTTTAGCCACTCAACCCGCTGCTCGAAGCTGCTCAGCCGACGCGGGGCGTCTTCGGGGCGGAGCACCGAGAGCGGGTGCGGATCGAAGGAAAGGACGACAACCCTCCCCCGCTCGCCCACCGCCCCGCGGGCGGCCCGGACCAGCTCGAGATGGCCCCGGTGCGCGCCGTCAAAGCTGCCGACCGTGATGGCGGTGCCGTTGGACATAAGCGATCACCATAGGCCCAACACCGCGGCCGGCCAAGGGTGACCCGCCCAGCCCCATCCACCCGGGCTCCTTTTCCGGCTCCTTCTCTTTCTCGTCCCTCGTCCCTCGTCCCTCGTCCCTTCTTCCCTATCCCAGCCCCTTCGCAGTCAGGTACCCGACCCCCGCCGCCATCGGCAGGGTGACCACCCAGGCGATCAGAATCCCCCCCACGACCCGCCCCCGGGCCTTTCCAGTCCACAGGCTGATGCCGAAGATCGCGCCCGTGGAGACGTGGGTGGTCGAGACCGGCGTGCCCAGCAACGAGGCCCAGATCACCAGGATGCTGGCCACCGCGTTGGCCACGAATCCCTGGCCGCGGTTCATCTCGGTGATCCGCTTGCCCATCGTTTGGGCGATCCGGCGTGAGTGGAGCAGGCCGCCGGCGGCCATGGCCACCGCGATCACCGCCAGCGAGACCCGGGAGTCGAGGCCCGACCAGGTCGCCGCGACCAGCAGGCCCAGCACCTTCGGCGTGTCGTTGAGCCCGCGCGCGAACCCCAGCGCGAAGCCCGAGACCTCGTGCAGCCGATCGACGATCGTCTGCGCGGAGAGCCCCAGGACCGTGCCGTCGTAGCGCTGCCGGCACTGTGCCACCTCCTCCACGCTCAGCGCGATTCCCGTTCGCCCCAGGACGAAGGTCCCGTCGGCCGCGGTGTCGACGCGCTCCGACGTCCGGGCGATGCACAGGCAGGTCACCTCGTCCACGCCCAGCCGGCGCCGCAGCCGGCTCAGCACCGGATAGAGCCCCCCGGCGATCAGCACCGACAGCAACGGGCTGATCAACAGGGGAAGCATGAAGCGGCCGGTGAGACTCGACCACTCGATCGATGCCGGCGCCGCGGCGAGGCCGGCGCCGACGAGGCCGCCGATCAGTGCGTGGGTGGTGGAGACGGGCAGCCCGAGCCGCGTGGCCGAAAGCACCGTGGCCGCGGCGCCCACCCCGACCGCGACCAGGAAGACGGGATCGGCCACGGTGGCGTCGGGCACCAGCCCCTGGCCCCCGAACGCCCGCACCAGCCGCGCCGCCACGAACACGCTGGCGACCGACCCGAGAACCTGGGCCACCGTGGCCAGGGCCAGCGCGCCTCGATATCCCAGCGTCTCGGATCCGTAGATGGTGGCGGTGGCCTTGAAGTTGTCGTTGGCGCCGTTGGCGTAGGCCACCACCAGCACCGTCAGCAGGAGCAATCCGATCATCTCGCCGACCCCAACCGCGCGCCCGCCTCGATTGTTCCCGCCCCCTTCACCGGGGGCCCGGAACCCCGCCCCGACCGGGGCGTCGATCAGGTTAGAGCATGTGCATTCAAGGTGTAGCGGTTTGCGCCCGATCAGGCCCGCCGACACTTCGGCGCGGCCGTACCAGAGCGAGGGTTTGGCCGGAGGCCGCTACGGAGCGCTCGAAACAGCTCTAGCGTACCGCCGTGTGGGCGGTCGCCGATATCATGGGCCGCAGCCCGGCCCCGGCCCGATCGGAGTTCTCCATGATAAAACTGAAAAACCGTCAGCAGGCAGCCTCCATCCTTTTATTGATTGTCTTGCTGATCGGGGCGCCCCGGCCGGGGTTCGCCCAGAACGTCCCGCAGGAGTCGGGCGCCACGACGGTCGTCGTCGAGTCGACGATCGAGGCGGTGACCGTCTACCTCGGTCGCGCCGCGGTGACCCGGACGGCCCGGCTCAACCTGGAGCCCGGCGTCTTCGCGCTGCAGTTCAACGGGCTGCCGGAGTCGATCCAGCCCGAGTCCCTCCAGGCGCGGGCCACCGGCCCCGTCAACGTGGTCGGGGTCGATTACGAGCAGAAGGTGGTGGCCGCCTCGCCCTCGGAGCCGGTGGCCGAACTCGACCGGCAGATCGAGCACACCAAAGCCGCCCTCAAGGAGGTCGAGGACGAGCGGTCGACGATCGCGGCCCAGGAGGCCTTCATTACGGCGATGAGTGACCGGGCGACCGACGACGCGAGCGAGCAAAGCGGCACGGCGGCCCTCGACCTGGGGGTGGTCCGCCAGCAGCTCGCCTTCATCGCCGAGGAAAGGGCCAGGCTCTTCGCCCAGGGACGCGAGCTGGACACGACCCAGCGGGACCTCGAGAACCGGCTCCGCGTCCTCGGGGCCGAGCGAAGCGCCGTGGCCGGTCACTCCACGGTGAGCCGCACGGCGGTGGTCTGGGTGGTGGCGACGGCGCTCAGCGAGGCCACGGTCGAGCTGGTCTATCTCGTGGCCAACGCCGAGTGGGAGCCCGTCTACAACATCCGGGCCTTGCCCGACGGCACCTCGGTGACCCTGGAGTACGACGCCCTCCTGTCGCAGCGCACCGGTGAGGACTGGGACGACGTGCCGCTCCGGCTCTCGACCGCCCAGCCCACCTCGGCGGCCAACCCGCCGGGCCTGAGCCCCTGGTACGTCGACGTCCAGCCGCCCTCCGCGGGCGGGCGAGCCACCACGGCCCGGACGCCGCCGGGCCCGGAGGTCGGCTTCGCCGCGCTCGACCGTCCCCACCTCGCCGCCAGCTCTGTGGACAAGCGCAAGGCCCTCGAGGTCCTGGCCGCCGACGCCGAGGTGGGCGGGACGGGTCCGTCGGTCACCTTCGCGCTTCCGCGCCTGGTCACCGTCAAGTCGAACGCGGCCAAGCGGCAGCGAACCCGTATCGCTTCCATCGCGACCGAGCCCGAGTTCATCCACGTGGGGGTACCACTCCTGACCGACGCGGTCTACATCCGGGGCAAGCTCACCAACGCCAGCCCCTACCAGTTGCTGCCGGGGCGAGCGTCGATCTTCGTCGGGCAGGACTACGTCGGGCCGACCGGGGTCGAGCCGGTGGCCCCCGGCGGCAGCTTCGAGGTGCACTTCGGCATCGACCAAGCGGTCCGGGCGACGCGGCAGCTCGTGGCCAAGAAAACCTCCCGGACCGGCCTCTTCAGCGGCGGCCTCCAGACGAGCTACTCGTACCGCCTCGAGATCGACAACGGAACCCCCAAGGCGGTCACCCTCGAGCTCTGGGACCGCTACCCCGTCTCCCGCACCGACCAGATTCGGGTGGAGCTGATCGATCCGAGTCGGCCGCTGGCCACCGACGCCGCGTACGTCGACCAAGACAAGCCGCGGGGGCTGCTCAAGTGGGTGCTCAACATCCCCGCCGGCTCCACCGGTGCCACGCCGTTCGTGATCACCTACGGCGTCAAGGTCCACCGCGCCCGAAACGTCGAGATGACGAGGTTGCCTGAATAGGGAAGTGACGGAGTCACTTGCTCTCCCCAACTCTTGCCACCCCGCACGGTTGCGTTCCGATAACCGCCAATCGTCCGGCCGCGGTCAAGCTCACCTTCCCACGCGTCGACTCCAGACGACATGCAGGCCTCGGGTATCTCCGGATCGTCGTTCGCCGCCATCGGCGGTGGGGTGCGCGGTGAGCTGAAGGCGAACCTGCTGCGGGAAGCCTTCGACGACGCCGGGGTGCTCGACGCCAACCTCGCCGAGGGCTTCCGGGCGGTCGAGTCCCTGGCTCACCAGGTCACCAAAGCCGGCCTCGCCCAGGCCAGGCAGGACCTCGTCGGCGAGTTGATCGATGTTCTTGGGTGAAGAGTCCCTTCTTATTCAAACCCACCACGCCGCGCCCGGCTTCTCCTCGATAACCACCTTGCTCAGGTAGGCGACGGCCTTCTCCAAGCCCTCGGACATCGAGAGCAATGGATCCTCGTGCTCGATGCTGAGCACGCCGTCGTAGCCGTAGCGGCGCAGCATCGAGACGAAGGGTTTCCAGAACTCATCGCCGTGGCCGTAGCCGCAGGTGCGGAAGGTCCACGCACGGCGATTGATCTCGCCGTAGGGACGCGCATCGAGATAGCCGTTGATCGGGCCTTCGCGGCGGTCGAGCTCGGTGTCCTTGGCGTGCACGTAGTAGAGCAGCCCCGCCTCGCCGAGCGCTTGGGCCGCCCGGACAGGGTCGATACCCTGCCAGAAGAAGTGCGAGGGATCGAGGTTCGCCCCCAACGGGGTCTTGCCGCGGAGCCCCGCCGCCTTGGTGGCCGCCCGCGAGAGGCGGATGAGCGTGTCGGGGTTGTACACGCAGAAGCCCGGGTGGGCCTCCCACGCCACCACGACCCCGTGCTCGCGGCAGAGCTTCGCCTGCTCGGCCCAATAGGGAACGAGCACCTCCTCCCACTGGTACCGGAGCACTTCCTGGTAGTCCGGCGGCCAGGCGCAGGTGACCCAGTTGGGCGTGCGGTCGGTCGCCGACCCGCCGGGGCAGCCGGAGAAGGTGACGACGACCTTGGACCCCAGCTTGGGGGCCAACCGCACCGCGGTGGCGAAGGCCTCGTGGTCCTCCCGGGCCCGCGTCCGATTCGGATGCACGGGGTTGCCGTGCACCGCCAGGGCCGACAGCTCCAGCTCGTGCTCGGCCAGCTTGCTCTTTAGCTCGTCCTGGAGGCGGCTTGAGCCGAGTACCTTCTTGGGGTCGAAGAAGGGCCGGCCGGGATACCCCCCCACGGGCAGCTCGATGGCGCGGAGCCCAACCTTGGCGCAGTAGCCCAGCACCTGGTCGAGGTCGATCCCGGCAAACAGAGCCGCCATGACGCCGAGCTTCATGCAACTTCACCCCGCAACGTGCGAAAGTCTCCGCGGGAGGATACCCGCCGGGGCCGGACGCAGCATCGCCGATGAAGCCGGGCACCGCAAGGGAGGCCGTTGACCGGCACCCCCGGCCCCAGGGAGATTCGCAAAGCGGACGGTTCTCGTAATGCACAC
>SMVA01438779.1_pt1 | contig 11495 bp, 6 predicted proteins | sample 2456451 | NCBI WGS metagenome assembly SMVA01 (sample SAMN11095933, study PRJNA526329) | marine sediment metagenome | biome: Marine sediment; feature: Surficial sediment; material: Deep marine sediment; isolation source: Hadal surficial sediment | place: Pacific Ocean | collected 2014-05 | depth 0-1...
AGGCAACGTCATCATCGGTCATTACCCGGATGGAAGTCTCTGCAAAGCCGCCGATGAACTGCTCACCATGAATCATGATGAGGCCGACGATGGAGCCGGAAATCAGCGATTCAATCGGCCGATGCGTGATGACCGCGAGGACGAAAACGACCAGCGTCGGGATTAAGGAAACGGCGCCGAGGTCATCCACGGAGTCTGAACCTCAGGAGACCCTGCCTTCGCTTGCCAGCGTCGCTATCTGCAGTCGAATCAGTATGAGACGCATCCAGCCACATAATTGCGGTACTGCGCATACAGAAAGGAACTATTCTTGTTATGGTAGGAAGCCATCGTGGGCGCCATTCCAGTTAATGAAATTTACAAGTTAACTGTTCAGTACGTTACCATAATACCGGAATAAAATTCCCTCCGCCGTGTAAGTGAGGATGATTGATGGCCGTGCGTCTTCCCAAATTGATTGCGACCTCCGTCGTCAGGGGCAGTCAGCAGGGCGAAAGTCATGGTGGCGTGTTTACCGTCGATTTCGAAAATCAGGAAGGCGCACAACACATCGATTGGAATACAAGCAATATTGATTTCGAGGGGCGCGGCGCTGACAGGGGATTGCGTGGTATCGCCCTGGACGGGGACGATATCTATATCGCAGCAAGCGATGAACTGTTTTGCTACGACCGTGACTTCAACCTGGTGCGCTCGAACAAGAATCGCTACCTCAAGCATTGTCATGAAATCTGCCGCATGGAGCGGATGCTTTTCCTGACAACGACCGGATTTGACAGTTTGCTCGCATTTAATCTGGACACCAGGGTATTTGAGTGGGGCTTTCATTTGCAACGGCAATACGGGAAGTGGACGGGCCACACATTCGATCCGCAAACGCAAACCGGTCCGCGGCCGGTCAACGATTTCCACATCAACATGGTGCATGTCGATGCGTCCGGTATTTTCCTGAGTGGATTACATACGAATGCACTGCTGCATATCAACAGCAAGTGGGAAGTAACAGAGGTGTGCGATCTGCCGTCCGGTGCGCATAATGCGAGACCGTGGAAGGACGGTGTGCTCTTCAACGATACAGCGAGTGATGCTGTTCGCTATGTGTGCCGTGATGGCACCGAAAATGCATTCAAGATAAGGTCCTACGATGAATCGGAAATTGAATTCTCCGGCATCGATGATTCCAGGATTGCACGCCAGGCGTTCGGCCGTGGACTTTGCCCTGTTGGCGAACGCTTTGTCGCTGGCGGTTCATCGCCTTCGACCATTACACTTTATGACCTGGAAACAAATATGATAGTTACGACGGTCAACCTGTCCATGGATATCAGAAATGCGATTCATGGTTTGGAAGTCTGGCCGTACGAAGACTGATCGCCCGCCCCAGCTGCAAAAAAAACCGGGGCAAGGCCCCGGTCTTTTCTGTCTTTCCAATTAGAGCTCAATCACCCCAGCGCTTCATGTAACGAATACCGACTTCGAGCGGCCGGTTGGTAAACACGGATTGAATATGAGCGCGACCATCTGCAATCTGCGCCGCAGCCCATTCGTACTGGCCTGTATTTATCGTGTACATTGCGCGTTCGTCCGTGACATTATTGACGAACACATCGACTTGCCAGTCTTCACCCATGATGCCTACTCGAATGTCGCCGATCACGTAGGATGGATTCCGGAATTGGGCATTTGGTTCATCAGCCTTAGAAAGCGGCTCAAGTATGTTGAGGCTGTCGCCCGTATACGACCACTGCGTGCGGATGAAGAAATCTTGCGCTCCCAGGAAGCTCGTCGGCTGGTGGTACTCGATCCACGCCGCCGCCTTTGAACTCGGAACGAGCGGCAACCTGAGCCCCTTGATCAGGTTCGGGGTGCCATCGCCATTCAAGTCATGCGCGGTGTCGGTCTCGGCCTCCATCTTCTCGTAGTTGACACCGAGCAGCCAGTTCTCATTCGGCGTGTAGTCGAGTTCGAAATTCACGCCCGAGATGTGCGCCTCGCCCAAATTCGCGATGACCTGCTGCCAGGGCTGCCCGCACACCCCGGCTATCGCGTCGTTCGGGTTGGGGCAAGGCTCTTGTGATGGATCGACAATGCTGAGCTGATAGTCCTCCCACAGCATGTAGTAGGCGGTTACATTGAATCGGCCCCTGCCGCCGGCAAAGTTGGACTTAAAGCCCATCTCGTAGTTGTTCATCAGGTCTGATTCGTAGGAAGTCGGGAAGAACGGCTGACCGCGGGCTCGATTAATGCCACCTTGGCGCACGCCCTGCGTGTAGAGGCCGTAGATCATCTTATCGTCGCCAATGGCATAATCCAGGCTGACTTTCGGAATGACTTGGTCTTCCTTACCTTCGCGTCCGAAAGGACGGAGGTCGTTTGCAATACGGAACTGTCGAGTCGAACTTACCGCAGTGTCCGGCTCGCCCTCGTTGAAATTAACTCGACCCGGATGGTTGACAAAGTAGAAGTTCTCGTTGCTGCGATCGAAGTAACGACCACCCACCGTCAGATTAAGTTCGTCATTGATGTGCCAGGTCACCTCACCGAATACGGCGAATTGCTCCCAGTCGGTATGGCTTCCTGAAGACCAGTGTGAGGTCACATTCGGAAGCGTGGTAGGCGTGCCATAGTAGTTGGTGAAGTACCACTCCCAGTACTGCAACGAAATTGAATCCTGGTAGATATTGCCAGCGCCGAAGCCCGCTTTCCCACCGGTGGTCGGCGTCGCAAACGGCGCCAGCCAGGAGTCCTTACTCTCTTCGTAGTAACCACCAACGAGCCAGTCGAAAGTATCGCCCTCGCTGTTAAGGCGCAACTCAACCGTCAACTTGTCGTCGTTTGTGACGTAGGGGTAAGAGCTGAAGAAATCGCCATCGACGGTCGGACCCTGGCAATACACCGGCCACCACACAACATAGCCTGTATCCGGATTCGGCCAGACGTTGGCACTCGTGTAATAGGGAAAGTATTGGGGGTTGGCGTCGATATAAGCGGGTGTGTAATTCGAATCGTGGCAATACTGCGCCGCCCAGTAATGTGCGTAGGTTGTAATGTCTGACATACCCTCTATTTCACGATCGAAGTAAGAAACTGCCGCGACGAGTCGCCCAAATCCCAGATCGCCTTCGACCACCAGCGAGGCCATGTTGAACTCTTCGTAGCGATAATCGTCGTGGAATTTAACGGTCTTGAGGTCGCCGACAAAGGGATCGAAAGAGTTGTCCGCCCCTTGATCGGATTTCTGGTAATGATACGAAGCCGTCGCCGCCCACTTGTCATTGAGTTCCCAGCGCAGATGTACGCGGCCGCCATAGACGTCGTTTTCGTTCCAGTTTTTTTCGACGACCGCAGCGTTATCGAGCGTGCCCCACCCAGACGGTGCCAAGTTCGTGCCCCCCAGCCCGTGCCAGTCGGAGGTATGTCCGAACACGTTGTCGATGAAGCCGCCATCGCGGTCATTGTAGCCGACGACGCGTAGTGCCAACCTGTCTTCCACTAACGGAATATTGAATACTAGTGATCCGCGATAGCTCATTTCGCTCTCGTCGCCGCCGCGAAGCTCGCCGTCAAATATGGCTTCGTACGTATTCATTAGCGGCTGGTTGGTCAAGATGCGCATCGTGCCCGCCTGCGCATCGGAGCCGTACAATGTGCCCTGTGGACCTGACAGCGCCTCGATGCGTGCGATGTCGACCGTGCGAATCGATGGTTGCGAACCGGTTTGTGTAATTGAGATTTCGTCCAGGTATACGGACGATGTCGACTGGCCGATGTAGTCGGGGCCGGTAATCGCGCCACGGAATACGACTGTGGTTGAGCTGCCGCCGTAGTTAACGACGTTAACGGACGGCACGAAGCGTGCATAATCCTCCATGCCCTTGGCGCCCATCGCGGCGAGCGACTCCTGCGTGATCGCCTGAATCGTGGCAGGAATGTCCTGCATGGAAACGTCGCGCTTGGTTGCCGTTACGATAATTTCTTCGAGCGCATAATCGCTGTCGTCGGCTTCCTGCGCGAGTGCTGCGAATCCCGGATAAAGAGCGGCGGTGACAGCGGCAGCTACGGGTGTAATCAAATTCCTGGTCGGCGTTTGCATGATTCAGTCCCCCCCCCCATTCGAAGTGCGATCGTGTAGTCCGTACAAAATCGTTCGTGACGCACGCCTAAATTTATTGCAGTTTGATAGAGACTACAAGGTTTAGGCTGTAATTATGCCACATGGCAACCATCTGTAGCGAAAAAACCACAATGATCAGGCCGCTATAGACCAAAATCCGCTGATTGCGGACTTATGCCTTTCGGTTCTTAGGACACCAACCATTTGAATTTCAACAGCTTGAGATTAATTCTCATCCGCCTACGCCAGTGACGCGGGCAAATCATCTTCCTGCCTGTCACGCAGAACAGGCTCCAGAATATGAACCAGCGTTTCCAATTGCGCTTCGTAATTGCGCCAGAGGTTTACCGAGCTTGAGTAGATTGGCCGCCGTACCTGCTCCGAACTCGCCGTTTTGACCGCACGCTCGGTTTCATGAAATCGCAAACAGGCGCCTTCAAAAGGCAGCCCGCAGAAATCCAGGATACGTCGCACGTTGGCTTCAAGATCCGCAACGACTTGCTCGTAGTGCACATCAAGTACAAATCCCGGCAGCACATCGTGCCAGTGATCCATCAGGCGGCAGTACTGAATATAGTATTCGCCAAGTTCTGTCAGGTCGTAACTGAATGGCTGGCCACTCGCGAAGAGTTGCTTGTAAGAACCGAAACAACTGTCCAGCGGGTGGCGTCTCGCGTTGATTATCTTCGCGTTTGGAATCGCCAGACTGAGAATCCCGATAGAGATAAAATTGTTCGGATTTTTGTCGACGAAGTATGGAGCATTACGTCTGAATATTTCTGTCCTTTCCAGGTAGTCTGTGCCAATAGCGGCCCATTCATGCAGGTCCAGGGCCGCCAATTGCTCCGGGAATCGCTCACCACCTTTTCTCTTGCGGCGGACCCCGCGTACAACGCGCGACAGGTCGCCGAGTTCATGTGTGCCGTCAACCTGGCTGTGACTCGCCAGGATTTGTTCGATCAGGGTGGAACCGGATCGCGGCAGGCCAACAATGAAAATAGGCGTGATTTCGGTGGCTGCAGCACCTTTGTTTTTCGCTAGAAAATCCTTATCGAATAGCTCGATAATGCGGCCGTAAGTACTCTCAGTTTCGACTGGATCATAGGACTCGGCTAATCGTCGTATCGAGTTGCATTTTTCGAAATTCGAGAAGGCGCGCGTGAAGTCTTTGCGGGATTCGAGCTCCAATCCCAATGCATTGTGGATCTCCGATCTCGATTCGTCCGGCAGATCCCCCCTGTCCAGCAATGTCTCCATTGCTTCGACTTCTTCGTCCTCAAAGCGAAATGTTTTGAGATTGGCGAGACTCCAGTATGCCTCGGCGTGGTCGGGTTTGGCGGAGATCGCGCGGCGATAACTCGCAATGGCTTCGGCGCCTAAGCCGAGCGTCTTCTGATGATGCGCCATGCCGCACATTGGGCCTGCCTTGTCGGGCGCAATTTCGAGCGCTTTCTTGTAAGCACGAATGGCCTCCTCGTGACCGCCCACCATACCTATCGCACTTGCATAGAGCACGTGGGATTCCGCCTTGTCGGGAGATAGCTGCAATACCCGACTGGCGCTTTCGACGGCGTCATCGAATTTGTCCAGTTCACGCTGAACATTTGCGAGGTCCACCCAGGCCCGTACATAGTCTGGCGCGTTCGACAAAGCCTTTTTCAGAAAAACCTCAGCGTCGCTGTAGCGCTTATTTGTGACTGCGATCTGGGCCAGCAATCGTGCGGCTTCTACATGATCAGGATCTTTTGCCAGAATATCCCGATAGATCGTTTCCGCCGGCTGTGGGTCCCCATCCTGTTCATACTGGAGTGCCTTGCTGATTTCCGCGTCAAACGCCATGCGGCGCTTTGGAATTGATTCCTGAAAATATTGACCATATTCGGGCGGCTGCTTGGCATTTTGTGACTCGAGTTGCCTGGCGCGATCAAGCTTGTCGTGAATAGCCGCGTGGGCCGGATCCAGGCGCATCGCCTGTTCGTACGCCCTTCGTGCTTCCAGCGCGCGTCCCCGCATGAGAAAAAAGTCACCGAGCGTCTCATGAGCGGTGGCAAAATCCGGGGACAGCTTTATCGCCTCTTCGAGGCGGGATTTCGCGTCAACAAACCGCTTTAGTGCGAGATGGGCTTTGGCCAACAGGCAGAGCAGGTTGGCGTCCCCTGGAAACTTTTTCAGGGCGCGTTCGCAGACTTCCGCCGCGGAAGCCGCATCGCCGGATCGCATATGCATCAACGCGCGATTGAAGCGTTGCTCCTGGTTCAGTTCTTCTGCGATGACCGGCTCCGGGGTACCTGTGATTCGACGTCGAAGTTCAACACAGCGGGCAGTGGAGTACCAGTCCTGCTAATCCGCCACGCTCCGTCGGTCTCCTTGTGCGGGCCGGTAGAACGCATTACCTTTGCTTCCTGAATGCTTGATCATGAGCTGCACAATCCCTTGAAGACCTTCAAAGACGCCGTGCATACCCGTGACTTCGCCGTTACCGCGGAGATTTTCCTGCGGCCGGAATCGGATGCGGAGTCCATTCGGCATCAGGCGGACGTGTTGCGAGATCACGTCGATGCCATTCTCCTTACGGACAGCCAGTTTGGGCAGGTACACATGTCAACGCTGGTGGCAGCAAGCATCCTGATGGCTTGCGGCGTCGATGCGATAGTTCAATTAAGCAGCCGCAATCGCAACAGGATCGCGTTGCTCAGCGACTTGCTAGGGGCCGGCGCGTTGGGGATTACGAGTCTCTTGCTGGTGCGCGGCGAACGGGCACCGGAGGGATTCGATCCGAAGCCTAAACCAATTCTCGATGTCAACGCGGCTGAATTGATACGTATTGCATCGACGCTCAAGTCAGATTCAAGGCTCAGACACTGTCCGGATTTTTTTGTCGGCGGTGTCATCACGCCCCAGGTGCCACGCAAAAACTGGAAAGCAAAAATACTCGAGGAAAAGATTTACGCAGGTGCCCAATTCATTCAGACACATATCTGCATGAACATGGACTTGTTGGGAAAATTCATGAAACACCTGGTCTCGGAAGGCCTGGTGCAGCGGACGAGTGTCATCAGTGCAATCGCAGTAATGGAGTCAGCAGATGATGCCCGATGGCTCAAAAAGAACAGGCCCAATGTAATGATTCCGAATGCGCTGATTGAGCGCCTGGAGAACGCCGCTGATCCGCGCGACGAAGGGCTAACTATCTGCGCCGAGACGTTGCAGCAGATGATGGAGATGCCGGGCCTCGCCGGCGCAAGCATCATGGCCACACGTGACCTGACCACGATTCCGGAGGCAATCAGCAGGGCAGGCTTGTCCGGCTGAATGACGGATTCCCATGAGCAGTGATTCCCGAACAACGATGGACGACATTTTTCGACGCGTGAACGCCGGACAGTTGGACGAAGCCGAGGCGCTCTGCCGGCAGGCATTACAGGGGAAACCGGGCGACATAAATGTGCTCGGCATGCTCGGCGCGATACTGTTAAAAAAGAAACAACCGGAAGAGGCGGAGGTATTGCTTAAGCGCACAATCGAACTGGAGCCTGCTTTCGCCAAACCGCATGAAGACCTGGGCCTTCTATACCTGGATCGTGGCGACGCGGAGCAGGCTCTTGCCTGTCTTGAGAAGGCCATCGTACTGGATGAAAGCCTGGTATCTGCACAGCGGGGAATTGCCGTGGTTTTGCACCGGCTTGGCCGGAACGACGAGGCAGAAGCAGCCCGTGCCCGATTCATGAACCTGTCGCCCACAGCGGACTCGCTGGCCGAGGCAGACGCGCTCAGGAAGGCAGGCGACACTGAGCGCGCGGAACAAATCTGCCAGGAACTCATTACGCGCGAACCCGAAAACATCGCTGCATTAAGGCTTCTCGCAATTATCGCTTCTGATGAGGAGCGATTCGGCATCGCGGAAGGCTTGTTGCGTCGCATCCTCAAACTGGCTCCCGGCAACGTTGCCGCGTTGCGCGACCTCGGCCGCTTTCTCGGTGACCGCAGCCGCTACCCGGAGGCGATCGAAATGCTGGAGCAGGCTATCGCCATTGATGCGGGCAATGCGGATATTCAAGTAGTCCTTGGAGACATGCTCAGCATCGTCGGCCGGTCCGCGGACGCATTAGCCGCTTATGTGGAATGCCTCGAGCGATCACCAGATGACCCGGCAGCGCTCATTGGCCGCGGTCACATGTTGCGCATTTGCGGAAGGCGCGAGGAGGCAATCGAGTCTTACCGGCGTAGCCTGGAAATCCGCCCGGAGAATGGTGATACCTGGTGGAATCTGGCGAGCCTGCATGGCTATCAGGTATCAGATGATGAAGTCTCGGCAATGCGCGCAACAGTCGATGCCGGTGGCCTTTCACCCGAATCGGCAGTTGGCTTCCGTTTTGCACTCGCCCGCGCTTGTGAACAGCGCGAAGATCATGCAGGCGCCTGGGAACAATACACGCTAGGCAACTCGGGAAAACGGGCGCTGGTCAAATACGATCCGGTCGAGACAGAGGTACTGCACGGCAAACTGCGAAACGCGCTGACCAGCGACATCTTTGGCAAAGATATCGCCACGCCGCCGCAAGACAGGACGCCTGTGTTTATTCTCGGCATGCCAAGGTCAGGGTCAACCCTGATTGAGCAGATCCTTGCCAGTCACAGCATGGTCGAGGGGGCGGGAGAACTGCCATACATCATCATGATGTCAAAGGCCCTGGGTGCAAACAGCACGGATAATGCTCGATACCCGGAAATCATGAAAACGCTGGACGCGTCGCAACTGACCGGGCTTGGCAGGAGTTATCTGCATTACACGCACACACATTGCGCAAGTGATGACCCGTATTTCACGGATAAGATGCCGGCCAATTATTCGCACGTCGGACTGATACATCTGATCTTGCCGAACGCCAAAATTATTGACGCACGCAGGAATCCCATTGCGACGTGCGTTGCAAACTATCGAACACTTTTTGCCCAGGGCAAAAACCAGGCTTACGATCTGACAGAGCTTGCCGAATATTATTTGCAATACGTGAAAATGATGGGTCACTGGGACGATGTATTGCCAGGGCAAGTCCTTCGTGTGCAATACGAAGACGTTGTTGCCGATCTCGGCCACGAAGTCCGCCGTATTCTCGATTTCTGTGAATTGCCGTTTGAAGAGTCCTGCATCAACTACGACCAAAGCGCGCGGCCGGTGAATACCGCAAGCTCAGAACAGGTAAGGCAGCCGATCTACGATTCCGCGGTCAATTTCTGGAAGAATTACGAATCACATCTCGACGAGCTGAAGGAAATACTCCAACCTGTCTTGTAGGAGCCCGCCCCTGCGGGCGATCTTCGTTCGTCGATGGAGGTTGACTGGGCTTAGCAAACATTTGTGGACGCGCTTTGCGCGTCCCTAAATGTTTGTCGCCCGGTAGGCCGGGCTCCTACGACGCTTGGGTAGTTTCGATTTGTTCAGCTGGAACGTAGTCGAAGATGAAGGTAATGCGATCCTCGGCGCCCTTGTTCATCACCGAGTGTGTTTTCTGATTGTTTAGTTCGTAGGCTTCCCCGACTTTGAGCTGGTACGGCTGACCGTCGACCATGATTCGGACGCGGGGATTCGTCGTAATCGGAACATGGATCCGGTGGCCATGGTGGAATGACGGGTGTTTGTCGACATGCGGTGATATCACGTTACCAGCAAGCAATTTGGCTGCCATCGCCCTGATCACGGTGCCGCCGGGCGGATAAAACCGCGTAATGATGTCGTTCATCAGCGGTAAAGCCACCTTGGACAATCTTGGCCAACCCGGCTCCTGGCTAACGACGACGTCCGGCCATCGCTCAATATCGATAAATACCAGAACAATTGACTCAGTTGCGTGATGAACCTCGAATTGTTCCTGCCGGTACTTGTCCTCCTGCCAGGCGATTTCGTCCTGTGCCAGGATCGCCTCGCGCAACGCATCGCTGTCAATCGGACCCAGCTCGCGCAGTGGGGAATCTATATCCATTAATTGGTCTCTTTACCTGGCATCTGCGGATGATCGAAGCGTACCAGACTGTGACAGTACGTAGTGCCGTATTGCTGCTGACTTGTTGCGGGCGATTTCCTGTTTTTCGCATAAATTCGAGAGAATGCCAAGTCTTGTCAATCGCGGCGTATTGCTTACGCCGATTTAGTGATCCGTCATCTCGCCAAACTTACGGCGCGCCAACGAGGCGCATACCGGCCCAGCAGAAGTCGGGGAGCGTCGGTCGTTGGTCCCGCAGGCGTCGGAGCGCTCGCTGAAATGCCTCCGAGGGATTGTGTCCCGACACCCAATACTGGAAAAACAACTGAGCCAATTCGGACGCCAGGTCATCTCTCACGACCCACGTGGACGCAAGCACGCTCCGGGCACCGGCCGCCAGGAAAACAGCCGTGAGATCGAGACCCGGTGCGCGAAGCGTTGATGGAAATACGGACTCACAGACGACGTTTGAGACGATTTCGCATTGCGGGAGGTCCAGCCCCGCTATGAGTTCGCCAATGCTCAGATCCAGCCACCCTGGCCCAATCAACGAATCGAAAGGCATCCGTGCGTTGTGGGTCGCGCGGGCAACAATGTGCAACACCTGGGCCGCCGCCGCGTCCGTCCAGAAGGAGTCGGCGTCCGGAGCCAGTTTGCACGGCTTGGTTCCAAGTGTTTCGGCGACGGCGTCGGCTGCGGAATCAGCGGAATCCAGATCGGCGTCGATCAGGCTCCGAAGCGCGACGCGTTTACGCTGGGAGTCGTTAAGAGGCGTTCGACTAATGCAGGCGCGGAGTGCGCAGAGGGACGGTACGTAGGTCACTGGCACACGGTCGATCAGACGCTCGTTTCCAGAGCCTATCGGGGTGGCGTGGAGCGGGATGTCAACGAGGTCATCGCCGACGAGAATTAGCTGAGTGATGCCGTCTTCGACTAATCCTTGCAACAGGTCTCCCCAGTTGCACCTGACTTCATCCATCAATCTTGAGAAATTGACGGCGCCCTCGGTCTCGACCTCCGGAGAGCCGGCGCCATGACGTAAGGAGTTGAAATAGGCGCGGCTCCACTGTTTGTGCACTTCAATCAGCCTTTTCACATTCGGCCTGTCCGGTGCGACGAACGAAGACACCTCGTTGCCGCGTTTCCGGGCAACCCACGTCAGGATTCCTTCCTCCGTGTTGACGGCCTGCAGCAGTGCCGTTCCGTCGACGAGCTGCGCGAGGATTTCGTCGAGCACGACCATTGGATCGGCGTCCGCGGCAGCAGGTTTTGTGATCGATCGTTCTGGCGCCAGCACTCGAACATGGTTCGATTCAGATGGATTGTTTCCGATTGCAGCGCCCATTCGGCCCACCCAGTTCTGCCGGTCCTGGAAAAGGGAGTCCACCAGGAATCCGGTG
>SMVA01160254.1_pt1 | contig 11494 bp, 10 predicted proteins | sample 2456451 | NCBI WGS metagenome assembly SMVA01 (sample SAMN11095933, study PRJNA526329) | marine sediment metagenome | biome: Marine sediment; feature: Surficial sediment; material: Deep marine sediment; isolation source: Hadal surficial sediment | place: Pacific Ocean | collected 2014-05 | depth...
GTACAGGTTCCAGGATCTGCTGGGCTTGTCAGGTGAAACTTCAATCTCTCTGACTGTTAACAACCTGTTCGATCGCCTGCCTGATCCGCAGGAAACGGCGGTCACTCCTTATTCTGCATCTCTGGACCGGATCTGGGGCAGGTACTACAACGTGCGTTTTCAGCATACTTTCTAGTGCATAACAAGGACGAGATTGGGATAGGTTTCTTGGCCTTTTAAAGCCCGCTTTGAGAACTGAGTCATGCCGAAAAGTAATAATTTTCAATGTGCTCAATGGGTACGAGAAGTCCGCAGCAATCGATCCACACCGGCATTATAAAGCGTCATATCGACCGCACTGCGAACCATCTGTGAATCATCGAGTTGCATAACCTGTTCAAGCAGGTCCATAGCTACATCCATGGTCAGGCTGCGTATCACCGACTTTACCTTGAGCAGCATTGAAGCATTCATCGAAAGTACATCGAAACCCATAGCTATTAGCAATACGGCGGCGCCGGGGTCACCTGCCATTTCGCCACAAATACTTACCTGTTTGCCTTCCTTGTGTGTTTCGGTCACGACAAATTGCAAGGCTTGCAATACGGCTGGATGAAACGAGCTATACAGATGAGCCACGCGGGGATTATTTCGGTCCACCCCCAGAATGTACTGCGTCAAGTCATTGCTTCCCACGGAAATAAAGTCAACCATGCGTGCTAATACCCTTGTCTGGTATACTGCAGAAGGGAGCTCAATCATTACACCTACCGGTGGATATTCCACTTCAAGCCCTTCCTGCAATAATTCCCGATAAGCTTTTTTGATCAGTTGCACTGAGGAGACAACCTCGTTTACATTACAGATCATTGGCAACATGATCTGTAAATTATTCAGGCCTATACTGGCTTTCAGCATGGCACGTATCTGTGCAGTAAATATTTCCGGATGGTCCAGAGTGACCCTTATTCCCCGCCATCCGAGAAAGGGATTTTCTTCTTCTATTGGAAAATACGGTAAATCCTTGTCTCCACCCACATCCAGCGTACGCATTGTTACTTTCATAGGTGCGAAAGCTTCAAGTTGCTCCCGGTAAATATCCGCCTGTTCCTGTTCACTGGGAAATCGTTCACTTAGCAGAAAGGGTATCTCTGTTCGAAACAGTCCTATCCCTTCCGCGCCCTGATCAAGTGAATGCAGCACATCTGACATCAACCCTGTATTAACCCATAAATGAACGCGGTGATTGTCCGCCGTTTCACAGGGCAACTTCTTTATCCCGGCAAGCCCCCTGACCAACACACCCTCTTCCTTGATCGTATCGAGGTACCGGTTTCTCAGTTGATCCGTTGGATTGCTTATCAATTGGCCGGTATAGCCATCGACAATAACTTCTTTCCCATCGAGTTGATTTATTGGCACATCCACCACGCCCATTACCGTGGGTATACCCATACTCCTGGCCAGAATAGCCACGTGGGAACTACCTGAACCTTTTACTGAAATCAGCCCTTTCAGTTTTGCCTTGGGCACGTCAGCCAGCATTGCCGGGGTAAGCTCCTCACTAATCAGAATGGTTTTCCTGGGATAGGTGGGTTTTACTGGCTCTTTCTCTTGCAGATATAATAAAACCCTGCTGCAAAGGTCCTTGATATCAATGGCGCGTTCACGCAGGTAGGCGTCGTCCATCATCTCAAAATTACGCACGTGTTCATTTGCAACATAGGCCAACGCGCCCTGAGCCCAGACACCGAGCTTGATCTGCTCTACAACTTCCTTACCCAGCGCATCGTCGTCGAGCATGTGAAGGTAGACATTGAATAAATCTCTTTCTTTTTCTGGCACATGGCCGGCCATTCGGTCGTATAACGCGGCTATATCGCCACGTACTGCAGCAAGCGAGTTATTGAAAAGTTTAACTTCCTTCTTAATATTTTTCGCTTTACGCCGCGGAATCAAACTCAGGTCAGCAGGGGGAAAAACAACCAGAGCCTGACCAATGGCAACACCAGTAGCACCAGAAACACCGGTAAATGTTGTGTTCGTGGTTTTATGGCCAGAAGGGCTGGTGCCTTCAACTGCACCAGTTGCCTCTGCATGAGCTATAACGCCAGCCAATTGAGCCGAGAGAGTAATCAGAAACGCCTCTTCGCCTTCACTGAAGCTACGGGTCTCCCGGTCCTGTACAACCAGTACTCCAAGTACAGAACGGTGGTGAATAATGGGAACACCGAGAAATGAGGTGACATCCTCTTCCCCGGTCTCTGGAAGGTAGTGATAACTAGGATGTGACTGAGCATCAACCAGGTTGATAGGTTCCGCATGCTTGGCAACCAGTCCAACCAGGCCTTCACCAACGGCTAGACTTACATGCCCTACGGCAGATTGGTTCAAACCCTCAGACGCCATTAACACGTGGCAGTCAATATCGGAGTCTAGTAGATAAACCGAGCAAACCTGGGTGTCCATCGCCTCACGCACCCTGGTGACGATAATATCCAGGGCCGATTGCAAGTCCTTGGCCGAGTTTACCGCTTGCACAATATTGCGCAATTTATCTAGCATAGAGCTTTCCTAAAAGTGTCAGGACTTATTTTTAGTATTCAGTTCCTGAATAAGATGCTTACTTGACTGTACCATCCTGCCAAATCTATTGATTAAGGTATTTATGTAAAGGTTTCCTTAATTCTTGTAGTGCTTGTCGGTATACCTCTCTCTTGAAGTCAATTACCTGGCGTAGCGGATACCAGTAACTTACCCATCGCCATGAGTCGAATTCAGGCTCAGGGCTCCTTTTCAAATCAATCTCCGACTCTTCAACGTTGAGGCCGAGTAGATACCATTTCTGTTTTTGGCCAATACACAACGGATTGGTATGGTGCCGAATGAAGTTCTTAGGCAGGCGGTAGTGAAGCCAGTCCTTAGTCCGGTGAACAATTTTTACCTGCTGCTGTTGTAATCCAACTTCTTCATTAAGCTCTCGATACAAGGCCTGTTCCAGGGACTCACCCTGTTTTATTCCGCCTTGGGGAAACTGCCAGGCATTTTGACCAATGCGCTTGGCCCAAAGTAATCTACCTTCGTTATTACAGATTATGATCCCAATATTTGAGCGGAATCCCTGTGCATCAATCACGCTTTTCAGACCTTAGACACGGTAAAACTCTCATTGTTTCACAAACACCCAAGTATGATCAATGGTGGGGTGCAGCCAATATTGATAATAATCCTTATGTTTCAATTGGTTATGCCGCTCATATTGAGTTGGCCCGGTTTCGAATTACACAGCTTATTGGCTCCTTTGGCAGGTTATGAGCGGGTATAATGGCGGCTATTTAACTCCGGAAGCACTTTTACTTATGCGGTTGGCTTTATTTGATTTGGACAATACGTTATTGAGAGGGGACAGTGATCACGCTTGGGGTGAGTTTCTTATTTCCAAAGGGCTAGTGGATGCAAACGACCATGCTTCAAGCAACGACCATTTTTATCAGCAATATACCAACGGTAGGTTGGATATTAATGAATACGTACGGTTTACCCTCGGCCCGGTATTGGGCATGTCTATAGCTGACCTTGATGTATTGCATACGGAGTTTATGCGCGAATTTGTTTACCCGATGTTTTTACCCAAGGCCCGGGACTTGATCGCCTATCACAAAAATGAGGGTGATTTCTGCCTGGTACTGTCTGCAACCAATTCTTTTATTACCCATCCTATAGCTGCAGCATTAGAGGTCGATGGTATTCTTGCTACGGACCTGGTAGTTGCCGAGGATCGCTATACTGGGGAAATTGCAGGGATTCCCTGTTTCCAGGAAGGGAAGGTGCGCAAGCTGGAACAGTGGATTGGTTTACAGAACGAAAAGTTTATATTAGAAGAAAGTGTATTCTTCAGCGACTCCATCAATGACCTGCCCTTATTAAAAGCAGTTGCAACTCCTATTGCTGTCGACCCAGATCAACAGTTGGAACAGTTTGCCAAACAGAATTCCTGGCAGATAACCAGCTTACGTTAATTCCCCACTGCCCGATTTGAATATCAGTCGAACTGAATATCTACGATCAGATCATCGGCAATTCGTTCGAGTCCTTTCTGCAAATGATCCAGATCCAGATCCAGCGGAACATTCAAAGTGATCTTGGCATTAAACAGCGTTTCTCCTGACATCGGAGCAATGGTACATTCTGTATTCAGTTCTTCCACATTCACTCCCTCCCTGGCAAGTACAGCGGAAATTTCCCTGATAATTCCCGGACGATCGTTGCCAATAAGGCTCATATTTAAAGTATGACTTTTTTCATCAGGCTTTTCAGCGCCGACTTTTTCAATGATCAACTTCAAACTACCGGACAGGGCTTCGAGATCGCTAATTAATTTGTCAGCGTTTTCTTCCGCCACACTGACGCGTAAGATGCCTGCGAATTTGCCTGCCATTCGAGACATATTACTTTCCAACCAGTTACCCGAATTAGCCATCACTGTCTTTGCCAGCTGTTCTACCAGACCGGGTTTATCATCGCCGATTGCTGTTAATACCAGGTATGTTGTCATTGACTTTCCTCTTTACTAACTTCTATCGAATTTCCATTTAGAGATTGTTACTCATTGCGAGCGCACAGTGTGGCTCAGGCGTCGACTAAATTCAAAACAGTCCTATCTGTTTGTCCAGCAATTCTTTCATTGATGAGGACTTGAACACAAGAATTGAATCGACGATCGGGGTAATCTGTCGCTCGACATAAAAATCCACATCAATCGCCGACTGCCGATATTGTTTTGGCTCGGGGCCATTGATTGTCATTATATATTCAATCCAGCCCCCCTGGTCATACAGGTTAGGTAATCCTCTCTCATTGCGAATCACTTCAGCCTTTCTTGCTGCCTGCACATGGGGCGGAACGTTTTTAACGTAGTCTTTCAACTTGCGGCGAAGTCGTCTGCGTAAAACCAATTCCTTTTCATAGCAACCATCAAGAACGTCTGCAACAGTTTGTTTGATGAATTCTTCATAGGGCTGGTCGAGAAAAATTAACTCATAAAGTGTCTGTTGGAACTGACGTGCCAATGGAGACCAGTCGCTGCGGACAGTTTCCAAGCCTTTGAATATCAATCGGTATTCTTTCTCGCCACTTCCAGTACGGACAAGCCCAGCATAACGCTTCTTGCTGCCGGTTTCTGTCCCGCGAATTGTCGGCATCAAAAATTTCTGATAATGAATTTCGAATTCTATTTCCAGGCAACTATCAACTCCCATCTCAGACTTTAGCCGATCCGACCACCAGATGTTGAGCTGTTTCGCCAGTCCATGGCCTATCTCATCTACGGTAGCATTCCTTTGATTTCCCAGCAGAACAAAAACCGAATCAGTGTCCCCGTAGATCACCTTGTAGCCACTCTTTTCGATAAAATCCTTGCTCTCAATCATTAGCTGATGACCCCGTTTGGTAATTGAACTAACCAGGCGTGGATCAAAGAAACGACATCCAGTAGTGCCAAGTACACCATAAAACGAATTCATAATGATTTTGATTGCCTGTGACAAAACAAAATTCCCGCAGGCCTTGGCCCGATCACGGGCTTGCCAGAGATTCTCAATCAACTTCGGCAATATAGTGCTATGCCTGGAAAAAACGGCGCCATCGAAACCGACTATCGAATCAGACTCTGTCTCACCTACCACCAATGCCAGAGGATCTACATGAAATGTGCGAATAATGCTCGGGTACAAACTTTTGAAATCCAGCACAATGACATGGTCATAGATGCCAGGAATGGAATTCATTACATATCCACCTGGACTCATATTGACAACATTTTCATGATCCAATGACGGCGCAACAAATCCAGCACGATGTAGTTTGGGCAGGTACAGAAAATCAAATGCGGCTACAGAACCACCGTATCTACTTAACGCCAATCCGGTTAATTGACTACGTTCCACAGCAAATGACAACAGTTGCTCTTGTTCAAATATTTCCCACACCAACCGACAATCTTCAATATTGTACTCAGCCAATGCCTTTTTGTTTTCGCTAAACAATCGGCTGATTTCTTCTCCTCGCTGATCAACATCTTCAACAAGTTTGCCTCTGTTCAACAATTTTTTAGCGACATAGTCCAGCGAGAAATTTTCAAACTGGTAAGTCGCACTGCGCATTAACTCAATTCCATCGAGAACTACTCTACCGGGTACTAGAGCGAAATAACGATCATTACTGTCACGGGATTTTCGCCATTTAACCTGCTCCTGGTCCCGTCCCAGGCGAAAATCTATATTCAGTCGTTCACAGCACTGTTGCAAAAAACGAAGATCGAAATTCACCACGTTCCAGCCAATAATAATATCGGGGTCGAATTGTTCTATCCAATTCAGAAATGCAACAATGACTGACTTTTCGTCAGCACACAGAGTAAGCAGGGGCTCAGAGTCCAATGCAGGGTTCTCGTCACCCACCATAAATACTATCGACTCCTGATGTGTAACTAAGCCGATGGAATACAATGCGTTACTGCTATAGGCTGTTTCAATGTCAATTGAGACACAACTGAGCACAGGCCGGTAATCTATTGCCTGTAATAGCGGATTTGTGGCTTCCAGATACCCCTGCCTGGTTGCAACTGGGGAATCTGTTTTAAATCCTCCAGTGATGAATCTTTCCATCAAAAATCGGTCGGTGGGATTTATATCTGCTTCGAAAACCTTGATTCCATTTGATAGCAATAAGTCTTTGCTGTCATAAAGACGTCGCTGACTTTTGAAATAGAGGGCTATTATCGGTTCACGAGTGAAACTTTTAAGCTTCGTGGTTGCCCAGCGCCAGCGGGAATAACGACGCAATAGATTGGTGGCTTTCTCCTGGCTATCCTCAGGAATAAAAAAGACGCTTTCTTGATCTGTAATGGAGAAACGAAGAGGCCCGGCATCAGTAGCCGCCCAGAATACGAGTTGGATACCTTGTGCAGTTTCCTGCCATTGGCGGGAAATGAGGAATCCACGAATTGTCTGTTTTGAATTTGAAGGAGAATTATCGGGTTTCATCAGCTTTGCAGCCAATTAAACTCCGATAACGAAGCCGGCAATAAAGATGGCGGCTTCGTTATCCAAGGAGATTAGTCCTTGAGAGTCCCTGATTAGATCGTAATGGTTCTTGGAAACTGCGCGTAGTTCTCCCAGTTACTGACCTTTTCAGGTACTTCGTCTGCCGTTGGCTGCACATTGCCATCAATATCTGTCACTCTGGAGACTATCGTGTGATCCCCTGGCGCTGCATTATCCCAATTGAAAGTGAAAAGTTTCCATGAGTATTTACTGGAACGCGGATTCACTTCAGCAGTTTGCCATGGGCCATTGTCAATTTTGACTTCGATACTACGCAGTGGCGTACCGTCATTCAGCACGAAGCCCTGGATCCGGTGCTGATTGTCGGCGCTGACAACCCTTATGATCACAGACTTCAAATTGATTGTAGTAACCGAATTTTCAACCCAGCGCTCAATACCACCTGTCACTTCCCGTTTCAGAGTCACATAATCACGACCCATAAAACGACCCATGTAGCGAGTATCCTGCACGTGAATCTGGGTTACCCACTTAACATTTGATACGCCGTACCAACCCGGCACAATAAGCCGCAACGGTCGACCGTGCGCCACAGGGAGGGATTCACCATTCATTTCATATGCCAGCATATTCTCCGGTCGCATGGCATCATCAACCGACAGGCTGCGCGCAAAAGCAGTATCTACTTCCCGGCCGCGTATTTCTTCGCTACCAATGTCGCCCCCGAAAAACACAATTTCCTTGGCTCCGTCCTGGATCCCGGCCTGCTCCAATAAAGCACTTAAGTTGATACCACGCCAGCGTGCATTGCCAACAAGGCCATGAAAATTGCCGTTCCTGTTGCCACCACACTCCCATCCTGCGTCCATCTCAATCACATTTCGATTCATAATATTCCGCAGGCTAAGCTCCAACGGGTTATCAACCATCCCCGTAACCTTCAAAGTGTAATTATCCACATCCAACTCGGGTTGGCCGTAATGCTGTACCACATAGAACTGATCTTCAATGCGGCTATAAAAAGATGTGATGTTTCGTGTGTCCTGAGCAAAGCTGGCCCCCGGCCTCTTTTCCCTGGGAGTATAGCTGTCGGGTACATCTGTAAAGGGTATCAATGTCTCGCCCTGAGCCAGGGCTGGCATTATCCAGTTGGGAATAGATGCTACGCCTACAGCCATTACCCCGCTTCCCAGGGCCCCTTTTAATAGTTTTCTTCGACCTTCATCTTCTGGATTCATGATATTCCTCTCTCTGGCTGTGGTCCTCATCTTGACCTGATTGTTATGGAGTAATCTACGAGACTTTCTCTTCGCTTCTTGCGAGCTGGTTTTCAACAATAACACAACTGGAAACCCAGTCTATAGTCCTTACCTATTGCCCTGTCAATTGACACAACCGGCCCAGGCGCCCACTATACCTGCGGTTTCAAGGAGCCACGTAATTAGAATATAAGGAAACCTCAGCAACGCTGATGACCATCAAGATCTCGAGCCGTACTGTTATTAACCGACAGCAAACCGAAGTGTGGAATTTCATTGCAAATTTTGACAATGCTCCATTGTGGATGCCCGGAGTAAATCTAGTTAAACAGCTGGATGAAGGGGAACTGGGTCGGGGCAGTACACTTCAATTCGAACTGAGGGATGGGTCAGATCAGCAGCTAGTCAGTTATTGGGAACCTGGAAAATCTTTTACCTTGTCTTACGACCAAGCTAGCAATTCGTCCGATTCCTCCTACAAACTGGAATCTCAGGCCGATAAAACCGTGCTGAATCTGGACATTTCGTTAAAAACACAGGGAGTACGGCTACTTTTATTGCCTTTTACAATCTGGTCAATAAAAAGCAATGCCAGCAAAAGATTAGAAAACATTAAACGTTCGCTGGAAGTCGATTCCAACCAGGTATAACTAGGGAACCTAAATGATGATTGGAAATGTAAAAACCAGAATAACCTTTGCTTGCCTGGCACTGTTTACAACTATCCATGCCTACGGACAGGAACCAATTCGTATAGCCTATATCGATCCATTAAGCGGGTTTATATCATTGGTCAGGATTATTCGTTTGGCAAAGCAGTTGCCGATGAGGCAGTTGAGTTGCTTGGGATTAAACGCCCGGATATAGAAATAGTGGGTAACGAGTTACACCCAATGGAAAACGTCAAAGACTTTACACCCTATGTTACTAAGATAGCCCAATCCAATACAGACGCCATTATTACTGGAAACTGGGGCGCTTGCGCTGGAGGGTATGGAATACATCAACATTTATGGTGAGCGCGCCTTTATGCGTCGCGGAGATCATCAATTGTTTCAGCCTATACAGATTTCGGTTCACACAGATGAAGGAATTCAATTCGACGGGGACAACTCTGGTTTTGGTCTAAGAACCGAAATAAGTGTTGCTCTGGAAGATACCCTGGTTGATCACAGTTGTCGTATGCGCCGACCCAATTAATGAATATAGCCTCCATCACCATGCACATGGCCATGGTCAAGTTCGGCGGCAGTGGCGTCTCTGATTTCAACAACCTCAATTTCGTAATATAAAGTCATGCCGGCATAGGGGTGATTAAAATCAACATCCACATTGAATTTACCCATCTTTACCACTGTAGCCTGTTTCAAGCCCTGATCAGTTTGAACAGAGACTTTCTTTGGGGGTGCTAATTTTTTCTGCCTGGGTGAAATATTGGTATATTTAATAGGAACCCTTTGAATAATATTGGGATGCCAGAGTCCGTAGGCGTCTTCCGGGCTCAGCGTAATATTGACACAGTCTCCGATGGATTTTCCCAACAAGGCTTTTTCCACACCAACAATTACATTATGAAACCCATGGAGGTATTTATGTGGCTGCCGGTCAAATGATTCCTCCAGCCACTCCGAGTGCTTACCGTCACTGCCAACTTTACAAAGTCGGAAGTGAAAAGACACTACCTTGTTATCACTTATTTCCAGCTTTGGTTCCTGGCTATCGGAGTTATTTTCACCACTCAATTGATCGTCACCTTAGGTAATTACCTGCCAAAACTGAATACTAATGAGACACGGGGAAAAAACAAACTAAAACTGCGGAACCTCTAATTTTCTGCTTGCACATTCTAGACGTAGTCTATCGTCAATGGCTATTCCCCTAGAGTGTTTAGCGCTTTAGTTGATGAGGTGGCGATAACAATGATGCTATAAAGACCATTGGAGGCTATTGATGAATTACGCGGAGGCACGGTCTTACTTACTCGAGATGCCTGAGTCTGTTGAAGACTATCCTTTTTACCCTGACATACTGGTCCCTAAAGTAAAAGGGAAGATGTTTGCAACACTGAGCCAGCGAAATGGTATCGGACAAATGAACCTCAAATGCGACCCGGATGAGGCCGTGGCGTTACGTGATATCTTCCCTTCAGTGAGCCCTGGCTATCACATGAACAAGAAACACTGGAATACGATTACGCTTGATGGAAGTATTCCTAGTAACGAAATTAAGCGGATGATTGAAAATTCCTATTATCTGGTAGTAATGAAATTACCCAAACTACAACGCGTATCCCTATTGGCAAAACTACGTTAGTCGATTGGTGAAATGGGGGATGATTTCCTCAATAACGCTCGGGGGAAACCTGAATCTCAGAATTTTCGCCTCTTTTAGAATTGAATTGTTCCACCAGCAAAGAACTTAATCGATTTAGTCAGGAGTCGATATTCAGAAATTCCAGCTTTTACTTGAGTTTTCACGATTTCTATTTCGAAATTTGCAATTCCAGTTGACTGAAAGTTTAAATTCCCGGGTATTTTGCAGTATTTTTTTAAATATAGTGCCGTCGAAATACCCCTGTGCTACGCTAATTAGGCATGAAATAAGTGCTCCTCTGCACTCCCTAGAGGTTTTATTTCAGATATGGATGTTGGAATGAAGAACTTCTTAAAAACAATTTTAATAATTAATTAGGTTGGCTGGATAAATATTCAGTCAAATGGTAATTAAGGGTATGTTGATAAATATGAATCAGACTATTTCAAAATTTTCTCCCATCACTTTAACCGTAAAAAAGAATATTCGACGTATGAGGTTAGCTAAGGGTTACGCCATGAATGAAGGTGCTAGGTTACTCAGTGTTTCAAGAAAACAGCTTGAAGATATTGAGACTTCTCGTAATTATGGCTGCCATTTGGATTTGGAGCTGTTAGCAAGAATCAAGGTAATCTATGAAGTCTCGTTGGATGAACTTTTCGCGGAATTACCATCGGATTATTTTTCTGATTATTACATTCGGCCACGCAAAAAACTCGCGGCATAAGACTGGGAAACGAGCCTTTCTAAACCTGCCCTGCTGTAGGTAAGGGCAGCCTTCGCGGTCAGTACTAAGTTCGTGTATAATTAATGGTTTCCCGGATAGAGAGACATAAGAAGTTATGGCCAACAAATCAAAGAAGTCTATAGCCGTCGCAA
>SMVA01332524.1_pt1 | contig 11492 bp, 11 predicted proteins | sample 2456451 | NCBI WGS metagenome assembly SMVA01 (sample SAMN11095933, study PRJNA526329) | marine sediment metagenome | biome: Marine sediment; feature: Surficial sediment; material: Deep marine sediment; isolation source: Hadal surficial sediment | place: Pacific Ocean | collected 2014-05 | depth...
ATCCGGCGTGCGGCCGCGTGGCTCGCGGCTCGGCAAAATGACGATGGCGGCTGGGGTGAATCCTGCGCATCGTACATGGATCCGGCATGGATCGGACGCGGCGTAAGCACCGCATCACAGACTGGCTGGGCGCTGATGGGGCTTGTCGCAGCCGGTGATGAGAGCCATTCGCAGGCCATCGATCGGGGCGCGAGCTTCCTGCTGTCTACGCAGAGAGACGGGACCTGGCACGAGCGGGAATACACGGGCACCGGCTTCCCCGGCTACGGTGTGGGTGCGCGCACGGCGCTGGACAATCCCGGGCTCGGTCAGCGGCTCGGGCAAGGCGCGGAGTTGCAACGCGCGTTCATGATCAACTACAACCTCTATCGCCACTACTTCCCGCTGATGGCGCTCGGCCGGGTCAACGCCGGCCGGTAAACGAAGCGCGCGGGCGACACCGGTTCGGCAGCGAGCCGTTCGAGCAGGGTGTCGATCGGCAGGATTCGGCGCGTCAGACGTTCGACGTTGCCTGACGTGAGTACCAACGTTAGGTATATAGCTTAAACTATTGGAAAAAAACGTATAACAAGCGACTTCTGACCCGTCCGGGTCTGATAGACTCAGCCTTCGCGGAGCGCGGGGGTACGCGATATGTGCTCCAGTGGCACTTCAATACTGGTGCCAGCCTCGTGCTCCACATACGGCAGTTCCGGCGCCATCGGTCCGGTCAGTCGCGGTCCGAACAGGAAGGTCTGCAGCGCCGTCAGCGGGTGGTTCAGCATCTCCTCGACAGCCGTGCCCTCGTACCCGCAGTGCGCCATGCAGTTATTGCACTTCGCGTTATTGCCGGTGCCGTAGCGCTGCCACTCGGTCGTCGCCATCAGCTCGTCGAAACTCGCTGCATAGCCCTCGTCGACCAGCAAATAGCACGGTTTTTGCCAGCCGAATACGTTGTAGGTCGGGTTACTCCACGGTGTACAGGCATAGGTGCGGTTACCCGCCAGGAAATCGAGATACAGCCCGGAATGGTTGAACGGCCATTTGCGACGGCGTTCTCGACCGATCGTGAAGATGTCGCGGAACAGGCGCTTGGTCTGCCGGCGACCGAGGAACACGTCCTGGCGCGGCGCATGCTGATACTCGTATCCCGGCGATACGGTGATGCCCTCGACGCCGAGGTCCGTCACGAAATCGAAGAAGTCGGCAACTTCCTCAGGATTCTCGGTCGAGAAAAGCGTGCAGTTGACGTTGACGCGGAAGCCGCGTTTCAGGGCGAGCCGGATGGCGGTCACGGCCTTGTCGAAGACACCGTCCTGACAAACCGATTCATCGTGATGTGCCCGGTCGCCGTCCAGGTGAATGGACAGTGTGAGGTAGGGCGACGGTTCGTACTGATCGATCTTGCGCGTCAGCAGCAACGCGTTCGTGCACAGGTAAACGAATTTCCCGCGCGCGATGATGCCGCGGACGATCTCGGGCAATTCCTTGTGGATCAGCGGTTCGCCGCCGGGTATCGACACGATCGGTGCGTCGCATTCGTCGACGGCAGCCAGCGCATCGGCAACGCTGACGCGCTGGCGCAGGATGTCCTCGGGGTAGTCGATCTTGCCACAGCCGGCGCAGGCGAGATTGCACTGGAATAACGGTTCCAGCATCAACACGAGGGGATAGCGTTTCCGCCTTCGGAGTTTCTGGGTCAACAGGTATTTTCCGACCCGATATTGCTGCAGCAGTGGGATACCCATGGGGGTCTAATATAGCAGAACACCTGGCTCGTAAATGAAGACGCGACGAGCGGGTACCCGGTCGAGAGTCACGGGGCGAGCAGCGCCGCGCCACCGTCGCAACACACCTCCTGCAGCACCCTGGATGCGGTTCTCAGTCGTGCCACGATGCGCAGCAGGCCCGGCAGGTCTCCCGGATGGCGTAACAGGGCCGAGAACACGCGCGCCGGTTGCGGATTGCCCGCGTGGTCGAGTGCTACTGCGATGATCGGTGGGATCGCATCCTCGCAGGCGTCCAGTACGACGCGCAGCGTGATGAACGGGATGTGGGTGCGGGATGCGGCGGCGGCAAGATCGGCCGATTCCATGTCGACGGCCGCCGCACCGGTCGCAGCATTCAGGCTGCGTTTTTCGCCGGGGTCGCGGACGACCCGATCGACGGTAACGAGGCTGTCCGTGCGCACGTCAAAGCGCTTTGACAGGGCGGCCTCGATGCGGCCATGCCAGTCGCGGTCTACCCGCAGTGCGTCGCGATCGGCACGCATGATGCGCTTCGGCAACAGCACGCTGCCCGCGGGCAGATGGTCGGCGAGCCCGCCGGCCGTGCCGATCGAGACCAGGCCGGCGGCCCCGATATCCGTCAATTGTGCTACCAGGCGTTCGATGTTCAGGGGCCCGATCCCGGTTTGCAGATACCAGGGTCGGCGGGTGGCGCCATCCGCGTGCGCGAGACTCTTGCAGGCTTTACGCTCGGTGGCCGTGGCGACAGCAAACACGATGGGCCGGTCTTCGCCCGGTGAGTTGTGCATGTGGGCTGCGAGTGTCAGCGGCCGCGGATCAGGCCACCGGGTCGGAGGCGAGCGGGGCACCGGGCGGCGGGCACAACTCGCCGCGCGGCGCCAGCGGCAGTCCGCGGCTGGCGGCCGTGAATAACGCACGCGTCGCGCGATTGCTGATCTGCGCGACGTTGCAGGCAACGATTGTCGCCTTGACGGCGCGCCGCGAGATCTTGACCTCGGCGCTGGCTGCATAGCCCGGGTTTTCGTGAATCCTGCGCAATGTCAGCACCGCCATGCCGATCGCCCACAAGCAGAATCGCCGGATGCCGCTTTCATTCTTCGGAATCAGCTGCGTGTAGCGCAGCGCGGACTGCAGGTGCGCGTGCGCGATGCCGACGAGTTGCCCGATGCCCGCAACCATGGCCTCGCTGTCCCGATCCTCGATCGCCCGGGCAAGACCGCCGTCGAGGTCGCAAAATACGCTCTGTGGCAGCCAGCACGTATTCGCCTCGCGGTCTTCCCAGACATCTTTCAGAATGTTGGTCATCTGCAGCCCCTGCCCGAAACAGACCGCGAGGGCCATCATTTCATTCCGGCGCGGTCCGAGTGTCGGGCAATACTCGCAGAACAGGTCGGTGAGCATCTCACCGACGATGCCGGCGACGAAATAACAGTAACGGTCCAGATCGATCAGGCTCGGTAGCCCATCGAGCGTCTTGTGGCGCTGAAACTCGGCCATGCCCTGGCCCATTCTCTCCACGCAGCGTGAAATCGCACGCTGCTGGTTGTCCGTGAAGGTTCGGGTGATGCGCAGCACGATCGGTGCGCCGCGAATGAGCTCGCGCTCGGCTTCCGGAGTGTCTGTGGCCAGAAGCGGTGCGAGCCGCGCGGCAAACTCACCGGCGTCTGCTCGTGCGCGGACGACGGCGAGGAATTCAGCTATGCATTCGGCCTTCGTCGCGCCGTCCATTGTCGTGTCGTCTTCGATCGTGTCGGCGAGCCGGCACAACAGGTAGGCGTTGGTGACGACCTCTGCGAGGGGTTTGGGCAGCTGCGGTATCGTCAGGGCGAAGGTGCGCGAAACGTCCGGCAGTATCCGGTTCTGGTAGGCGAGGTCAGCATCGTATGTCGACTGTGCGCGCGGGTTCGTCATAGTCAGATTTCTCGACGTGGCAGGCGAGGATCGTTCGTCTCCATGCTTGCTGGTTGAGAGTTTACGGGTTGCATGCGAACGGGTGCTTGCTGAGGACCTTTCGGGCCAGTATGGCCGACGCGTCTTGCGTTGTCATCCGCTCGTTGCGGTCAGTCATATGCAATCAGGCTGTCGATCCGACAGTCGCCGAGTTTTGCGCGGCCGTTCAGAAAATTCAGTTCGATAACGAATGAGCAGCTGACGATTTCGGCGCCTTGCTCGCGAACCAGCTGCGCCGTAGCGGCCGCGGTGCCACCGGTGGCGATCAGGTCGTCGACAATCGCGAAACGAATCCCCGGCCTCAGGACGTCTCGGTGAATCTCGACGCGATCGGTGGCGTATTCCAGCGCGTAGTCGACGCCAACGGTTGTCAGTGGAAGCTTGCCGGGTTTGCGCACCAGGTGTAGTGGCAGTGACAGTCGTGCGGCGACGGCGGCGCCGAAGATGAACCCGCGCGATTCGATCGCAAGAATCTCCTCCGCCTCCGACGCTGCGAGCCGGTCGGCGAGCAACTCGATCGTGTGTGCGAATGCGGCCGGGTCGGCCAGCAGCGGCGTGATGTCCTTGAACACGACGCCGGGTTCAGGAAAGTCGGGGACATCACGGATTAGTCTTTTGACGGCCTCGATATTCATTGGTCAATCCTTGATCTCCGATCAGGGTTCGGCGGTCAGTTTCGTTACGTCTAACGGCATCGTTTATCCCGCTGATTGGCCTGTATTCTATCCATCGGTTCGGGCTCGCGACAACGCGGTTCCGCTGAATCTCGATCCGGGGCCGGTCCCGCGAGCGGGGTCGGCCGCACGCTCCGGGTGCGGGGAGATCAGCGGCGGCAATGCGATGACGTTGGCGAAATTCGACGGGGTGCGACCCACGGCAATGATCTGCTCTATGGGGAAAAATTAATAACTAATAAACAAGTAGTTATATAATCTTTATAAGATAGAATCGAAGTCCTGAATCGGCCCGATTCAGCCCGCGAGGCGGCGCTTGATCAGGTGGTCGATCGACAGCTTGCCGGGTCCGTGGAAGAACGTGACCGCCAGCATCGTGCCCCACAACAGGTGATCCTTGACTCCGGCCGGATTGATGTCCGGGTACGAAATCATGGCGACGTAGTTCAGCACGAACAGCGCCAGCGCGCCGAAGCGCGCGCCGAGACCGAACACGAGCAGGACCGGTGCGATCAGTTCGCCGGCCGTGGCGAGGTATGCCGCCAGTTCGAACGGGATGACGGGGACCGCGTACTCGTACTCGAACAGCATCAACGTCGTGTCCCAACTCTGGATCTTCGTCATGCCGGAGTTCCAGAAAACGCGCGCGACCCACAAGCGCAGACCGAGGTCGAGCAGGGGCGTCATGGCACCGAGACCGCGGATGGACTTGTTCAGTACCGTTACGACCGGGCGGGCGGTGAGCGAAGACATAGGGTGACTCCTGTGGAGTTGTTCATCGTTGCGCGTCTGGTGCGGCCACCTCGAACCGGGGTCCGCACAGCGGTCTTGGGGTCAAACAGTTACTACTCCGACACCGCGAATTATCGATAGTTCGGGGTGGCGGCTCAAGCGGGAACAGGTCAGGTTCCGGTTTGGGTGTCATGTTCAGGGCCCGGTTCGTGGGTCCGGGAGAGGGGGGATTTCATGTTACGCGTGGCCATTGTCCTGATTTTGTTTGCGACGGCCTTTGTGTTCGGCCAGTCGTTTGCCGATGTCATGTCCGGCGAGGCCGGCGCCGCGGATTCGTTCGGCCACAACTTCGTGCTGTTCCTGCATGAGTTGTTGCTGGTGTACTGGCTCGGCCCCGATATCGCGGTGTTCATTTGGAGTCGCAGCGCGGTCAATCCCGCACTCACCCCAGAGCAACGCATAGCCGCGGGGCACATGATGACGATGATCGATCTTGTGCCGCGGGTCTGTCTCGCGCTGTTCCTGACCGTTGCAGGCATCCTGAGCGACACGTATGGCGTAACGCATCCGTTGTGGCAGATGGTCGGCATCGTGCTGCTCGGTCCGGTCTGGCTGGTGCTGATACTCGGCGCCTGGATGAAGCGGGGTACCGACGCCGGTGCGACGCTGGCGAAATACGATCTCTGGATGCGCGCGGCGCTGGTCGTCGGCATCCCGATCTCAGTGGCGTATTCGACGCTGACGGGCCGCCTGGCCGATACGCCGTGGATTGCCTACAAGCTCCTGATTCTCGCGGTCATCATTTTGTTCGGATTGCTCATGCGCTTGCGCCTGCGAGCTTTTTTCGAGGGTATCGACAAGCTCGAGTCCGACGGGCCCTCGCCGGAGGTTGACACCCTGATGGCAACCAGCCTGAAGCGCACGCGCCCGTTCGTTCATGTCATCTGGCTGCTGTTACTGGCGGCTGCGCTGCTGGGTATCGTGAAGCCCGGCGAGGCCGAGCGGACGGTGGCGACAGAGCAGGTAACGTTGCCGGGGTAACGCTGGGGCATGGGGGCGGCATCTGGCTGGCGTCACGCGCCAGTCCGGCAACCCGCAATTCCCGTCAGATAAATTTCGTCGTCGCGATGAAAGCGACCAGCGCAATGGTCGCGTAGGTCGCCCAGATGACGACCGCCGAGCGATCCATGCAGGCGGAGATCACCGCCTCGATCTCCGGTGTCGACCCCTCGACCGCCAGGCGCCCGAACGCCACACCGAGTGGATCGAAGACCATGATCATGACGACGATCATCAGGTTGATGAGCCCGTAGAGTCCGATCTTCCAGCTCAGCCAGGTTGCGTCCGGCGCGATTGGACCGCTGCCGAGCAATGACCAGGCCGCGATGGCGATCAGAAAGACGCCGACGGCGCCGGTCAGAAAATTCGTGATTTTGCCGAATTTGTGCCCGATCGGCTTGTCGTAGTGCCAGGCGCCGTACATGCTGATCGCCCACCAGGCGATCGACAATATCCATGTCAGAATCACGCCGCCCGTGCCGATGTCGATCGCGCCGAGACCCTCGGAAAGCATGACGCCCAATGGCAGCGCCAGCTTCCACATCGTGCGGGGTAGCAGTTCGATCCGCAGCGCCACGTGCATCAGCAGAGCGCGCGTTTCGAACGACAGCTTCGGATCCGTCGATTTCTTCGCCGACAGGAAGACCCCGAGATCCGTGCCGATCCAGAAGACGAACATCAGGACGTGCAGATATTTCCAACCTTCGAATGCGGACATGGTTTCCCCCCTGGCTCCGCCGGTGATGCCGCTCGCGCGAGCGCATCGTCAACGCCCGATTCTACAGGCAACGCAACGCTGCGGGGGCCGTCGGGCCGGCTTGCCCGCCAACTGGTGATCGGCCCCGGCGGTCTTGCAAATGACTCCGAAAGGTTCGATATTTGCCCAGCTATGGTCCGGAAGGGCCGTACGGTTGTTCATGGACATTTAATAAGGAGTCAGGCGGTGAGACCTCATGTCGAACTGATCCAGGAATCTGATCTTTGCTGGCACGACGCGGAGCTCGTGCGTGGCGATGGCAAGGCACGCCAGCGCAACCTGTCATACGACGAGGAAGACGGTTCGGCATCCCTGCGTGTGCTCTTCGACAGCGCCTGGCACCGGCCGGCCGGTTACCACCACGCCGATGTCGAGTGGTACGTCATGCAGGGCACGATCAAGCTCGGCGACCGCACGCTCGGCAAGAGTTGCTATTTCCGCGCGCCGGCCGGGCTGGCTATCCCGCAGCTATCCGTCCAGGAAAACACCGAGATCCTGATGTTCCGAGAGTATGGCGACTGGGGCTTCTCGGTGTCTGACAAGAACCGCTCCGATTTCATCCCGCGCGGCGGCAACACGGCGTCCGACGAACCGGGTGAGTTGACGATCGTCGACGCATCCCGGATGGAATGGATGCCGAACGTCTACGAGGGGGACACGCAGCGTTTCTTAAAGCTCAAGCCGCTGTACATCGATCCGGCACCGGAAGGCGAACACGACAAGGGCTTCGTGACGATGCTTGCCTGGGCGCCGCCCGGCTGGTCGGATAACCGGATGGTGCATCACCCGGTCTTCGAGGAGGCCTACAGCATCAACGGCGTCCTCGAATACAATTTCGGCCGGCTCGACGCCGGTACCTATTTCTTCCGGCCGGCGCTGGTGAAGCACGGTCATTTCGTCGCCGGAGAGGAGCGCGGCTGGTTGGGCTTCTTCCGGCTCGACGGCTCGCTGGTCAACTGGATTACGACCGAGGAGCAGGTCATCACCAAAGGCAACAACATCAACTACGACCTGGAAACCGAAGCCTCTGTGATTGCCGGTATTCCGGTCCGTTCGAAAACCGCCGAGGAGTGGGATCTCGACGGTCAATAGTAATGTGATGCCGGGCAGGGCAGCGTTGCCTGTGCCGGTTCCCAGCAACGTTTATCACCCATCAGGATGCTGAGCATGGCCGGCACAATCGATATCGTTTGTAATCTGTTTACCCCGCAGGAAGTCCGGAACGGCCAGACCGGCCTCGACGACGAGTTCAAGGCGCAGGTCCGCATGCCCGAGGAGATTCGCGGCGGCGTCACGATCGAGGATTATCTCGGCCGCATGGATCGCGCCGGCATCGAGCGTTCCCTGCTGATTGCCGTGCGGGCCGGCGACATCAACATCAAGGGCGGCTTCGAGATTCCGTACGAACGCGTCCACGAGGTGTGCGAGGAGCACCCCGACCGCTTCTCGGGCCTGGCCGGCATCGATCCGTTCCGCGGCATGCAGGGCGTGCGCGACCTCGAACAGGCCGTTAAAGAGTATGGTTTCGTCGGCGCGCACCTGTACCCGCACTGGTGTGGACTGCCGCCGGACCACGCGAAGTATTACCCGTTTTATACCAAATGCGCCGAACTCGACGTGCCAATCATGATGCAGGTCGGCCATAACCTGATCTATTCACGCGCGCGCCGGTTGCCGAGCGTCGGGCGTCCGATCTGCCTCGATCAGGTCGCGATCGATTTTCCCGAACTGAAGCTGATCGGCATTCACATCGGTGTGCCGTGGACCGACGAGATGATCTCGATGTGCTGGAAGCATGAGAACGTCTACACGGCCGGCGACGCGTACGCGCCGAAATACTGGCCGGATTCGTTCGTACACTATGCCAACAGCTACGGTCGGACGAAGGTCATGTTCGGCACCGACTGGCCCGTCATCGACCCCGAACGCGGCGTCGCCGAGGTCGAGGAACTGGGTTTTCGGGAAGAGTCTAAGCAACTCCTGATGCGCGACAACGCGCTGCGTGTCTTCAAGCTGCCGGGCGCATGAGCCGGCCATGATTGAATTACCCTTTTCATTCGCGCACATGTCGATCGCCGGCGGGGTGCGCGCGGCCGCCGGCCGCAACCCCGCCAAGCTTGCGTACAAGCATGGCGAACGCACGCGTAGTTACGGGCAACTGATCGATCGTATCGATCGCGTCACGACGGCGCTGCGTGCGGACCTGGGGTTAGGCGAGGGCGCGCACGGCGCGATCGTCGCGAAGAACTCGATCGAGTACATGGAGATCGTCATGGGCGCGGCCCAGGCGGGCGTGGCGCTCGCGACGGTCAACCCGAAGCTCGCGGCCGCCGAGATCAAGGCGATCTGCGAGGATGCCGAGGCGCGGGTACTGTTCGTCGACGAAGATACCGCCGAGATGCTGGCGGATATGCAGATCGACGGCATCGACCGCACGATCGTGATCGAGACAGAGTTCGAGGCTTGGCTGGCCGCATCGCGTCCGGACGCGCCACCCGTCGTCGCCGAGTGGGGTACGTTCACGATTCCGTATACGTCGGGCACGACCGGTAAGCCGAAAGGTGTGCTCGTGCCGCACCGCTCACGAATACTCAGCATGTTCGCGATGGCGTCGGAATATGGCTGTTACGCGCCGGACGACCGGTTCCTGGCGATTGCGCCGATGTGTCACGGCGCGGGCATGATCTTCTCGCTGGCACCGGTTTTCCTTGGCGGCTACGCCGAGATCATGGACAAGTTCGATCCCGAGTTGGTCATGCGCACGCTCAAGGACGAGTCCATGACCGGCTTTTTCGGCGTGCCGACGCACTTCAACGTCATCTTCTCGCTCGAGCAGGCCATCCTGGCGGCCAACAAGCCGCGGGATCTCAAGGCGGTCATCTCGAACGCGTCGGCGCTGCCGCAGGCGATGAAGGAAACCCTGGTGGACTATTTCGGCCCCGGCCTGTTGCACGAGACGTACGGCTCGACCGAGGCCGGCATCGTCACCAACCTGCGTCCGGCGGACCAGCTGCGCAAGCAGGCCTGTGTCGGCCAGCCGATCCCGGGTACGCTGGTCAGCGTGCGTAACGAAGCAGGCGGGGAGTGTGCCCCCGACGAGGTCGGCGAGTTGTTCTCGAGAAGTCCGTACCTGTTCAACGGTTACTGGAAGCGTCCGGAGGAGACGGCCGAGGCGTACCAGGACGGCTGGGTGACCGTCGGCGACCTCGTGCGCCGCGATGACGAGGGTTACGTGTACATCGTCGATCGCAAGAAAGACATGGTCATCTCCGGTGGCGTCAATATCTACCCACGTGAGGTCGAAGAGGTGCTGATCACGCATCCCGACATCCGCGATGTCGCGGTCATCGGCGTGCCGGACGAGAAGTGGGGCGAGAGCCTGAAGGCGTTCGTCGTCAGCGGCGGCGCGACACTCGACGCGGAACAGCTGATCGGATTCTGCGAAGCGAAGATCTCACGCATGAAGACGCCGCGGGTTTTCGAGGTCATCGATGCGATCCCGCGCAATGCGACGGGCAAGGTGCTCAAGACCGAATTACGCAAGCGCGGCTGATTCACATTTAACATAACCAACGACGAGCCATGTTCAACGAACGTTTATTGGCGTAAACTTTAAGACTGATACGGCTGTGGGCCTGCGGTCTGCGGCCGGACGCAAAAATAACAAACGCCCGACGCGGGCAGTCTTGATGGAAGCGGAACCCCCGCGATTCCATCGCTTTCTGCCCGGGTGCGGAGCACTCTTGGGAGGAGGCAGGCTTGATTTCCGTCGCCAACCGGTCAGCAGCATTGCAGCACCGATCGTGTCGACTGTGCGCGGTGGTGTTCATGTTGTCGGCGGCACTGCTGGCAGGTTGCGGGCAGGAGACCGAACCTGCGTCAGACATCCGGCAGGCCGACGACCCGGCCATGCAGGCGCCGCAGTCGATGCCCGTTGACGGCGCATCGGGTCGGGCGGTCAATCCCCTTTCGTCGGCCGACGACGACAATGCGTTCCGCGCCGATCCCGACACGTCCGTCGTCGATCTCGACGCACGTCGCGTCTATCTACCCGGGACCGGGTGGGTTTCCGGCGACGCCTTTCTCGATCTCTATCTGAATCGTCCGGCCGATTTGCCGGATGACATCGATTTACATGCCGTTCACGAGCTGGCGAGCCTGCTGATGAGCCAGGAGAGCTGAGTACCGCTGGAGCCCCCCATGCCCAAGACCCACACATCCCGAGGCAAGCCAACGACCGGTTGGTCGACTCGCCGACGGGGTCTGACGACACAGATTCTTTTCTATTTGCTGACCTTGACGTTGGTCTTCCCGCCCTGGGTGCTCGCACCGATTGCGGAGGCCGCCTTTAACGACGAAACGACAACGCGCCTGCCGGCTGCGACGGACGACGCCTATGGTTTCGCGGTCGCTGACGTGGACGGCGTCAACGGACCCGATATCCTGCTGGCCGGCCGGGGGCAGAACCGACTCCTTATTAATGACGGCAGCGGCAACATCACGGATGAGACCGACCCGCGCCTGCCGGGTAACACGGCGCTGAGCATCGATATCGTGCTGCGGGACGTCGATGGCGACACCGACCTCGATATC
>SMVA01021015.1_pt1 | contig 11489 bp, 8 predicted proteins | sample 2456451 | NCBI WGS metagenome assembly SMVA01 (sample SAMN11095933, study PRJNA526329) | marine sediment metagenome | biome: Marine sediment; feature: Surficial sediment; material: Deep marine sediment; isolation source: Hadal surficial sediment | place: Pacific Ocean | collected 2014-05 | depth 0-1...
GGCCGCGGCGTCATCGCCCGTATCGACGGCCGCGAGACCCATGTCGGCCGGGCCGCCTGGCTGATGGAGTTGAACCCCGACATCCGCGAGGCGGTCGCCGAGGTCGAGCAGAAGATCGAGGGCATGTCCGGCGTCCACGTCATGGAGGACGGCGCCTACCTCGGCGCGGTCGGGCTGGAAGACAAGCTTCGTGCGAACGCCGCCGAGACCGTCACGCAGATGCGGCAACTGGGTGTGAGGCGTGTCAGCATTTTCACCGGTGACCGTCTGGCGGTCGCCACGCGTGTCGGCCGGGCGGTCGGCGTGGACTTCATCGAGGCCGAATGCCTGCCCGAAGAGAAGCAGCAGGAATTGCAATACCTGCTTCAACGCGGCCACCGGACGTTGGTGGTCGGCGACGGCATCAACGACGGCCCCATCCTCGCCTCGGCCGATGTCGGCGTGGCCATGGGGCTCTCCGGGTCGGACATCGCCACGAACTCGGCGGGGGTCGCCCTCATGAACGACGATCTGCGCAACATCCCGTTCCTGCTGAAACTCGCACAGAAGACCCGCAACGTGATCGCCCAGAACATCGGCGCCTCGCTGCTGCTGGCGATCGTCGGCCTGGCGCTGGCCGCCACGGGGAACATCAATATCTGGGCGGCCCCGCTGCTGTACGCCTTCGGCTACATGATCGTGATCGGCAACAGCATGCGGCTGGTCCGCTTCGGCGAGGACTTCACGCACCAGGAGCAGGGCCGGTTAAAGATGGAGGCCGGGATGCCGGTCAAGCCGACCCGGCAAGCGAGTGCCCTGACCGCCGGGTAAACGGAAGAGCCGCGTTCCGCAAAATGCCCGGCTCGGTTCTCCGAATATAGGATTAGCCGGTCTTACCTGAGGAGCTCGACATGGATTTCCTGGCATGCGGCAGTTTCGGTGACTTTGCCCAGAGCGACAACTTCATCGCGGTGATCGCAATCACGTTCGGGTCGATGATGGGCCTCACCGGCATCATCGGCGGGACGATCGGCGGCGTCATGAAGACGCGTGCGAAGGAAATGACCAAGCGCGAACTGGCAGCCTACGTGGCCGAGGGCTCACTTGACGCGGACAAGGCCGTGATGATGCTCAACGCCGGCACATCGCGTCATGACATGCGGGACCTCGGCAAGCACGTCTGACCGGAGCAAACACAATGCTGATTCTCGCCGACGCTTTCGAACAGCTCCTCGACTCGCCTGCGCCTGTGATTGCACTGGGCACCATCGTCGCCGTCGTCGCGATCGTTGCCGGCAGTGCCACGAAGATCGTCAGGTCCCAGGGACGCGAACGGACACGCCGCGAGATCGCTGCCTACGTCGCCGAGGGATCCATCGACCCGGACAAGGCCATCGAGATGCTCAAGGCCGGCGAAAAGGGCCAAGACCACTGATCCGGCCTCACGCGGTACCGATCAGTTCCCTTTCCATCGCATCGTTGTACTTGCCCCAACGCGCGGCGCCGTTGAGACGCGCGCGGTGGTGAAACGCGCCCTGTGCCTTCTCGACGTTAGCGGTTTCGCCGCGCCAGGCCCGCAGCGGCGGCTCCTGTAACGCCCGGCCGTAGGAGAAGCTCAACTGCCACGGGTTCGGTGCGCCACCGGCACTGTTCATCGCGTTGAGGTGCGCGGTCGCCTTTTGGTTGCTCTGACCGCCGGAGAGGAAGACGACGCCCGGCACGGCCGCCGGCACGGTCCGGCGTAGACAGCGGACGGTCTGTGCCGCGACGGTCTCGACATCCGCCTGTTGCGGGCACGACATGGCCGAAATCACCATGTTCGGCTTTAACAGCATGTCCTCCAACACGACCTGCCGACGGAACAGAGCCCCGAAGACGCTCTGGAGCGTGGCCTCGGAGACTTCGAAGCACCGTTGGATCGTGTGGTCGCCGTCCATGAGAACCTCCGGCTCGACGATGGGGACAAGCCCGGCTTCCTGGCTCATCGCAGCGTACCGGGCGAGGGCCTCGGCGTTTGCGTCGATGCAGTTCGGCGTCGGCAGCCCGTCGCCGATGGTGATGACCGCACGCCATTTCGTGAACCTCGCGCCGAGTTCGTAATACTCGGCGAGCCGCTCACGCAGGCCATCAAGCCCCTCGGTGATCTTCTCGCCGGGAGCGCCGGCGAGCGGCTTGGCTCCCTTGTCCACCTTGATCCCCGGGATCACGCCCAGGTCGTCCAGGACCTTCGCAAACGGCGTTCCGTCCGCGGCCTGCTGGCGGAGCGTCTCGTCGAAGAGGATCACGCCGCTGATGAAGTCACCGACACCGGGTGTCGTGAACAGCAGTTCCCGGTAGGCCCGACGGTTCGCCTCGGAGGACTCAGTCGAGATCGAGTCGAATCGCTTCTTGATCGTCGGCGCGCTCTCGTCGGCGGCCAGGATGCCCTTGCCCTCGGCGACGAGAGCCTGCGCAACTGCGTTGAGGTCCGGCATCTGGGCTTCGCTCCTTATCTCTGCGAGAACGGCCAAAACTCTATTCGAACGCTCGCGACGCGTCTACCACCATCGCGACCGCCGGTACGCGCGAACGATGTGCTCAATAGCCGACCGCCTGGCCGTCGCGTCTGAAATCACTGGCACCGAAATACCCGTCGTCGAGACGATAGATCGCCTGGCCCCCACCGTGGGCCACGGTCCGGGCGCCGGCGATCGTGACGTCGTGCCCCATTTGTTCCAACTGCTCGTAGACGTCGGCGTCAAAGCCGGGCTCGATCGACACTTTCAACCCGCCGTCGACACGCCACCGTGGGGCATCCAGCGCGGCCTGCGGATTCTGCGCGTAGTCGGCAAGTCGGATGATCACCTGCGCGTGCCCCTGCGGCTGCATGAAGCCGCCCATGACCCCGAAGGTCATGACGGGCCGACCTGAGCGCGTGACAAAGCCGGGGATGATCGTGTGATAGGGCCGCTTGCCCGGACCGACCTGGTTGGGATGCCCCTGTTCCAGCGTGAAACAGCACCCGCGATTCTGTAACGCGATACCGGTATCGGGGATCACGATGCCGGAACCAAAGCCGGTGTAGTTCGACTGGATGTAGGAAACCATGTTTCCTTCGGCGTCGGCCGTCGCGAGGTACACGGTTCCGCCGGACTTCGGCGTGCCGTAACCGGGGTCCTTGGCGCGGTCAGGGTCGATCAGGGCGGCGCGTTGCGAGAGGTATCCCGTTTCCAGCAGCGATTCAACGGAAATATCCATCCACCGGGGGTCGGCGATGTACCGATGGCCGTCGGCAAACGCGAGCTTCATCGCTTCGATCTGAAGGTGCAGGCTCCGCGCCGAATCAACCGGGTGCTCGGCGACGTCGTGGTTCCGGAGCATGCCGAGCATCAGCAGCGCCGCCAGCCCCTGGCCGTTGGGCGGAATCTCGTGCAGCGTCCACCCGCGGTAGTCCACCGAAATCGGTCGCACCCAGTCGCACCGGTGCTCCGCGAGGTCGCGCCGGGTGAGCAGCCCACCGGTCGCTTTCGCGTGGTCGGCGATCGCGGCGCCGAGCTTGCCCCGGTACAACGCGTCGGTCCCGGTTTCGGCGATCTGCTCCAGGGTTGCGGCAAGCGTGGGGTTCGTGAACCGTTCGCCGGCACCGGGCGCGTGGCCGCCCGGACAGAAAGTCTTCTGGAACGACTCGAACTGAGCGTATCGCGTGCGACCCCGCTCCCAGTAGTAGGCGGTCTGCGGCGCGACGAGGAAGCCCTCGCGAGCGTACGCGATCGCCGGCTCGAAGAGCTTTTCGAACGGGAGTGTTCCGAAACGCCCAGACAACTCGCGCCAGCCGGAGACGGCACCCGGCACGGTGACCCCGCCCCAGCCCAGGAAGTCGATGGAGTCCTGGCCCGCGAAGCTTGCCGGATCGAGCGTCATCGGTGAGCGGCCGGATGCGTTGAGCCCGTGGAGGTCGCCGCCGGCCCATACAAGTGCAAACGCGTCGGAGCCGATGCCGTTGCTGGTCGGCTCGGTCAAGGTCAACGTGATGGCCGTCGCCACCGCGGCATCGGCGGCGTTTCCACCCGCCCGGAGCATCTGCAGCCCTGCCTGGGCGGCCAGCGGTTGCGACGTCGCCACCATGTTGCGGGCGAGTACCGGCATCCGCTGCGAGGGATAGGGGAGATCCCAGGTGAAGTCGGCCATGAGTGAACTGTACCCGGCGAACGAGGGCGATGGACACAAAAACAGGCAGGCCGCAGCACGACCCGGGCCTGGCGCAGTCCATCACCGGCGCGTCGTTCCGCGAGTGGCGCAACCGGTCACCGCGAGAACACGGAACCATTCACCCGCCGCAGGCCTCAGTGGATCTCAGATCAACCCTTCCATGGCCACACGGCGCGATCGGAGCAATTCCGGTCTCTCCAGACCGCGGGTGAGCGTAGCGGAGTGCCAACTGCTCGCAAGGGACGGCGAATATTGTGCATGCGCGGTGGAAAGAAGGGTAGAAGCACGCAACCCTTCATGCCTACGTGCCTTCGCGCCTCCGTGCCTGCACAATCCACCCCCCGCCCAACACCCTGTCGCCGTCATAGCACACGACTGCCTGACCAGGCGCCACTGCGAACTGCGGCTCGTCGAAACGAACCTCCAGTTGACCGGGCCCCGTCGATCGCACGCGGGCCGGGACAGGCTCGGCGTTGTATCGAATCTTCGCGCCGCAGGGCGTCCAGGTGTCCGGTTCGTGCTCACACAGCCAGTTGGTCTCTGCGGCAACGCACCCACCGGCGAGCAGGTCCTCACGCGGCCCCACCATCACGGTATTGGCGGCAGCGTTCTTCTCGACCACGTAGATCGGGTAGCCCAGCGCCACGCCGACGCCACGACGCTGGCCAACGGTGAAGTGCTGGTGCCCGTCGTGTGTTCCGATCGTGGAGCCGTCTCGGTCGATGATGGCGCCCGGCTGCAAACCGTCGCCGCCATGACGCTCCACGAGCCCGGCGTAGTCATCGTCGGGGACGAAGCAGATCTCCTGGGAGTCCGGCTTGTCGAAGACGGGCAGGCCGAACTGCTCGGCCAGTTCGCGCACCTGCGACTTGTGGTACCCGCCGATCGGCAACAGCATCTCGTCGATCCGGTCGCGGGGGGTGCCGAACAACACGTAGCTCTGGTCCTTGCCGTGGTCCACGCCACGCAACAGCGTCGCGTCCTGGATCCGCGCGTAGTGGCCGGAAGCGACGTAACGCGCGCCGATCTGCCTCGCATAGGAGTGCAGCTTGCCGAACTTGAGCCAGTCATTGCATCGCACGCAGGGGTTCGGGGTCAGCCCGTCGTTGTAGGCCCCGACGAAGTAGTCGATGATCCGCCCGAACTCCTTCTTGAAGTTGCAGACGTAGAACGGGATCTCCAACCGGGCAGCCACGAGCCGGGCGTCGGCGGCGTCGTTGATCGAGCAGCAGCCCTTGTGGCCGATCTGGGCCCCGTCCAGGTCCTCGCCGGGCGATCCCAGCCGCATGAAGCAGCCGACCACCTCGTAGCCTTCGCGCACCAGCAGCGCCGCCGCAACCGACGAGTCAACACCGCCGGACATCGCCATGAGCACCTTGGGCCTGGGTCTGGTCACGGAGCGATTGTATAACACCTTGTCCACACCCCGCCAACGCGGCTGCCAAAGCGGTACATTGCCCGCGTGCTGATCTACGCGGGCATCGACGAGGCCGGTTACGGGCCGATGTTCGGGCCGTTGTGCGTGGCCGGGACCGTCTTTGTGCTCGACAGCCACGATCCGGCCGGCGGACAGCCTGATCTGTGGCGACTGCTTCGAGCGGCGGTGTGCCGGAAACCGAGCGATCGCAAGCGTCGTCTCGCCGTCAACGACTCCAAGAAGCTCAAGGGCCCCAATGACGGACCGAACCACCCGCTGCGTCACCTTGAGCGTGCGGTGCTGGCGTTCGACCCGTACGGCGAACCGGCACCCGAAGACGACGACGCCTTCTTCGCACCGCTCGGCGCCGCGGTACCAGGCCATCCGTGGTTCACGGGCAAGACGCCGCTTCCGCTGGCACACACCGCCGACCAGCTGAGGATCTCACGGGCTCGGCTCCAGCGAGCGATGCAACGCGCGGCGATCCGCTGCGAAATGATGTCGTGCCGGGTGATCGGCGCCGAGGAACTCAACCGAGCAATCGCCGATCGAGGCACCAAGGCCGACGTCAACTTTGATGCCGCGGTGCGGTTGATCGACGCCATCTGGTCCCGATGGCCCGACGATCACCCGCGGATCATCATCGACCGCCATGGCGGGCGGACCCGGTACGGCGACGGCTTCGAGCGGGCACTGGCCGGGACGACGGCCGAGGTCGTGGCCGAGACGACCTCGATGAGCCGCTACATCCTCAGCCGGGCAGGCTCGAAAGTGACCGTCAGCTTCGCGACGGAGGCCGACGGCCGGTTCCTGCCGGTGGCACTTGCCTCCATGCTGGCCAAGTACGTCCGTGAGCTGCTCATGCTGCGGCTGAACTGTTTCTTCAGGGCCAGGATGCCCCAACTCAAACCGACCGCCGGGTATTTCACCGACGGCCGCCGGTACCTGACCGAGATCAAGCCCCTCATCAAGCAGATGAACGTGACCCAGTCCCAGCTGGTCCGGCTGCATTGACTCGGCACCGCCGCCCCCTACAATTCGCGTCCACCAGTCGACGGCGCTCGATTTCGAAAGGAGCCGGCAATTGCCTGACGAAAGCAATAGCGCCCGCTTGTACTGACCGGCCTCCCGGCCCGTGGTGCAAGACGGGCCACGGATGACAGGGGCCGGAGACCCTTCGCTAAACGAGGGGTGGATTTCCGCCGATAACGAAACCACGGGGTCACCCTGCCGCACGCGTGGCGTGTCGCGGGGGCCACTCCAGAATCAGCCCCGCTGCCGGGGCGAGACGAGTCCTCATGAGCTTTGACCTGACAAGACTGCGAAACATCGGAATCTGCGCCCACATCGACGCGGGCAAGACCACTATCACTGAGCGCATCCTCTACTACACCGGGCGCAGCTACAAGATGGGCGAGGTGCACGAGGGCACCGCGACCATGGACTTCCTGGAGGAGGAGCAGCGTCGAGGCATCACGATCCAGTCCGCCGCCACCACCTGCACGTGGGAGCATGGCGGGCACGAGTACATGATCAACCTGATCGACACACCGGGCCACGTTGACTTCACCATCGAGGTCGAGCGGTCGTTGCGTGTGCTCGACGGCATGGTCGCCGCGTTCGACGGCAAGGAGGGCGTCGAAGCACAGTCCGAGACCGTCTGGCGTCAGGCCGACGGCTATGGCGTGCCCCGCATCTGTTTCGTCAACAAGATGGACAAGGTCGGCGCGAACTTCCCGATGTGCTTCCGGTCGATCCGCGAGCGGCTCGGCGCCCACCCGATCGCCGTGCAGCTGCCGCTCGGCTCCGGCAACGAGCTGGAAGGAATCATCGACCTGCTGGAGATGAAGGCGTACTACTTCGATCAGAGCGAACTCGGCGCCCGTATCGAGCAGCGGCCGATTCCCGACCCCATGCTGGAAGAGGCGCAACGCTGGCGCCACGAGCTTGTCGAGATGGCTGCCGATCTCGACGACTCCCTGACCGAACAGTACATCGAAGATGAGTCAACGATCACCGCTGACCAGATTCGCGCGGCGCTGCGCCGCGGCACCATCGAGCTGCGTTGCACCCCGGTCTTCTGCGGGGCCGCGTTACGCAACATCGGCGTCCAGCGTCTGCTCAACGGCGTCATCGACTATCTCCCGAATCCGACCGAGGTCCCCCAGGTCGAGGGCACGGATCCCTTCGACGAGTCGAAGAAGATTATCCTTCCGCCGTCGGCCGACGCGCCCTTCGCGGCCCTGGTCTTCAAGGTCGTCTCCGATATGCACGGCGACCTGACCTACGTCCGCGTCTACTCCGGTACGCTCGCGCGTGGCTCCCGCGTCATCAACGCAGGCAACCGGAAGAAAGAGATCGTGTCGCGGATCTTCGAGATGCACGCCAAGGAGCGTATCCCGCTCGAATCGCTACAGGCGGGCCAGATCGCCGCGATCATCGGTCCGAAATTCTCCGTGACCGGCGACACGCTCAGCGACCCGGAGCATCCGGTGATCCTGGAGCGGATCACGTTCCCCGACCCCGTCATCAGCATGTCGATCGAGCCGAAGTCCAGCGACGACAAGAAACGGCTCTCCGACGCGATGGCAATCATCAATCGCGAAGACCCCTCGTTCCGGTTTTCCTATAACGAAGAAACCGGCGAGACGATCATCGCCGGCATGGGTGAACTGCACCTCGAGATCATCAAGCACAAGTTGATTAACGATCGCAAAGTCGCGGTGCGTTTCGGCACGCCGCGTGTGAGCTACCGCGAGACGATCACGGGCACGGCCGACGGCGTCCGCGGCAAGTTCATCAAGCAGACCGGCGGTCGCGGCCAGTACGGCGACGTCGAGATCAACGTCGCGCCGATTACCGAGGCCCAGGCGGTCGAGCGGGAGCTCAAACTGGTCGACGGTGTGGCGTTCTCCGACTGCATCACGGGCGGCTCCATCCCCCGGACCATGATCTCCTCCGTGGAGACCGGTGTTCGAGGCGCCGCCCAGAGCGGCATCCTTGGGGGTTACTCGCTGGTCAACGTGCTGGTCGAACTCGTCGACGGGTCATACCACGAGGTCGACTCGAGCCCGATCGCGTTCGAGCAGGCCGGTGCCCTGGCGTTCCGAGAGGCATGCACGAGGGCAAAGCTGGCCCTGCTCGAGCCCATCATGAAGGTCGTGGTCGTCACGCCCGACGACTTCTTCGGAGCCATCAGCGGCGATCTCGCCAGCCGGCGTGGCCAGATCGTCGACACCGAGCTGCGTCGTCACGTACGGGTGATCACCGCCGAGGTTCCGCTGTCGGAGATGTTCGGCTACGCGACCACCCTTCGCGGCCTCAGCCAGGGCCGTGCGACCAGCTCGATGGAACCGAGCGAGTACCGGCTGATGCCTGACGGGCTGCGCGACGAGGTTCTGGCGAAGGCCTGAGACCGCTGTCGGCTAGACTCCATCGGATGCCTGATACCGGCCAGGTCATGTTCCGCCACGAGTACGAGCACGCGCTCGAGACGTGGCTTCGCCGGCGGTTCGCCTGGCTGTGCGCCGCGTACTTCGCGCTCGGGGCGTTCATGCTGGTCTTCAGAACGGTCGCGTTGTTTGCCGCGGCGCGGGTCGATGGTACACCCGGCCTCACGGCCGCCATGTTCGTGGCGACCGGTCTGGCCGCCGTGTCGCTGAGCATCGTGGTTGTCTTCTATCTCCGGGGGCGCCGCGACGAGAACCGTGACGACCTGGTTCGCACCGTGTCCTGGATGATCGTGGCCCTGGGGACGGCCTCGCTGACGACGCGGTTCGTCGGCGAGGACCTCGGACTCGAGACGATCACCGCCATTTTCTTCTGGCACTTCACGGCATGCCTCTTCCTGCCGTGGACACCACGCGACTCGCTGCGGCCGATCCTCCCGCTGCTGTTCGTCTGGGCCGTTTACATGATCGTGATCGAGACCGCCGGAAGCCCGCTCAACAGGATCCTGTCAGTGATGTTCAGCCCGGGGGTACTGATGCCCGGCCTGCTGATTGCCGGCTGGCGGTTGCGGCGACACAGTCGGGAATTCCGCAGCGTCATGCAGGGCCGGCACTACCGAACGCTGCGACAAGAGTTCAGCCGCGCCCGGAAGATCCACGAGAGCATATTCCCCGCCGAGTACGACGACGGATTCGTGCGTTTCCAATACACCTACGAGCCCATGCGGGAGCTCGGCGGCGACTTTCTTCACATCACCGTCGGCCCCGAAGGGCTGGTCCACCTGACGGTCCTGGACGTGACCGGCCACGGGCTCGCCGCGGCGTTGACCGTCAACCGGCTCTACGGCGAGATCGAGCGGATTCGCGGCGAAAATCCAAAGGCGACGCCGGGCGATGTGATGACGCTGCTGAACCGCTACATCTACCTGACCATGGCGAACCACAACATCTATGCGACCGGCATCGCGATCACCCTCGATCCATATGCCGGCGAGGCACGCTGGGCCAGCGGCGGTCACCCGCCCGCGATGCTGCGCGGCGCCAACGGCGTCATCAGCTTCCTGGCGTCCACCGCCGTGATGCTCGGCGCCGTGGGCGACGACCAGTTCACCGCCGGCGAGCAGTCCATCGAGCTGTCACCGGGTGACGTCATCGTGTTGTACACGGACGGTGCGATCGAGGCCCGTGACCGCGTGGGCCGCCAGTTCGGAATAGACCGCCTGAAGGAGCTGTTGCACAGCCGCCCCGCGCCCGGGAACTGGCCGCAGTACATTGCGTCATCCGTCGACCGGCACAAGGTCGGACGGGCTGAGGACGATGTGCTCGTCGCGGCGCTCACCTTCGCCGCCGTCCGCCCGCAGCGTCAAACGGCCAAACCGGCAATTACACGGTCATGATCACCAAGCGGGACAACCGGTACCTGTCGATGGCCGCGCGACTCGCATTGCGCGGCCACGGCGGCGCCGAGCCGAACCCGCTTGTCGGCTGCGTCATCGTGGCCGGGGACGGGGGCGGGACCGGGGATTCGGTCGTCGGCTGGGGCTGCCACAGGATCTGCGGCGGGCCACACGCCGAGGTCGAGGCGTTGCGTCGCGCCGGTGCAAAGGCCAGCGGCGCGACGGTCTACCTGACCCTGGAGCCGTGCAACCACATCGGCCGGACCGGACCGTGCTCCGAAGCGTTGATCGAAGCCGCGGTTGCGCGGGTCGTGTACGCGCGGGCCGAGCCGGACGCCGTCGCCGGCGGCGGCGCCGCCCGCCTCCGCGAGGCGGGGATCGACGTCAAGCTGGACCCGGGCTGCCGTGCGGCCGTCGAGGTCAGCGACCCGTTCGTGCGACGCATCACGACCGGCCTGCCCTGGGTGGTGGCCAAGTGGGCACAGACCCTCGACGGCCGTATCGCGACACGCACCGGCGAGAGCCGGTGGATAAGTAACAACGCCAGCCGCCGGCTCGTGCACCAGAAGCGCGGCCGCGTGGACGCGATTCTCACCGGCATCGGAACCGTGCAAAGCGACGATCCGATGCTGACCGCCCGGGGCGTTACTCGTCGGCGCGTCGCCCGGCGGGTCGTGATCGATCCCGGACTGGAAATCTCGCCGAACTGCCGCCTGGTTACGTCCACGGCCGAGGCGCCGACCGTCGTTGCCTGTGGGGCCGACCGCCTCGAGGCGGACACCGACCGCGTCCGTGCACTGAAAGACGCGGGCGTGGAGATCATCGCCGTCGCGCGGACCGGCACCGAGCTTCCGCTCGACGAGGTCCTGCGCGAGCTGGTCCTGCGGTACCAATCGACGCACGTGATGGTCGAGGCCGGCGCGGGGCTGCTGGGCCGGCTGTTCCGCGACGGCCTGGTCAACGAGGCCTGGGTCTTCGTCGCCCCCCTGCTGTTCGGCGACGACGAGGCGTTACCGTGCGTCCGCGGCCTCACGGTCGAAACATTGACCGACGGCTGCA
>SMVA01434757.1_pt1 | contig 11487 bp, 11 predicted proteins | sample 2456451 | NCBI WGS metagenome assembly SMVA01 (sample SAMN11095933, study PRJNA526329) | marine sediment metagenome | biome: Marine sediment; feature: Surficial sediment; material: Deep marine sediment; isolation source: Hadal surficial sediment | place: Pacific Ocean | collected 2014-05 | depth...
AGTTTCAGGGTGCAGTCATTCTAGCCTCTGGCGCTGTTGGCGGCCTGGTGGCGGCTTGAGAGGGGGCCCACTTTTTTCGTACCCCCGCTAACTTAGGCCCCCCCGGCTCCGCCGCACTTGACCCACGACCCCCTCGCACCCAGTAGTAGAGCGCGGTGGCGGCGGCGCCCAGCGCCAGCGCCAGTCCGAGGAGGGGGCCGGGCGTCAACCGGTCCTGAAGGATGAGCAGGTACAGGTGGTCCCCGGCGACGAATCGGGTGGCGTAGGGGATGATGCTTGCTGCCAAAGCCAGCGCCAGCGCCGGGTATACGCACGGGCGGCGCTCGCGGGTGAGCTGCGGCAGCAAGAAGAACAACACCGTGGGGGCGAGCAGCTCGAACCAAGCCCGGTGTACGTCGGTGGCCAGCGGCAAGGGAAACAACAGCAAGAACACGGTGATCGACGGGAGCAGGGTGTCGCGTTTGGTGCCATCGCTGCCGAGTGCCACCCAGAGGGCGATGAAGCAGATCCCGCCCCAGGCAACGAATAGATCCAGCGGCGCCAGTGGCGAGAGGTTGCTGGCCAGCATTTCGAGCATCGCCGTGCCGCTGAGAACTCCGTCCGTGTAGGGGGGGACGGCAGCGGTAGGAGAGCTCGCCGTGCGCACTATGAGGTGGAGGGTGACGAAGACAGCGCCGGACGCTCCCGCCTTCAGCAGCGCGCCCCGGTCCCGTGGGAAGGCGATCAGCGCCAGTGCGCCCAAGCTCAACAGCATGCTTTCCTTCAGCAGGGCGCACAGTGGCAGCAGCACGAAGTACAGCGATGAATTGCGGCGCAGTGCCAACCCGACGAACCCCAGTTGCACCGCCAGCACGACGATGTCGAGCCGCGCCGGGTTGGCGGCGGCGAACAGCACCTGGTAGTTGAGGAAGAGGACGGCCACGACGCCGTATCCGGCGAGGTGGTCGTGGGCCAGCGAACCTACCGTAAAGAGCGCCAAGAACATGGCCACAGCGCACACCACGGCGAAACCCAGCGTCAGGTTGCCGGGGAACAGCGCCCCCACCAGCAACGGTACCGCCGGCCGATAAACGAACGGGGCGCGCCCCTCGAGCTTCATGCCGGCGGCGATGGTCTGGTAGTCGGCGCCGTCGCCGGCGATGCGGATGCCGGTAGAGGAGGCGTAGTGAGCGCGGGCGAACGCCAGCGTTACCAGCAGCAACACGAAAACTGCCAGCGTCACGCGGTGGCGGCTCGAGCTGTCGGCAGCGGCCATCAGTGCCTCTCCGCGTCAGCAAACGGCACGTAGAGCCGCTGGTATTCCTTCAGCGCGAAGGAGTCGCTCATGCCGGCGATGTGATCGGCGATGAGGCGCACGAAGCCGGGCTTGCCGTGGTAGCGGGCGCCCACCTCCGCGGACACCCGATCCGCGGGCAGGTCGCGCAAGTAGGTGCCGCCGAACATCGTTCGGTAGCGCAGCAGCACGTAGTTGTCGAGCTGCAGGGGGTCGCGGTAATAGGCGGCGAAAAGGCCGCGCAGGAAGTTGCGCGCTCGAGCGTCGAGGCGGCTGACGGTGAACGAGCGGTACACCTGCGCCTCGACAAAGCTCTCGAGCTCGTCAGCCATGTCGTTGACCTGGGGCGAGAGCTTGATCACCTCGCCCGGCGCTCCGGGGTCGCTGGCGAGCACGCCGGCGGACTCGACCACGGTGTCGGAGACCAGCAGGTGGATCATGCCGCGGATGAGCGCGTTCTGGCGGCCGAAGCGACCCTGCCGGGTCTGGTAGGAGTCCCCCAGCTTGTTTACCACGGTGGCACCGATCTCCAGCCGCTCGGTGGCGCGCAGCGAAACCTGTCCGGCGCGGATGCCGTCCTCGAGGTCATGGGTGAGGCGGGCGAGGCGGTCGGCGAGCTGCACCACCTGCCCCTCGAGGAGCGCCGTGGCCCCCGGGGCGAGTCCTTCGTCGACCCAGTCCGGATACGCGAGGCTCTCGTCGACGGGAGCGCGCTTCCAGATTCCTTCGCGCACCGCGTCGGTGAGGTTGAGCCCAGGGTGATCGTAGCGTTGCTCGAGGCGGTCGACGACGCGCAGGCTCTGGTAGTTGGGGCGAAAGCCGCCCGATGCGGCGAGCACCGGCGCGTCGATGGCCTCCAGGTGCTCGGTGCCCGCCAGGATGGCGGCCAGTATCTCTCGCCCGGCCGCCCCGAAGGGCGGTTGACCGAGGTCGTGCCCCAGCGCCGTGGCCTCCACCAGGTCCTCGTTGAGACCGAGGGCGCGGGCGATGGTACGCGACAGTTGCGCCACCTCGAGCGTGTGGGTCAGCCGGGTGCGGTGATGGTCGCCCTCGTAGGGGACGTACACCTGGGTCTTGTGCTTGAGGCGGCGGAAGGCGAGCGAGTGCAGAATGCGGTCGCGGTCGCGCTGAAACGCCGTTCGATAGCTGAGTGTGCGCCCGCTGTCGACGAGGACGTAGCGGCGTGTGGCGTCGGCACTACGGGTGGCGTAGGGAGCCAGCGTCTCGGCTTCGAGCGCTTCCAAGGCGGCGGTGTCTCGACCGCTGAATGACTTGGGCATCCGGGTAGGCCGTGCGAACGTTGCGAGGCGTAGTCGTAGTCGGTACAGGGAGCATCGCAGCATCCTGACTCCGGCCGTGCTTCCACCGCAGGCTGCTAGGCTTGCTCTGAACGCTACGGATAGTAACGCCTCGCCCGTGACAATCCACCGAGACGAATCACATGGGGAACGCACGACATGGCCGCGGAGGCGGCGCCCGGGCGGTTTCCACGGGGCCGTCGTGGGTTCTAGCCTGGCTGGCACTGCTGCCGGGGCTGCTTGTCGTGCTCGCGGCGACGGGCTGCGCGCGTCCCGACAACTGGGTGCAGACGTACCCGGATATCGCGGCGCGGGCGCGCCGGGATCCGCAGTCGGTTTTTGCCGAGACCTACGCTCGCTGGGACGACCTGCACGGCATGGTCGGTTCGTATCAAGTGCGCGCCCGTCGCGGCCTCAGCAGCCGCACGATCGACACGCAGATCTACCTGCTGCGCGATGCCTTCGTCGAGATCCAGGTGATCGCCCCCACCTTCACCAGCGAGGGATACTTGGGCGTGGGAACGAAGGAGGTGGGGCTTTGGATCGCCGGAGATCCTTGCCTTTACCGCGGCCCCAACGAGCCCGGCGCCTTCGGCCGCGCATTGGGTATCCCCCTTACCCCGGCGAACATCGTCGCCACGCTGATGGGATACGCGGTGCCCGGCAACGCGACGGCGACATGGGACCAGCGTGCACGCCGTATCCGCGTGACCGCTGAGGGTGTTACAGCGTGGCTGCACCCGGTTTCGGGGCGGTTCGAACGGGTGTTGGTCAACACCTCGTCGGGCCCCATCGACATCGAGTACCGGGAGTGGTCGGGCAACAACCCGCCGGTGCCGGTACGCATGGACATCGATGTCGCTGCCGAGGGCATAACCCTGCAGTTGCGCCTCGCACCGGCATGGAATCCCAATGCTGAGGGTCTGGACCGGGCGTTCTTCGATGACATGTCCGTGGCGGGCGCCGTCGATTGCCCGCTCGAGCAGCTCGCCCTGGAGGGTGGGCTGCTGCGCCGCGGCCTGGGCCGATGAGCCCACGGGTTCGCATCCGGGCCCACGCTAAGATCAACCTGGCGTTGCGCGTCGGCAAGCCCGGCGAGGACGGCTTCCACCCCATTGCCACGGTCTTTCAGACGGTGAGCCTTTGCGACCTTCTCTACGCCGAGGTGGTCGAGAGCGCCGGCGCGCCGGGTGCACCCACGCTGGGCGTATCGCCGACGGCCCACCAGGCTCCCCGCCGGGCCCCCGACCTGGGGGTCCACCAGGTGCTCCGCCAGGGGCTCCTGCGGCTGCGAGTCGAGGGCGCCGAGCTCCCGATGGACAACACCGTCAGCCGCGCCGTCGGCCTCTTTGCCGACGAAGTGCGCGCCCACGGTGTCGAACCCGTGCCCCTCGACATGTTGCTGCTCAAGCGCGTGCCCTTGGGGGCTGGGCTGGGCGGCGGCAGCAGCGATGCGGTCGCCGCGCTGGCGGCGTGCGCGCGGCTGTGGCACGTGAGCGAGGATCTACTGGAAGCGGACGGCGCGCTGCATCGCATAGCCGCCGAGATCGGCTCGGACGTGCCCTTTTTTCTCACCGGGGGTACCGCCATGGGCACCGGGCGCGGTGCGTGCATCGAACCCCTGGAGCCGCTGCCTCCCACCTGGTTCGTACTCGCCGCCCCGAAACTGCAAGTCTCGACGGCGGACGCCTACGCCGAGTTCGACCGCCTGGTCGCCCCTACGTTGCCGCCTGTTCCGGCGTACGAGCCGCGCCTCAGCGACCGGTGGATGGGCAACGATCTGGCCGCGGCGGTGTGGGCCCGCTACCCGCAGGTTGCGATGGTGCACCAGCGCTTGCTGGAGCTGGGTGCGGACACGGTGCAGATGAGCGGCAGCGGCGCCGCCACTTTCGGCGTATTCGCGCACCGCCACGATGCCGCGCGGGCGGCGTGGGAATTGCGCGGCGAGGGGTTGTGGGCCGGTGTAGTTGTTTCCATAACGAGCAACCAGCATTGTCGCACCGGGTGTTGAAGAACTCCGTTCAGGAGTTTGGCAGGGTGCCCGGATCGCGGCTATAATGAAATACTCGTGATCCACGCACGTCCCGTGATCGACGCGGTTTCCAACTGTAACGAGTTTTCTTGGGGCGTCGCCAAATTGGCAAGGCACGGGACTTTGGCTCCCGCATATGCAGGTTCGAGTCCTGCCGCCCCAGCTTCGTTTGCAACCCCGAACCCGACCATCTCGATAGCTCCCCGCTCGACCCATGCCCTCTGCAGACCGTTCGCTCAAGCTTTTTGCGGGCAACGCCAACCCTGAGCTCGCCCGCAGCATCGCCGATTACCTCGGCCATGCACTCGGGGACATCGAGCTGACGCAGTTTTCCGACGGCGAAGTACGCTGCCAGCTACAGGAAAACGTTCGCGGCACGGACGTGTTCCTCATCCAGCCGACCTGCCGTCCGGTGAATCGCAGCCTCATGGAGCTGCTCATCATGTGCGACGCGGCGAGGCGTGCGTCGGCTGCACGGATCACCGCCGTGATGCCGTATTTCGGCTATGCGCGGCAGGACAAGAAAGACGAGCCGCGCGTGCCGATCACCGCGAAACTGGTCGCCGACCAGCTGGCGGCGGCGGGTGCCGAGCGGGTGCTGGCGATGGACCTACACGCCGGCCAGATCCAAGGTTTTTTCAACATTCCGGTGGACCATCTGTTTGCCGCGCCGGTGGCGGTGCGGCATTTTGAGTCTATGAACCTCGACAACGTCGTCGTGGTGGCGCCCGATGCCGGCGCCGTGGAACGCGCCCGTGCCATCGCCAAGCGGCTCCACGCGGGCCTGGCGATCATCGACAAGCGCCGCCTGCGCGCCAACAAGGCGGTGGCGATGCACGTGGTCGGCGATGTGGAGGGCTGCAACGCGATTCTCTACGACGACATGGTCGATACTGCCGGCACGTTGACCCAGGGCGCCAAGGCGCTCGTGGATAATGGCGCCAAGGCGGTCTACGCTTTCTCGACACACGCGGTCTTGTCCGGTCCCGCAGTCGACCGTATCGAGGAAGGACCGTTCGCCAAGGTTATCGTCACCGACACGATTCCATTGCGTGGGGCGGCAAAGAAGTGCTCCAGCATTCTCGTATTGTCGGTCGCCGAGCTGTTGGGCGAAGCAATTCGAAACATCCACGAAGAGACAAGCGTTTCGAGCTTGTTTATCTGATCCCTGAAGAGAAAGAGTCATGGCTGAAATCCTCATTGAAGCAGCGCCACGGGAGGCTGGCTCCAGCAACGAGGCGCGCCGCATGCGCCGCGAGCGCAAGCTGCCGGCGGTGGTGTATGGCGGCGGCAAGGAGTCCCACACCATCACGCTCGATCCGGGCGAGATCGTCTCGATCCTGAAGTCGGAGTCGGGTCAGAACACCATCTTCAAACTCAAGATTGCCGACGGGTCGGAAGAGAACGTCATGATCTTCGACGTCCAGATCGACCCCATCAAGCGCAGCCTGGTGCATGCCGACCTGTTGCGCATCGCCATGGACGTAACCATCGAGGTTTCGGTGCCGCTGCTTATCGTCGGTGAAGCGGCGGGCGTCATCGAGGGCGGTGTGCTCGACCACTCGTTGCGCGAGCTCGTTATCACCTGCCTGCCCGCCGACATCCCGGAGAGCATCGAGGTGGACGTTACCGACCTCGAGATGAACCAGTCGATCAAGGTCGAGGACATCCAGGTGCCCGCCAACGTTACCGTGGTGACCGAGGCCGATCGCTCGGTTGCCTCCGTGGTGCCGCCGGTTTCAGAAGCCGACCTGGAAGCCGACCTCACCGTCGAGGGCGAGGAGCCCGTCGAGGACGCAGCCCCGCCGGAAGAGGAAGGCGTGGCAGCGCCGGACGAAGCCGCTGCGGAAGCAGAAGAGAAGACCGAAAAAACTTCGGAATAGCGGGTGCGCGCTCTTGCCGGCCTGGGGAACCCGGGCGACGAGTACGCGGAGCACCGACACAACGCCGGCTGGATGTTGTTGGCCGCTCTCGAGCGGCGCTATCCGGTTGTCGAGACCAGAAAGCTGAACAATGCGAAGCTCTCGCGCATCCGGATGAAAGGACGGCGGGAGGACGGCGGGCCGGCGGAGCTGTGGCTCATCCGCTCGCGGACGTACATGAACGACAGCGGCCGGGGGGTGTCGCAGGCATGCGACCAGTTGCGCCTCGCGCCGCGCCAGGTTCTCCTGGCGTTCGATGATATCGATCTGCCCCTGGGCAAGATCCGCTTGCGTGAAAGCGGTGGGTCGGGGGGGCAGAACGGTATGAAGTCCGTCATCGACGCCCTGGGAACCCAGAAGATTCCCCGGCTGCGGCTGGGGATTTGTGGCGATCGCGCGCCGGCGGACACTGCCGACTACGTGTTGCGCCGCTTCGACAGGGACGAAAAGGATACGGCGGCGGAGATGGTCGAAGACGCAGCGGACGCCGTGGAGATGGTGCTGCGCTCGGGGCTCATTGCCGCGATGAATCGCTTCAACTGAACCAGTTGGACTACTTGAACTCGTTGAAACACAGGAGCTCGTTCGAATGGATATGCTGACGCTGACGCACTTGGCACCGGTGTTCGGAGCCGTGGGGCTCGTCATTGCGCTGCTGATCCTCGCCTACGTCAAGCGCATGCCGGTCGCCAGCGAGGAAATGCAGGATCTCGCCGACCAGATCCACCGCGGTGCGATGGTCTTCCTGCGCCGCGAGTACAGCCTGCTGGTGATCTTCGTGGTCGTTGTTGCCGGGCTGCTCGCCGCGTTCGTGAATCCGCTGACCGCGCTGGCGTTCGTCAGCGGCGCGGCGTCTTCGATGGCGGCGGGGTTTGCCGGCATGACCGCGGCGACTTCTGCGAACGTCCGCACCACCAGCGCCGCGTTGGAGAAGGGCAAGAACGAAGCGCTGATGGTCGCCTTCATGGGCGGCTCGGTGATGGGGCTTTCGGTTGCCAGCCTGGGGCTGCTCGGTGTCGGTGTGTGGTTCTACCTGTACGGTGTGCCCGGGCAGGCGTCGATCATCAACGGCTTTGCCATGGGCGCTTCGTCGATTGCGCTGTTCGCCAGGGTGGGCGGCGGCATCTTCACGAAGGCCGCGGATGTGGGCGCCGATCTTGTCGGCAAGGTCGAAGCTGGCATACCCGAGGACGATCCGCGCAACCCGGGCGTCATCGCCGACAACGTTGGTGACAACGTCGGCGACGTCGCCGGCATGGGCGCCGACATCTTCGAATCGTACGTCGGCTCCGCCATCGCCACGATTGCCATCGGAGCCACGTTGGGCGCCACCCAGTTGTCGGCGTTGACGGCCGAAGGTGGTGGGCTGTCGGGTGCCGATGCCACCACCGCGCTGATGGGTTTGCCGCTGGTGATGGCCATGATCGGGCTGCTGGCCTCGCTCGTCGGCATCGCCTCGATGGCGGTCTTCAAGAACACCAATCCTGCGGGAGCGTTGCGTTGGTCGGCGCTGGTCGCGGCGGTTCTCTTTCTCGGTGGCGCCTATCTGTACATCGGTAGCTCCGGTTTGAACATCAGCATCTGGTTCGCGGTTCTCGCCGGCACCTTCGCCGGCCTGGCGATCGGCTGGATCACCGAGTACTACACCGCCGGCAAGCCTATTCGAGACATCGCCCTTGCCAGCGAGACGGGCGCGGCTACCAACATCATTCAGGGTCTGGCGATCGGCCTGCAGTCGTGTGCCGCGCCGGTGCTGATGATCTGTTTCGCCATCTGGGCGGCCAACGAGTCAGCCGGTCTGTACGGCATCGGCATCGCCGCCGTCGGCATGCTGGCCACCGTCGGCATCACCATGAGCGTCGACGCCTACGGTCCCATCGCCGACAACGCCGGCGGCATCTCGGAGATGGCCGGCCTCGGCCCCGAGGTGCGCAAGATCACCGATAGTCTCGACTCGGTGGGCAACACCACCGCGGCCATCGGCAAGGGTTTTGCCATCGGCTCGGCGGCGCTCACCGCATTGGCGCTGTTCTCGGCCTACACGCAGGCCATCAACCAGCAGCTCATCGCCGCCGGCGGTGAGGCGCTCACCATCATTCTCACCGACCCGATCGTCGTCATCGGCTTGTTCATCGGCGGCATCATCCCGACGCTCGCCGGCGGCATGACCATGACCGCGGTGGGCCGTGCCGCGTCCGAGCTGGTCGAGGAGATCCGCCGCCAGTTCCGCGAGATCCCCGGCATCATGGAGGGCACCGGCAAGCCTGATCCGGAGCGCTGTGTGGACATCGCCACCAAGGCGGCGCTCAAGGAAATGGTGGCGCCGGGAATGCTGGCTGTGGTCGCTCCGGTAGTGGTGGGCTTCGGCCTCGGCCCGGCGGCGCTCGGCGGCATGCTGGCCGGCGCTACGGTGGTGGGCGTGTTGCTGGCGCTGATGATGTCCAACGGCGGTGGCGCCTGGGACAACGCCAAGAAATACATCGAAGAGGGGCACCACGGCGGCAAGGGCTCGGAAGCGCACAAGGCCGCGGTTGTCGGCGATACCGTCGGCGACCCATTCAAGGACACTTCTGGCCCGTCCATGAACATCCTGATAAAGTTGATGGCTGTGGTATCGCTGGTCATCGCTCCGCTGATTGTCTAGCCGATTATCCAGAAGACCGGCATCCTTCCAACAAACAAATCTCGTAACTCCTCGCCCTGCCAAAGCAGGGTCTGAGACCGAGAGGAGATCCATGCAGAATCTCTACGAAACACTTCTGATCGTCACTCCGGAAGCGGATGACGAGAGGGTCAGCGCCGTCATCGGCGACCTCCGCGCCACCATCGAGAAAGATGGTGGGACGGTATTGCAAGCCGGCGTCTGGGAACGTCGCAAGCTCGCCTACCTGGTCCAGGGCAAGTCAGAGGGCATCTACGTGCTCATCTACGCCGACGGCAACCGCACCCTGCCGGCTGCTCTCAAGGACCGCATGAAGCTCGACGAATCGGTGATTCGTTCGATGGTGGTGCGCCTCGAGGACCTGCAGGAAACCGACGTGCGCAAGCAGCTTGCCGAGGTCGATCACTCCGGTGACCTGGCCCAGATCGAGGCGCAGCAAGCTGCTGCCGACAAGCGTCACGAGGCCGACGCGGCCACCGCGGCGATGTCGCTGGACGAGATCGCCGTCGCCGAAGCTGCTGCCGCAACCGAAACCGCCGAGTCTGCGGAGGATGACGACGCCTCCCAGACCGTCGAAGCAGGCGAATTGGGGGGCGTCGACGAAGTTTCCGAGGCTGGAGAGACCGCCCAAGAAGGTGAAGCCGGGGAGGTCGCCGAAGCTTCCGGGACCGCCGAAGCGACCGAAGAGGAGCCGGTCGAGGAATCAGCCGCCACAGACCCAGCCTCGCAGGCCGCGGACGCCGGAGATGCCACGGAAGCCGGGGACGCCACGGAAGCCGGGGACGCCGCCGACGAGACGCGGACGGACGCGGACGCTGCCGAGGGTGCCGCGGGCGAGCCCGGCGATAATGAATCCGACGAAGACGAAGAGAAGGAGAGCTAACGATGGCCTACGGACGAGGTGGTGGACGTCGTCGGCGCAACAAGTATCTGAAGGACGACGTGGTGTACATCGACTATAAGAACGTCGATCTGTTGTCGAACTTCATCATTGATCGCGGCAAGATCCAGCCGCGCCGCACCAACGGCAACAGTGCCAAGGTGCAGCGCATGCTGACGCGGGCCATCCGGAGGGCGCGCGAGATTGCGCTGCTTCCGTACACCACGGGCTAGAGCCATGAAGCTGATTCTCCAAGAGACAGTCGAACACCTTGGCGAGCCCGGTGACCTGGTCGAAGTGAAGACGGGCTACGGTCGTAACTACCTGCTCCCGCAGGGTCTTGCGGTGGTGGCAACGGCCACCAACGAGCGCTTGGTCACCGAGCTCAGGGCAAAGCGCGACGAGCGCGAACACGCCGCCAAGATCGCCGCACAGGCGCTGGCGGTGAGCCTCACCGGCGTCTCCGTCAACGTGAAGCGCAAGGTTGCCGAGGGCGACACCCTGTACGGATCGGTGACCGCGGCGGACATCGCCGAGGTGCTGGCCGAGGAAGGATTCGAAGTCGCCAAGGATCAACTGCGGCTCGAGCACGCCATCAAGACCCTGGGCGTTTTTGAAGTGCCGCTGCAGCTGCCCTACGGCGTCGAGGCGTCCATAAAACTATGGGTGGTCAAGGACGAATCCGAATAAAGGGGCGGGGGGGCCGGCGATATAGGGCCATCTGCTGCGTTGCAGCTCGCAGGGGCGGCGATATAGGGCCATCTGCGGCGTTGCAGCTCCTCGACGATACTTCGTATCGCCTGCGTCGCGGCGCCTTGCATCTGACCCAATCTCGCCACCCCTGCGGGTTTGAAAGGTGTTTGGGCCTCGACGTTTCCTCGGGGCGCGGTGATTTGTGGACGGATTATTTCGGACTGCTAGACTGGCGCGATGGCTGACGGACTGACCAAGGGACGTACTCTGCCGCACAATCTGGAGGCGGAGAAGTCTGTTCTGGGCGCCATTCTGCTCGACAATCACGCCATCAACCCGGCGGCGGAGACGATCACCGCCGAGGATTTCTATGGCGAGGCGCACCGGCTTATCTTCGAGGCGATGTGTGCCCTCTCCGAAGGCGCTGCCCCCATCGACGCGGTGACGCTGGCCGAGCGCCTGGGGCGCTCCGATCAGCTCGAGCGCGCCGGCGGGTTGGCCTACCTGTCGGAGCTGATGGACGGGTTGCCGCGGGCGCTGAACATCGCTCAGTACGCGCGCATCGTCAAAGACAAGTCGTCGCTGCGCAACCTCATCGCCTCGGCCAACACCATCATCACCGAGGCGATCAGCGGCGAGGACGAGACCGATAAGATCATCGACGAGGCGGAGCGGCGCATCTTCGAGATCGCCGAGGACAAGGTCAAGCGCGGCTTCCTGTCGATCC
>SMVA01018692.1_pt1 | contig 11485 bp, 11 predicted proteins | sample 2456451 | NCBI WGS metagenome assembly SMVA01 (sample SAMN11095933, study PRJNA526329) | marine sediment metagenome | biome: Marine sediment; feature: Surficial sediment; material: Deep marine sediment; isolation source: Hadal surficial sediment | place: Pacific Ocean | collected 2014-05 | depth...
GCGCGCACCACAAGGTTGCGCCGGCGGTTGTTCTCGGCCAGCTCCAGGTAGTGTGCGGCGTGCACCACCTGCAGGCGCCAGAAGCCGACCAGCAGCAGCGTGACCATCAGGATGACGACACCCTCGGCGACGTGCAGGCGGCTGGTCAGGCGATTGAGCAGCAGGGGACTCTCGAGCGCCGTTTCGCTGCCACCGCCCCGGCCGCGGCGGAAGATGGGGCGCTTGCGCGAGCCGGAACTGTCGCCGGACGGATCGGGTCGCCAGGGGCCGACAGTGCTCATCGCCTAGCAGCCCCTCGCCCGCAAGACCCACGCGCCAGACCCATCACACTTTCACCACGGGCTGCTCGCTCCTCGGTATCCCTTGCGCAGGGCACGCTGTTCCCACCGGCGCGCGGCGGAGAGGATAATCAGCGTCGCGGCTGCCGTGGAAGCGGCGCGCCAGAGCAGGTCGAAGAGGCTGAGCGACACCGGCCGTCCCAGCAGCGCCTGCCAGCCAACGACGATGAGGCCCTCGAGGACGCCGCCGGCTCCCACAACCAGTGTTTCGAGCAGCGGCCCCCGCACCACCAGCAGGCCGCCGAAGGTAGCGATCAGCGCTGCCACCGAGGTCTTGGCGAAGGCGTGCAAACCGATGATGCCGCCGGAGAGTCCGTCCTGAATCAGGCCGGCCGCAGCTCCCACCAGCACAGCGCCCCGAAACGTGCCGCGCAGCGCGTGCAGCACGACGTAGGCCAGCAGCCAGTCGATGGCGCCGAGGCCGGACCATACCTGCGGCAGAAAGATTTGCGCCAGGCCCAGGGCCAAGAGCACGATCAGCGAACGCAGCGCGGTCATTCACTGTCCGACCTTGTGCCGGGCGCCAGGAGTAAGAGGTGGTCGACCCGTAGTACTTCGACCAGGGGTGCCAGCTCGATATCGAGAAACAGCGCTGCCTCGGGACGCGCCAGGGTCGGCAGTCGCGGCAGACCCGGGACCGGGGCGCCCTCGACGACGCGGCGAACCCGCCCGATCTCCAGGCCGGGCGGATAGATGGAGTCGTCGCCCGAAGTCACGACCAGGTCACCGACCTGGATATCGGCCAGGCTGGTGACGTAGGCGAGCTCCAACACCGCACCGCCGGTGCCGTGCACCACCCCGTGGGCGCCGGTACGCGCTACTTTCGCCCCCACCGCGCTCTTCGGATCGGTAATCAGCTGGACGGTCGAGGTGTAGGGCGCGGCGCTGATCACGCGACCGACGACGCCCCCGGTCGGCGACACCACCGCCCAATCGGGGAGCACTCCATCCCGGGAGCCGCGGTCGATGGTGAAGGTCTCGTAGTCGTGCGCCGTGTCCCGCCCGATCGTCCGTGCGGTGACCGACGGCAGCTCGAGGCGCTCACGCAGACCGAGCAGTTGCCGCAGGCGGATGTTTTCGCGGGCGGATTCTTCGAGCGTGGCGGCTCGTCGCTCCAGCACGCCGATGCGCTCGCGCAACGCATCGACCTCGGTGGCGCTGCCGATGAGCCCGACGTAGTTGGTCCACGCACCCGATACCGCGAGCCACACGGCGGAGAATAACCGGTGCGCCGGAGAGACGACGGTTTGGATGGTGCCCCCGACGCTGGCGATGGTGTCGGCGCGGTTCACCTGGTACGACATCATGACGAAGAACGAGAACAGCAGCACCACCAGCAGCGCCAGGGAACCGGCAGGGCGGCTGCTAGTCTCCATGACGTCTCAGCCGCTCCCGTGGGCTGCGACGACGTCCCGGAAGGGGTGGTTCGCAGCCAGCGAGCATTGCCCGATCGATCCTACGGCAGGCACACTCGCCTGAGCAGGTCCAGGTCCTCGAGGATTCTCCCGACGCCGAGAACTACCGAGGACAGGGGATCTTCGGCGATCGAAACCGGGACCCCGGTTTCTTCGCGCAGGCGGAGGTCGAGGTTGCGCAACAGCGAGCCGCCCCCGGTCAGGATCAATCCCTTATCGATCAAGTCGGCGGAAAGCTCCGGCGGGGTGCGTTCCAGCGCCATGCGTACCGACTCGACGATGGAAGAGGTGACCTCGCTCAGGGCGTCGCGGATCTCTCGGTCGGTGATGGTGATGGTCTTCGGCTTCCCCTCGACCAAATCTCGACCCTTGATGTCCATGGTGAGCTCTTCATCGAGAGGGAATGCCGAGCCGATATCGATCTTGATGTTCTCGGCGGTACGGTCGCCGATGAGCAGATTATAGTTGCGCTTGATGTAGTTGATGATGGCTTCGTCCATCGCCGTTCCGCCGACGCGGATGGAACGCGAAAAGACGATGCCGGCCATCGAAATGATCGCCACGTCGGTGGTTCCGCCGCCCACATCGACGACCATGTTGCCGGACGGCTCGGTGATCGGCAGCCCGGCGCCGATGGCCGCCGCCATGGCCTCTTCGATCAGATACACCTCGGTCGCCTTGGCGCGATACGCGGTGTCCTTCACGGCGCGTTCCTCGACCTGCGTGATGCCGCTCGGCACGCCGATGACGATGCGCGGGCGCACCCAGACGCGGCGGTTATTGGCGCGCCGAATGAAGTACGAGATCATCTTCTCGGTGACGTCGAAATCAGCGATGACGCCGTCTTTCAGCGGGCGTACGGCGACGATGTGCCCCGGCGTGCGGCCCAGCATTTCCTTGGCTTCGGCGCCTACCGCTACAATCTTGTTGGTCAGCTTGTTGATGGCGACGATCGAGGGCTCGGACAGAACGATGCCCTGCGCGGCGGTGTACACCAGGGTGTTCGACGTGCCGAGATCGATGGCGATATCGTTTGAAAAGAGAGACAGCAGTCGCCTCATGGAATCCGGGCCTGGTCAGCGCGAAAACGACGGCGCCGTCGCCATACATGGTTCCGTCCCCGATCCTCTTGCTCGACCAAGATCTCCATCAACACAGGGTTCGAGCGCGGTGGGGCGTGAACATTGAAGCCCGACGCCATAGCGTGCGAAGTCTAACATGGCCCCTTCGTCACGGGAACATGTTGGGGGGCCACGGTTGTCGTCGGGCCTTCCCCGCGCTACGGTTTCTTATCGCGCCGCGTTCCACCTCGCGGCTGCCCGCTTCCCAGCAAACTGAGACGCAGTGCCAAGGTAGGTCGAAAAGTGCTCAATGCAATGCGCCGCAATGTCCGCAAGCTCTCGTGGGTGTTGTGGCTCGTCATCATCGCCTTCGTCGCGTTTTACATACCCGACCTGATCCGCGGGCCTTCCAATGTCATCGCCCGGGTCGACGGTGAGCCCATCTACATCGACGAGTATCAGCAGGCGCTGCAGCAGCAATCCGAGTACTACCGGAGTGTGAGCGGCGGCAACCTGCCCGATGACTTCCTGCAGCAGATTCAGATCGAGCAAATCGTCCTCGAGCAGATCATTCGCGAGCGCCTCATCTTGGTGGCGGCACGCGACCAGGGGTTGTCGGTGAGCAATCGGGAGATCAACGAGCGCATCAGGCAGTATCCGGCGTTCCTGGAGGACGGTGTGTTCATCGGCCCCGACCGCTACAAGCAGGTCCTGCGGTCCAACGGCATCGCCTTCGACGAGTTCGAGAGCCAGCTCGCCGATGAAATTCTCTTCCAGAAGTTTACCGAGCTCGTTGCCAACGGCGTCACGGTGACCGACCGGGAAATCGAAGACGTATACCAGCGTGCCAACGAGCAGGTACAGTTCGATTTCTTCGTGGTACGTGCCACCGGCCTCGAGGCCGAGGCGGCGGAGCTGCTCACCGACGAGGCGGCGCGCACCCTGTTCGCCGAGAACATTGCGGACTATCGCCTCCCCGAGCAACGCCAGGTGAGCTATGCGGTTATCGGTACCGAAGAGGCGCGCGCCACGGTGTCGCTGACCGAAGAGGAGCTGCAAAGGGCGTACGACGATGGCGTCGACGAGTTCACCGTACCGGAGCAGGTACGGGTGCGTCACATCCTCTTCCGGCTACCCCCCGATCCCGACGAAGAGACCGTTGCCGAGCTCCGCGTCGAGGCCGAAGAAGTTCTCGACCAGATCCTTGCGGGGGGCGATTTTTCCGCATTGGCCGAGGCTAGCTCCGACGACAGCGCCACGGCGGCAGCCGGAGGCGACCTCGGGTGGTTCGGTCGCGGCCGTATGACGCCGGAGTTCGAGGAGGTTGCTTTCGCTCTCGAGGTCGACGGTACCTCCGAGGTTGTGCAGACGCCGTTTGGCCTCCACATCATCCGCAGCGATGGCCTACGGCCGGAGCAGGTGCGGCCGTTCGATGAGGTCCGCGGCCAGCTCGAGCAGCGCATTTCGTTTGAGCGAGCCGAGGCGATTGTCGACCAGCGTGCCGAGGATCTGAGAGTTGCCGTGTTGCGGCGCGCCAGCCTCGATGAGCTGGCTGAGGAGTTCGGCCTGCAGGTTGAAGACAGCCCGCTGTTTGCACAGCTCGCGGGCTTCCCCGAGATTTTGTCGCCGCAGTTCACCCAGCAGGTCTTCGCCACCGGCCGGGGCCGGGTTTCGGAGCCTATCCGCTACGGCGATGGCTACGTGATCTTCCGTGTTGACGAGATCGTCGAGGCGCACGATCCGGAGTTCGACGAGGTCGAACTGCAGGTGCGTGCCGACCTCATCCGCGAGCTCGCGGAAGAGCGCGCCGCTCAGATCGCGGCGGAGCTCGGTGCCCGCCTGGCCGAGGGTGAGTCGTTCACCGTCCTCGCCGCTGAGATCGCCGCGGCGATCCGGACAACGGAGCTGATCCCCCGCAATGGCGCGGTCCCCGAGCTGGGTCGCCAATCGGCCTTGATCCTCGCCGCCTTCGAGCTCGGAGAGGGTGAGGCGGGCGGTCCGGTCGAGGTGGACCAAGGGCACGTTCTGTTCCGCGTCACCGCGCACGTGCAGCCGGACTGGGGGCAGTACGCCAGCGATCAAGAGTCGATGCGCACCGAGATCCTCAACCAGCGCCGCAACAGTCTGTTCGAGTCGCTGGTGCGTGAGTTGCGGGAAACCTACAGCGTGGTGACCTACGACGAGGTTCGCAGCGCGATAACCGGCTAAGCTAGCCAGCCGGGACTAGCAGCATGCTGGCGGACAACTATTGCAGATCGCCGGTGCCGTCGTTCTCTTGCGCCGTCAGCCACTCGTCGATGCGCGCTTTCTTGAAACGCCACTGATTGGCGACCTTGGTCGAAGGAATCGCTCCCTCGCGTGCCATCCGGTAGACGGTCGACTTGTGTACGCGAAGGTACTTGGCGACTTCGTCGAGGGTCATTATGGTGGGACGCCGTTCGATGCCTACCGAGGTTGAATCCGTCATGCTTTTGGTCCCGCAAGGTGCGTGAATCTGATGGATACTGACCAATAATCTCCAGAACTGCGATCTAGTGTAGCAGATCTACGTATTGCTGCAAAGCAAACACGAACACGCTCCGATCATGCGTCTGGAGGTGTTTTTCTGCGCGCTAGTGGCCTTTTACAGGCCACTGGGGGCCCTTTTGACACGGCCCGTCACACGTTCACCACGGCCTGCTAAGATCCGAGTTTTCCGGGACCTTGTCAGCGGAGATCCAAGGTGAATGCTGAGCGGTTGTCCGAAAGCCTGGTGGAATGGCTGCGATCCGAGGTGGCGACGGCAGGTTGCCGAGGGGCCGTTTTCGGCCTGTCGGGCGGCATCGATTCCGCCACCGTCGCCGTCCTGGCGCGGCGTGCCTTTCGTGACGATCACCTGGCGGTGATCATGCCTATCCAATCGGACCCACGGGACCGAGAGGACGCTCTCTTGGTGGCCGAGAAGTTCAAGATCAAGCGTCGTGAGGTGGATCTCAGCTCGGTGTTTTGTGCCTTTGCCCGGACCCTCGGGGAGGAGGCCGAGGCCGCCACCCAGGATCTGCCGCTCAATAATCTCAAGCCGCGCTTGCGCATGGCGGCGCTGTACTATTTTGCCGCCCGCCACCGCTATCTCGTGACGGGGACTGGGAATCGTACCGAGCTCACCCTCGGGTACTTCACCAAACACGGCGACGGCGGTGTCGACCTGTTGCCCCTGGGGCATTTGGTCAAGCACGAGGTGCGCGAGCTGGCCGCTCATCTCGGAGTCCCCACGTCGATCATCGAGAAGCCTCCCAGCGCCGGAATGTGGGCCGGCCAGACCGACGAAGGGGAGCTCGGATTCAGCTACGACGAACTCGACCGTTACCTCGTGGGAGGGCAGGGGAGCGAAGCGCTGGCGGCGAGAGTTGAAGATCTGCGGTTGAAGAACGCCCACAAGCTGCGTATCCCGAAGCTTCCTCCGGCTTCCGTGTCCTGACGCCGGTGGCCGAGCACTGCTCGTCAGACAAGAGCCCGCGGCAGGTCATCGACCCCAACGACTACCTCATCGACTGCTTCCGTCTGGCGCGCATGATTTGGGACGATGGCTATCGGCCGGACTTCCTCATTGGCCTGTGGCGCGGCGGTGCACCCCCGGGAATCGTCATCCAGGAGTTCTTCCGCTGGAAGGGTCACGACCCGTACCACACCGCGATTCGCACCCAGTCGTTGGAGGGTGTGCAGTCCGGCGATGGGTTCGACATCAAGGGATTCGAGCACGTCCTCGATGTCGTCGAAGCAGAGCACCAGTTGTTGCTGGTGGATGATGTCTACAACACCGGGCGTACGACCTACGAAGTGGTGCGCTACCTGCGACAGAAGACGCGGCGCAACGCTCCCGAGGTGCGCGTCGCGACGGTGTACTACCGGGCGCAACAGCGACGGTTCCTCGTCGGGCCCGACTACTATTTGCATGAGGTCGAAGAACCTCCGTTGTTGCCGTACCGCCTCACCCAGCTCAGCGAAGACGACGCCCGTTCACTCAGTGCTGAGCTCCACGAGGCACTGTACGGTTAGCCGGGTCACGAAACGCACTCGCTTGCTACGCCCTCCGCGGAGACCTTCGGGTCAAGGTGCGTGGCGGGCGGGACGACTCGCGCCACCTCCGCAATCGTCGTTTCGCCGCTCCGCAGCGTCGCCCTCGCGGAGGCGCGCAACGGCAACAAGGCCCCGGTGGCGCGGGCGCGGCGCTCGAGCGCGTCGCAGCCGGCCGACCTGGTCACCAGCCGGCGCAACTCCGGTTGCAGTGTCAGTGTCTCGAACAGGCCCACGCGTCCGTCGAACCCCGAACGGCAGGCGGAGCAGCCGACGTTCTCGAAATAACGGTCGCGCGCCGTCGCCGCAGGCAAGCCCAGGGCATCGGTCTCTCTTGCTGTTGGCATGTAGGGGGCGCGACAACGTCGGCAGAGGCGTCGTACCAACCGTTGGGAGACAACGCCGGTGAGAGCTGCGGCGACCAGGTAGGCGGGCACGCCCAGCTCGAAGAGCCGCAGAACGGACTCCGCGGCGCTGTTGGCGTGCACCGAAGACAGCACCAGGTGACCGGTGGTGGCGGCGCGCACCGCCACCGCGGCGGTTTCCTCGTCGCGGATCTCGCCGAGGAGAATGACGTCGGGATCATGGCGCAATATGGCGCGCAGTGCGCGGGCGAAATCGACACCGATCGAGGCGCGCACCGGGATCTGCGTGGCCCCTGGCAGCGAGTACTCGATCGGATCTTCGAGCGTGACCACGCTACGGCCGATGGCGTCGATGCGCCGCAACAAGGCATATAGGGTTGTTGTCTTACCGGCGCCCGTGGGGCCGGCGGCGAGCACCAGGCCGTGCGGCTGGGCGATGAAACCCTCGACGTGGTGCTGTCTTTGGCGGTCGAGGCCGAGCTCTCCGAGGTCCGGCGGCTGACGGCTGCGGGGCAGGAAACGGATGGTTACCTTTTCGCCGTGTTGGGTGGCCACGGTGGCCACCCGCAGGTCGACAGTGTCCCCCGAGCTGGATCGGAAGGTGCTGCGACCATCCTGGGGCCGGCGCCGTTCGGTGACGTCCATGGAGGCGATGATCTTGAACCGCGACACCAGGCCGGCGTGCATCCATTGTGGCAGCGGATCGAGCTCTTGCAACCAGCCGTCGATGCGCAACCGTAGGCGGACTTCTTGCGGCAAAGGTTCGATGTGAAGGTCGCTGGCGCCGGCCTCCAGGGCGCGCTCGATTAAGTGCTCTTGCAGCGAGATCATCGCTCCGCGATCATCGGCGGCAATGACCACCGGCTTGTCGCGTCGCGGGGCGGGAACGGGAAGTAAGGGTCGTGGGTCGGGCATGGGGTGTCGTCGTCGGTGGTCTCCGCTTGGTAGGGCGCTGAGGAACTGCCTGTTGGAGACGGCCACGCCGGCGTCTTTTCCGTCGGGGACCAAAGGATGCACCCCGGTTTGAAGCGTCGGCGTGGTCGACAATCGGTGGTGTTGCTGTAGCATGCCCGGGGTTTATTCCCAGCAGCTAGTATCGTAGTCGCTACCAACCGGCGCGGAAGCGAGAACCATGCCCGGCACAAGAACAGCCCCCGTCTCCGTTCTCTTCGTCAGCGCCACCGCGGACAAGGTCGGCGGTGGACAAGTCAGCCTATTGGAGCTCCTCGGGGTATTGGATCGGGAGCGCTACGTGCCGCTTGCGGTGGTTTCTTCGGTAGGCGAGATGGCCAGCGCTTTGACCGCCCTGGGCGTCGGAACGACGATCGTCGAGATGCCGAAGCTCCGGTCGTGGGGCGTTGCCAAGGCCATCATCTCGATGCTGAGGATCGCCCGGCTGGCCCAAACCGAAGGCGTCGACCTGATCCACTCGAACGATCCGCGGGCCCACCTCTACGCGGGTCCGGCGGCATGGTGGGCGGGTGTGCCGGCGGTGTTCCACTATCGAGTCTCCTACGCGGACGGACTGTACGATCGTCTCATCCCAGGGTTGTGCTCGAAGCTCGTTGCCGTTTCGCGCTCGGTCGCCGACCGTTTTCCCAGCTTCGCCGGCAAGGTCGAAGTGATCGAGAACGGCGTCGATTTGGAGCGGTTTCGCGATGGCGCCGAGGGCGGCGGACTGCCGGACCGGCTGCGTGGCAGCAAGCCGCTCGTCGGTACCATCGGCCGACTGGAAAAAGCCAAGGGCATCCACACCTTCATCGAGTGCGTTGCGGTTCTCAAGCAGGACCATCCAGAGATCGGGGCCGTCATTGTCGGCAAGGACGGAAACGGAGAGGGGAAGGAGCTGGTCGATCTCTGTGCGAGGCTCGATGTGGCCGATAACATCGTCTTCCAGGAAACGTCTGACGACATCGCGTCGCTGCTTGCGGCACTGGACGTGTACGTGCTGCTCTCCGACAACGAGGGACTCAACCGGACGATCATCGAAGCAATGTCGTGTGCGACCCCTGTCGTCGCCACGGAGGTCGGCGGCAACCCCGAGGTCATCGATGGCCCCGCCGTGGGCCGGCTGGTTCCCTACGACGATCCGGCAGCCGCCGCAGCGGCGATCGGCGAGCTCGTCGGGAACCCCGAGTTGTGCAGCCAGATGGGCAAACAGGCGCGGCGCAGGATCGCCGCCCATTTCTCTCTGGGGCGACACAAAGAACGGATGGAAACCCTGTTCGCCTCGTTAGCACGCGGCTGATCGCGACGCACGCGCAGCCGTGACCCGTTGAGAAGTCGGGGTTGGTACCCGCTCAGATGAACTTGAAGAAGTTGCCGCCGAGGATTGCCACTTCTTTTCCGCACCCGGTGCAGTTGGCCGATGCTTCGCCGATGCTGAAGTCGGAACCACAACCAGGGCAGGCGAGAATCTCCGCCATGTCCAGCCGTGGGGCGGAGACAAGAACTCGCATCGCGCGGTTCATCCACCAGCGCATTCTGCGCCTGAGGGACGGCACGGGCAGCTCGACCCGGTCTTCGAATACGAACTCCTGGGTTTTCCGGTAGGAGCGCGCATCGCCGTCGACGATTCGATAGTCGATCCGATCCTCCCAGAAATAGCCTGTGGCCAACGTCTCCTCAAATTTATCGTAGAGCTTCTCCCAGACGGCGCTCTTCTTGATGGCCTGGGGCAGGATGCCGTAGTGTTCGTCGGCGATCTTCCGGCGGATGACCAAACCGTCGTCGCCGCGGTCCACCAGGAGCACGTGGAAGTCCCAGCCGTACAGTTTCTCCATGAGAGCGGAGGGAGTTTCGATGTAACCGGCCTTGCCGACGCGCATCAGCTCCTTCAACAGAACCGCGGGCTCCTCCATATGCTCGAGCATGTGGCGGCAGATGACGAAATCGAAGGCCTTGTCTTTGACGGGGATCTTGCGCGCGTCGGTGTAGAGAAACGGCCGTCCGTCGACAATCAGACCGAACCCCCCGCGCCGCTCGCCGGCGCTCCACGCCGCAGCGTCACACAGCACGTCGGCGCGAATGTGGGGGTTGTCGCCGCTACCGACATCGAGAACCAGGTCGCGCCGCGACACCGGCAGTTTTCTCCAGGCCAAGAGGTTCGACAGTTCGTTTGAGATTCTTCGTATCAAGAGTCCGAGGATTGCCGGTGGCGTCTCTGCAGATCCCAAAGTACACCGTGTGAGATGAAGATCGTCATCGCCGACGCCGTGCAGATAAATAACCCGCGAAAACCGTCCAAGAACCCGCGTAGAAACACGTATTTCTTGATGAACCAATAGAGTGGTTTGGCGAAGAAGCAGACGAGGAAATTGGCCGGCCCGATGCGCACACCGCTCTCCCAAAGCTCGTGACCCAAGCGCGATGAATAGGGGACGAACTTACGAATGAAGTCGTCCATCGTCAGATAGCTGTTGTGGATCATGCACGCGTCAAGATATGCGGTCCTCGTCGGGTCGGCGATCTTGGGCGTGTCGTGTACCTTCAGTGGCCATTCCGTTGCACCGTTGCGAAAGAGCCGAATGATGTGGTCGGGAAACCAGCCGCAATGTCTGATCCATTTGCCGAGAAAGAAGTTCTTACGGTTCAGATAGAAGCCGTCGATCCTCTCTCTCGAGACCGCCTCCTGGATCTCCGCCGCAAGCTCCTCGGGAATGACCTCATCCGCATCGAGGCTCAGGATCCACTCACCTACGGCGCTCTGCAGGCCGAGGTTCTTGTTGATGTGGAACACTCCGGCCGAGTCGTTGTGGAAAACCCTGGCGTTGAGACTCTCGGCTATCTGGACGGTGCGATCCTTGCTGCAGTCATCGACGACGACGATCTCGTCGGCCCACTGCACCGACTCGAGACAGGCGGCGATGTGTGCCTCTTCGTCCTTCGCGGCGATGACAACGGAGATCTTGGTCACGCTTCCCTGTTTCCGTTTCTCAGGACGCTCTTCAAACCGTCGATCTCCACCTCGTCGAGGTAGCGGACGAGGAGGAGGCCGACAAAGTAGACGGTGGCGCCCACCGCAACGGTCAGCAACAAGCGAACGCCGAGCGCTTGCAGGTAGTAGACTACGGCGCCCATCCCGGCGACGACCACCAGGCTCTTGCCGGTCGCGGCGACCGGAAAACGGCGAAACTCGGCCGGTATCGACACAAAGGTGATGCCCAAGAGCAGTACCTCCGACACCATAGTGGCCCAGACCGCTCCTAACTCGCCGTACATGGGGATCATGACCCAGTTGAGCGCCAGATTGA
>SMVA01117724.1_pt1 | contig 11484 bp, 14 predicted proteins | sample 2456451 | NCBI WGS metagenome assembly SMVA01 (sample SAMN11095933, study PRJNA526329) | marine sediment metagenome | biome: Marine sediment; feature: Surficial sediment; material: Deep marine sediment; isolation source: Hadal surficial sediment | place: Pacific Ocean | collected 2014-05 | depth...
AAGGTCAAAAAGGACCAGCAGCTCAAAAAGTCAAAAAAACAGAATAGACAATGAATTTTTAATTTAAGATTTCATCTTTGTTTTCTTAAACTAGTCTTTCTTTTTATTATTTTTAAAACTATTTTTTCATTTTCAGAAAAGTTTGTGGTCCCGCGGGACGGAATTGAACCATCGACAACCCGGTTTCTGTATGCCTGATGGGCTGCTATTAGTTTAGCCATCTAAAGCCAACAACTACAGCCAGGAGCTCTACCAGGCTGAGCTACCACGGGACAAAAAAACGAAGGTTACTACTATTAAAAAACTATCGTAGATGATCGAAAAAAGTAATTTCCCAAACATATGCATAAATAACTTGAAAAAATGTCAACTATAATGTCTAGACTTGAATTATCTTATTCCGGATATGTCTGTGCCCCTTATTTGCATACTCATGAATCAATTGAACTAAAAGATTCATGGATGAGATCAAAAAACATTGAAAAATTATATTTTGTCACTGGAACATTTTCTAGTGAAAGTAAACCGTATTTTTCTGATGCAACAAACCATTATCTTCTAGCAAAATTCAAAGACAGCTCAAAAATTACCAAAAATCTTACAGTTCATAATCAGGAAAAAACTTCTTTTGTATTTAATATTCGAGATGATCTTTTTCAACGAGAAACAGTAGGTACTACCAATTTTGTTTCAATTTATTACCTGGAATATGGGGAGATGGAAGATTTACAAGAAATTGCAAACATTTTGTTAAAGAGGGGAAGCATTGAGACTGCTGGATTTGGACATATGACCACATTTTGTAAAAACCCTTCTAAATTTACATTCCCTTACTCTGAAAATATTGTAGTTCTTGAAGTTTCTAGTGAAAAGAGTTTCCAAAGTGTCAAGAAATACTGTGATCAAACTAGACGTGATATAAACAGAAAAGGATTGACAATGACTAATTTATTGAGTCTTTCAATTCTTGATCAACTAAAGTAAAAAAATTAAATTTATCCATTGGATTTTGGGTGGAAAAATAACTCATTTTTTAGTTCTTGTTCATTTTTTTGATCAAACAATGAATTATGAATTAATTCATTCCTGATTTGTTCATTTAATACAAACTACACATTATCTTCTAACTCATTCTACTCTGACTAATGTCAACTACAACTGTAGTATCCGAAACAATTCAGGTAGTAACATTTACTATTGCTGGAAAATCATCAAAACCTGGTAACTATGCTGTTCCAATAGAGCAAGTCAAAGAAATCAGAACAGTTGATGCCATTACTAAAATTCCAAGATCTAAAAGTTATGTGAAAGGAATTATGAATTTGCGCGGAAAGATTATTCCAATCGTAGATGTTAATGAGAAAATTGGAGTAACTAGCACTGAAACTGATTCATCTAAACAGAGAATTTTGGTAGCAGATGTTAATGATACTCTAACAGGTCTCCTAGTTGATGAAGTAAATGAGGTGCAAAGATTATCTCTAAGTGAGATTGAGGCACCTCCTGACGGCTCATTTGAAGATGGTGCCTATATCAAAGGAATTGCAAATATCAAAGATAGACTAATTGTCCTCCTTGATATCGCAAAGTTTCTTTCTGATTCTGCTGAAGCAATAAATGATGTAATGGAATCAGCTCCTGGAAATACAACAGCACCTAAAGTAGATACTGATGAAACAACTGCAGCACCTGAAGAGACACCGTCCGATGATGATGTATTACCTGAAATTGATGCACTAATCAAAGAATCACAAGCAAAGTGAACATCGATTATTGTATCTCCTTTATTTTTATAATTTAACGATTTTTTTATCCGTCTATTTTCATTTACAATTAATTTTTATTTTAGGATCATTTTTTTCTTGTTTTTCAGTTGCAAAAGTTAAATATTCGACGAAAAACTGTTTTGCATGAGTAAACCTTCTGATCTTGGTTCTTTGAAAATTGGTTCTTACATTCTACTACCACACACTGATCAACCAAGTGGGGAGCCATGTAGAATTGTTGAATATGATACATCAAAACCAGGAAAACATGGTTCAGCCAAAGCAAGAATTGTTGGACAAGGAGTTTTTGATGGACAGAAAAGACCACATGTAGGGCCTGTGAGTATGCAAATCCATATTCCTTTGATTAACAAAAAATTAGGTCAAATTATCTCAATGAATGGCGATGTAGTCCAAATAATGGACTCTGAAAGCTTTGAGACAATTGATGTTTCTCTAGTTGATGATGAGGTTAAAGGTAAATTATCAAATGGCGACAATGTAGAATATTGGGTTGTCATGGATAAAACCAAAATTATGCGTATTAAAAACAGCTAGACATTTGTTTCACATAATTCCTTTGTGTATTACACCTATGAAATATTTTCAATTGGTAAAACTAAAATCATGCACATTTAATGATAATGTGGATGCTGATGATGAGCGGAAAAGCCGTCTGATTTTTGATGAGGATTATGAGTAATGAAGTGTCCCTTTTCAATGAATTTTAAAAGTTCATTGAATTTTATATTTTTTAAATCATGAAACTAGCTTGTCTTTTTTCTGGTGGAAAGGATAGTACATTTGCAATCCATCTAGCACAAAAACAAGGACATGAAGTAGTTTGCCTTCTTAGTGTTTTTACAAAATCTGATGAAAGTCATTTACTTCACCACCCGAATTTACAATGGACTAAATTACAATCAGAATCCATGAACATTCCACAATTAACTGCTAGTTCTGACTCTGAGAAAACTGAAGATGAGTTATCTGTTCTATCTACTCTATTACAAAAAGCCAAAGAGAAATTTAACATTGATGGCCTAGTTCATGGTGGAATTAAAAGTCAATTCCAAAAAGAAAAATTTGATTCACTATGTGTTGAATTGGATTTAATGGTACTAGCTCCGTTATGGGGCACCGATCCTTTACAATACATGAATGAATTAATTGATAATAATTTTAATTTTATTATGACTACTGTCACATCTGATGGACTAGATGATACATGGCTTGGAAAACCAATTTCAAAATTAGAGATTGAAATTTTAAAAGAATTATCTGAGAAATTTAAATTTAATTTGAATTTTGAAGGTGGCGAGGCTGAAACATTTGTACTTGATTGTCCATTATTTTCAAACCCAATTACAATTAATCAAAGCAAAAAAATTTGGGATGGTTATAGAGGAAGGTTTGAAATAGTGGATGCTGGGTTAGACTACAATGCTTGATGGCTTAAAAAATAGTTTAGGGGATGCAATTCGAAAAATTGTAAAATCCTCAGGTATTGATGAAGAACTAATCAAGGAATTATCTAAAGATGTTCAAAGAGCATTACTAACTTCTGATGTTAATGTACGCCTAGTTCTTGAAATTACAAAGAATTTAGAGGAACGGGCACTAAATGAAACTCCTCCACCTGGACTTTCGCGTAAAGATCATGTTGTAAAGATTCTATATGATGAACTCTCAAAATTACTTGGCAATGAATCAGACTTTGAATTAAAAGCTGGAAAACAAAACAAGATAATTTTACTTGGTATTCAAGGTAGTGGGAAAACTACTGTTGCCTCAAAACTTGCCAAATTTTTAACAAGACAAGGATACAAAGTAGGAGTAATAGGTGCTGATACTTATCGACCCGGCGCTCTAGTTCAACTCAAAACAATGTGTGAGAAATCAAATGTTGAGGTGTATGGTGATGAAAACAATAAAGATTCACCAAGCATTGTAAAAAATGGACTAAAACATTTTGCAGGACAACCATTGGATGTCATTCTAATTGATACTGCTGGTCGACACAAAGAAGAAATAGATTTACTAGAAGAAATGAAAAGAATAAACAAAGTTGCAGAACCTGATTTAGCATTACTTGTAATTGATGGAACAATTGGTCAACAGTGTTTTAGTCAAGCAGAAGCATTTCACAAAACCATTCCAGTAGGTGGTGTAGTTATTACAAAACTTGATAGTTCAGCTAAAGGCGGTGGTGCACTTGCTGCCTCAGCTGCTACTGGTGCACAAATAATGTACATTGGTACTGGCGAACGAATTGATGATTTAGAAAAATTCTCTCCTACTAGATTTGTTGGACGATTACTTGGTATGGGTGATATTCAAGCAGTTTTGGATTTAGCTAAACGATTAGAAACTGAAGGTGATGATGTACGAATGAAAAGAATTTCTAGTGGTAAAATGAACATGGAGGATTTTTTTTATCAATTAGAAGAGGTCACCAAAGTAGGTTCATTGCAAGGATTACTTGATAGTATGCCTGGTCTTTCGGGTATGGTAAAAGGTGATCAAGTAAATCAAATGGAGAAGAGAGTTTCAAAGTGGAGATATATCATTCAGAGTATGACTAAAAAAGAGAAAGCAGATCCTGATTTGTTAAATTCTTCTCGAATCAAAAGAATTGCTCGTGGATCTGGCTGGCCCGAAGGGGAAGTAAAAGAACTAATCAAAAATTACAAAAATTCAAAGAATTTGATGAAGGCCTCAAAGGGTCGTCAGATGCAAGGTACTCTTAGACGAATGGGTTTGGGATAATTCCTAACACAAAATTCACTCAAAAATGTCTGACTATCAAAAAATCATCCCTATTGCAAATCAAATACTAAAAAAACATGAATTGTGTGATAATTGTTTAGGTCGCTTATTTTCAAAAAAATTACATCTCGCATCAAACAAACTCTTGGGTAAAAAATTAAAAAAAAATAGAACCTCTGCTAAATGTTATATCTGTAAAAATTTGTTTGATAATTTGAATCATTTTTTAAAAATAATGATTGATGTCTCATCTGATTATTCTTTTCAAACTTTTAGTGTTGGAGCTATTATCAAACCATCTATAGTTGATAGAGATGATTGTATCCGTTCACAATACAAATTACGTGGAATTGATAGTATCAAGACTGATATTACAAAAGAATTGGCAAAAGCATTTTCTAAAAAAACAAAACATGTTGTTGACTATCGTAACCCTGAATTTACTTTTACAATAAATTTTAAAGATGAATCTTGTCAGATACACTCTAAATCTATTACTCTCTCTGGCAGATACATCAAAAGTATACGAGGTCTATCTCAGAAACAAAAATCTTGTGAAAATTGTTCTGGTAAAGGATGCAGAATTTGTAATTTTCATGGTATTTCTGAATTTGATAGTATTGAGGGAATTATTTCACAATTCATTTTTGAAAAACTAGGTGGTACTACTGCTAAATTTACTTGGATTGGAGGTGAGGATAAACCTAGCCTGGTATTGGGAAATGGTAGACCATTTTTTGTTAAACTTCAACATCCTCACAAAAGAAAATTAAGATTAACTTCCAAAATTTTTAATTCTCTAAAAATTATCCACCTCCAAACCGTGCCTGATTCCCCCAAAAAACCTCTTAAATTTATCTCATCAATAAAGATGAAAATTAGCACAGAATCTATCATTGATATTTCTAATCTAAAAAAACTCAAAGATCTCATAAAATTACCTGTTGTAGTTTATGATGTATCTGGAAAACGTTCTGAGAAGAAAATCTTTACTTTAAAATATAAAAAAAATTCTAATAATGAATTTTCTCTATTTTTCAAGGTTGATGGTGGTTTACCTATTAAGCGATTTGTAAATGGTGATAATGTAACACCTAGTATTTCATCAATTATTGGTAATTTGTGTAAATGTCTGGAATTTGATTTTCTTGATGTCAAAGTATGATGATGACATTTGAGTGAAAATTCTAGAAAAATAATTGGTAATGATAACAATTAACTAGTCTCAATATTGCAAAATAGCATGCCCATGAGAAAGAAAAATAAGCATAAACGACGTGCTGATCAAAGTGCTGAAGTACGTAAAAGAAAGAAAGCAAAATCTGGAAAACCTAGATCTTAATCAAATCAACCTTTTTACATTCAGAGTTATCGAAATGAAATATTGGATCCGTTAGTGCGTTTTAAAGATGCACATTCTAAAGGTATTATTCCTGATGACATGTATGACTTGGTGCTCAAGCGTTTTCCTATAGTTGTTGCAGGCATAAATCGTATTGAGAAAGCTTCTGGAATTAGATATCCTGTTGCATATGTGGAGCCCTCACTTGTTATCACCTCACCTAATCCAAATTCATATGAATATGGGATATTATTTGCAAGAACCATTCCTGTCCTATTTGATGATAAATTTCAGGTTGTAATTCAAATTTCTGCACCATTAATTGCATATGGATTAAAAGGTACAATTCATGCAATATTAGCACATGAATTTTTACATTTTATAGAATTAATCCGAAAAATTTCAAAAATGGATTTACTTTCTGATGAAATTTCTGGAAATCTCTTTGAAAATGTTTACAGTGATGAAACTAGATTATTTGAACCGCGTGTAGTTTTCAAAGACCGTACTCTTTTAAATCACATAACAAAAAAATTCCCTGCAGGTTTTCGTGATTATAAGCTTGAAGATAAAGTCACAAAATTTTGGGCTGACAAAAACCTCCCAAAATCAAATATCTCTTTGGATGCAAATAATGTGAAACTATCTGCAGAATCACTTTCTAAGATTAAATTATCTCCTGCATTTATTTCAAAAATTGAATTATTACATGAAAAAAGTCTAAAAATCCATAAAAAAAAATTATATTAAATTATATTATTTTAAAATAATTATTTAGAAATTGTTTTAATTGTTTATTGGATAAATTCTGTTGTACCACAAAAAGTGTTGATTAATTAAATTCTAGAGAAAAATCTACTTACACACACACTCTTTGACCCGAGAGTCCGCACGGGCACGTAGTCTTGAGACACTTTTAATCATTTTCTTCAATAAATTCAGTAATACAATGACTCTTTGTTCTACGAAATAGAATTAGGCCAAGTCTATCTCGTCTGTATGGAATTATCATGAAATGAATGTATGATGATGATTAATGATGTGTTGGGTATTGTGAAATAGAGTTTAGAATATGATTCTTACCAACTTGTTAATTTTGTTATAACTTACTAGCTATGTTTGTGACTATTCTCAAAAGGTCAGCTTCAGGTGTATCTAATTTTGACATTTTAATTCTCCTTCTATTACTTTATGACAGAATTCACACTTGGCACACTTTGGACAAAACATTGATTTTGTCATTCTTTTACATCCAGGGCATTTGCGTTCTGCTATTTCTGCATCAAATACTGCACTCATTTCAGTATAAACTCCAATTTCTTTTTATTAAATTTTTCGAAGGATGTGAATTTAAGCGTGTTGGAGTTTAGAATCTAACCATACTTGTTTGCAGGGTATTCTCTTGTTTCAATCTCTTCAATTTTTTTTAGATTATCAATACATATCTGTGCATGTACTGGATTACCGCAAGAAAAAGCACATTCTGAAGGAACAACATTTCCGTCTGCACAAATGACCTTGCCTTCACGACTTTGTGTAGACCTCTCTTGAATTGCTTCATTTGTAAAATGACCAACAGCTGCAATTATGAAAATTATCACGAAAACCACTACAAAAATAACTTTAATTTTATTCATAAATTTTATTTCTCAATCTATTATTTTAGTAAACAACGTAAACTAATCTGCACTACTCATTGTATGAATTCTGTTAATCCACATTTGCCACATGTATGTCTGTCTTTGTGCACTGCCATGTATACGCCTTTACCACATCTTGAACAAAATTTTTTAATTCTTGTAATTTTATCCCCATCCAATTTGAAATATTTGGAAACGTTAGGACTAGAACCTTTTTTACCTTTTTGCTCTACAGGCATTATTCTGTTTTACCCTCTTTAGCTGGTTTATCTTCTGCTTTTGTTTCTGGATCTTTTGATTCTTCTTTAGCTGGTTCATCCTCTTTCTTTGCTTCTTCAGCAGCCTCTGCCATCTTTGCTTTTACTTTATCTAATCGTGCAAAAATTGTTGGATTGATGTGTTTTTTTGCTAATACTTCATCTTCATAAATATAGAAAATTCCAGTTACTAGAGGCTTCCCAACATGAGTTTTTAGTCCCATTGGAATTACTACTTTGCCATCTAACTTGAATTCTTTAGTTACCATATCTACTGCCTCCATTTTTTTGAGTTTCCCGCCTAAACCTGCAAAATTACAAGTTAATTCTCTTCTAGATAGAAATGAATTATTTACGTCTGTAACGGTCTCAATCAAGGACATGTATCCAAAATCCTTTGTATATTTCATATAAATCTTGATTGAATTAAGAGAAGAAATTTAAGAAATCAATAGAAATCATTTCTATGGATCGATACATGCTTCATTTTAAAAATAATGGATACACTCCTAAAGATTCTCGTGAATTGATCTATCGAGCTCGTGAACTTGCATCTGATATGGATGCATCAGTAAGAGTTGCTAGAATTGCTGGAAAATTTGTAGAGTTTGATGTTGGTGTAGAAAAAGAAGATCTTGACACACTTGTTGAAAAACTATCACCAATTGGAGCTATTGATAATATTCGTCATGTACTAGAAGAGGAAATTGAAAAAGAAAAAGGAATTACAGATGGAATTTATTATTTTAACCATGAACGATTCTGGGAATGTCATGAAGCATTTGAAGGAGTTTGGAAACAATGTTTTGGGACAGAAAAAGAAATCCTTCAAGGAATAATCTTATTTGCAGTAGCATTTGCTCATGCTCAAGAAGATGATCTACGAATTGGAATTGGAATGCTCAGACGAGTATTAGATAAATTAGGAACTTCCCCTTCTGAGTATCATTCTATTGATATTGATAGATTAAGAAAAAAAGCATCTGAAATGCAACAAGAAAAAGAATTAACTATTTTTGAGATTTAATTAATTCCAAAGACTTTACCACCACTTCTGCACCTTGAATCAAACCAATACTTCCTTTCTTTGCTTGCTCTTCAGTCATTCTAGTTGTTCCATCATTTTTGATAAAGTCACCTGAAACTATTATTGGTACCGGATCATCACTATGTCCTTTGTTAATACACGGTGTTGAATGATCAGCTGATATTATTATTGCAACTTTGCTTGAATCAATGTTGTCAAGAAGTGTTTTGAAGAATCTTTGATCAATTTCCTCTATATTTTTCATCTTCCCTATTGCATCCCCATCATGACCAAATTCATCTGGTCCTTTGAGGTGAACATAAATTGAATTTTGAGTATCCATTGCTTTTGCAGCAACTCTAGCTTTTTCTTCATAATCAGTCAATCCCCCAGCTTCAAAAGTTTTCATTTTGAGAACATCTGCAATTCCAAGCTCCACTGGCATATCTACTATGCATGAAAATTTCATTGCATGTTTTTCATTAATTGGAATTACATCTGGAAATTTATTTCCTGCATCTCTTAGTAAAATACAACTGAGCTGTTTTTTGTCTTGCTCTTTACGTTTTTTGTTAATTTGACTTTCTTTTAAAATATTGATTGCTTGTTCTGAGAATTCATTTACTAAATTTGCAGTAAATTTTGAATTTTCGTTATCATCTATTGGTAAACATTTTTCTATTTTCAAAAAATCTCCGACAGCTTTGGCTACACCCATTCCTCCAATGTTACTATATGCAGGATCTGTATTGGTAATTTTTGATGATAATTTTTTAGATTCTGTTCTAATTCTAACTATTACTCTGTGCCCAATTGTTGGTGACACAACAACTGTTGTGTTTGGATCTGAAAATTTAATTTTATCTTCTAGTTCTTTTGCCACTCCGTCGGCATCTTCTTTTTCAATATGTCTTCCAGCTCTTCTATCAATAATTATTTCATCTTTGTTTAATGTTGAAAAATTTCCCCTTAGTGCTAAATCACCATCTTTAAAATCGACTCCAACTCCAATTGATTCTATAACTCCTCTACCTACGTAATCTGCATGTTGGAATTTGTATCCTAGCATATTGAATACTGCAATATCTGATTCAGGAGCTATACCTTTTCCAACAGAAATTACTTCTCCAATTACGCCATTGCTTGCAATTTTGTCTAGTGTAGGTGTATTTGCTGCCTCAAGTGGTGTTTTGCCATTTAAATCTGGATGTGGCAGGTCCCCTACACCATCTAAAAGAACGTAAATCATATGAACATCAGAATTATCCAATACCATCCACTGCTATGCAAGTTCAAATGCTATACTTTAAATCTTGCAACAAATGTTGCGATCAAAACAAACTGTCTAAGAAATAATTTTGTTTTTCAAAAATATTATTTTTAATCATTGTATTATTTTCATAATTTTTGAAAAATAATTTTTATATTATTTTGATTTGTGTTTTTATAGATTTTAGTAAACGTTTTAACATACATTTACTTTCAATTACCATTATGGGGGATATGCGCAAGGATTATGTTGCTGAGCGTTTTATGATTATCGAAAAAAAAGTCGACAAAGTAATTGATCCTAAAAAATTTCCTTTTGCTCCTGGAAATGAAGCTATGACCAACCCATCTATTTTATCGCTTGTTGCAAGAGAAGGAATGTTGCAACGATTGCAAGACGATGAAGATGAATATGTTAAAAATTGGTCAATTAGAGTATTTGAAAGTAAAAATCCAATTGTATCTATTGAATCTGAAAATTCTTACAGTGACAAACCATTCTACAGTGAACCCGCATATGGTTATCATTACATTGTTGTAGCAACACCAAATCAAAAAGACACTTTTGCTACAATTGATATAGAACAATGGTCAAATGTTCTAGTTGTTGTTCAAGATCGATTGAGATGGCTTTATACTCAAAAGGGTGTAACATATGTTTCAATTTATGGCGATCATGGTGAATTAGCTGGAAATAAAAATCCACATCCCCATCTGCATCTTTTAACATTATCTACTATTCCGCCAGTAATTGAAGAAGAATCAGAAGCATCTCATAAAATTTTGAATGAAAAGGGAGTTTGTCATATGTGCCAAACTGTAAATGAAGAGATTGGAGGCCCTAGACAGGTTCTTCAAACAGACGGTTTTATTGCATTTTGCCCCTGGGCTCCTTCATATCCTTATGAATTTTGGATTTCTCCAAAAAAACATACTACCCATTTCTCAAAAATTTCTCAAAAAGAAATTAATGATTTGGCATTAATTCTGAGATCTACATTGGGTGGATTATCTAAGACTATCAAAAATGTATCATTTAATTTTGTATTTCACCTCTCTCCTGAAAAGAAAAATAGTCGACAAATTCATTGGCATCTTGAAGTTTACCCAATCACAAAACCTTGGTCTGGATTAGAACGTGGCTATGGTATTTTCTTAAATGATATTTCTCCTGAAGAAGCTGCAGAAAAACTTGGTGCAGCATCCAGAAAAGAATTAGCAAATCTTGTTGGAATCATATAATTTTTTGAATGGTTTATTTATCAACTAAAATCTCACCAAATTATGGCAATTGAAAAATGGCTTGCAATTACTAGTACGGCCCTGTTTGGAATGTTTGTAGGTGAAATGATTTCAATTTATTATTTTATGGGTAATGTCCCACAAGCTTTTGAATATGGATTGTCATTTGATG
>SMVA01455370.1_pt1 | contig 11483 bp, 14 predicted proteins | sample 2456451 | NCBI WGS metagenome assembly SMVA01 (sample SAMN11095933, study PRJNA526329) | marine sediment metagenome | biome: Marine sediment; feature: Surficial sediment; material: Deep marine sediment; isolation source: Hadal surficial sediment | place: Pacific Ocean | collected 2014-05 | depth...
AAAAAAAATATAAAAACATAAAAATATAAAAACATAAAAACATAAAAAATAAATGAAAAAGCATAAAAATTTATTTATTTTTCCTACCTCTTTTTCTTACTTAGATATTTTTTATATTATATAAATGGAAAGAAAAAATAATAAAAATAATGGAATAAATTTCTTAGAATCAATAAATAATAGAATAAAACCATTGAAAAAACCATTTGAAATAAAAAAATTAGTTGATGTTACACCCGAAATTGAACATGAAATTATTAAATTAGAAAGAATAAAAACAAAATATGGAGAAAAAATAACAGCGCATTTAAAATATTGTAATGTAAATAATGAACATGAATTTAATGTATTTTTACCAGATAAATGGAATATATTAAAAAATGATGAATTAGAAGATTTAATTGGATTTAAAATAATATATCATGGAAAAAATGAAAATGGACATCATGATATTGAAATTGTTGAATAAATAAATAAAAAATAAAAAAAAAAAATTATTATTTATTATTAATTAATATTATTAATAGATATAAATTTAATTTTAATAAAAAATATGTTATATAAATGAATGAAAAATTTATTGAGTACAGATTTTATATTAACTCTGAAAACATACCTAACCAAAAATCACATAATCTATTCATTCAATTAAACCGAGAATTTTCTAATTGTGTAGATATTAAATTAGTAAATGTTAGTTTATGTAATTCATTTTATAATATTAGTAATATATTAGGTAATAATTATATTAAAATTCATGAAACAGAATTAGATAAATGGTATCATATATATTTTAATGATGGTTTGTATAATTTTAAGAGTATAGAAAAGATAGTTAATCAAAAGTTACCTAATAATTTAAATATGAAAATAATTGAAAATAAAGATAATGGAATATTATTATTGAAAACACAAAAAAAATATTCAATAATTTTTGATGAGATACCAGGAGAAGTTTGGGGAATGAGAAACAGTTTTATGTTACATCAAAATGATATAATAAATAATACAAAAGGTATTAAACCACCAAAATTATTAAGATTCTCTCATTTTTATATTCATTGTGATTTAATTGATAGAACAAAAAACTTTGAGATACATAGAAAGAATATAAAACCATCAAATATATTATGTTCTTTACCAGTTAAAAATGTTAAAGAATTTGGAACACAAATAAATTATAATTTAGTTGATAATGATTATAAAATGATTGTTTCACAATTTAATTCATTAGAGTTAAGTGTTAGAGATCATAATGGTAAATTAATTGATTTAAATAACTTTCCTGTTACTTATGAAATAGTTATAAGATGTAAAAATTCAGTATAATAAATGAATATTGTTGTTGGACCAAGTTTATGTTTTGGCTTTAATTTTAAAATTGAAAAAGATATGGAAATTGATGAATCTCAATCAGAAGATATGGAAATTGATGATTTATATATCGATGATGAACCTGTTGTAGAAATTGATGTAGAGATAATAAAATCTGAAGCAGAAATTAAAATTGATAATATTATTGATTTATTAAAGAATGTTCAAGGAATTAATAAAAAACAAGATAAAATTATAATATTAGATAGAGTTGTGAATGAAAATACAATTGGATTAACTACTGAAGAGAAGAATGAATATATTCAAGTACTAAGAATATTTCTAAATACTTTAGATAATCAAAAATTTAAACAATTATTAATAGATTTATATAGATAGTAATTTTTTTTCTAAATAAATGGATCAAAAGTGGATAATCAACGGATTATATAACGGGGCATTATTATCTGTAGGAACTGTTGGATATACAATGTTATTAAAAAAAGTATTTAAAATAGGTAATATAAATGTTGATAGATTTGATATAAATGATATTTTGAAATTAACTTTAGCTGTAACTTTATCTAATTTAACAATTGATTATCTAGAAAAACAAAAATATATTCCACCAATTATACAAATATAATTTTTTTATAAATTAAAAAAAATTAATAATTAATTATTTTTTCTAATATATAAATGGCATCTGCAATAATAGGAATAGTTGGATCAGCAATTATTAATGCTTTAGCTTTTACGGGTGGTGGTTATTTATTTAAACATTTTGATAAAAATAGTTCATTAATTGAACAAAAAAGACATAATTTATCATTAGAAAAATATAATAAATCAATGGAAGAATATAGGGAAAAACGACAAAATTATATGGATTATATAAATAAACAATTACAATTAAAAAATATTTCACATAGAGATTTTCAGAATGTAGATGAAGCAATGGATTTATATAATTCTTTTACAAATAATGAAAAATTACATTTATATAAACCTCAACTATCCAATTATTATACACCAAGTAATGAACAAAAGAAATATGAAATAATTTTTATATTGGGTGGAACAATTATTGTTATATTTTTAGTATATAAATTTTCATAAAAAATAGTAAAATTGCAAGAATCCGAAATAAAATATCTGGACAATTTCATTGCTCCTATAGATAAACAAAAGTAGTGAGTTATTTTACTATTTTTTATGAAATATAAATGGAAGATATAGTTGATGGTGAAAATATTATTCCTCATGATATAAATAAATCAAAATTAAAATTATATTTAGAAAAACAAATAAAAGAATTTGAAAATGATTTAAAAATTAAAAAAAGAAAATATTTAAAACATAAAATAATTTATTATTTAATTATTAGTAGTTCTATAACAATTGGATCAATAATTACATTTTTAACATTATTTTCACCATTATCACCTATTTCTATATCTATAGGTGCATTAGGTTTATCATCGGGTATTTTAACAGGAATTTCATCAAAATTAAATATAAAAAAGAATAAAGAAAAAATTAAAATTGATATAAAAGAAATGAATAAACTAAAAAATACATTAGATTATATTATAAGTTTGAATGGAAATATAACAATTGGAGAACAAGATAAATTATTAAAAGAATTATTACAGTACTAATTAATTTTTTTATTATATAAATGACGAATAATTTTCCTAAAACATTTCAATATAATAAATTAATTAAATATGATATTCCCGCTATAAATTTTGATAAAAATATAATTTATAGAAATGAAATAGAAAATGTATTAATAAATTTAGATATTTATGTTACTGAAACACAAAGTTTTAATGTAAAAATGGAAAATATATTTAATACTTATACAATTAATTTTACAAATTTAGATGAAGCTAAATTGTGGTTACGAAAATCAAATATGAAATATTGGCAAAATCAATTAAATTTTGCAATATATTGTGCTACAACTGGGTGTGGAATTTCATGGAATGATCATTTAAATAAACCGAGTTTACCATTAATATTATCATTATTTAGATTTCATACATATCTTCAAATTAAATTAATATTAAATGAATTAGAAATTCCATTACCGGGTGATAGATCATTTAATGAATTAAATAATAATATAAATTTAACAAAATTTTATAAAATTTGTAATGAATTTAATATTAATCCATATAATAGTGATTTTAGAAGTAAAATAGGAACAATGGGTGGATTAGGAATATTATATACAAAAGAATTTGGAAATATTATAAAAAATACAGATTCAAGAACGTTAAATTGGAATGATTTACCCAAATTTTATAATAATATTCAACAACAAAATTATAATGGATGGGTAAATTTTATATTAGAAAATAGTAATGGATTTACAAAAGCGGGAATTCAAAGAATAAATCAATCAATTAGGAATTATTTAATATGTATTTTAGGAGCACAAGTAGAGACAAGATCAATGATAATTGGTAATTCTAATACATCTTTTGATGCACAAAAACAATTTAAAATATTATTTGAAGATTCTATAAATAACAATAAAAATAGATCTATACCAGAAACTATAGAAAGATATCAAAATTATTTAGATAAATCTCTTATAAGATTGAATTATTGTATCGGTCCAAATTTATTAATTATATCTAATGATTTAACATTAAAAATGGGAAATATAATTGGTTATAATAATTTGATAAAAACAACAACAAATAATCAAAAATTTGGAATAAATGATATAAATAAACAAATAATTATTGCACCAAAATTAATGGAAGGAAATCCAAATAAAAAACATATTCAATCTACAGAAACTAAAACAGAAATAAAAAACAAATTAAATGATAAACCGGATTATAATACATATGAAAATATAAAAACAGATAATATTCAACATGAAATAATTAAAAATAATAATGAAAATATATCACATGAAAATATGAAATTAGCAATTACTTGTATAGGAATTGTAATAAGTGGGTTACTAATAACTAAATTTTTTATATAATAAATGGATGTTGATAATATAGAAATGCTTCAACCAATAATTTCCGAGGAACAATTTCCTTATGATTATGAGGAAATAACTTTTATAGATAAAGATACAACTGTTGAATATGGTGACATTTTAACAGATACAACTGTTGAATATGGTGGCATTTTAACTGATAAAGGCGATTTTGATCCTGTAGAAATAGAAAAATTCAAATTGAAAAATAAAAATGAAGGAATACAAGAATTATTTAAAAATAGCGGCTTTAATTTTAGTGATAAATTTTCTGATACTTTAGCTCTTAAAATGAAAAGATATAAAAATGGTGATTATTTTCTAGAAATGGTAATAGATAAACCATATTATATTCTATTAAGTCAGAAAACGCGTAATAAAATATATTCATTAAAATCTGTATTAAATTTAAAAGAAAAAGTATATATTTTTGATGGAAAAAACTATAAAAATATATCATCAATTAATTTAAGTTCTGATAATATAACAAAAATAAGAACAGAAATTAGGGATTTTTATAATGACTTGGATAGAGAAAATAATTTATCAATAACACCATATGAGTATAAAACAAGATCAGTTTTTGGTGAACAACCTATTTTTGAAGAATCAGAAGAATTAACATCTATTAAACAAAATTCAAATATAATTCAAACTGATTTAATTTTACCAAATGGTTTAATTGACGCAACAGATAAAGAATTAGAAGATTTAAATATATTTTCAAATAAATCATTAAGAGAAATAATAAGTATTAAAAATCAAGCAGAATTATTTTCTGAAAAAATATTTATTAGAGATTATAAAAATAGAACATTAGAAGATGAATTATTTAAAACTAGAAGAAAACTAAATCAATTAAAATTAGATAGAGATATTAAAGTAATTGAAGAAATAGAATTTAAAAAAGAAAATGCTATTTTAGAAAACCAAATTGATGATTTAGAAAAAAATATTGAATTTCAAAAACAAGAAAAACAATTATTATTAAAATCATATGATTATCAAATTAATAGAATTAAAATAATTGTTAAAGATTTATTGATTAAACCTAATTCTAAAATATCATTAAAAGATAGAATAAAATTATTATTTAAATTAGAAGGAATAACAATCACATCAATTATAACTGTTATTACAATGTTTTTTACAACAATTGGTTTATCAATATCAAATTCATTAAAACCATCTTCAAATAATCCAAATATTCCAGATAAACCAAATAATAATAATTCAATTCAAGAAAAAGTTAAAGATGGATTAAAAAAATTAGCAAATTATTTATATGAATTAGCAAAAAAATCAGTTATCGGATTACCAGGAATAATTGCATCAATTGTTGGTTATCTATTAAAAGCGGGTGGAAATATATTAATGTTTGCAGCAGAACATGTAATATTATTTTTAATTGCTGTTGTAAGTGCAATTATTTATGGATTAATTAATATGATAAAAAAATAAATATAAATATTTTAATATTTTTAATTAATAAATACTAAATTGTAAATAATTAATTATTTTTTATTTTTTATCTATTTTTTTTGTTAAATAAATGGCGAGTGGAAAGTATATAGATCCTATTAAATCTTATAGAACACCTAACGCATTAAAAGCTGAAAGATGTCATCATATAATTACACATAATCCTAGTAATATTAATCCAAATGAAACTTTATATGTGAGAATTCCCAGATTAACAAATCATACGTTTTATGTCCCAAATTCTATATATTTATCAGCTGATATAAATTTATCTGGTGATGATAAAAATTATGTTGTAGATAATGTTGGTAGATATTTAATTAAAAAATTAGTTATAAAAATTGGACCAGAAACTATATTATCAATAGAAGATTATAATTTATTTATGCATTATAAAGAATTATGGTTAACAAAATCACAAAGAAAAAATATGATTTTTCAAGGTATACAATCAAATAATTTAAATAAATTACGATCAAAAGCTAATGATGCTGTAATTACAAATTCTAATGAAAATATTTTAAAAATAATTTATGGAAATAAATATAAAATACCTTTAGATTTTGAATTAATTAATAATTATGCACCATTATATAAATATGCAATTCAAGAGGATATTATATTTGAAATTACATTTGCACCAATCAATGAAATAATATTAACAGAAGTTACAAAAGATTGGAATTATAAATTATCAAATATATGTTTAGAATATGATACTGTTACAGATGAAAATATTGCAAATACTATAAAAACACAATATAATCAAGGATATTCTATATTTTATGATTATATTGATAAATTTAAAACAGTTAGTATTGAAGCAAATGATGAAATTATTAATGAAAATATAAACTTTCCTAGAAAATCAATTAAAGGAATTTTAATGTTTTTTACTAAAACATATTCTGATGGTGTTATTAATGTTGATAAATATTATAATCCAGAAATAAATAAAGTAGAAATAACGCTTGAAGGTATTTCAAATAAAGTATTTTGTCAAGGAATGAGATTATTAGATCAATTTACAGAAATTAAAAAACATTTTATGAATGAAAATTCAAAATTAACAGATATTTGTAATATAAATTTAGAAGATTATTATACAAATGATAAATATGCGTTATGGATAGATTTTAGAACTAGTGAAGATAATAAATTACATGGTTCTGGTAAAAGATTAGAAAATACAAAAGATGGAATACAATTATTTATGAAAAAGAAAAAAGGAAATGGACCATATAAAATGCATGTTTATATTATATCTGATGCGCAACTTCATATTTTAAATTGTCAATTCAATTATCTAACATATTAAATTTTATTGTAAATAAATGGTCCCTGATATAACAAAATATAAATATTATAATAATGATATTATTAATTTTATTAATGAAAATTATGAAAATACCGAATTAAAAACAACAAATGTAGATACTACTAAAGTAAAATGGCCAAAAAATGCAAAAAAAATTAACGGTAAATGGGTTGAAATTGGTGAAGAAAAACCATTATATTCAACCAATAAAACAAAAACAGAATTTAATAAAAAATCACCCAATTTTAAAGAACAAGTTTTAAGATTAACATATTATAATCCCAAAAGTAGAGTAGCATATTCATCAATAAAAAATATTTGGGATTATATAAAAACTATGGTAAAATTAGAACTTATTTCTAAAAATTTAATAAAATATAAAGATGTAAAATAATTTTTATTGGAACAACCAACTTATACTACACATAAACAAATTATTAGAAAATTTGAAACACGTAAAACAATGGTTAGTTATGTGGATCAACAGTGGCAGGCGGATTTAATTGATATGAAAAATGTAAAAAATGATAATAATGATTATTGGTGGATTTTAAATATAATTGATATATTTAGTCGATATGTGTGGAGCATTCCATTAAAAAGAAAAACTGGTATAGAAACAGTAGAAGCATTTAATAAAATTATTTCACCAAATTTAAAACCGGAAAAAATACAATTTGATGATGGAACAGAATTTTATAATAAAGAAGTTACAAGATTTTTAAAATTACATAAAATTAAATATTTTTCAACAAAATCAGAGAAAAAAGCCGCTGTTGTAGAAAGATTTAATAGAACTTTAAAAACTAGAATGTGGAAATATTTTACCGCAAATAATACATATAAATGGTTAGATATATTACCAAAATTAGTTATAGGATATAATAATTCTAAACATTCATCAATTGGAATGACACCAATTAACGCAAGAAAAGATGAAAATACTGAAATTGTATGGAATAATTTGTATGGTGTATATGTAACACATGATTTTGGTGAACCCAAATATAAAGTTGATCAACAAGTTAGAATATCAAAATATAAAAAGACATTTGATAAAGGTTATGAAAGAAATTTTACACGAGAAATATATAAAATTAAACAAATAATAATTACTAAACCATATGTTTATAAATTAGAAGATTTAGGTGGTGAAGAAATTGATGGTTATTTTTATGAAGAAGAATTGAGTTTAACTACTGAATCATTAGAAAAAGAATTTAAAATTGAAAAGATTTTAAAAACAAAAACTGTAAAAGGTAAAAAATATAGTTTAGTAAAATGGGAAGGATGGCCAGATAAATTTAATGATTGGATATTATCAAGTAAAATTAACAATATATAAATGAATAAAGAATTATTTATATTTAACCCACATAATATGTTAATATCTGGTGTTACAGATTGTGGAAAAACACATTTTATATTAGATTTATTAGAAACGGTTTATAAAAACCATTTTGATAATATAATATTATTTTGTCCAACATTTGAATTTAATACAACATATAATAGAGATATTGTAAATAAAAATAAAAAATTTATTATATTAGATCCAGAAGTTGTAAAAAAAAAAATAGATAATTGTATAAGACTTGCAATTTATATTTATAAAGGAACAAATACATTATTCATCATTGATGATTGTGCAAATTTACATGATACTAAAATTAGAGAAAGCGAATTATGTTATTTAGCATTTTCTGGTAGACATTATGGAATAACAACATGGGTATTAAATCAAAAATATAATTCTATAGTAAAAGATTTTAGAGAAAATATTAGATTTTTAGTATTATTTTATAATAAAGATAGAAAATCTATGAAAAGTGCATTAGAAGAAAATAATATAATTCCAAATGAATTACATGACGAATATATGGAAAAATTGAAGAATAATAAAAGATCGAAATTATTAATAAGATTACAACATCCATTTAAATCTGAATTTGTAAAATAATAGTTAGTTATTAACAATAATCAACAATAATTTAAATAAAAATAACAAAAAAAATAATAACTTAACTATTTTGTTATATTTATTATTTTTTTATTTAATTTTATTATTTTTTTAGTTATAACAACAATCAACAATAATTTAAATAAAAATAACAAAAAAAAAATAACTTAACTATTTTGTTATTTTTTTATTTAATTTTTATTTAATTTTATTATTTTTTTAGTTATAACAACAATTAACAAGAAATTAACTAAAAGTAACAAAAAATATAATAACTCAATAAGGTAGTCACTAACTACAAATATTTATTATTTTTACTATATAAATGGTGAGTGAGAAAAATAAGAATTCTAAAAAAGATAATATTTCAGTTGAAGAAATATTAAATGAATTAATACCTGAAAATAACGTAAAATCAAATGATATTATTCCATTTCAGAATAATAATGAATATGAATATTATTTATATTGTAAACATCAATTAGAAATATTAATAGCGACAGGAAAATGTAAAGAATTTACTGGAAAAACTTTAACTTTTCAAGAATTAGACAATATGAAACCCGATCAAATAATAAAGAATTTTAAGATTTATGAAGCCGCAAGAACTGCAAGAATTAATGATGCAATTAGTGAAACAGTTGTAAAAGGTTATTCTAAACTATGTAATTACATTATCCCAATTGAAAATGAAAATAAATTATATAATGATTTAACAAATGATTATTTAGTTATGACAGAATTGAATAAATGGGTTGGTTATTTGTCATTTCAATTGGGGGGAATTATGACATTATTATCAACTGGTATAATAACGTTTTCAAATACAAAGATAACAAATGATAATAAAAATTTATCTATTATAAATGAACGAAGTGAAAAAAGTGGAGGAGATAACTGTGATAGAAAAACCGATGAAAAAACCGCGATCACAGAAACAAATTGAATGGACAAAACAATTAGGAATTAGATCTAAAGAATTTAAAAAAGCGAAAAAAGAAAAATTAAATAAAATAAATAATGAAAAAATTATTGATAATGGTGAAAATAATATTATTTCTACTTCTTCTAATAATGGAATATTTAATAAATACTTTTATTTTACAACTGTAATTGTAATTTTATTTGTTATAATCGGTTATAAATATTCAGATAAATTTATTAATATTTATAAGAATAAAAATAAAAATGAAAAAAATATTGATGTAGAAATAATTGATAAACCAAAACCTATATATATTATTAAAAATATGGATTAATCTATGAATTTATTATAGAATTCTATAAATTTTTCTATTAAATGTGGGTTATTATATTTTACAATTTTTATGGGAAATTTATATTCATTTTCAGATAACGTTAATTTAAAAATATCATCTAAATTTTGTAAATATTCTAAATCTATTTTATCTTCACCATCTCTATTTCTTTTTTTAATTCTTTCTAAAGCTTTATCAATTGGAATATCAATATAAAATATACCATCTATAGGAAATTTATCACCAAATATATTTTTTATTTTTTCTTCGCCATAATCATTGATAAAATCATATTCAAAATCTGTTATATAACCACATTTTCTATATAAATATGTAAATATTTTTGGTGATAACAATCCTCTTTCAGTAACAATTATTTTATTTTCATTGTTTTGAAAAATATTTTTAAAATGATCTAATAAACAATTTGTTATATGTAATTGCGATATTGAACAATTTCTTTTATCTTCATACGATAATTTTAATGGATTATATTGTTTATATTCCATAAATTTTTCAACTGGTTCTTTTACAAATATAATATTTTTATATTTTTCTTTTAATTTTTCTATTAAAGTTGTTTTTCCTGCGCCAATTAATCCATCAATTACAATTATTTTATTGTTATTTTCTACCATTTATTTAAGAAAAAAATTCCACCTACATCATACCTCCTTTTTTTAATTTTTAATAAAATTTTTATTAAATAAATGGAAAATAAAGAAGAACAAATTCCTGATGATAAAATAAAATGTGATATATGTGGTAAAATTATTTCAAAAAAGAATAAAAAAGCTCATTTAAAAATACATAATACAAATTATAAACCACCTAAAAAACTTTGTCCTAATTGCGGTAAAATGAAATCTGCTAATAATATGGCAAAACATTTAAAAATCTGTAAAAAAACTGTTATTATTGAAAATAATAATATTGAAAATATAAATAAAAATAATAATACCGAGAATAATATTGAAAATAATGTTGAAAATAGTAATATTGAAAATAATAATATTGAAAATAATAATATTGAAAATAATAATATTGAAAATAATAATATTGAAAATAATACTGAAACAAATAATATAAACTTCATTAACTATACAATTATTTGCAATAAAAATAGTGGGGAAAATATTA
>SMVA01139871.1_pt1 | contig 11477 bp, 15 predicted proteins | sample 2456451 | NCBI WGS metagenome assembly SMVA01 (sample SAMN11095933, study PRJNA526329) | marine sediment metagenome | biome: Marine sediment; feature: Surficial sediment; material: Deep marine sediment; isolation source: Hadal surficial sediment | place: Pacific Ocean | collected 2014-05 | depth...
AGTGCTAAAACGAAGCACAAAAAATAAAATAAGGCTAGTTGTTTAACCGAAAAGACAGTGACTAAAACCCGCTACTATTCATACACAAAACGTTACCAACTATTAAACTGTTTCTCTAAGCGGCTTTCTTTTTTCTAAAAAGTTCCCGCTGGTTCAATCCTTCTGCCACCCATAAATCTATTATGATAGTAAGTATGACTCAGTGATGAAATTGTTACACCTTTTTTTGAACTGGCATGTGCAAATAAGTTATCGCCAATATAAATGCCCACATGACCCGGTCTTGTATTTGTTCGAGTATCAAAAAAAACAAGGTCGCCAAATTTTAATTCTTCAATATCGCTAATGGCTTCTCCCTGTTTATACTGCTCCCGTGATGAACGATTTAATTTTAATAAAAGAGAATTCTTAAATACTGTTTGTGTAAATGCTGAACAATCAATTCCACTTTTTGTATTACCGCCGTACTGGTATGGCGTATTAACAAATTTCAGAATCTCCATTAGCATTTTTTCTCTGTCTGACCTGTTGCTATTTGTAAGTGTATTATTATCTTCAGATGAATTGTATAATTTCATCATTTCAGTAATATCTGCTCCATCATTGTCAGGTAAATCTCCCGAATCTTCAGTAGTTAGATTGTCATCGTAATTTTTGTTATTGGGTGAATACCTGGTTGATGATTTGTCAGTATCAGAATTATCTGAATGATCATTGTAGCGGGTACTGCTCGAAGATGAGCTGCATCCAAAATAAATAAAGGTAGAAGACAAAATTAGCAGTACATATATAAAACGGTTGGTAACGCTCACAAATTAACCTAAATATGATCTTAAATATTTACTTCGTGAAGCATGTCTAAGTCTCCGGATTCCTTTTTCCTTTATCTGTCTTACTCTTTCCCTGGTCAGGTTAAACTTATCTCCTATTTCTTCCAGTGTAAGAGGGTGTTCTTTATTTAATCCATAATATAATTTTATTACCTCAGTTTCCCTTTCAGATAAAGTGGAGAGTGCTCTTTCAATTTCAACTTTTAATGATTCAGAAATTAGAGAGTTATCGGGAGAAGGTTGTTCTTCATTTACAATCACATCCAGTAAACTGTTTTCCTCGCCCTGCGCAAATGGTGCATCCATAGAAACGTGCCTGCTTGATATTTTTAATGTCTCCGCTACTTCACCTATGTCCATATCCAGTTCATGTGCCAGTTCAGCAGCACTTGGCTCTCTTTCAAATTCCTGCTCAAGGTTACGGTATGCCTTCCCAATTTTGTGCAGGGTTCCTATTCTGTTCAGTGGTAATCGAACAATCCTGGATTGTTCCGCTAAGGCCTGCAAAATTGATTGTCGAATCCACCAAACTGCATAGGATATGAATTTAAATCCACGTGTTTCATCAAATCTTTTAGCTGCTTTTATTAATCCAAGGTTTCCTTCATTAATTAAATCCCCTAATGAAAGTCCCTGGTTTTGATATTGCTTGGCAACACTTACAACAAAACGAAGGTTGGCTTTTGTAAGTTTTTCAAGTGCTCCTTGGTCACCTTTTTTAATACGTACAGCCAGTTCAATTTCTTCTTCAGTCTTAAGAAGATCTACCTTGCCGATTGCCTGAAGATATTGATCTAAAGATTGGCTTTCACGATTGGTAAACTGTTTTGTGAATTTCACTTCTTTACTTTAATGTTATTCTTCCCAATGTATTGAATCAACAATTCCAACTATCGAAGCATCTACGGGCGCCATATCCACAGGCAGAGGAATGACTGCTTCGGAAGCCGTTATATAAAAAATTGTTTCGCCCGGTCCAGCTCCAACTGTATCAACCGCAATAATTGGTTCGCCGGTATTTTCTAACCCGGCATTTATAGGTTGAACAAACATCAACTTCATATTTTTTAATGATCGATACTTTTTAGTCGCCCAAACATTTCCTATTACTTTACCTAAAAACAATTATTATTCCATTTATGAGATGATAAAAAATCGACCAAATTTAACAAGATTGAACAAATGATAAAATATATTTTTTAATTACTCCTATAAAAAGCAATTATTACCCCTTGTATCTTCCTATTATAACTAATTGCCGGAAATATCCAGCTTATCTACAATTGCCATAATAACCGCATCCACAGGTTTATCCTGTGTAAAATCAGTTTGTCTTGATGAACTACCCGTTGCAACTAACACAACTTCTCCCTCTCCTGCACCTACACTATCAACCGCAATTACAAAATCATTTTTCTCACCTAATTTTAAATCGAGTTTTTTAACAATTAAAAATTTTGCGCCAACTAATTTTTCATCTTTTTTTGTTGACCAGACAGTTCCGATTACTTTACCTAAAAACACTTACACCTCAAAATATTTTTAATATGAACATTATAAAATGTGTTTGTTTCCACAACTTACTTCTAAAATTAATTACAAATTTCTTAAAAGTTTTTTTACTGCATAAAATAAGGTATAATAGTTTGAATTTACAAGTGAGGAATAACAACTTTTGTAATTGTTACTCATGTAAAAAACTAATTCCTTTTAAGTCATTCTTAATATCAAAATATTCCGCAACTGTTTTACCGGCATCGGAAAATGTTTTTCGTGTACCAAGATTATTGCTTTTCTTATTTTTAGAATAATATAAAAGTGGAACGTATTCTCTGCTGTGATCACTACCGGGAGTTGTAGGATCATTACCATGATCAGCAGTAATAATAATTCTATCCGTTTCATCCAGATGATTTAAAAATTCTGGTAAAAAGTCATCAAATTCTTTTAATTTAACTGCGAAACCTTTCGGATCGTTGCGATGTCCATAGTAAACATCAAAATCAACTAAATTTGCAAAGATAAAACTTCCCTTAGCATTAATAGAATATTCTAAAAGTTTTTCACACCCTTCTTTATTTGTCTTTGTCTTTTCCGGATATTTTATACCCCTGTTGTTAAACAGATCGTTTATTTTACCAATCGCTACAGTATCAATATTTTCTTTTTGCAGAAGATCGAGAATAGTTGCAGCAGGTGGATCAAGCGAGAAATCTTTTCGGTTTGCAGTACGTGTAAAATTTCCGGGTTCCCCAATAAATGGGCGTGCAATCACTCTTCCAATAATCAGAGGTGGTTTTAGAACTTCATTGCGGGTAACAGAACAGATTTCATAAAGCCGATCTAATGGTATAATATCTTCGTGGGCTGCAATTTGAAAAACGGAATCTGCAGAAGTATAAACAATTGGGAAACCGGTTTTAAGATGATCTTCACCCAATTCATTTATTATTTTCGTACCCGAAGCAGCTTTGTTACCTAAGAAACCTTTACATTTTGATCTTGATAGAAATTCAGCCATAACATCTTCGGGAAATCCATTTGGGAAGTAAGAGAAATCAATATCTACATACAGCCCGGCTATTTCCCAATGACCTGTAGTGGAATCCTTTCCATTTGAAATTTCATTCATCTTTCCAAAAGAAGCTTGCGGATGTAATGAACTGGTGATTCCCTTAATAGTTTTAATATTTCCAAGACCCATTTTTTCTAAGTTCGGAAGATTAAGACCACCAACAGCATTTGCAATATTTGATAACGTATCGCTCCCGGCGTCTCCATAAGCTTCGGCGTCCGGCAATTCACCAATACCAACTCCATCTAATATTAGGATAAAAAAATTATTCATGGTTGAAATGTCTATTGATATGAATCATTCGAGAGAAGAATTAGTTAATATTTTGAACTGAATTACCTCCCTTTTCAACAGCTTTTTGCAAGGCAAAATTAGCTTTCTCTAAAACGATTTTAACATCAACAATTTGAGTAGTAGAAGCAATTCCAATGGAAATTGTAAATGTAGATTGCTTGGTTACAATTGCAATTGGCTGCCTGGCTATCTTAACTCTTACCTTTTCTGCCCACACAAATACTTTTTTCGCATCTGTGTTAAAGAAATAAACTGCGAACAACTTATCATCCAGTCTTCCAAACAAATTAAGAGGTGTCATTTCTTTGGCTATGGTATCTGCAACTGCCGTTGTTACTTTTGGTAAAGGATCACCATCAAACAACGATTCTTGTTCTAAAAAATCATCTATTTTAATTAATGCTAAGGCACCGGGTATTCGCAAGTCCTTTGATTTAATAAGATCCGAGGTCAGTCTCTCCATAAACGAATCAGAGTTAAGCGCCCTTGTTTGCAAATCAACAGAGATTAAGCTTTCCAATAATTTTCTTGTGCTGTGAGAATAAATAATAAAGGAAAAAATATTTAAAGCACTTTTTAAAAATTGAACATCCTGCTTTGAGAAGGCATTTTTCTTAAGACTATCAAAACAAATTACACCATAAATTTGTTTATTATAAATAATTGGAATCGCTAAAAAAGAGCCGTCAAAACTTTGATCCTCTGATTTAGAATATCTAATGTGGGAACCTAAAGATGTATCATCTATTTTAACCGGTGATCCTGATTTAATCGATTTACCTACTAATGTTCCTTTAATATCAATTTCAAGATTCTCACCGATATATTTTAGTGATGTATTATTAATTACTTTTTTTGAAACAAAATCTTTTTTTACAGGATCGTAATAAACAAAAACAAATGCATCCCAGCTTACAAACAATTCAGCCGCAGTATGCATTAACCGGAGCAGTTCCTGTTCATCTTCATAGTTATTATCCGGACTGATGAACTTCATTATTCCGTCCAATCTTTGTTTTGATACATTATCCGAATGCTTTTCTTCAAAGATTGTGATTATCATAGTTATTACACGCACAAATCTTCCAAGAGCATAGATTGTTTCAATGCCAAATGCATCGCCAACTTTTGAATCCAAAGCGATAACTGCAATAAGAGTTTTATCGTAAAACAACGGCACACCAACAAAACTTCTTATACCTTGTGCAGAGGAGTAGTATCTTATAACATCAGATTCTGCTGCCGGAGAAATATCGCTTAAAAGTTCGGGTTCTCCGTTTTGAACTATCTTGCTTAAAATATCATCCTCTAAATCGAATTTCCTTCTCGAAATGTCTTCCGAATTAGAGACGAATTTTTCAACGGTTAGTTTTTCTTTATTTTTATTGTACCAAAAGAATATTGCAGTATTTGCATTATATGCTTCCTTTATAACTGTAAGCATCTTTTCCAATACAAAAGCAAATTGCTCATCGTGCCCCACACCTTTAGGCAGTTGCTCATAGGCGATTTCCTCAAATCTTTCTTTAAGATCATGAGGTTTTAATGTAGTTTTTTCAAATGCAAAATCAGCAGAGTAGGATTCACCGGTTATAACATCCGAACCATTCTTTTTCGAAATAATTTTGAATGACTCATCATGATCAGCCGATGGAGAAGAATATTTTTCGAGATTGTCATCTTCATCTTCGCTGATAGAATAGCCACCCTGGAATCTTACCGAATCGCGTAAAAAAATTATGAACGCAACATAAATTATAATAAGGATGATAGTGATCACTCTTATTAACAAATCATCTGTAATAAAGAGTATTGCTGCCAATACCGGCACTAATAAGAAAATCAGTATCCGCTTTTTCTGTCTGTGGTCCATAAGACGTTTTTTCGAAAAGGTAAAATTTAAGATCTAAAATCAATTTACAAATGTTTGAAACAAACATTTAAAAATAAATGATTGTTATCTCAGATAAAACAATTTAGAAAGCCTGTTGATGATTTCTTTTTTTCCTCTTCCTTTAACTGTTGAGTAGAAAAAAAGATTTTCGTCTAAAATAAGTTCCGGAAATGCTGGGGTAATATTTTTAATCGCAATTTTAAAGTCTGATTGTTTTAGTTTATCGGATTTACTTAATAGAACTAAATAAGGTATATTGGCAAGTTTTAATAACTCATTTAATTTGATGTCTGTCTCTGTTGGTTTGTGCCTGCTGTCAATAAAGTGTATAGCCAATTCAATATTTTTTGCATTAAGTACAAATTCAGATACAAGCCTGCCCCATTTTTCTCTTTCAACTTTGCTTACCTTAGCATATCCAAACCCCGGAAGATCTACAATATAAAATTTTTCATCAATATTATAATAATTTATCGATCGTGTTTTGCCGGGTGTTGAGCTGATGCGGGCTAAATTTTTTCTGTTAAATATAGAATTAATAAAGGATGATTTTCCAACATTAGATCTTCCACAAAGAATTACTTCGGGAAGTGATTTTTTCGGCAGGTCAATTAATCGGTAAACCGATCGTTCAAAATAAATTTTTGCAAACATAATAAAAAAGAGTAACCGGCAAACCGATTACTCTCTTTCTCTAAAATGATATGATAGAATTATTTTTCTTTTTCTTCAGGTAATTCATTAACTACCTTGGCATCTTCTATAGATTCTGCTTTTGCAATTTCTTTCTTTTCTTTCTTGCCTTTAGTTTTTAATTGCTTTTCCTCTTTTCTTTCTTCATCCTTAGCATTAATTAAATCATTATAATCTACCAATTCTATAATAGCCATAGAGGCAGCATCACCTAATCTGTTTCCAAGTTTTACAACTCTTGTATATCCACCCGGTCTGTCACCAATTTTCGGAGCAATTTCTGAGAATAATTCTTTTACAACTTCTTTATCTTTAATAAAATTCATTACTTGCTTTTTCGAATGAAGATCTCCTTTTTTTGCTTTGGTAATTAATTTTTCAACAAATCCGCGTGTTTCTTTAGCTTTTGCTAATGTTGTTTTTATTCTTTTATGCCTTAGTAAAGAAGTGCTTAAAGCTATTAGGGTAGCCTTTCGGTGACTGGCTGTTCTTCCTAACTTCCTTCCTTTTACTTTATGTCTCATTTACAAACCTTTAAGCAATAATTAACTATTTTCTGAATTTTTATTTATATAACTATCTACATCCATTCCAAAATCCAGACCCATCTCCTCTACAATATCCATAAGTTCAGCCAGTGATTTACGACCAAAATTTCTAAACTTAAGCATTTCAGCTTCATCTTTACGAACTAGATCACCAAGTATATTAATGTCTGCGGCTTTTAAACAATTATGCGATCGAACACTCAGCTCTAATTCATCAACATTTGTCAGCAGCATTTTACGTATTCTTTCCGTCTCCGCATCCTTGGTGCTAACATGTTGTTCTTCTTCTTGCTCAATATCGAAATTGATGAATAACTGAACGTGATCTCTTAATATTTTTGCTGATTGCGTTAAAGCATCATCAGGTGTAATCGACCCATCGGTAGTAATTTCTAAGGTTAATTTTTCAAAATCATTTTTATCACCAATTCTAACATTATCAACTGAAAACTTTACATTTTTAACGGGAGTAAAAATAGAATCTATTGGAATAATACCTATTGTTTGATCGGGCTCTATATTTTCGGTAGAGGGGACATAGCCGGTTCCCTTCCCAACATTAAGCTCAACATCAAATTTTGCACTTTTATTCAAAGTGGCTATATGAAGATCGGGATTCAGGATTTCAATTTCATTGCTAACTTTTTGAATATCTAATGCAGTCCATTCGCTTGCATCATTAAATGACAACATAATTTTTTCGGGTTTTTTTGACAGAAGTTTCATTCTTACCTGTTTAAGGTTTAGAATTATTTCTGTAACATCTTCAACAACACCTTCTATAGTTGTAAACTCAAGTAGAATTCCACTGAATTTTACTGAGGTAATTGCAGCGCCTGTTAAAGAAGACAACAAGACCCGGCGCACGGCGTTACCTAACGTAATACTATATCCTCTTTCCAGAGGTTGAAGAGAAAATCTACCAAATGTATTTGTGTAACTAGCTTCATCTAAAACTATGGTGTCGGGCATTTTTAAATTTGATACACTCATTTATTAATCCTCTAAAATTTATCTAAAAAAATATTATTTGGAGTATAGTTCGACTACCAATTGTTCATTGGCATTCAATGGAACATCTACTCTTTCCGGAACCTCAACAAAAGTACCGGCTAAATTAGCTTTATCAATAGTTAACCAAGAATAAGTACTGTCTTTAATTCTCTTAAGGGAATTATGAATTGCGTCTAATTTTTTACTTTTATCCCTTACCTTTATCACATCTCCCGCCGAAAGTGAATATGACGGGATATCAACAAGTTTTTCGTTTATCACAAAATGTCTGTGTGTTATAAGCTGTCTTGCCTGTTTCCGCGAAGCAGCTAATCCAAGTCTGAATACAATATTATCAAATCTACTTTCAAGCAATTTCACCAGGTTCTCACCGGTAATTCCTTTTTGTTTGTTTGCTTTCTTAAAGTAATTTCTAAACTGGGTTTCCAGTAAACCATAAATTCTTTTTATTTTTTGTTTTTCACGCAACTGAATACCATACTCTGATACTTTTGTCCTTCTTCCCTGTCCATGTTCGCCAGGCGGATAATTCCTTACCTCTATGGGACATTTCTCAGTATAACATTTCTGACCCTTCAGGAATAATTTCTGTCTTTCTCTTCTGCATAATTTACAAACTGAATCTGTATATCTTGCCATTTAATAATTCTCCGATTTAAAATTAAACTCTTCTTCTTTTCGGTGGTCTGCAGCCATTGTGTGGTAATGGTGTAACATCTCTTATAGAAATAATTTCTAATCCGGCGGTATGCAACGCTCTGATAGCAGCTTCTCTACCCGAACCAGGGCCTTTAACACGCACTTCCACTTTTCTAAGCCCTAAATCATATGCTTCTTTAGATGCAGCTTCTGCTGAAACCTGTGCAGCGTATGGTGTGTTCTTTCTTGAACCTTTAAAACCATTTTTCCCTGCAGAAGACCACGATATTGTATTACCATATATATCAGTTAATGTAACTACTACATTATTAAAAGTAGCTTTTATATGGGCAATACCATTCGAATCTACTTGGGATCTTTTCTTACCTCTTCTTATACTTTTAGCCAAAATTAATCCTCCTGAAAAACATAAAAATCATTACTTCTTAGTTGGTGTTTTCTTTTTGCCTGCCACTGTTTTTCTTCTACCTTTCCTGGCGCGGGCATTTGTCTTTGTTCGCTGACCTCTAACAGGCAATCCTTTACGATGACGAATACCTCTATATGTACCAATATCCATCAATCTTTTTATATTTTGCTGAACTTCAGAACGAAGAGCACCTTCAACCTTATAATCGGCAGTAATTACTGCTCTTATGGCGCCAACATCTTCTTCAGTAAGATCGGCAACTTTTTTTAGCGGATCTACTTTAGATTTTTCAAGAATGTCTGCAGAAATTGTAGGTCCAATACCAAAGATATATTGCAATCCATATAAAATTGTTTTTTTCTTTGGTAGATCAACACCTGATATACGAGCCAATTAACTTCTCCTTATTATTAGCCTTGCCGCTGTTTATGTTTAGGGTTTTTGCAAATTACTCTAACAACACCTTTGCGTTTAATCACTTTGCAATGATCGCACATTTTTTTAACAGATGCTCTTACTTTCATTTCATATCTCCTACTTATACCTGTATGTAATTCTACCTTTTGTTAAATCATAAGGAGAAAGTTCGATAGAAACTTTATCTCCGACCAGAATTTTAATAAAATGCATTCTCATTTTACCAGATATATGTGCTAAAATTCGGTGTTCGTTATCCAACTTTACTTTGAAGGTAGCATTGGGTAACGTTTCAGTTACAACACCATCAATTTTTATAGGTCCTTGTTTAGCCATCAGCAAACAGTTAAAATTTCCGGATTATTGCCATTTATTAATATTGTATGTTCAAAATGCGCTGATGGTGATTTATCAGCAGTTATTACCGTCCAACCGTCTGAATCAGTAATGACGGAATAACTTCCGGCATTAACCATCGGTTCAATTGCTAAGGTCATTCCGTTTTTCAATTTTGCTCCGGTTCCATTCTTTCCAAAGTTTGGGATTGATGGTTCTTCGTGAAGAAACTTACCAACGCCATGACCACATAAATCTCGTACTACCGAAAAGCCGTATTTTTCAACATACTTTTGTACAGACGCTGAAATATCGTGGACTCTGTTTCCGACCCTAGCCTGTTCAATTCCTTTATACAAAGATTTTTCAGTTACCTGGAGCAGATCCATTTTCTCAATTGAAATATTTCCAACTGCTACTGATATTGCAGCATCACCATAATAATTATTTTTAAGAACACCCACATCAAGCGAAACAATTTCGCCTTCTTTTAATGGTTTATTATTAGGAATTCCGTGTACAACTGCCTCATCAATTGAAGTACAAACTGAGCCGGGAAATCCCGGGGCATTTCCTTGCGAATATCCTTTAAATGCCGGTACTGCATTATTGCTTGTAATATAATCTTCGGCAATATGATCCAATTCCAATGTTGTAATTCCAGGTGTCACGCTACTTTTCATCAACTGTAAAGTTTCAGCAACAATACGGCAGCTTTCACGTATATAATTAATTTCCTTTTTTGTTTTAATAATAATCACCAGATCTGCTACCTACGTGAACGAATTTTTCCTGATTTCATAAATCCATCGTAATGTCTCATTAGCAAATGAGATTCAATCTGTTGTAACGTATCTAAAGCCACTCCAACAAGAATTAACAAACTTGTACCGCCAAAAAAGCTGGCAAACTGTCCTGATACACCCATCCCTGAAACAAAGGCAGGCAGTATTGCCACAATAGCAAGAAATATTGAACCCGGCAACGTTATTTTTGTTAAAATATTATCTATAAACTCCGAAGTTTGTTTGCCGGGTCTGATTCCGGGTATAAAGCCACCCTGTTTCTTCATATTATCAGCAACATCTTTTGGGTTAAAAGCTATAGCCGTATAAAAGTAAGTGAAGAACACAATCATTAAAGCATATATTGCGGAATATACAGGTGATGTATAAACAAAATAACCGGATAATGATTGAACAAATTCGTTATCAGGGAAGAACGAAAGTACTGTGTTCGGAATAAACATAATTGCCTGAGCAAATATTATTGGCATAACACCTGCAGTATTTACCCTTAACGGAATATATTGCGTAACTCCTCCGTAAACTTTTCTGCCAACCACTCTCTTGGCATATTGAACAGGGATTCTTCTTGTTCCCTGCGTTACAAGCACAACAGCTGCAATAATAAAAAACATAAATACTAAGATAATAATTTCAATTACAATTGAACGCTGTCCGCCGCCTATCAATCTTATCTCATCTAAAATAGCATAAGGTAATACGGCAACAATTCCGATAAATATTATCAAAGATATACCGTTGCCCATACCCCTATCAGTTATTTGTTCACCCATCCACATCATAAATATTGTTCCGCTTGAAAGAATAATAATTGTTGTGAGCACCCAGCTAATTCCACTAACAGCTTCAGGTACTATTGGCAATCCCTGAACTTGCAGATTTAATAATCTTACCGTCACACCCCAGGCTTGAAGAGATGAAATTGCTACAGTTCCGTAACGCGTAAGCTGGGTAATTTTTTTTCTGCCTTCTTCACCTTCCTGCTGCAATTTTTGAAAGTA
>SMVA01056014.1_pt1 | contig 11476 bp, 9 predicted proteins | sample 2456451 | NCBI WGS metagenome assembly SMVA01 (sample SAMN11095933, study PRJNA526329) | marine sediment metagenome | biome: Marine sediment; feature: Surficial sediment; material: Deep marine sediment; isolation source: Hadal surficial sediment | place: Pacific Ocean | collected 2014-05 | depth 0-1...
ATCGGTAATCTACGCGTCTTTTTTTGACTAATTTGTAACTCTTGCTCTGTCGGCATTAATGCGAGTATTACTGAAATTATTTGTCTGGAGGAAGCTTTTAGCATAATTGATTATTAAATAGTACCAAGTCTAATCAGGACACGGCAAAACGTAGCAGAACAGGGACTTGTGGTTTTTGTGGTTTTAAAAATCCTGGACAGTTCCTTTGGAAAGGTGCTTTTCAATCTCCCTTAGCATAGGCTTCATAAAAAATAAATCCTTCGGGCAAACGTCCACTTTTATGTCGTTTTCTTGTAACTGGTCGGCCACAACCGGGCCTACTGCAGCAACCAGGGTTTGCTTCAATCCGGCCAGGAGTTGTGCTTCTTGACCATTTGCCTTGGCTACGCTTAACAGTCGAACAAATTGCGCCTTACTGGTAAAGGCAATGATATCCACCTCGGCTGATACCAGTTGTGAAATTAATTGCAGAACCTTTTGGGTGTCTGTCTCTTCTGCATACACATAGGGTGCCACGGTTGACACTTCGACTTGACGAGAAGCCAGATAATCTATAATTAGTCGATTGGGATCTTCGCCATACAATTGTACGGCTACTTGCTTGCTCTCCAATGGCAATCCATTGAGTGTTTCTATAATTCCAGCCGACGTTGGTGACTTGCCGTTTAAGTCTGCTTTCAAACCTATTTCCTTCAATGCTCTGCCGGGTTTGGGGCCACGACAGATTTTGACTACGCGGGAAAGCGAATCAACAAACTCATCACGACATCCGGTACCGGAAGCGAAGCGTACCAGACGCCTTATACCCTCGCCGGTGAGCACAACGAAATAATCAGGTTCATTGGCGATAAATTTTCGTATCCATTTTTCGATAAGCGCTTTATTCGGGCTGTCGAGAATAGTAACCAGTGGCATTCTGATGACTGACGCACCGCGCTTTTCAAACATATCCGCCAGCAGATCAAGCTGCCGTGATTCGGGCAGTGCGACAGTGCGCCCATCAAGTGGCGAATGAATGTTAGATTTACTCGGCATGTGTTTCAGTAACTGAGCTGAGATCGGAACAACCAATATGACAGACCCAGTGAAATCGTTCAAACGCAGATTTATCGAGGGACCAGCTCATTGAAAGCAAATTGCGTCAATATCTCGTGATCAGTTGACTGCCCCTAGGATTTCCTCCTATGCTGCGAGCTTAGCGTGGAACCGTAACTCAGGAGGCACCATGACAATAATAGTAGACTTATCACTTGAATCACTCATCAGATTCTCGATTTTTATGAGCCGCCTTTGCCTGGTGGCGACTGTAGGATTTGCAACTCAGTTTGCAATAGCCCAGAGTAATCATTCCATTACTACCCAGGCCGACTTTGAGCGCGCTATGGAGGAGCTGTCCAACTGGGGACGCTGGGGCGATACCGACGAGAAAGGCGCTTCTAATCTTATCACTCCTGAGAAACGCATACAGGCCGCCGCCCTGGTTCGAGAAGGTATTTCGGTTTCAATGGCTCATGATATTAACGAGGAGCGTGGAGTGGATGCGTCGAGCGCGCTAATTCGGACGGTGCTGAGAGTCAGTCCCACCGGTGCTTCGGATCAATATCAGTACGATGGCAGCTATCATGGCACCATTCACAGCCACCTGGACTCCGTGGACTGTCACATTATGTACAACGGATTCGGTTATAACGGACTGAGTTACCAGGAGGTTGAGGAGGCAGACGGTTGTCCCCGTGGTAGCATCAATGCGCAAAAAGACGGCATAATTACGCGGGGTATTCTGTTTGATGCCACATTATTGCCCGGTATGGCGACTGCAGGGGGTTGGCTGCCCTTAGGTACTGCAATTCATTACGAAGACCTGGTGGAGCTGGAACGAATACAGGGAGTCAAGGTGGAGCCCGGCGATGTTATCTTGCTGTATACAGGCCGCTGGAAGCGCCGTGAAGCATTGGGCCCCTGGCCGACTTCGGAAGGCGTAGCGGGCTATCATGCTGACGTCGCTTATTTCATGAAGGAACGGGGTGTGTCATTCATTGGCCACGATATGTGGAACGATGTATCACCAAGTGGCGTTCCGGAAGCGCGTTTACCATTACATAGCCTTTCACTGGTTTCCCTTGGCGTGGGCATTTTTGATAACCTTGACTTCGAGCGCGTTGCCGAGGTTGCGAAAGAATTGAACCGATATGAATTTCTCTTCATGGCCTCGCCCTTGCGAATAGAAAAAGGCATGGGGTCACCGTTGAACCCGATCGCTACGTTTTAAATAGAAAACCCTTAAGAGGGGGAGTATTGATATTTTAACAGCTGGTTGGCGACGTCACAATTAGGTTTGCCGTAAGCAAAGAAACCGGTGTCTGAATCCCGCTACAGCCCATTGCCTTGAATGTCGGAGTAAGGTCAAGAGCATTAGTCGAAACAGGATCAGCACTTAATTTCAGGTGGGCAAAAATTATACGTCCGTTATAGGGTGCAGGTTTTAGCAGTCCGTTCTCTGCAATGGTTGCTGGTAACAACTTCATGGTTACCGAACCCCGTACATTTCCACCGATAACCATAATTCGGTTTTCTGATTCATCCAGCTTCACCACGATGTCGCAATGGGTTCTTGCCCCAACACCTATGTGTTGTCGACGTTCTGCAATGGACTTATAAGCAGGACGACTACCTCGGCATAACATGTCTCCAGGGGTGATTGGCATTTCACCGGGGTTGTACGCCACAAAAGCACTTTTGGAATCGTCTTGTTCACGGGCAAGTATAGCCTGATCAATATAGCTGTGATGGGCAACGGCCCGTTCGAAGTTGCCCACCGACTCAATCCCGCTTTCACACATCACCCAGGATATGAAGGCAGCCGACCAGGGGGTACGCCATCTCGAACTCAATCCACGGGATTTCCAGGAGTCGTTCTGCCGCTGAAGAATCCAATTACTGTCCGGAGTCGCGGCCCAATAACCCGCAATTGAGTCCGCCACCCTTTCTGCCTCCTCAGCACTCATGCGGGAACGGCGACGTCTTGTGGTTTGTCCACTTTGGGCAGTAACGGTCTGATCCTGAATACCAAAACCAAAATACGCCCATTCCTGTACTGCACTGTTTACGATTCGAGAACGAACTTCTGTGGTTGGGAACAACCGACATGATGTGTTTTGGATGCGCATACTACCGGGAATACCGATTACCCGTGCAGAAGGTGCCAGGATATCCAATACGTCTGAAGGTAAACGATCGAATGGCGTGGGTTGGGCACTCACCACAGGTGCAGCGCAAAGTAGCAGAGCACGAATAAGTAACGAAGAAATTGCAGGTGCGTTCATATTACTCAAAAACGAAAATCCAAACATTTCGAAAATATAAAGTGATTATCCCCATAAGTCTATGGCTCGAACTTTGTTTTGTATTAAGTTGTTATGTTACCTGTGTCGCTTATGACAGAGTCGGCTTTCTCCTCAGCAGCCTTATCATTTATCTCAAGCTTCAAGCGAAATTCCCGGCGTAGCAGTAGAAAACTTACAATTGCCTGTATGGTTACGGATAAGATAGAGACATACCACACCTGATTGATGGTAAAACCGTCCTGGTACCTCAGGAATACAGCCAGGGGAATAAAGATCAGCAGTCTGATCAGTGAACTCAAAAGGGCCGGCCTGGTGTTCCCCAATCCTTGAAAAGCGCCGGAACAGGTAAAGATGATTCCCTGAGCCACGAAGTTCCACGATATTAGCTGCAGGAAGCCAGCACCAACAGCCACCACCTCACTGTCGTCAGTAAAAAACCCTACCAACAGTTCTGGTCGCCATTGGAGCAAAATAGTAGTAATTAACATCACTACACTGCTAAGTATAATCCCGTTGTAACAGGTTTCCCTGACCCGATTGCCGAGACCTGCGCCAAAATTCTGGCCCACAATCGGACCGACAGCAAAGGCGATAGCCATAGTCGGCATGAAAATCGATTGCATGATTCGCCCGCCAATACTGAAACCAGCCTGGGCGGAAGCACCGAAGTCTTGAATAAGCCAATACACAATTGAAAAATAGGCGAAAAGCACCAGCATTTCACCCCCGGCAGGAAGTCCTATGTCAAACATGCGCCACCAGATGTCAAACCGAGGTCGCCATAGTTTACTGTTGAAGGATACGTATTTCTCCAACTTGAAAAAGTAAAGGGTAAGCAGGATGACACCCACCGAAATTGAAATTGTGCTGGCAAGTCCTGCGCCCATAACACCGAGTGCCGGTCCTGGTCCCCAGCCGGCAATCAATATAGGTGCAAGAATCGTATTTAAAACGACAGTTAAAACCTGGATCATCATTGTAGGCTTGACTATTCCTGTAGCGCGCAAAGATGAGCCCATTGCCATCATGGCAAACTGCAGTGCCATGCCGGGCAAAAACCAATGTAGAAAGATTATCCCTTCACTCAATGTTTTTGCATCTGAGGTGATGCTACCCAGATAGGCGCTAGCCAGTAGATAACCCCCGACCAGGGTGATTACTGCACAGATACCCGACAACACCAGCGACTGATTAAAAACCAGATTAGCTTCCTCCTGATCTTTTCGGCCAACCGCCTGAGATATAAGCGCTACAGTACTTACTCCCAGTACCTGGGTCAGTGCCATGATCATAAACAGCAAAGTGCCGGCAGTTCCGACCCCGGCTACCGAATCCTCACCAAGAGCAGCCACGAAATATAGATCCACCAGCAGATACATCATTTGAAAAAGCATCCCCGCGGCAACCGGTAGTGCCATGGCAATGATAATTTTGCTGGTAGATCCCTGTGTGAGGTCTTTCATATAGAAATTTTCCTGGCATATTTCACCGGGGAAGGAGGAATAAACAAATCCAACTGAGCGCTAGCGGCCCAGATAAACCACACTGACTGATTAAAGTAGGAATTGGTCAATTCGGAAGCGGCGTAAGAATAACACCGATTGAGAAAAAAAGTGAGGGCGAAAGAACTGACTTCAGCCTCTTTCAGCTGGCAATCCACGATAGCCAACGATTTTTGAACTGACTATACTAACCCGCTCGAAATTTAAGACCGGAGGCTGGAAATGGCAGGTTTTTATAAAACTGTGATACGCAAGCATCGTGAGTTTCGACTTAACGAAAAGATGACACGGTCCCAGCTTGAAACACAGAAATTAGAAAAATTCCGCCATCTGGTCCAGCATGCTCAGGCCAACTCACCCTATTACCAACGTATAATCAGCGAGCAGGGAATTGACCCCGCCACTTGCACACCGGCCGACTTTCCGGTGCTGACCAAACCCACTTTAATCGAACATTTTGATGAGATTGTTACTGATCGCCGAATTACCCGACAGATCATCTCAAAGTTCCTCAGCCACTCAACTGATCCGAATGACCTGCTTTTTAATGAATACCATGTTTTGCATACCTCAGGTTCATCCGGCCAGATCGGTTATTTTGTGTTTTCCGAGGCAGACTGGGGTTCCGGTCTTGTTCCGCACCCGAGGCAACGTCAGCAACCCGCTCCCAAGACCGGTTTCCGACGCCCACGCCTGGCCTACTTTGGTGCCATTGGTGGGCACTTTGCAGGTGTTTCCATGGTCAGCGCCGCCAATCGGGGAATATTCAAATACCTCATTAAGATCTCACTACTGGAAGTTAACGACCCGCTGCCAAAAGTCATTGCACACCTGAATGAATTTAAACCTGATTTTCTTGTTGGATACACTACAGCACTTAAGATATTGGCGGAAAAACAGTTAAGCGGTGAATTAAAAATTGCTCCTAAAGTAGCCTCTACAGGAGGTGAATCTCAGTCTGCCGCTGATCGAGCATTATTTGTCAAAGCATGGAGCTGTGTGGTGGGAAATACCTATGGTTGTACCGAGCACTTGATGATGGGTTTTTCTCGGCCTGATGGCAACACTATGGAGCTGTATGATGATGAATTGATCTATGAGTTTTATGATGATCATTCCATTGTCACCAACCTGTTCAACTACACCCTCCCTCTCATTCGTTATCAGATGTCTGACGTTATACGACTGGTTGAGAACGATCAATCTGCAGAACCCTATTTGTTGATACACAGCCTTGTGGGTCGAAGCGAAATAGTCCCATCTTTTATTAATCGTGATGGCTCCGAAGACTTTATCAGCGCTTTTACCATTATCGAATTATTTATTCCTGGGATAAGTCGTTTTCAAATGCGTCTTATTGACAAAACCAGTTTTGAATTTGCGGTTTGCCCCGAGCCAGGACTGGACGAAAGCGGTCGGGCCGCCGCAATTAGTGCAAGCAGGCAAAAATTACAGGAAATTCTGGATCAAAAATTAATGGAAAATGTAAAATTTGAAGTACTGGAAGTCGATGATTTACCGGTAAATGAGAAGACCGGGAAATTCCAGCTGATTGTCCAACGTTCTTAGTAATACCTCTGAGCCCATCGACTTGATAAAGTAGTCGGTGGAATTAGGAAATAATCTCTCCAGCCCCGGTGCTAACTTGATATTTTAACTACACGAATCTATGAAGAGATCAATCAATGACAGGCCAACTGATTAAATGCGCAAAATTTGCCGAGCTGCATCAGGTACAAGATGCCTGGGTAATTCCTAATCCCTGGGACGTGGGTTCGGCGAAAATATTGGAAGGGCTTGGGTTCGAGGCACTTGCTACCACGAGTTCCGGCTTTGCCTATACCTTGGGTCGCGTGGACGGTGAAGTCAGCCTGGAAGAAAAATTGCAGCACTGTCGCGCAATCTCTAGCGCCACCGGTATTCCAGTCAATGCCGATTTTGAAAACGGTTTCTCCGACGACATCAAGGATATGGCCGCCAATATCAGTCGTCTGGTTGAAACCGGTATCGCCGGTTGTTCTATTGAGGATTACAGTCGCGATCTTCACCGCCTTTATGAGTTTTCCGAGGCAGTAGAGAGAGTTCAGGCAGCGGCGGAAGCAATCGCTGATACAGGAATTCCTATTTTACTGACAGCTCGTGCTGAAAATCTGTTGCGCGGTGTCGATGACCCCCAAGACACTCTAAGTCGCCTTCAAGCCTATAGTGATGCTGGCGCCGATGTGTTGTATGCACCTGGGATCAAAACCCTGGAACTTTTGCAACAATTTACGAGTGAGTTGAACAAACCGTTTAACGTGCTGGCATCTTTTATGCCGGGAGCTACGGTAGAACAATATTCCCAGGCAGGTGCAAACCGTATCAGCGTTGGCGGCGCACTGAATTATGCGGCTGTAAATCCCCTGCTAGTGGCTGGCAAAGAGATGTTAGAACCGGGGAGATTCAGTTGGTTAACACAGATGGCTAACAGTGCTGAAGTAAGAAAACTGTTGAAGTAAAAACATTGACCCGAATGAATTGGAAGCGCAATATTGGAACACTCTGTCGTTAATTCAGATTGAGAGCCAAATAATCAGGAGACAAGAAAATTGGAAACAGAATAAGTTATCAACGGCCGAATCTGTTCCCTTTTTACTTTGGAGTATAAAAAACAATGAAAACAATAAAAACCCTTCTTGTTACTGTATTTACCTTGTTGAGCTGTGGACTATTTCTTTTCAACATCCCACTGACAAGCGCCCAATCCAACTCAAATACCCAATCCTGGCTGGGCGTTCCCCTTCCTGGTGGACTGGCACTACCACCACAGCTTGGTATGTTGGAGGATGGCAGATTTTCAGCTAACCCGCCGGAGGTACCTTCCGGTGAAGAGTCATTTACTGAGTTAGAAGGCGAAAAAATTCATTCCCTGGTCAGGGAAATAGTCGATTTCTCATTACAGAGTCATGCGGCTGGAGATCTTATGTGGGGGCGTGTATCCGGGTTTCCAACAGCGGCCGCAACCGCCGAATGGGTTGCCGAACGATACCGGGAGGCTGGCCTGCAAAATGTAGAAGTTCAACGCTATAGTGCTGATGCCGACATGTGGTGGCCGAACCACTGGGAAGTAAGGCTGTTGGGTAGCCCTGAATTTGGGGCAGAGAGTGGCGATGTAATTCTTGCCTCGGCTGTTCCTGCCCGAGGCACGGCAATTCCATCGGGGTTACTTGCTGCCCCGCTGGTATTCGTTGGTGACATAGGCGACTTCAATGATGTAGACGTAAGAGGCAAGATCGCTATTCAGCGACGTAAACCTCCTAGCGGTGCAGCATCACAGCGCACCCCGATCAGGGAAGGGGCGGCGGCGCTATTTGAGCGAGGCGCGGTAGCCGTCCTCAATTTCATTGACCAACCTGGCAACATGCATGTGCGGGATTTCAGCGGTTGCGAGCGCTGCTTCAATATTGGTGGTGCTGATGGCAGGTTTCTGAGCGAACTTTTCCAGAAATCGCTTGCGGCTGGTGTTGAGGATGAACTGCACGTCAGGCTTTATCTCGATGCCGACATGAGAACCGGGCTTAGGGCACAAAATGTCGTTGGTATAGTTCCTGGTGAAAGTGAGGAAATTGTGATCGTCAATGCCCATTATGATGGTTGGTATGGTGGCGCGGGAGACAACGCTGATGGACTGGCAGTACAGATTGCACTGGCACAACATTTTGCCAAACTTGAAAATCGACCGGCCCGCACATTGGTCTTTGTAGGCAGTGGCGGGCACCACAGTACCGGTCTCAATGGTCCACAAAATTTTGTCCGTATGAATCCAGAACTTACAAGTCGCGCTGTATTGGTATTGAATCTAGAACACCCTTCTCAATATCTAGTGAATCCGGACACATTCGAAATTGCAAGGACCGAGCAACCACTGGGATGGGGAATCACCAACCTGGCTCCCTTTCTGATCGAACTGACCGATCGCGGGGTTGAGCGCTACGGGTTTCAGTTACGCCCTCAATACTCTACTTCTGTTCCGGGTGATTTAGGCCGTTATGCATCATTAGGAATTCCCCGTGTTCAGGGCATCCATGCAGCCCAGCTTTACCATACATCAGGTGATATAGCCGAGAGTATTTCAACCAATGGGCTTGAGAGAGCGGCACGCTTTCACAGGTTCTATATTGCGGAAGTGGCTAAAGCGTCTCGTGCGCAACTTGACCCAGGTCGCTGAATTATTCGGTAAATTTGGATTTGGAAAACTGGAGCTGGTAAAACCAAAATTGTATTTCAGGCCGTATTTTAAAACTCCTTGGCCCGTTTACTTAATAGACTTCAAAGTACAAGCGCTCTATATTAAGGCCAATACTAAAAGCAAGATTACTTCAAAGGAAAACTGCCATGTCAAAAATAAAAATTATCGGTTTTATACTGTTTGCATTCGCCACTAACGCAATCGGACAAGACCCTATGCCACCCGCGCTTTATACGCCGGGAGCCGATATCGCCTCGGCGATGGCTAGGGCAATCAATGATCGTCCAAGCATGGCCGCTTCACGAATCGAGGTCAGTGATCATTACCGCATCAACCTGATTCGACGCACTGAAGCCGCTGGCGCTATCGTCCATCGACCAGGCACGGAGTTACACTATATTACTGACGGAGCCGGCACACTGGTCACCGGCGGCATAGTAGTCAGACCGGCTGGCGGCGGGCAGGGAAACATCGAAGGCGGATTAGCAAGGAACGTGGTCAAGGGTGACGCGATACTGATTCCCGAAGGTACGCCACACCAATACACCGCGGTTGAAGGTTCAATTACTTATCTGGAAGTGCGGTTTAATGTGCCGCTAGACTAGTAATTATGTTGTAAGAGAAAACAGGTCTACGCAATTTTTAGTTTAGCGAGTTCAGAAAATCAAGCAGAATTCGATTTGATTCTTGTGGTGCCTGTTGCTGAACACGGTGGCCAATTCCCGGTAAGAGGATGACGTCTACGAGATTGGTAAAGTTGGGCTGCATTCTCTCAGCTATTTGTTCCCGGCTAGCGCCCCTGTTGACGATATCAAGATCCCCTGCCAGGAAGAGTGCGGGCTGTTGAATTTTTTGTCCTGCCAGTTGTGGTGTTAGATCCCAATTGCGAGTCGAGTTTCGGTAGTAATTTATTCCTCCGCGAAAACCTGCTTTTTCAAACTCACTCACATAGTAATCAAGATCTTCTTCGCTCAGCCAATCTGGTAACCGAACAGGTTCGCCAAGGCGCTTTATCCATCCACCAGCAGAAGCTCTTGGATCAGTAACTTCTGGTTCTTCTGTTGGAGTGCCAGGAGAGCGGGAAGTATAAAGCCTGGCGATAAGCGCTCGAGGATCTGCATCAAACTCCGCTTCAGCCACGCCAGGTTCTTGAAAATAGGCCGTGTAAAAAAAGTCGTCTTCCGGGTCTTGTCTTAATCGACGAACAGGACGGGATTGCGAACGACCACCAAAGGGGACACTCATACCTACTACTGCGGTAAAAGTTTCGGGATAAAGCAAAGCACTTTGCCACGCGATTGGAGCCCCCCAGTCATGACCAACAACCACCGCCGTCTCTTCCCCGAGTGCAGTGACAATACCAGCCACATCGGCGGTAAGTTGGGTGATATCATAATCAGCAATATCAGCAGGAGCTGCCGACCCACCGTAACCACGCATGTCCGGAGCCACAACGTGATAGCCTGCATCCGCTAACGGTTGCAATTGATGTCGCCAGGAGTACCAGGACTCGGGCCAACCGTGAACGAGTACCACAAGAGGGCCATCCCCGGCTTCAACGATTCTTAGTTGGATATTATTGCTCTCAATAACGCGAACTTGAGCGCCGAATTTTGCAGCCAGGGATTCCGTAGTATCGGTCATTTGTGCGTCTTCCGCTGAACAGGACAGTATCCCAAGTAAGATTACAAAAGATAATAGAAAGCGGGATCGAAGAATAAGGATTCTGTAACTTCCACTTTGCGGTAAATGAGAAAACATTTTTTCTATCGCTTTAAAAGGGGTCAACAGGCATTGGGGTCAGAGTCTGAGATATCCCCACAAAAGTTTAACAATTGTTATCCAAACGTCAACGTTGAACAAAGCTGAGTTAGTTGGCTCCTGCAACGAACGCACTGGGATACAGTTCCCACTTAACATTGTGATAGATGCATTCTTTTTATCAGTAGTTCGTTGAATTCTTTAAATATTTCGTGGAGATATCTCAGAACCTGACCCCACTTATTAATTCTACCTTGCGGTGTATTTGGTAAACGCTCCCCCGGCAAGTGGCAACGATGCGGGCCCTTCGGCCGCGAAGACATTTCCGTCAGCGTCTACAGCGACACCTTCACCAGCGGTTCCCTGGTATCCCCGGCTCTCGGTCTGGTAACCCGGAATAAAACCAACGATTCGATCCTCGTCGACAGGGCCGATGCGGACTCCACCGTACCAATTGGTATGTCTGATCGGGCCGGACTCGGAGTCAATGGCGTAGACCATGTCATCGTCTGTGATAAAAATCCCGCTAACGCGACCATAGGTGTAGCGCGAGTCCAGGTAATTGCCTTCCTGGTCAAAAATCTCGAATCGATGATTTCCGCGGTCAACAACCCAGAGACGACCCTGAGAATCAAACTCCA
>SMVA01110311.1_pt1 | contig 11475 bp, 9 predicted proteins | sample 2456451 | NCBI WGS metagenome assembly SMVA01 (sample SAMN11095933, study PRJNA526329) | marine sediment metagenome | biome: Marine sediment; feature: Surficial sediment; material: Deep marine sediment; isolation source: Hadal surficial sediment | place: Pacific Ocean | collected 2014-05 | depth 0-1...
AACTTTGACAGTTCCCGATATTGGCGGCGCAGAAGACACCGAGGTTATAGAGGTGTCTGTCGCCGTTGGTGATCGCGTTGAGCTGGAACAAAGCCTCATCGTGCTGGAGTCTGACAAGGCGTCAATGGAAATCCCTGCCACCATGGCTGGTACTGTCGTCGAAGTGTTGGTCAAGGAAGGTGATAGCCTGGTTGAAGGTGCTGCCATTGTAGTGTTGGATACGGACGGGGAGGCGATTGTCGCAGAACCGGAATCTGAGCCTCAGCCGGAATCGCAGCCTGAGCCAGTTAAAGAGCAAGAGCCAGAACCGGCGTCTGTGGATGAACCAGTCGCCGCCTCCACTGGCGAACCCGAGCAAGTGGTAGTGCCTGATATAGGCACGGACGACGCCGTGGAAGTTATTGAAATTATGGTGGCGGTAGGCGATACCGTGGCCGAGGGTGACTCTGTACTGGTGCTGGAATCAGACAAGGCCTCCATGGAAATCCCCGCACCCTTTGCTGGGGAAATTATTTCCCTGGCGGTAGGAGAAGGTGACCAGGTAAGCCAGGGCGCGGTGATTTACAGTATGCGCGCCGCTGCTGGCAGTGTGCCCGAACAAAACAAAGAACCCTCTCCAGAACCGAAAGCAGCACCGGCGCCAGCGCAGCCCTCTACTCCTGTACCGCCGCGCGCTCAGGAAGCCGTGGCTGGCAGCGCTGATGTCTATGCCGGACCCGCCGTGCGCAAACTGGCGCGCGAATTCGGCGTCGACCTGGGCGCGGTCGGTGGTAGTGGGCCTAAAGGGCGAATTCTTAAGGAAGATGTACAGGGCTTCGTCAAAACATCCCTGCGAGGTGGTGCTGGTGGGGCCGCCAGCTCTGGGGCTGGCATCCCGCCTATTCCTGAAGTGGATTTTTCTGCCTTCGGCGACATTGATATTCAGCCCTTGTCCAAGCTGGCCAAGCTCACCGCCGCCAATCTGCAGCGCAGTTGGTTGAATGTTCCCCATGTAACTCAGTTTGACGATGTTGATATTACCGAGCTGGAGGCCTTTCGTGCCGACATGAAACCCGAGAGTGAGCGCCGGGGTACCCGGTTGACGCCCCTGCCATTCCTGCTGAAGGCCTGCGCGGTGGCACTGCGCGACAATCCCAGGTTGAATGCATCGATGGGTGCGGATGGCGAGAGCATGGTCTACAAGCAATACATCCATATCGGTATGGCGGTTGCTACGCCGGCTGGATTGTTGGTGCCAGTACTGCGTGATGTTGATCAGAAATCCCTGTGGGAGTTGGCAGCGGAAACAGCTGACCTGGCAGAACGTGCCAAGAACCGCAAACTCATGCCCAGTGATATGCAGGGTGGTTGTTTTACCATCTCCAGCCTGGGCGGCATCGGTGGCACCGGCTTTACGCCTATCGTCAATGCGCCCGAGGTGGCTATCCTGGGTGTGTCGAAACTGGCCGTGAAGCCAGTCTGGAACGGCAGCGAATTTGAGCCCCGCAAGATGTTGCCATTGGCATTGTCCTACGACCACCGGGCGGTTAACGGTGCTGACAGTGGCCGCTTTATGACACAGCTGGGTAGCCTGCTGGCAGATATCCGCCGCTTGTTATTGTAAATTTTGCGCGTAGGGCCGAATTCATTCGGCCAAACCAATCCGGCACCACCATTCCGCTGGCCACACGCTGCGCGGGTGGTCGCGGCTCTGCTGTAAATTCAAATCGGCCAGGCCCTGCGCACGCATGCCGTGTATAAACTTGAGGGTGCGAAAGCCGTCAAACCACTGATGAAAGTGCCTGCTCCAACCCGCCAGGTTGCGGCTGTGTTTATGGCAATGTTGCAGCGCCCGGTTTATGCCTAGTTCCTGCAATACCGTAACTGCTGATGCTGGTAATCCGGGCAGCGCTGCCAGCTCAGTGCCCCCGTACAGCAGCTCCAGGTTAGCCAGTAATTGCCGCAGGGCGTGAAAACTGTCCGGGTGATAGAACAAGGTGCTTTGTAGTGGATCATCGGTCTTGGCGAGTTCAGCCACGGCGGGCCCAGTGCCAAAGGGCACCCGGTCAGATATACGCCCGCGTATCTCAATGATCGGGGTAGTGGGCTGCGCTATCGTCCCCAGTTTGGCGATTTTGTTGAGCAGGTAAAAGTCTTCGCCGGCGGCTCGTTTGGGAAAGCCGCGCACCGCCGCGTAGCTGGGTCCATCGACTGAAATACAGCTGCCCAACGAGTAATAATCGTAGGGCGAACCGGCATAGCGCAAGCCCAGCACGTAGTAGTGCAGGCGCAATTCATACAAGTGAGTTGCCTGTGCGATTTGTGGGTCCGCTGGCAGTACGTGCACAAAGGGGTGGGTGATTGCGACGCAATGATGCTGTTGTTCGGCGGCCTCGAAATAGCTGCCATCTAAAACAGCATCGGCATCGGTGTTGTGCAGCCAGCGTGACTGCAACTTGCCGCTTGCCTGTAGAGCCAGTGCGATATCGCAACCGATCTTGCGGGCCAGCCCCACGCCCTCTTTGGCGGGCAGGGGTTGTTGGCGTTCAATCAGCAACAGGTGGCTGCTGTCCTGCAGGGTTCGCAGGCTGCCGACGGTTAGCATCGACTGTTTTGGCTGTTTTGACGGCTCTGGCAGCTTCGGCAGTGCGGTGATGGCGTTTCTGAGTTCGCTATTGGCATCGCTGCTGGTATCAGAATCGGGTTGGTTGAGCACCAGTACAATCAACAGACCTGGCTGAGCGCTGGCCAGAGACTTGAGCCCATGCAGCAATGATGAGTCTTCCCGATAGGCCGGAATAACCAGGCAGTGTTGATAGTTGTAGTCCGGCGGTGAATCCAGCAACTGTCGCGCCTCTGGCTCGGCGTAGCGCGACAGGTATTTTCCTGGCATCAGTGTAGTGCAGCCCGATGTGGCAGGGCGGCCACTATGCCGGCTTCAATTTCCAGTAGCTCCTGCCAGCGTGCTGCCACTACAGCTGGATCGATATAGATCCTGGCCAGGTCCAGGAATAACTCGTAGTGGCGATGTTCCGAGCGGGTAATCGACTGGTAGAACTTTTTCAGTCCACCGGGCTCAAGAGCTTCGGCCACCAGGCCAAAGCGCTCGGCACCGCGGGCCTCTATGATGCTGGCTGTTAGTAAGCGGTCCAGCAGATAGGCTTCGCTCTGACCGCGTATGGCCTTGCGAAATTCGATAACGTAGGGGTCTTTGCCGTCGGCGGTAGTTAACTGACCGCGTCGGTGCAGCCATTTTACGACCTCCCGGTAGTGGGTGAGCTCTTCAATGGCGAGGTCTGCCATGGCCGCCACCAGTTCTACCCGGTCCGGGTAGTGAGACAGCATGGAGATCGCCATGCCCGAGGCTTTTTTCTCGGCGGCGGCGTGGTCCTGAAGAAAACTGTCAAAGTCCGCCATTACGGTCTTTGTCCAGTCATCGGACGTCTGGTAGAGAAGCGGATTGACCATGGCGGCTATGTTACAATCTCGCAGCTTTTGTACCTAGTAAAGGAATCCAATTACCATGATTATTAAGCCGAGAGTCCGCGGTTTTATGTGCATAACCACCCACCCCACCGGGTGTGATGCCAACGTCAAAAAGCAGATCGATTATGTCAAAGCCAGCGGCGAGATTGCCGATGGTCCCAAGCGGGTGCTGGTAATTGGTTCCTCTACCGGCTATGGGCTGGCATCGCGCATCACTGCAGCTTTTGGTTGCGGAGCCTCGACCCTGGGACTATTTTTTGAGAAGGAAGGCACCGAGAAAAAACCCGGCACCGCCGGTTGGTATAATTCGGCGGCGTTTCACAGATACGCCGCAGCGGAAGGTCTGTATGCCAAGAGCATTAATGGTGACGCCTTCAGCGATGAAATTAAACAAAAGACCATAGACACCATCAAGGCCGACCTGGGACAGGTAGACCTGGTGGTGTATTCGCTGGCCTCGCCGCGTCGTCAGCACCCGCAAACCGGCGAGGTGTTTATGTCGACCCTCAAGCCCATTGGCAACCCGCTCACCCAGAAAGGCATTAACACCGATAAAGCCGTAATCACCGAGTTTTCGCTGGAGCCTGCCTCGGAGGAAGATATTGCCAACACTATCGCTGTCATGGGTGGTGAAGACTGGCAAATGTGGATAGACGCACTGGCTGCCGCCGGGGTGTTGGCCGATGGTGCCAAAACTACCGCTTATACCTACCTGGGCGACAAGCTTACCCGGGATATTTACTGGCACGGCACCATCGGTGCGGCCAAGAAGGACCTGGACAAGCGCGTTATTGGCATCCGGAAAAAATTGGCGGCCAGTGGTGGTGATGCCCGGGTGTCGGTGCTAAAGGCCGTGGTTACCCAGGCCAGTGCGGCGATTCCGGCCATGCCTTTGTACCTGTCTGCCCTGTTCAAGGTTATGAAAGAGGCCGGTACCCACGAGGGTTGTATCGAGCAGGTCTACGGGCTGTTTCGTGACAGTCTCTACGGCGCTGCGCCCAAGCTGGACGAGGAGGGTCGGTTGCGGGCTGATGCGAAGGAACTGGTGCCAGACATCCAGGCGCAGGTGGAAGTTATCTGGGATCAGGTCACCACTGAAAACCTCAATGACATTACCGACTTCGTCAGTTACAAACAGGAGTTTATGCGCCTGTTTGGTTTTGAAGTGGACGGTGTTGACTACGAGGCCGAGGTCGACCCGTTAGTACCCATCGCCAGTATGGTGAGATGACCATGTTCGAACCCGGCGTTACCGTACAACTCAATTCCCGGGTGCGTCGTTTGACGGCGCCCAACCCCGGTGTGATGACGGGGCCGGGTACCAATACCTATTTGCTGGGTAATGATGAGGTGGCCGTGCTGGACCCCGGCCCGCTGATTGATTCTCACGTCGAGGCCATCCTGGCCGCAGGCGAGGGCAAGATTCGCTGGATCATTGCCACCCATACTCATCCTGATCACTCACCCGCCTGGCTGCCACTCAAAGAAGCGACCGGTGCGCAGGTGATTGGCGCCAGACCCTGGGACGATATGTTCCAGGACGATACTTTTGCGCCGGAAGTCGAAGTGCAGCACCACCAGCTGCTGCACGCACCGGAGTTTACGCTGCGCGCTATTCATACCCCCGGCCATGTCGGCAACCACTACTGCTTCCTGCTGGAAGAAGAGGGCATGCTGTTCACCGGCGATCACATCATGAGCGGTTCGACGGTAGTGATTGTGCCTCCCAGCGGCGATATGAAGGCCTATATCGATTCGCTGGAGTTGCTGCGTGACTATCCCCTGCAGAGCCTGGCACCGGGCCATGGCAAGGTTATTGATGATCCGGAGGAAGCGGTTAGCTGGCTGATCAATCACCGTTTGCAGCGTGAACAAAAAGTTGTCGATTGCTTGCAACAGTTATCACAGGCGTCGCTGGATGAACTGGTATTAGTGGTTTACGACGATGTGGACAGCAGCATTCACCACATGGCCAAGCTGTCACTGACTGCCCATCTGATTAAGTTGCAGCAGGAGGGTAGAGCCCACTGCAATTCGAAGGAGATATGGACCTTATGCACGGATTGATGATGGACCAGCCGCTGCTGGTAAAAACTATTTTGGAGTTTGCCGAGCGGGTTAATCCCAATGTCGAAATCGTTTCGATAACCGCAGACAACCCGCGCCATCGCTACACCTACAAAGAGGCCTTTGGGCGCGCCAGGCAGCTGGCCAATGTGATTGATGGTTGGGGTTTGCAACACGGTGATCGTATCGCCACCCTGGCCTGGAATGATTACCGTCATTTGGAGGCCTATTACGGTATCTGTGCCAGTGGCTATGTTGCCCACACCATTAATCCGCGGCTGTTTCCGGAGCAGATCGAGTTCATCATTAATCACGCTGAAGATCAGTGGATACTGACCGACCGGGACTTTGTGCCGCTGCTGGAAAGTCTCGCACCCAGCTGTCCCGGTGTGAAAGGCTGGGTGGTGCTGACCGACGAAGCGCACATGCCAGAGACGCAGCTGGACAATGTGTACTGTTACGAAACCCTGCTGGCCGGTGCCAGTGATCAATTCAGCTGGCCGGTACTGGATGAAAACACTGCCTGTGCCCTGTGCTACACCTCCGGTACCACCGGTAATCCCAAGGGGGTTCTCTATTCCCATCGCTCCACCCTGTTGCATGCCTACGCATCGGTGATGCCCGACCTGCTGGGCCTGTCCAGCCGCGACGTGGTATTGCCGATTGTGCCCATGTTTCACGTCAATGCCTGGGGCAATCCCTATGCCTGCCCGATGGTGGGTGCCAAGCTGGTATTCCCGGGCTCAAAAATGGGTGATGGTGCCGAATTGTGCAGGCTGATTAATGAAGAGAGTGTTACCACCTCGGCGGGGGTGCCAACGGTGTGGCTGAACCTGCTGGCACATTTGCGTGACAGCGGCGAATCTATTGATAGCCTCAAACGTATTATTGTCGGTGGTGCCGCCTGTCCGCTATCTCTGATGGAGGAGATGGACAAACTCGGGGTGGATACCCGGGTTGCCTGGGGTATGACCGAGATGAGTCCGCTGGGCAGCGTCAATGTATTGCTGCCAGCACTGGACGACTTGTCGCAAGAAGACAAGAACAAAATGCGCCTCAAGGCGGGCCGGCCAGCCTTTGGTGTGGAGATGAAGATCACCGACGAGGATGGTAACGAGCTGCCCTGGGATGGAGTGGCCTTTGGCTCCCTGAAGGTGCGCGGGCCGTGGGTTTGCAGTAATTATTTCAAGCTGGACGAAAGCGATGCACACGCCGAGGACGGCTGGTTTGAAACCGGTGATGTGGCCACGATCGATGAACATGGCTATATGGCGATCACCGATCGCACCAAGGATGTGATCAAGTCCGGCGGCGAGTGGATCAGTTCCATTGATATTGAAAATGCAGCGGTTGGGCATCCTGGTGTAGCCGAAGCAGCGGTGATTGGCGCCTATCACCCGAAATGGAGCGAGCGGCCACTGCTGGTAGTGGTGCGCAATGCCGATGGCGCAGATCTGCAGCCGGCTGAATTGCTGGCCTTTCTGGAAGGCAAGGTCGCCAAGTGGTGGATACCAGAAGCCGTTGAATTTGTTGAAGAAATTCCACATACCGCCACTGGCAAAATCCAGAAAGTGAAGCTGCGGGAGGTGTTCAAGGATTTCACTTTCTAATGTGGGGTCAGATCCGGATCTGACCCCGTTCTGACCCCGTTCTGACCCCAAATTTAAACCATTAGATGGTATTCGTAGTAAATATATAATTATTCTACGAATTTCCATTGTATTTCCCAGATTCGGCTACTAGTATTACCACGCTTTTATTGTAATACCCCGTTTTCCGGAGATGCCTGCATGGCCGAAGTCACCCTGCGGACCTTGTCACAGCTTGTTGAGCAGGCCGCCGATCAATATGGCGATCACATCGCTATTGAAGATGGCGCGACACAGCTGAGCTATACCCAGTTGAACACTGCCCGGCGTCGTTCGGCTGCTGCCTTTGTGGCCGCTGGCCTCAGTCGTGGGGATCGTATTGCCATCTGGGCACCCAATATTTACCAGTGGATCCTGGCGGCTATTGGCGCGCAAACCCTGGGTATTGTGCTGGTGCCAATCAATACCCGCTGGAAAGGGGCGGAGGCGGCCTACGCGCTGAATATGAGCCAGGTGAAAATCCTTTTTACGGTGGGTGATTTTCTGGGTCAGTGCTACCCCGATTTACTGGCCGGTGAAGAGCTTCCGCATCTGCAACAAATCGTCATGCTGGCCGGAACGGCCACCGATACCCTGGGCTGGGATGAATTCCTGGCCGGCGGTGCCGATATTTCCGATCAGCAGGTAGATGAGTTGGCTGCGCTGGTCACACCGGATGATGTGCTGGATATTGGTTTTACCTCCGGCACCACCGGGGCACCCAAGGGTGTGGTTACCACCCATGGCCAGAATATCCGTGTGTTCGAGGTTTACACGCAAACGATTGGCCTGCGCAGCGACGACAATTACCTGATTATCAGCCCCTTCTTTCACTCCTTTGGTTACAAGGCCGGCTGGCTGTCCGCCATTATTTGCGGCGCAAAAATTCTGCCGGTACTCACTTTCGATCTCGATTCGGTATTGGCCCAGATAGAGCGCGACAAGGTCACCATGCTGCCCGGCGCGCCGACCATCTACCAATCGATACTGGCGCATCCAAACCGCAAGGATTACGACCTGTCCAGTCTGCGGCTTTGTTCAACCGGTGCCGCGCCGGTACCGGTGGAGCTGGTAAACCAGATGCGCAACGAGCTCAAGTTCGAAGTTGTGGTTACCGCCTATGGCATGACCGAAACCTGCGGCGTCATCACTATCTGTAGACCGGACGATCCCGCTGACATTATTTCCGGCAGCTCGGGCCGGGCCATGGAAGGTGTCGAGGTGAAAATTGTCGACCGGGACGGCGACGAGTTGCCGCGCGGCGAAGCGGGCGAGATCTGGACCCGTGGCTATAACGTCATGCAGTGCTACCTGGACAACCCGCAAGCTACCGCAGAGACGATAACACCCGACGGCTGGTTGAAAACCGGCGATATTGGCGTGATGGACGCAGGGGGCTACGTTGATATTACCGATCGTATCAAGGACATGTTTATCGTCGGCGGTTTCAACTGCTACCCGGCTGAAATTGAAAACAGGCTCTGTTCACTGGAGGGTGTTTCCCAGGCTGCCGTGATTGGTATGCCCGACGAGCGTATGGGTGAAGTTGCCTGCGCTTTTGTTATTCCCATGCCGGGAGCCAATCTCGATGCTCAGCAGTTGATTGACTGGTGCAAGGACAACATGGCGAATTACAAAGTGCCACGGGTGCTGCACCTGGTCGACAGCCTGCCGACCAACGCCTCGGGCAAGGTTCTCAAGACCGAACTGCGGTTGCAGGTGAGTAGCGCATGAATGCGCCGGACCCACATGACCTGGACAGTACCGACGAACGTATCGTCGAGTTGCTGCGCGAAGATGGCCGCATGCCCTACCGGGCGCTGGCCAAGGCACTGCAACTGACCGAAGCCACGGTGCGTAGCCGCGTGCGCCGACTCGAAGAATCCAATGTGATGCGGGTTGTGGCGGTCACCGATTTTGAGGCAGCGGGCTATGATTTTATGCTGGCCGTGGCGGTACAGGTTGAAAGCCGGTCGCCTACTGAGGTAGCGAAAGAGCTGGCGGAATTTATCGAGGTTTTCTCTATCAATGTAGTGATTGGCACTTACGACCTGGAATTGCTGGTGGTGGCAGAAGACCAGACTTCACTGACAGAGTTGATCTACGGGCGCCTGGCCAGTGTGCCTGGTGTGCGCCGGGTGGTGCCTTCGCTGGCGGTGAACGTGCTGAAGAACCAGCCCGACTGGGTGCCCTTTCATGAATAAGCGGCGTTTGGACAAGGTTGACCGGCAGATTGTTGAGTGGCTGTCGCGCGATGCGCGTACCAGCAACCGCCAGATAGCCACCGAGCTTGGCGTGACGGAAGGCACGGTACGCGCCCGCATCAAACGCATGGAAGATGAAAAGCTGATTCGCATTACCGCGGTTACCAATATTGATCGTTTTCGCGACGCCGCACTGGCGTATGTGTGGGTAGAGGTAGAACGCAGTGAGCAGATCGAACAGGTGGCTGAGCAAATGGCGGCCATGAAGGAATTTGGTTTTGTCGCTGTGATGATGGGGCGTTACGACATTCTTGGCATCACCATGGTGCGCAACACCGAGCACCTGGCGCGCTTTGTACACCGGCAGATCAGCAGTCTCGATGGGGTGCGCAGAACCGAAAGCACACTCAGTGTAAATTTTGTAAAGCACGATTACCGTATGAGCCGGATCGTTTCCTAGAGGATGGAAGATGAATAAACAGATGACAGCGACCGAAGCGGTCGCTCAATTGACCGATGGCATGACCATTGGCATCGGTGGATGGGGGCCGCGGCGCAAGCCGATGGCGCTGGTGCGCGAGATACTGCGTTCCGACCTCAAGGATCTCACTATTGTTTCCTACGGCGGCGCCGACGTGGGCATGTTGTGCGCCACGGGCAAGGTCAGAAAGCTGGTATTTGCGTTTGTTTCGCTGGACTTTATTCCGCTGGAACCCTTTTTTCGCCAGGCCCGCCAGAGTGCCACGATAGAAGTGTCTGAGATGGATGAAGGCATGATGTTGCTGGGCTTGCGCGCCGCTGCCTGGGGTTTGCCCTATATTCCTACCGAGGTGGGCCTGGGTACGGATATCGTCGCCAAAAATCCGGATATCAAACTGGTCGACAGCCCCTACGACGACAAGGAGTGGGTGGCGGTACCGGCCTTAAAGCTGGACGCGTCGTTGATTCATGTGGACAGGGCCGATGTCCGCGGTGTGTGCCAGATCGCCGGCCCCGACCACTACATGGATGACATGTATGCGCGCGCAGCGGATAAGACCTTTGTCTCCTGTGATGAGTTGGTTGATAGCAGTTTCTTTAATGATCCAGCCCAGGCGCGCTCGGTCTTCTGGGAACGCTCAGCGACCACCGGTGTTGTTGAAATTCCCGGTGGCGCGCATCCCTCTTCCTGCAGCCCCCTGTACGGTTTTGATGTTCCACATTTCAAGGCCTACGCGGCGGCGGCTAAAGATGAGGCCGGTTTCAAGGGCTATGCCGAGAAATTTATGCTCAGTGGTACCGAAGCAGATTACCAGGCCGCAGTCGGCGGTTTGGATGCCATTCGCGCTTTGCCTTTACCCACTTATTAGATCAGCTCTTTACAAGACAAGGAGAATAGAACGTGAGTAATGATTACAGCCTGGCTGAACTGTGTGTTTGTGCGGCCGCAGAGGCCTTTCGCAATGATGGCGAAGTATTGGCCACGGGTATCGGTGTTGTGCCGAGACTGGCGGCAAGCCTGGCCATGAAAAGTTTTAACAGCGACCTGATGATGACGGATTCCGAGGCATGGATGCTGTCCGAGCCCAATCCTATTGGTGATCGGGGTGACGATTTTGTACAAAAAAATGAGAGCTGGATGGGCTTTTCGCGCATCTTTGACAATGTCTGGAGTGGCAAGCGCCACGCCATGCTCGGACCCACCCAGGTAGATCGCTTCGGCCAGTCCAACACCTCGGCGCTGGGCGGCACCTATGAGCAGCCCAAGGTCATGATGTTGGGTGCACGCGGTTTTCCAGGTAATTCCATCAGCCATCCCAACAGTTTCTTTGTACCCGCGCACAGCGACCGGGTTTTTATAGCCGGTGAGTGTGATTTTGTCTCATCCATTGGCTACAACCCCGAGCGCCTGCCCCGGGGCCATTCGCTGGACGATGTTGATATCCGCCTGATCGTGACTGACCTGTGCGTGATGGATTTCGGTGGTCCCGATCATCAGCCGCAATTGGTATCGGTGCACCCGGGTATCAGTGTAGAAAAAGTGGTGGAGAGCACCGGCTTTACACTTTACATCCCCGACAATGTGCCGACCACGCCGGCACCCACCGCTGAGCAGCTGGCCATCATTGCCG
>SMVA01413648.1_pt1 | contig 11474 bp, 10 predicted proteins | sample 2456451 | NCBI WGS metagenome assembly SMVA01 (sample SAMN11095933, study PRJNA526329) | marine sediment metagenome | biome: Marine sediment; feature: Surficial sediment; material: Deep marine sediment; isolation source: Hadal surficial sediment | place: Pacific Ocean | collected 2014-05 | depth...
CACCGTAGATGGCTGCAACCTGAACAACCTTGCGCTTACGAAGTTCCTGTAGAAACGATGTCTCGCTCATTATTGACGGATGAGCCCCCGGATCGGTCGATCTGCGAAGGATATCTCATCCGCTTGTGCTTAGTAACCGGCTAGCTGAAAGCCCGACTTAAAAATCGAATATCAGCAAAATCAATCCGCCATCGTATTCCCGGTCCAAATTACCATTGGCGTTTTCCTTAACGAACAGCGATGTTGAAAAGTCACGGATGGATTTTTCGACAGGCCAGTGATGCGGTCGTTCTCAGAAACGTCGTGCGACGCCCGCCCCGATGTCACTATCGCCGACAGGCAACGTCAGTCCAGCGAACAAGCCAAGCAGCGTTGCAGCGTTTGGATCCGAGAGCTGCCATTTTACACCGATACCGACATCGTTGGCGCCGTGTCCGTTGTTGCCGTTCACCTCTGTCGAGGAATAGCCTGGCCAGCTGATCTGCAACTCAAGCCGATCTGAAATGCCGGTTCGAATCAGTAAGAGCGGCAGTATGTGATCCTGGGCGCTGACGCCTTCATTGTCTTTCGAGTATTGGTAACCGAGCTCGAACTGCCATTTGCCTCTTTCGAGCGCAATGGGAGAAGATCTGAAACTCGGGCGTTCGGTGCTGATCGGGTGTGATTCATGCGCTGGTGCCTTGTTGGGTTCGTCCTGAGCAAATACGATGGACCCTGAAAGACAGAGAACTAGTGCGTAATTGGTGGATTTCAAAGGACCCATACGCTGAAAACTCAAGCTTCGGCCTGATGCGCCGCCTTTCTAGAAATCGAACTTCAGGAAAATCAGTCCGCCATCGTAGTCCCAGTCCAGCTTACCGTCAGCGTTTTCCTTATGCACTCCAAGATCCATTCTTACACTATTAAAGCCAACACCAATCGCCCAGCGATCGAACAGTTGATAGTCAATACCGGCGTATGTGTCGTACAGTGATCCGTCGAAGTCGCCATAAGCGAAGGCGAAGATCTCACTGCTTGCTCGAAACGACCACTTCTCGGAGAAATGATACTTACCCCGGAGACCAATCACGGGTAACGGTGCCGTAAATGCGCCACCGTCGCGGGTGCCTATCGTCGGAGCCGAAAGTGAGGTACCGATGTCAGCGATATAGAGTCCTGCCGTTAATCCGAGGAAGCCCCAATCGCGTCGCATGAATGACCAGGTATAGGCGAGCTTGTAGATGGCCAGGTCGAAGTTGGTATCGATCACCGTGCCACTGGGGAAAAACGTCTCCTTCCAGTTGATGTCCCGTTGAGTCTGTTTCGAACCCGTCCGCGACAAATCAAACCAGCTGAAGTCAATGCGATGTTTTTCATTGAAATTGTAGTATCCGTCTACACGAAAAACAGAGTCCGAGGTGTCAAGCCCGAACTCGCTTTCAACGTCAACTTCGGTGCCGTCCATCCCGGTGCCCTGTGCATCGAATTGAGTCTTGCTGTCCCTGTTGGTTACGAACAGACCAACGCTGATGCTGAATTTCTCTTGAGCGGATGTCTGAGCTTTAGCCTGTGAAATCGGCGTCAGCAGGACGATGAACGCGATCAGGACTAAATGTTTCATGATTCTTCCCCCCTGAGGAAACCAATAATGATTATCGGACAGGCAGGTTGTTATGTAACGTTGCAACCGCCAGCTGAAACCAAACGATATTTGATCCGGTCGTCCGACGCTATCGAGATTCCGCAAAGATGCTAATCACTGCTGGTGTATCGAGCGTACTTGGAAATAGTCCAAAGCATTGCTAATCCGATGAGTCCGTGTAGCAAGGCCACCGGCCACAGAAACAGCCCATCCATACCGCCGCTCGTTCCCAAAATCGCGAGTAATGCTGCGACTCCAACATTGTAAACGCAAAGTCCGGCCCGCGGGGCGAGGCGTGTGTCCTGCCCCGGAGACTCCCAGGCTGCGACGCCGACCGACAACAATCCGGACTCCCAATACGCGAGCAACTCCGATCCCGATTGGGTTGATTCCATCTCCCAGCAGCAAACCGACAATCAATGCCGGTGCGGCAAGAAACGTGAGTCCGGTCAAAATTTCAATAATTGCTGATACTTTGAAGAGTAGCCTAAAGTTCATCGTCTTCTACTTCTGCGGATGCAGCTACTTGCCGCCTGCGATGATCGACACCGGATCGAAATCTGCGGGCACGTCGATAACGCCCACACTTTCGCTATATTCAGCATATTTCGCGACCATTTCTGCCAGACGCTCAGGCTTCCGTTCGCCCAGATCGTGTAGTTCCGACGGATCGTTCTTGAGGTCGTACAGCCGCCACTCGCCTGCACCTTCAACGCCGGCGCTTTCCAGCCATTTACCAAGCCGCAACGCTTTGTAGTCGCCATGGAAAATCGCGGAGTTTCCAAAGAGCTCATAGCCAAGCCAATCGTCCGCACTGCGGTGTGTCGACGATTCGCCGCGCATGAGCGGCAAAATACTCTTTGCGTTCATTGGGAAAACCTGCCTTCCCTTGTAACTGGTCCCCGGATGTTCAGCCCCGGCGATCTCCAGAATGGTGGCGGACAAGTCGGTGACGAAAACGAATTCGTCCGTCTGTCCGGTCTCTATCCATTCGGGATAGCGGATGATGAACGGAACTCGCAGGCCACCTTCGGTTGAAAACGTCTTGAAGCCGTTCAGATGCGCCGCGGTAACCTGTGCCCAGGGCGGGCCGTATGATGAGAATGAACCCCTCACCCCGATGTCTTCAACGGCGGTTTTCGGATAATTGGCGTTGTACCATGGCTCGCCCCCGCCAATATTCGGTTGGCTCCAATCGGGGCCGTTGTCCGTCATGTAAATGATGATCGTATTGTCGTACTGACCGGTTTCCTTCAAGTGGTCAATCACACGGCCGATATGAACGTCCATGTGGTCGATCATCCCGCCATAAGCCGCCATTGTGTTCGCCTGGGCCACTTTGGCCTCAGCCGGAAGCGCGTCCCAGGGAGGCACGCCGGGGAATCGTGGTGGCACGGGATGGTCTGGCGAAAGGATACCGAGGGATTTCATTTTCTCAATTCGCTGTTCGCGAATGACATCCCACCCGGCACTGTAGACGTCCCGATACTTGTCGATAAATTCCCTTGGTGCTTGATGAGGCCAGTGTGCGGTCTGCAGCGAAAGATACGCAAAGAACGGTTTATCCACATTCTCTTCGGGATCAAGGAAGCCGATGAGTTTATCGGCATAAAGCTCGTTCGAGTGAATGCCCTCGGGGCGCTCTACAATTAGTCCGTTGGCAGTGAAGGTTAAATCCCCACCCTCACCTTCTCCGGCCGAGATCGAGCTGTAGTTGCTGCCTGCGCCCTGCAATAACGAATAAGTTTGGTCGAAGCCACGATCGTGGGGCCGATATCCTTCATCGGCGCCCAGGTGCCACTTGCCCGCCATATACGTGCTGTAGCCTGCATCGCGAATCAGTTGAACGATTGTGACGACGTTTTTGTTCAGGTAGCCCTCATAACCAGGTTGGCCTCTTTGCTCATCGGTCAGAAACTCGTGCATGTTTCCTAGTCCGCTTCGGTGGTTATCAACACCGGTCAATAGAAGCGACCGCGTTGGAGAGCAGGTTGCGCCGACATGGAAGTTTGTGAAACTCAAGCCCTCACTTGCAAGTGCATCAATGTTTGGTGTCGCAACCTCGCTACCGAAGGCACCGACGTCAGAAAATCCCATGTCATCGCCGATGATCAGGAGAATATTTGGTCTTGTATCTGCAGTTGATTCAGACGTAGTTTCTTGTTCCTCTGCAACGCAGCCGGCCAATAAAAACGCAAACAACGATGAAATCGTGACTAGATTTTTCATTTTTCCCCCTAGGAAACCAATATCGCCGAGTCTCGCTGGCGCAGTCAGCCAGTAATATCGCGTAAAACATGGCTAGAATCAAAGAATACTGACCGTGACGAAACCGAGCTATCGAAATTCCGTAATAAGACCAATAACTTTACGCTGCCCAGTCAACTGGCAGTCTTGCCTTAGTTTCTCAAATTTTTCTTAAGAGTCGCGGAAGGCACTTCCCCAAAACAGTTCTTGTACGTTCTTGAGAACTCGCCGAAGTGCCAGAACCCCCAGTTCATGGCCACATCGGTTACGGTGGTGGAAGCACTATTGGCTTTGCGCAGTTCATCGCGGGCCCGATGCAGCCTGAGACGGTGCAAATAGGTCAATGGCGACATCCCCATAATGTCCTGAAATGCGTTTTGTATGGTTCTCTCGCTGACATTGGCGGTTGCGCAAAGCTCGCTCATGTAAGGTCGCCGCCCGTCGATATTCAATGTGTAGTCCTCGCATCTCCTGACGATCTGGCTATAGGACTTTCCCTTTTTATCGGTATCGATTGTGTCGTCCTGGTCGCACGATTCAATGGCTGTAAGCAGGGCGTCCATATACTCCACTTGAGCGCCGTATCTCGCCCAGTGATTGTCATTGAAAATCTCCGGAGAAGCCTCCGCCGACTGGGCAATTTGTGCCCCGAGATCGAAAAGGTTCCGCGCTGCATTTTCAGCCGGGTGCCAGACTTCAGGGCTTGCGGGAATGACAAAGTCCCGCTTCTTGCCTCGTAAGGCTAAATGTTGGTCGAGAACCCGGGGTGGCACCAGCCAGCCGACCGTATCAAAGTTTTCGTTAAGAACGAGCTCCCCTCGCGCGCCTGGACCTGCCGCGATCATCGAATAAGGGCGCAGTTCAATTCCTTCGATGCTGCCATGTGCGTGCGGCCCGAGGATAAAACAGGATTCGAATTCTTCGAAGATGCTACTGAGCGTGCGCAGAGCGGTGTTGGTGTGCTGGTAGATCAGGCTGCATTCTTCGAGCGGAACGGTGATCTGTTTGTACTCGAATTCTTCCGGGTCGAGGTTGATGACGTCCATGTCATAAACTTCAATCGAATCTCCAACGGCTGTTGGGTCGGTAATGCGCAGGACTGACACCTCCCGTCGATTCTCTGGGGGATCAAGGCGAGGATTTCTTTTTGTTGGATCCATGGCTGGGGTAATCCGATAGACCATTCCGTCTATCTGCAATCATAATCAATTCAGCTGGAAAAACATCGTAATCAGCGCCCAATGCGTCGAATTACGATCACTTCATGTATTCTTACTCGTTCTCATTATCGGACTAATTACCTATGCCGACAGCGTACTTCAGCAGATTGATTGGTGTTGCAGCCATGCTGGTGGCTATAACTCTGTTCAGTGCATCCGTGAGTGCACAGGAAATCGCACCGACGAGAGCTCAGCTAATCGCTGAACGACCGCATGCCGACGGAACGGCCACTGAAGTTACGGTCCGTGTTTTCTTAATCGATATTGACGAGATCGATGATGTTCATCAACGCTTCATGGTCGACATGTTTGTTGGTATTGCCTGGAATGATCCGCGTCTTGCCTTGCCCGAGGAAGAGCGGTCTGGTCAGATCCGTACGTTTCCAATGACTCAAATCTGGACGCCACGAGGGCTGATCGTAAATGATCGGGGGCTGACTCCCAAGTTACCGCTGGTCGCCGATGTCGATGTTCTTGGCAATGTCATATACCGGCAACGTCTGTCGGGAGAGTTGGCTGTCGATCTTAACCTCAAGGATTTCCCGTTCGACACGCAACGGCTGACGGTTCAGATCATCTCCTATCAGTACAGCCCGGATGAAGTTCGGTTTTCACCGAGTGCCCAGTTAGCCGCAAATATAGAGGGATTCAGCGTTGAGGGGTGGAGCTTCAGTTTGCTTGAAACGGAATTTGGAGATTTTGAGATACCAGCGCTCGGAATCGCTCGGCCGCAAATGACGTTTATCATAGAAGCACAGCGCAATGCGCAGTATTACCTTTTGACGATGTTTCTACCCATGTCGCTTATTGTTTTCATGTCGTGGACGGCTTTCTGGATTCAACCGAACGTCGTCCCACCCCGTATCGCGATATCGACCGCATCGATTTTTTCGCTGATCGCATTCGGTTTTAGCATTCGTCTCAGTTTGCCACGCGTTTCCTACGTAACACGCGCCGATTTATTCGTGATTGGATGTACGTTGCTGGTGTTCCTGGCGCTTGGGGCTGCCGTCATTGGAAGTCGCTGGGCGAGTGCGGACAAATTGGAACAGGCGGTTCGATTGAATGCCGCAATACGGTGGATCTACGTTGGATTGTTCGTCGTCGTTGCTGCGGCCTCCCTAATTATCTAAACAGACACTCCAGGCAAGCCCTGCTGCAGTACCGCGATTGGTCGCGAACTGCGTATTTCCGATATCTACGCCGAATACCGGGTGCTACGATCTTCAGCAGAATCGAACTGGGGGGCGATCATGCGTGCTAACAGAATACCGAGTTTTTCGAGGGTCTGGCTCATTCCTGTAATGCTTGGGTTGCTCTGCCCACTGGCGTTCGCACAACAATCGCCTGATCGCCGGCCGAACATCGTGCTGATCGTAACGGACGACATGGGCTTTGCTGACATCGGCTCGTTCGGCGGAGAAATAGCCACGCCTAATATCGATTCTCTGGCCGCCGACGGCGTGCGTTTCACCAACTTTTACACCCACGCCAGCTGTTCGCCTACACGATCAATGTTGCTCTCGGGCGTTGATACGCACGTGAACGGTCTGGGCAACATGAGCGAATGGACTGCGCCAAACCAGAAGGGCAAGCCGGGCTATGAGGGTGTCCTCAATCACGATGTGGTGACTCTGCCGGAGTTGCTCAAACAGTCCGGCTATCACACCTACATGGTCGGCAAGTGGCACCTCGGCAAAGATCCGGACAAGATCCCCGCAGCGCGCGGTTTCGAACGCGACTTCAGCCTGCTGGATGGCGGTGGAAATTACTGGGGCATGATGAATGTCAGTGCCAATTCTCCACGCCTGGTGTTCACCGAAGACGGGCGATATCTGACGAGCCTGCCGGACGACTATTACGCGACCCGAACCTATACGGACAAGATGATCGGTTACATCGAGTCGAATCGGGGCGACGGCAAACCCTTCTTCGCCTACGTAGCGCACCAGGCGCCGCATGATCCCTATCATCTTCCGCGTGATGAACGGAACGGACACGTGGCGCTTTACGACAAAGGCTGGGATGCTTTTCGCCGCGATCGGCTGGATCGGCAGATTGAACTCGGCATCATGCCTGCGGACACGCAGCTTTCAGAGCGAATGTGGTTTGTGCCGGATCCGAGCACATTGGCGGCAATGCCACGCGCCGTTCTCGGCAAAAAAATGGAGCTCTATGCGGACCTCGTGGTCAATCTCGACGGACATATTGGGCGTCTTATCGATTACCTGAAAGAGATCGGGGAATACGACAACACCATTTTTATCGTGTTCGGTGACAATGGCGCCGAGGGAACGGATCTCTTCAACATGATCGCCGGTACGCCAGGAACAAGAGACTTTCTTTGGGCGGCAATCAACTGGTCGCAGACCGATCCGCACGCGTGGGGCGATCCCGGATCCTTCGTCGGTTACGGCCCGATGTGGGCGCAAGTATCAATGACGCCATTTAGCCAATACAAAGGCTGGATGGCGGAGGGCGGCATACGGAATGCGTTGATCGTAAGCGGCCCGATTGTTAGTCGTGACGCGGGAAGCATCAATCACGGCTTCATGCATGTGGCCGACATCATGCCCACTTTGCTTGAGGCCGCGGAGACTTCTTATCCAGAATCCACAGAGAGTCGCCGAGTGCCGGACATGATCGGTAAATCGTGGACGGATGTACTCGCGGGAGCGGCAGACTCACCGAGAAATGACGATGACTACATGGGATGGGAACTGTTTGGCAATCGAGCGATTCGCCAGGGTAACTGGAAGCTGCGGTGGCAATACAAGCCATTCGGCACCGAAGAATGGGAACTCTTCAATCTGGCCGACGATGTTGGCGAGCGGATAGATCTTGCTGGCGATAACGCGGAAAAGCTTGAAGAGATGTTGGGACTTTGGGAGGATTATGTCGCGGCAAACAATGTAATCGTACCCAGCCGGTCAGTATTCGAATCTCTGGAAGACCAGTTGCCACCGCGCTTTCCGGACGACCCGGGCTTTCCGCCATTGATTTACAAACGCCAATTCATACCACCAGACGACATGCTTGCACCGCCAAAGCAGTGAACCAAAACCTCTCTCCAGGGAAACATTAAGCCATGAATAATTTCAAAAAAACGACTCAAAAACTTCGACCTTGGCTTGTAGTGGCTGCCGTTGTTGGGATGTTTGCAAGCACGGCAGCAAACGCACAGGTTCCTCCGCGTTTTTACTGGAAAACATTGCAAGGCATGAACGCCGTGCCGGTCATCGCCATGTCGGTCAGCGGCAATTCGAATCCTCTCGATCCGTCGCATAAATTTGATCCATCAGCAAACCTTAGCGCTGAAGTTGCAATCGCTGGATACGCGAAAATGTTTCCTGTCTGGAATAAGGCGGCAATGTTAGCTGTTCTCGTGCCAATGGGGCGTATCGAAGGAGACTTTCTTGCTGACGGATCTTTGTCGCGCGAAGCGTCAAGCGGTTTTGGTGATCCCATGATCGAGTTCAACATCAACCTGATTGGTCCGCCACCCATCATGAATCTGTCGGACATGCTTCGCTATGAACCCGGTTTCTCATTGGACCTGGTTGTCGATGTTACGTTTCCGTTAGGCCAGTACGACAATACGCAAAGCCTGAATCTCGGCCAGAATCGATGGTACGGGCGCATCGGGACACCGATAGTGTGGCAACTGGGGCCCTGGATTCCCGACAGACGCATGACGCTGGAAATTTTTCCGTCGGTCTGGTTGTTCGGCGACAACGATGACTTTGTTGGGCGGAATCTTTCGAGCGACCCAACCTTCGAGCTGGAAACGCACCTGACGCGGAATTTTACGTCAAAATTCTGGGCCTCACTTGACGCTACGTACACTAGTTCAGGGGACTCAACCATTGGCAGCATGACGGCATCCGGGTCGAGCATGACACTGGTAGGTTACACGCTCGGGTACCAAATCAGCGACAGCCTGCAATTGACGATTGGTTACAAATCAACACTGAACAACGACGCTGCATCAGATGAACTTCGAATGAGCACGTTCATGATCTCTCTCACAACGGGTTGGCATCGACTGCTAGAGGGGGCTGACAGGTTGAGTGGCGGCGGGTGATAAAACTCTAACGAGCAGGTCGCTTGAACAATTCACAGTGTGTATCAATCGTCGGGATTTCGTTTAAGAGTTGCAGACGGCACCTCGCCAAAGCAATTTTTGTATGCTCGCGAAAATTCGCCGAAGTGCCAGAATCCCCAATTCATGGCCACATCCGTAATGGTCGTGGAACCTTTTTTCTCATTGCGCAGCTCGTTGCGAGCACGATGCAGCCGGAGACGATGTAGATAGGTCAAAGGTGACATGCCCATAATGTCGTGAAACGCGTATTGCAGTGTTCTCTCGCTGACATTGGCTGTCGCGCACAGCTCACTGAGGTACGGCCGGCGTCCGTCGAGATGCAAAGTGAAGTCTTCACATGCCCTGACGATCTGACTGTAAGATTGTCCTTTCTTATCGCTATCCGCGCGCTCATCCGGGTCGCATGATTCAATCGAAGCAAACAGGGCGTCCATAAACTCAATCTGGGCGCCTTGTCTGGCCCAGTAATTGTCATTAAAAATCTCCGGTGAACTCTCGGCCGCTGCCACTATTTGCAGGCCCAGTTCAAAAAGACTGCGCGCTACATCAGTTGCTGGATGCCATACCTCAGGGTTTTCCGGAATAACGAAACTCTTTTTTCTACCGCGAAAGGCCAGGTGTTTTTCGACAACCTGGGGCGGTACCAGCCATGCGACGCTTTCATAGTTCTTGTCGACGACGACTTCACCTTCGGCATCGGATTTTGCGGCCATCATTACATAGGGGTTTAGTTCTATGCCGTTGATGGTTCCTTGTGAACGCGGCCCCAATATCGCGAAGGCGTCGAAGTCTTTATGGATGCGAGTTTGACTGCGAACAGCCGCATTGCAGCTCTGGTAGATCAGGCAACATTCTGCGAGTGGGACTGTGACTCGCTTGAATTCAAAACCTTTCGGGTCGAGGTTAACGACGTCCTGATTCAATACTTCGATTGAACCAAGCACGGCAGTAGGGTCTGTCATTCTCACCACTGACACCTCCCTTAACTCTTTTGGGAGATCGCGCGCTGGGCCTCGAGTTGTTACTTCCATAGCTGCGGTTTTCCGATAGACCGTTCCGACAGTTGGTCATCATAATCAATCAGGTTGAAAAAGCCTCGTATTTCCTGACCATCTCTGCTCACGCGAGCTGGAGGTCCATTGCAAAGTACACCCGCCAAGACTCTGATCGATACCCGATGCGGCTTGAGGTTTGCCAAGAGTCCTCGATGGGTTGGTCAGGAGCTGTTGTTTCTCGACGTCCACGACAGATGCATCAAGTCTGTGGACCTGGAAGGCGTAGTCCGAACTGTCAGGGCTCTTCCATACTTGCCTGGAGGATTCGAGGTTCTTGGGAGTGGCAAGCTGATTGTCGGAGATGCCCAGCGTCGAAAAATATATCTGCTGGAAGCGGGTGGCGAAGAGCAGGTAGTCGATATGAGCAACGTTGCCGGATTTTTTCTATGCGACAGCGCCATCGACAGTCACGGTGGCTTGTATGTCGCTGATGTCGGCTTCGACTTTCTGAATCCACTGGTGGACCCAGCACCCAAAGGCATGATCGCTTACATTCGGGAGGATGGAGCATTGTCCGTCGTTGCCACGGAACTTTTTATCCCGAGCGGAATGATTGTCACTGCCGATAACAAAACCCTGGTGGTTGCGGAGACGCTGGGCCACCGTCTTACGGCGTTCGACATCGAAGATGATGGTTCCCTGAAAAATCGTCGGATATGGGCCCAATTCCAGGACGACATTAAACCGGACGGGATTTGTCTCGATAGTGACAGTGCAATCTGGATGGCCGGGTCTGGCCCAGCAGCTTTCCACGTCAGAGAGGGCGGAGAAGTTGACCAGCAGATAACAACCGAACGACCGGTCTTCGCCACTATGCTCGGTGGACCCCAACTAAGGCATTTGTTCTTGTTCACTGCCGACTCGAACGATCCTGTCATCACGCGCAGGGCATCAAGTGCGACCATTGACATTGTCGAGGTCGATACGCCGAGCGTGAATTCGACCTCGGAGCATGATTTCGGGCAGGTCGAAACAAACATCAGCAAAATACGCTAGTATTCGACGGCCTGTTGCAACACCAATAATAGATTTTATGGGAGAAAGCAGATGAAAAAGAAAATAATATGGATAGCTGCCGCTTTGGCGATTTTCACAGGATCCAACGCTCTGTCGCAGGAAACGCTGGTTGATCATTTGATCAGTGCTTGTGAAAGCGATATTGAAAATTATTGTAGCCAGGTAACACCGGGTGAAGGTCGACTGCTGCATTGTATGGCGGCACACGA
>SMVA01293313.1_pt1 | contig 11472 bp, 8 predicted proteins | sample 2456451 | NCBI WGS metagenome assembly SMVA01 (sample SAMN11095933, study PRJNA526329) | marine sediment metagenome | biome: Marine sediment; feature: Surficial sediment; material: Deep marine sediment; isolation source: Hadal surficial sediment | place: Pacific Ocean | collected 2014-05 | depth 0-1...
AACGTTTCGGGCCGGACGCCGCCCAGCGGTCTCAGTCCTCTAGCCCGACGAGCTTCTCACGAAGCTTCGATGCCTGGTCGTGCAGTTGAAGTGCCTTGTCGCGCTCATGCTGCACCACGTCGTCAGGGGCGTTGCCGACGAATTTTTCGTTGTCCAGCCGGGTTTCGACGCCCACGAGCAGGCCTTCGAGACGCTCGATTTCGTTGCGCACGCGTGTACGCTCGCGTCCGAGATCGATCACCCCTTCGAGGGGAATGAACAGTTCCGACCCGTTGCGCAGGACCGCATGGGCCCCGACGCCGCTCGCGGATCCGGTCTCGACACGGTCCACACGAGCCAACTGCTCGAACGCGGCGAGCTGCGTCGCGACGGAATCGGCGAATCCATCCGGGCCTCCGCTCAAGTGTATCGCGATCCGCTGCGCTGCCGGCACACCGTATTCCTTGCGCAAGCGCCGGACCTCGACGATCAGGCCCTGGAAGTCCGACATGCGCCGTTCCGTGTCCTCGTCCTTCCACCCGCGGTCGGCCTCCGGCCACGGAGCGACAATCAGATCGTCGGGTCGCTCGACCCCCTCCGGCCAAGGCAGGCGCGCCCACAGCTCGGCGGTCACGAAGGGCACGATCGGGTGGAGCAGCCGGAACGCCTGGTCGAGCACCGTCACGAGCGTCGACCGAGCAGCCTCACGCGTCGCGTCGTCGGCGTCGGGGGCGAGTCGCGTCTTTATCAACTCGAGATACCAATCGCAGATCTCGCCCCAAAAGAAGTGATAGAGCCCCTCCGCGACCTCGTGCAGGCGGAAGCGCTCGAGGCCCCGCGTCGCATCCGAGGCGGCGGCCTCCAAGCGCGATAGAATCCAGCGGTCCTCGAGCGCGAGGTCGTCGGCCACGGCGTTGAGCGACTGAACCGGGGTGTCGCCGAGACTCATGAGTGCGAAGCGACCCGCGTTCCAGATCTTGTTGGCGAAGTTGCGCCCGTTGGTAAACGTACCCTCGACGTCCTCGTGGTCGAGGCTGATGTCGGTACCCACCGCACACTGGCTCACGATCGTGTAGCGCATGGCGTCGGCGCCAAACTCCTCCACCACCCGGAGCGGGTCGATCCCGTTGCCGAGTGACTTGGACATCTTGCGGCCCTGCATGTCGCGCACGGTCCCGTGCAGATAGACCTCCGTGAACGGCGCCTTCCCGTGGAACTCGTAGCCCATCATGATCATCCGCGAGACCCAAAAGAAGAGGATCTCCGGTGCCGTAACCAGCGTGTGGCCCGGATAGAACGCCTCCAGGTCGTCCGACTTCTTCGGCCAGCCGAAGACCGAGAAGGGCCAGAGCTGGGAACTGAACCAGGTGTCCAGGACGTCCGGATCCTGCTCGAGCTCGCCGCCACACTTCGGACACTCCGTAGGATCTTCGCGCGCCACGATCTGCTCGCCGCACGAACAATACCAGACCGGAATGCGGTGACCCCACCAGAGCTGCCGGGAAATGCACCAGTCCTGGATGTTCTCCATCCAGCGCTCGTACACGCCCTTCCAGTGTGGGGGCGTGAACGTAATCGTGCCGTCTTGGGACGCGGCCAAAGCCGGTTCTGCGAGCGGCTTCATGCTCACGAACCACTGCTCGGAGAGGCGAGGCTCGATCACCGTGTCACATCGGTAGCAGTGCGGCACCGAATGCGTATGCTTCTCCTCTCCGGCGAGCAGGCCCTGCTCTTCGAGCGCCGCGAGCACGGCCTTGCGGGCCTCGAAGCGCTCCATGCCCCGAAACGCCTCGGGCACCGCGTCGCTCATATGCGCCTCGGGCGTCATGACGTCCAGAAGCTCGAGCCCGGTGCGGCCGGCGATCTCGAAGTCGTTGCGGTCGTGCGCCGGCGTGACCTTCACCATGCCGGACCCGAATTCCGGGTCGACTCGGCGGTCGGCCACGATGGGGATGGTCCGACCCGTCAGCGGAAGTTCGACCTCGCCCCCGACGAAGTCCCCGTAGCGTTCGTCACCCGGGTACACGGCCACGCCGGTGTCGCCGAGCATCGTCTCGGGACGGGTGGTCGACACCGTCAGATACCAGCGTCCGTCGGGAAGCTGCCCGATCGCTTCCGCCCCCCCGGCCGCCGCGTCACGTGCGGCATCGGAGATCGCGTCGGAAAGGGGGTACCGGAGGTGCCACAGCGTGCCCTCCGTTTCCTCGCCCTCCGCCTCTTCGTTCGACAGGGCTGTGAGGCAGCGCGGGCACCAGTTGATGATGTACTCGCCGCGATAGATGAGGCCCTTCTCGTACAACGAGACGAAGACCTCGCGGACCGCGGCACGGAGGTCGTCGTCGAGCGTGAAACGGGTCCGCTCCCAGTCACAGGACGCACCGATGGCTTTCAGCTGCTGGAGGATCGTGCCTCCCGTCTCGCCCACGAAGTCCCAGACGCGCTCGACGAACTTCTCGCGGCCCAGATCGTCTCGACTCAGCCCTTCGTCGGCCAGCTGACGCTCGACGACATTCTGCGTGGCGATCCCGGCGTGATCCGTGCCCGGCACCCACAACGAGGCCCGACCCTGCATGCGCCGCCAACGGATGAGCACGTCCTGGATCGTCGTGTTGAGCCCGTGACCCATGTGGAGCGCCGCGGTGACGTTCGGCGGCGGGATCACGATGACGTAGGGCTCCTTGCCCTCCTCGAGAACCTCGGATGCAGACACTTGGAAGTGTCCTGCATCCTGCCAGGCACGGTAGCGCGCAGGCTCGATCGCTCGGGGATCGAGTCGCGGCGCAAGCTCTTCGGTCACGTGGGCTCCGTGGGTGTCCGAGTACCGAGGGGAGGGTCGCACCGACCCGAAGGGTGCCGGAGCGAAGTCGTAAGATGGCGAGCCCCAACTCGATGGGGAACCAGGGCCGCGACCGGTTGGCGCGCTCTCCGTGCTCCCTTCGGGTATCCGACGCCGCCCACCCTCCTTCGGATCACCCCTCTACGGTGCGCCGGCGACCTCCGACGTGAACCAACGAGGGTCGATGTTGCGCAGCGTCTGCACGCGCTGCGGGAGCGTCTTGAAAGCCTCGGGGCGGGCGCCGTGCAGGCCCACGATGATGTCTTTGGGAACCGACAGAAAGCCGTCGACGGCCACGGGAGCGAATTGGATGCCACGCTCTCGTACGACCTCCTCCAAGGCCACCTGGGAGCCGAACGAGTCGCGATACGCCCGCTTCGAAGTCATGGCGTCGTAGGCGTCACACACGGCCATGATCTGTGCCACGAGCGGAATCTGATCCCCGGACAACCCCTCGGGGTACCCCCTCCCGTCCCAACGCTCGTGATGGTACCGGACGCCCGCAGTCAGGTGCTGGAGCGTGGGGATCGTCTCCAGGATCTTCGCTCCGTCGCTCGGATGGGCCTTGATATAGTCGAACTCATCTTCGGTGAGCCGGCCGTTTTTCGCGAGGACCCGCAAGGGCACGGCCAGCTTGCCCAGGTCGTGCAGATACCCGGTCGCCCAAAGAGACGACTTGAGGTGGCCCTCGAGGCCCAACGCGTCGGCGACAGCCACCGCGAGCACGGCGACCCGTCGCGAGTGCCCCGCCGTGTAGGGGTCCTTCGCGTCGATCAGGTTCGCGACGATGGTGAGCAGCTGATTCGTAGAGAGCGGTGACACTTCCTCGGGCAGAAGGTGCTCCGCCGCCCCCAGGACGGTGTCCGCGTACCCCAAGAGGGTGAAGCGCGGGATCTTGCCATCTTTGGACAGCGACAAGTAGGTCTGGGCGATGTCCGCGCCGAACTCTACACCCTGCCCGGAGTTCACGATCTCGAGGATCTGATCCGGCTCGACGGCGCCACGGTGAGGCCGGGGTGCGCCCAGAGCCGTCACCGTATCGGCGATCCGGAGGATTTGCGCGCCCAGAGGGATCTCGGAGCCCGCGAGTCCATCGGGGTATCCGCTACCGTCCCACCACTCGTGGTGGTGCCGGACCAGGACCCCCAGCGGCTCGAGGTGCGGGATTTCCCGGACGCTCTGCTCCGATCGCTGCGGGTGGCGCCGAACGCGCGCCCTCACCTCATCCGAAAGCTGGGGTGCCGGGTTCTCCCAGGCGTCTTCGGCCAGACCGATCATGCCCATGTCCGACAGGACCGCCGCGAACACCAGCTCGGCGCATTCCTTCTGGCTCAGGCCCAGCTCGGAGCCGAGCCGGGTCGCGAGCACGGCGACCCTGGGCCCGTGATCGCGCAAGTATCCCTTCGCCGTGCCCATGACCCTCGTGAGCGCTTCTAGAAGGCCCGCGTAGAATGCCCTGCCTGAGTCGATGCCGGCCACGGACCGACCTCCGTTGGGGACGAGCGAATCGGGGGCGGACTGCGTCCCGAGTACCCGAGGGGGATCCCCCAACCTACATCGCGTCGCGACGGCGCCACCAGGGTTCAGATGCTCCGCTGTCCGATCAACGCGCGCTCGTCGTATCCGGCCTGGCGGCCGCTCGCTCACGATCCCGACGGATCCGGATCGCGGCGGCCCGCTCCTTCCACGTCTGCTCGAGCAGGAATCGCTGGCTCTGGCGAGCGATTTCCTCGAAAACCCACACCCGTTGTGCCGTTTCGTCCCTCTTGCCCACCGGAACCCCGAAGCTGAGGGGCATCGGGATCGAGATGTCTCCGAGGTAGATCTTTCCGTCGGCGATGCCCCAACGCCCCCCCTGCCCGTCCCGGTAGGTCCAGTCCGTCAACTTGTCCTCGGCGGCTTGGACCAGCGCGAGCGAGTCGTACCACTCCACGATGCGAGAAGACAGGAGCAGCTCTTCGCGCTGCTCCAGGGTCAGCTCATAGAACTCCGGGGGCAATTCGGCCCAGAGACGGGCGTCCTGGAGATGGGGCCTCAGGCGCTCGGCCGCGGTGGGACCGGGCGGCACGAGCCCGCCGAGCGGAATCGCGTCGATGATCGGAACTTCGGCCTCGGCCTCCGGCGCGGCGACCTCCTCGATCTCCTCAGGATTCTCTGGCCGTTCCAGATCCGGCCTGACGTCGATGTCGATCAGGCGAAGCACGACCGGGCTCCGCAGGGGCCGGGTCGTAGTCGAGAGCGTAAGCGTGTCTGCGTCCGATCTCAGGTTGCGTACGATCGACGGATACATGAGAAACCCGATCGCATGTATGGCGATCGAGAGACCTACCGCCACCAGCCGGACACGGAGTGACCCCAGCCCCGAGCGCGTCTGCCGGGCCCGGTCCGAGTCGAAGTCAGCGCCGCTGGGCCGTGATCGCATGCTGTTGCTAAACCGGCCCGTAGGCCCGGTTCCTCACGCGATCAGGCGACCCAGGCGCTGGGCGGCCTCCGCCAGTCGGTTCTCTTCAACTGTGAGGGCCACCCGGTAGTACCCCTCTCCGCCGGCACCGAGGGCGGCCCCGGGGAGCACGATCACGCCTTCCTTCTCAAGTGCGCGCCGCGCAAAGTCCTCGGACGGCTCCCCGCGCGGGACGGGAATCCACAGATACATCGTCGCCTTCGGCGCGACGAGATCGAAACCAGCGTCGCAAAAGGCCTCCACGCCTCGGTCGCGTCGGGCCTGGAACGTCGCGATGTTGCCGGGCACCCAGTCGGCCCAGCTCTCCAACGCGGCGACCCCCGCGGCCTGGATACCGAGATATTGCCCGGTGTCCATGAACGTCTTGACCTTGGTGAGCGCGGCGATCATCTGGGAACTTCCGACCGCCCAGCCCAGCCGCCAGCCGGTCATGTTGTACGTCTTGGAGAGCGAGTGGAACTCGAGCGCGACGTCACGCCCGCCCTCGAATTCCAGGATGCTGCGGGGTCGGTACCCGTCGAAGCCGAACTCGGAATACGCGTTGTCGTACGCGAGGATCAGGTCTCGCTCGGCGCAGTAGAGGATCGCCGCTTCGAGGTATTCGTCCGGTGCGATGGCCGTCGTCGGGTTGTTAGGGTAATTCAGGTAGAGGATTCGAGCCCGACCCGCGACGTCGGCTGGAATGTCGTCGAGCGGAATGAGGAAATCGTTCTCCGGGCGAAGCGGCACGAGATGCGGAACGCCTCCCGCCAGCGTGACCGATCCGAGATACGCCTGGTACCCCGGGTCCGGGATGAGCGCCACTTCGCCGGGCTCGATGTACGCAAACGGCAAGTGCGAGAGGCCGTCCTTCGAGCCGATGAGGGGTAGGACCTCGGTCCATGGGTCCACCGAGACCCCAAAGCGCCGCTCCATAAACGTCGCGATGGCCTCACGAAATGCCGGCAGTCCCGTCTGGAACGCGTAGCGGGAGTACGCCTTATCGCCTGCCACCTCTCGTAATTTCTCAACCACGGCGGGTGGTGGATCGAGTGGCGCATCCCCCGCGCCGAGGTCAATGACGTCCACGCCGTCCGCCTCGATCCTCCTGCGCATCTCTTTCATGCCCGCGAGCGGGAAAGGCGGGAGCGCGCGGTACCGCTCGCTGAGCGCTGGCATCAGCCGTCCACCACAACCCGGTTCGTGACCGACCCGACCCCGCCCACTTCCACCTCTACCTCGTCTCCCTCGGCGAGGGGTCCGATGCCGTCCGGCGTGCCGGTCGCGATGAGGTCTCCGGGATGGAGCGTCATGATCCGGCTGATGTGGGCGATGATCGTCGGGATGTCGAACGCCATGTCCGAGGCCGGCCCCTGCTGTCTCACCTCTCCGTTCACGCGCGTCGTGACACCCAAGGCGGAGAGGTCCACATCGGCGAGCGGCACGGGTGACCCTACGGGACAAAACGAGTCGAATCCCTTGGCGCGGGTCCATTGGTCGTCGACCCGCTGGAGATCGCGTGCCGTAACGTCGTTGACCGCGACGAGCGCCTCCACGTGAGACCACGCGTCGGCCACGTCCACCTTGCGGGCTTCCCTCCCGATGACGACCCCGATCTCGCCTTCGAAGTCCACCCTGCCCACCCCCTCGGGCAGCACGATGTCGTCCCCGTCGAAGACGAGTGACGACGGGGGCTTGAGGAAGATGAGCGGTTCCGCAGGGACGTCGTTACCGAGCTCTGCGGCGTGCTTGGCGTAATTCCGCCCAACGCAAACGATCTTCGACGGTTTGATCCTGGTCATCGTGAAGTCCTGGGGCGCTCGCACGCTACTTCGAGGGGGTCAGCTCTCGGTCGTCCCGCGTGTGGATCCACGTGCCGATCAGGGCGCCGCACGCGGCCGCGGCGAGCGCCACCGCGATCACGGTCCACCAGAAGCCGATGTCGTTGTACCCGGCGTCCCACCCGGCGCCCGCCGTCCGGAGCGCGCCGAAAGCGAGGCCGAGCCAGACCACGCCAACGCCCATGCCGAAGATTCGCCTCATCGATTGCCTTGCGCGTCGGGGGGGGATTCGGCAGGGCGTCGCCCCGCCCGCTCGATGGGAATGTAGGCGCCACTCCCCCACCCTCCAAGGGGAGACTCAGGGCCCTTCGTAGAAGGCTCGCAGATGGCGTTCCACGTCGCTCCAGGCACCCTTCACGAGCGGCGCTCCGGGAAGCGAGTCCCGCAAATACCGGCCGTACCGCTTCGTGATGATGCGATCGTCCAGAATCAGTACGGCACCGCGGTCTGTGCGGGAACGGATCAAGCGCCCGAACCCCTGTTTCAAGCGGAGCGCAGCGTGCGGCAGCATGAAGTGCTGGAAGGGGTCGATACCGCGGCGCTGCAGCGCCTCCATGCGCGCGGCGGTGATCGGCTCCGTCGGCACCCGGAAGGGCAGCTTCTGAATGAGAAGACCGCGCAGAGGGTCGCCCGGGACGTCGACGCCTTCCCAGAACGACGACGTTCCGAGCAGAACACCCCTTCCCGCCGCCACGAAGCGCCCGAGCAGTCGATGCCGGTCGTCCTCCCCCTGAACGAAGAGGGGCCACTGGGAGTCTACCCCTCGGTCACGAAGCAACTGCGCCACGCGGCGCAGGGCCGTGTGTGAGGTGAAGAGCGCGAACAGACCCCCATCGGTGATGTCGGCGAACGTCGCGACGACGTCCGCCGTGGCTTCGTCGAGGGCGCCATCCCGACCGGCCGGCGGAAGGTCGGTGGGCACGCCGAGCATCGTCTGTGAGGCGAAGTCGAATGAGGACACCACGATACGCTCACTTACTTCCACCGGACCATCCTCTTCCGACTCGAGCTGCGAAGCCGAGATCCCGAGGCGTCCCCGCAGAAAGTCGAAGCTCTCACGGGTCGTCAAGGTGGCGGACGTCAGAACCGTGGTATCGACTTTCGTGAAGAGTGACTCCCGCAGGACCGACGCGAGCTCGATGGGCGCGGCCGCCAGGACGAGGTTGGCCCGCTTCCCGCGGCCACGATACTCCAGCCAGCGCACGAAGGACGCGCCTTCCTCCCCTGGGGCGAGCACCAGGCGAAGGCCATGCACCGCCGCCGCCAATCTGCGCTCGATGGATCGGAGATCCAGGATGCGACCCTCTACCCGATCTGCCAGCTCCTCCACGATTTCGAGCCGAGCGCGTAATTCCGCGAGCTCGCGCACGAGCTGACCGAACCCCGTCAGCGTGCCCCGCAACCGCTCGGCGACGTCGTCGTGCTCAGCGGGCTCGACCTTGCCTCCTTCCCCGAGACGGATCGGCCCCTCACCGTGCGGGACGAAGGGCTCGAGCCCCTCCAGCAGGCCCTCGAGTTCGGCGCGGGCACGGGAGAGGGCGGGCCGAACCCGGTTCTCGACGCGCTCTCGTAGCTCTGGCCCGCTTTCGGAATCCGAAACCAGCTCCTGAAGCGCCGCAAGGACCCCTCGCCCCCGCCGGTCCAGGCGGGACAACATCCGATACAGGCCTCTCCTGGTGAGCTCTACGCCGAGATGCGACGTCGCGGCATCCTCGATGTTGTGTGCCTCATCGAGCACGACGCGCCGGTAGGCGGGCAGAACGGCGGACTGCGTGTAGTTCTCCGTCGCGCGTCGTACGGCGAGGTCGGAGAACAGGAGGTGGTGGTTGACCACGAGGAGCTGCGCGGCCGCCGCCTTCCTTCTCGAGCGCTGATAGAAGCACTCCTGAAAGTGGCTGCACCGGGCCCGCAGGCACATGTCCGGATCGCTCCGAACCTCGTCCCACGTCTCCTCTGCGGGCGAGAATGAAAGGTCTGACAGCGACCCGTCGTCGGTCGTCTCGATCCACTCCATCAGCGACTGCAGCTCCGCGGAGCGGTCTTCCTCGAAGAGGCTCGCCTGACCTTCCGCCGCCAGGAGGAGTCTTCGGATGGAGACGTAGTTGCCTCGGCCCTTCACCAGGGCCCAGTTCAGCTCGCCGACGAGCTCCTGGACCAGAGGCAGGTCCTTCCGGGCCAGCTGCTCCTGAAGATTGATCGTGTTGGTCGAGATGACCGTGCGCTCTTCGTTCTCCTGCGCCCACCGAGCGGCGGGAATCAGATAGGCGAGCGATTTTCCCGTCCCGGTCCCCGCTTCAATAATCGAGATGCCGCCCTCGTTGAAGACCCCCACGACGGCGCTGAGCATGTCTCGCTGCCCCGGCCGATCCTCATACGATGGGAAGCGAGCGGCGAGTGCTCCTCCCGGAGCGAGAATCGCCTCGAGGGCCTCGCGGTCCAGCGCGACACGCTCACGAGGCTTCGGGGGCTCGACCACGACGTAAAGACTCTCGGCCTCATTGTCGACAATGGCGGTCCCGAGGCCCGACTCGTACAGGTGGGCCGCGACGCGCATGTCGGCCTCCGAAGGGTCGAGGACGCCCGTCGGGTGGTTGTGCAGCATCACGCCCCCTTCCGGCGCATCCCGAGCCGCCACGAGGACGGCGTCGAAGTTGCCCCTCGCGACCGCCCGCGGGTCGTGCACGATCCGACCCTCGTCCACCGAGGCCAGGAAACACACCTCCCGGCCACCGGCGCGGGCGATCTCCGAGCGAACGTATAGAGCCGTTTCCGGGGACAGGGTCAGGGGCACCACGGCCGGCTTGGGCGCGCGCGGCTCCTCGTCCGACGGCTCCAGTCCGTCGAGCCCGACGAGCGCCTCCCTCGGGAGCGTGACCGGGAACCCCTCCGGAACATTCCGGCTCAAGTCTTGAGCTTCTTCTTCTTCGCGGCCGGGAACAGGACGTTGTTCAAGATCAGCCGGTAGCCCGGAGAATTCGGATGCAGCGCGAGGTCGGTCTGAGGATCCCCAATCTGATGCTCGGCGTCTTCAGGGTCGTGCCCTCCGAAATACGTCCAAGTGCCCTCGCCTAGGTTGCCGTGGATGTACTTGGCCCATGCCCCGTCTCGCGCGAGCACGATCGCACCCGGCTTGAGTCTGTCCTCGCGAAAGGAGGTCGTGAGACCGTAGAAGTCTGCGATCACCGACTCATGGTTCTGCGTAAGCATCGACGGGACCGGATCGAACTTCGCTGAAAAGTCGAATAGGGTGTACACGCCGAGCTCGTTGCGCCAAGGAGTGTTCACCTGGTGTCCGTCGATGTCGGAGAAGGAGTTCACCGACGGGGCGATCTGAACTTGGGCGTCCGTGAAAGCCATGGCTCGGTCCCAGTTCATCTTACCCGACGCGTTCGGATCCGGCGGCGTGCCGTCCGAGTAGGCCGCGGCGATGTCGACGCCGTCCGCCGCGAGCGCGAGCTCGAGCGTCTCCGTCGCCGAGCACATGGCGAAGAGGAAGCCACCTTCCTCCACATACGTGCGAATCGCCGCAGCCACGTGCTTCTTGAGCGCCGGGACGTCGGCGAAGCCACCCGCCCGCGCGACTTCCTGATTCATCGCGACCTCCTCCTGAAGCCACGGCGCCCCGGAGTAGGTCAGGAAGAACTTCGAGTATTGGCCCGTGAAGTCCTCGTGATGGAGGTGGATCCACTCGTAGTCGCCGAGGTTGGCCTCCAGGACGTCATAGTCCCAAATCGTTTCGTACGCGATGCCGGCGTACTCGAGGGCCATCGTCACGGCGTCGTCCCACGGCGTGGCGTTCGGTGGGGTGTAGATGGCGACCTTCGGAGCCCGCTCCAACGGAATCGCCTCCATGTTGGACGCCTCGACGGTCGCGCGCATGCGGGCCTCGGCCGACGCGTCCATCGTCTCGATCGTCACCCCCCGAAAGGCGGCCTCCCGGCGAACGTCGGCGCGATCCTGCAGGAGAAAGGACCCGCCTCGATAGTTCAGGAGCCATTCCACCTTGTCCTCCTGCTCGAGGGCCCAGTAGGTGAGACCATACGCCCTGAGGTGGTTCTGCTGCCCCCGATCCATGGGGACGAGCAACCACTGTGCCTGCACCGGCGCTCCGGCGAGCAGCAGTCCCACCACGAGTACGATCGATCGCGCGAACATCAGCCCTCCCCTCCTCGTTCCCTGAGCTTCTCCAGTTCCATTCGTGCATCCGGGACGACGGCGGCGTTGGGCCTGAGCGTGATGAGGTTCTCGAGGAGGCGGATCGCCTCGGCCACGCCGTCCGTCGAACGGGCATGATAGCGAGCGAGTGCCAGAGACGCCTCACCGACCTCGGGTGCGTCCGGATACTCGTCGACGATCCACGTCCGGATGCGCACTGC